>Ga0134126_10000161_pt1 | contig 86708 bp, 91 predicted proteins | sample KB31752_FD_96881 | JGI IMG/M metagenome (GOLD analysis project Ga0134126, IMG submission 96881) | Terrestrial soil microbial communities with excess Nitrogen fertilizer from Kellogg Biological Station, Michigan, USA - KB3-175-2 | ecosystem: Environmental > Terrestrial > Soil > Unclassified ...
CGGATGACGTTGATGGCCAGCTGCTCCAACCCGTCGTCAAGGGCCTGGTCGGCGCGCAGGGGGGCCGGGCCGGACATGCGCCTCACCCTACCCACTGCGCGGGTGGGGGCAAAGCGAACTTTGGGGCAACGACCGGCCAATTCGTCGTGGCGTTTCGGTGAACCGGCGTCGAACGGCGGAACGGGGGTAGGGCGGGTGTAGGGGGAGTGCCGTGGGGGGGTTTGCTTGCGGTTAGCCGGCCAGGCAGGGAAGGATGAACCGATGGGACTGTTCGATCGGGTCCGGACCGAAGGCGCCGGCGGCTCGGGAAGCGCCGGTGCTGGCGGCGCCGCGGGCGGCGGCGAGGGGCCGTTGGGTCGCGTCCGGGAAGCCGGCGGCGACGCCGTCCAGCTCACCATCGACTACCTGAAGCAGGAGACGCTGGGCCCCATCAAGGGGGTGGGTCGCTTCCTGGCCCTGGGGGTGGCCGGGTCCGTGGCGCTGAGCGTCGGGGCGGTCCTCCTCCTGGTGGCCCTACTCCGGGTACTGCAGGGGGAGACCGGCACAACGTTCGCCGGCAACCTCAGCTGGGTGCCGTACCTGATCGTGTCGGTGGTCGCCATGGCGATCATCGCGCTGGCCGTCTGGCGGATCGCCAAGGGCCCGGCGGCCCGGCGGCTCCCGGCGATCGGTCGTCCCGGCGCCGAGGGCAATGGCGGCGCAGGCGCAGGCGGTGGCGGTGGCATAGGCGGTAGAGGCAGCGGCGGTAGAGAGGGAAGGAACCACTGATGGCCGTGACGACCAACGGGCACCGGATCACCAGCGACGACCTGCAGGCGGCCTACGCCCGGGTGGCCGGGGAGGGGGAGGCCAGCGCCAAGGCGAGCGCCCCGTCGGCCGCGGTCATTGCCGGGGCGGTGGTCCTGGTGGTGGTCACGTTGGCGTTCCTCGCCGGCAAGCGCCGGGGCCGGTCGCGGTCGGCCATCATCGAGCTGCGACGGGTCTGAGGCCTTCGGTCGTGGACGCGCTGTTGCGCCGGCTCGCCCGGTCGGGGTTCCGCCGGGCGATGGGCGGGGACCACTGGGCCTGGTTCGTGCTGGCCGGCAGCGCCTTCTTGCTCCGCCGGGCCCGCCGGCGGGCCGACGCGGTGATCATGTCGGTGCCCATCGAGGTGGGGGAGCGGTACCTGGTCACGCTCCGCGGGCCCGACGGTTCCGGCCCCACGGCCGCCGTCGACGTCGACTAGGCGGTGCGCTCGACGCTGACCGCCGGTGAGCGGGTCCTACTGATCGACGCCAAGGACCGCCGGTACCTGGTGACCCTGGCCGACGGCCGGTCGTTCCACACCCACGCCGGCATCGTCGACCACGACGACGTCATCGGCCTCGACGAAGGCAGCACGGTGGTCGGGTCGACCGGGCGGCAGTTCCTGGTCCTCCGGCCGACCCTGTCGGACGTGGTGCTCAAGATGCCGCGGGGTGCCCAGGTGATCTACCCGAAGGACCTCGGGGCGATCCTGATGGCGGCCGACATCGGCCCGGGGCAGCGGGTGCTGGAGGCGGGGGTGGGGTCCGGGGCGCTGTCGATGGCCCTCCTGCGCGCCGGGGCGTCGGTGGTCGGGTACGAGCTCCGCGACGACTTCGCCGACCGGGCTCGGGCCAACGTGACCGCCTTGCTCGGCCCCGACGCCGACTACCAGGTGCACATCCGGGACGTCACCGAAGGCATCGACGAGACCGGCCTGGACCGGGTGCTGCTGGACATGCCGGAGCCGTGGCGGGTCCTGCCGGGGGCCGCCAAGGCGCTGCGGCCCGGTGGGCTGCTGCTGGCCTACCTGCCCACCATCAACCAGACCGCCCAGCTCCGTGGGGCCCTCGACGCCGCCGGGTTCGGCCTCGGGCAGACCGTGGAGGTGCTGCACCGGACGTGGCACGTCGAGGCCCGGTCGGTGCGGCCGGACCACCGGATGGTGGCCCACACCGGCTTCCTCACCACCGCCCGGCGGCTGGCCCCGTCGGCGGCGACCGACCACATCGGCTACACGTCCGGCGGCGTCGTCGAAGCCGGTGGTGTGGGCGGCGGCGTGGCCGGGGAGGCCAGCGGTGTGGCCGGGGAGGGCGTCGGCTCGGCTACTTCTCTGGTTCAACCCACGAAGAATGGCCTGGACCAGGAGGAATAGCTCAAACGGCTGGAGAAAACTCGAGCCGCTGAGCTGGACGTTTGCCAATTCTCCCGCGGTTGAACCCGAGCAAATGCCCAAGGTTCCGGCCTCAAACTCCGGTCCCGGGACGTCTCACTACCTCCGGACGCCCGCAAGAGGACGTCCTGGAAGGACATTCGGCCGGGCGGCGTCAGCCCGGCGACGACGTCAGGTCAGTCGCGCTCGATGAAGATGCACTCGCCGGGGCACTCCTCCGAGGCCTCCTGGACGGCATCCTCGAGGTCTTCCGGGACGAGGGCCATACCGGCCGACCCGCCCGGCTCGTTCTTGACGGCGTCGCCTTCTTTGACGTAGGCGAGCCCGTCGTCGAGCAGGGTGAAGACTGCAGGGGCGATCTCCTCGCAGAGACCGTCACCGGTACAGAGATCCTGGTCGATCCAGACCTTCATTCGTCGCCTTTCTCCATTGGGTCCACTCCGTCCGCCTGCCGGGGACTCACAGAGCCCTCCCACCCTAGTACGGGCTGGGCCAAAAGGGTGCATCCCAGCGGTGCCCCACTTCGAGGTTCCGACCGGTATGGTGAGCATCAGTCGGCGGTGCGGGAGGTGAGTCCGACGACCGATCGAGAACAGTACGACGGCCAAGAGGCGGAGCTCGAAATCCTGCGCAGCCGCCTGCTGGAGACCGAGGACGAGATCCATGCCCTGCGGCGGCGGTTGCAGGAGAGCCCCGGTCGGGTGCAGGCCCTCGAAGAGCGGCTCTTGGAGTCCAAGGGCCAGTTGGCCCATGCGGTGTCGCAGAACGAGAAGCTGACGTTCACCCTGCAGCAGGCCAAGGAGCAGCTGGCGGCGCTCCGCGAAGAGGTCGAGAAGCTGACGCAGCCGCCGGCGGCCTACGGGACGTTCCTGGGCCTGAACGAGGACGGCACCGTCGACGTGTTCTCCGGGGGCCGCAAGATGCGGGTGGCCCTGCACCCGGACATCGACCCCGGGATGATCCGCAAGGGCAACGAGGTGGTGCTGAACGAGTCGCTGAACGTCGTCTTGGTCCGCGACGGGGAGATGGCCGGCGAGGTGGTGACCCTGAAGGAGCGCCTGGACGACGGCCGCCGGTGCATCGTGTTCGCTCGGGCCGACGAGGAGCGGGTGGCGGAGCTGGCCGAAGACATGGTGGGCGTCCGCCTCCGGGCCGGTGACTCGCTGCTGATGGACGTCCGGACGCAGCTGCTGATCGAGAAGCTGCCGAAGCTGGAGACCGAGGAGCTCGTCCTCGAAGAGGTGCCGGACATCTCCTACGCCGACGTCGGTGGCCTGGACGCCCAGATCGAGGCCATCACCGACGCGGTGGAGCTCCCGTACCTGCACCGGGCGCTGTTCGCCGAGTACCACCTGCCGGCCCCCAAGGGCATCCTGCTGTACGGGCCGCCGGGGTGCGGGAAGACGCTGATCGCCAAGGCGGTGGCCAATTCCCTGGCCAAGAAGGTGACGGAGACCACCGGGAACGACAACGTCCGCAGCTACTTCCTCAACATCAAGGGGCCGGAGCTGCTGAACAAGTACGTGGGGGAGACCGAGCGGCAGATCCGGCAGGTGTTCCAGCGGGCCCGGGAGAAGGCCGACGAGGGCATGCCGGTGATCGTGTTCTTCGACGAGATGGAGTCGCTGTTCCGCACCCGGGGGACCGGCATCAGCTCGGACATGGAGTCGACCATCGTCCCCCAGCTCCTGGCCGAGATCGACGGGGTGGAGTCCCTCCGCGACGTCATCGTCATCGGGGCGTCGAACCGGGAGGACCTGATCGACCCGGCCATCCTGCGGCCCGGGCGGTTGGACGTGAAGATCAAGATCGAGCGGCCCGACCAGGAGGCGGCGGCCCAGATCTTCTCCCGGTACCTCACCCCGGAGCTGCCGCTGGACCAGTCCGAGGTGGACCGGCTGGGCGGCGGCGACCCCCACAAGGCCGTCCTGGCCATCATCGAGCAGACGGTGACCGAGATGTACCGGGAGGACGACGACAACCGGTTCCTGGAGGTGACCTACCAGAACGGGGACAAGGAGATCCTGTACTACCGGGACTTCGCCTCCGGGGCCATGGTCGAGAACATCGTCCGCCGGGCCAAGAAGCTGGCCATCAAGCGGGTCATCGCCGGGGAGGCCGGCGGCATCCGCACGGCGGACCTGTTGGAGTCGATCCGGCAGGAGTACAAGGAGAACGAGGACCTGCCGAACACGACCAACCCGGACGACTGGGCGAGGATCTCGGGAAAGAAGGGGGAGCGGATCGTCTACGTCCGGACGCTCCTCAGCGAAGACCGAGATGTTCGAGGGGGCCGGGCCATCGAACGGGTCGGCACCGGACAGTACCTCTAGCGGTAGGGTCGGTCCGTGGCCATCCCCAAGGTCAGCGGCATCGAGACCGAGTACGGCATTCACACCCTCGGCGGCGACGGCAACCCCATCGCCGCGTCGTCGGTGCTGGTGAACGCCTACGCCGCCGACGCCGACCGACGGACCGGCTGGGACTTCGAAGACGAGACACCGGGGAACGACGCCCGTGGGTTCGCCCGGGAGGGGTCGATGCCGCCGGCGGTGGAGACCCACCTGGCGAACACCGTGTTGACCAACGGGGCCCGGTACTACGTCGACCACGCCCACCCCGAGTACTCCACCCCCGAGTGCGCCGACCCGCTGTCGGTGGTCGTCCACGACAAGGCCGGCGAGGAGGTGCTGCGGCGGTCGATGCTGGCCGCCCGGCGGCTGTTCCCCGAGGCGCCGCCGGCGGTGGTGTACAAGAACAACTCCGACGGCAAGGGCAACTCGTACGGGTGCCACGAGAACTACCTCATGGACCGGTCGCTTCCGTTCGCCAAGGTGGTCACCGGGGTGGTCCCGCACTTCGTCACCCGGCAGATCTTCACCGGGGCGGGCAAGGTGGGCTGCGAGACCGCGGCCATGGACCCGTCGGTGGTCGAGTTCCAGATCACCCAGCGGGCGGAGTTCTTCGAAGAGGTGGTCGGCCTCGAGACCACGTTGAAGCGGCCGATCGTGAACACCCGGGACGAGCCCCACGCCGACCCCCGGCGGTTCCGCCGCCTCCACGTCATCGTCGGCGACGCCAACCTGTCGGAGGTGTCCACTTTCTTGAAGGTCGGCACCACCGCCCTGGTGCTGGCCATGCTGGAGGACGACGCCCTGCCGCTCCGGGACCTGGTCCCGGCGGACCCGGTGCGGGCGATGCACCATGTGTCCACCGACCTCACCCTGGCCCGCCCGCTGATCCTGGCCGACGGGTCCACGGCCACCGCCCTGGAGATCCAGTGGGACCTGGTGACGGCCGCCCGGAAGTTCGCCGAGGAGCGCGGCCTGGACGTCCTCGGCAACCCCGACGTCGGGCAGGCGGTGCTGGACCGGTGGGAGTCGGTGCTGGCCGCCTTGGAGACCGACCCGGCCAGCCTGGCGAAGCAACTGGACTGGGTGGCCAAGCACCAGCTGATGCTGGCGTACATGGACCGGCACGGCTGCGACTGGCACGACGACCGGCTGGCGGCGCTCGACCTGCAGTACCACGACCTCCGGCCGGAACGGTCGCTGTACGCCCGGCTGGGAATGGAACGGATGGTCACCGACGAGCAGGTGGCCCGGGCGGTGACAACCCCACCCCGGGAGACGAGGGCGTGGTTCCGGGGGCAGTGCCTGGCTCGCTGGCCGGAGGCGGTGGTGACCGCCAACTGGGACTCGGTGGTGTTCGACCTGGGGTCCGACCCCCTCCGCCGCGTCCCTATGATGGACCCTCTCAAAGGAACGGCGGAGTTCACGGCGGCCCTTCTGGAGGCCAGTGCCGACCCGGCGGACCTCCTGGAGCGACTGAGCTCATGAGGAGAAAACAGCATGGCTGAACGCGAGTTGAAGAAGAGGACGGCACCGGAACGGACCACCGAGACGGTGGACGACACCGCCCCGGCCGGCACCGACCGTGGCGAGAAGCTCAAGGCGGAGCTCGACGACCTGCTGGACGAGATCGACGAGGTGCTGGAGGACAACGCCGAGGAGTTCGTCCGCAACTACGTCCAAAAGGGCGGCGAGTGAGCCTCCCCCTGTTCCCTCCTACGGAGGATCCAGGCCCAGACTTCGCCAGCCTGCTCCAGCGGTCGGGGATGCCGCTGGTGACCTCGCCGGCCGACGCCGTGACGGTCCGCCATGCCACCACGGTGGTGGCCTTGCGGTTCGCCGACGGAGTGGTGATGGCCGGCGACCGCCGGGCCACCGAAGGGCACAGCATCGCCCACCGGACGATGGAGAAGGTGTTCCCGGCCGACCGGCACTCGGCGGTGGCCATCGCCGGTGCCGCCGGGTTCGCCGTCGAGATGGTCCGGCTGTTCCAGGTGCAGCTGGAGCACTACGAGAAGGTCGAGGGGGTCACCCTCAGCCTGGAGGGCAAGGCCAACCAGCTGGCCCAGATGGTCCGGCAGAACCTGCCGCTGGCCATGCAGGGGCTGGCGGTGGTGCCGCTGTTCTGCGGCTACGACCTCCGCCGGGGGACCGGCCGGATCTTCAGCTACGACGTCACCGGCGGCCACTACGAGGAGGCCGAGTACCAGGCCACCGGGTCCGGCGGCCGCGACGCCCGGACGACGGTGAAGCTCGGGTACCGCGACGGCCTGTCCCGGGACGAGGGGGTGGAGCTGGCCGTCAACGCCCTGTACGAGGCGGCCGACGAGGACTCGGCCACCGGCGGTCCCGACCTGGTCCGCGGGATCTACCCGTTGGTGGCGGTGGTGACGGCGGGCGGGTACGAGCAGCTGGACGAGGCCGAGGTGGCCGAGCGGTTCGCTGCGGTGATCGAGCGGAAACGGAGCCTGCGGCCATGACGATGCCGTATTACGTGGCCCCTGAGCAGGTCATGAAGGACCGGGCGGAGTACGCCCAGAAGGGCATCGCCCGGGGCCGCTCGTTGGTGGCCACCGTCTACGCCGACGGCGTCCTCATCGTGGCCGAGAACCCGTCGCGGTCCCTCCACAAGATCAGCGAGATCTACGACCGCATCGCCTTCGCCGGGGTGGGGAAGTACAACGAGTACGACCAGCTCCGGGTGGCCGGGGTCCGCCACGCCGACACCAAGGGGTTCGCCTTCAGCCGCGAAGACGTCGACGCCCGGTCGCTGGCCAACCTGTACGCCCAGTTCCTCGGCAACGTGTTCACCCACGAGCTGAAGCCTCTGGAGGTGGAGATCCTGGTGGCCGAGCTGGGGGCGGACGGCCGGCCGAACCAGCTGTACCACGTGGCCTACGAGGGCACCATCACCGACCAGGACGACTTCGCCGTCCTCGGCGGCGACGCCGAGACCATCACCGAACGGGTCCGGGCGGACTGGCGCGGCGACCGCACCCTGGCCGAGGCCCTCCAAGCCGCCGCCGGCGCCCTGGGCGGCCCCGAACGGCCCCTCGGACCGGGCGACCTCGAGGTGGCGGTCCTCAGCCGGAGCAACGGCCGGCGGACGTTCCGGCGGGTCACCGACGACCAGTTGGCCGAGCTGCTGGGGGGCCACGGGTCCGTAGCACCCACCGACGACGGCGGCCCCGGGACAGGGGCCAGCCAGACGACCAACACCGGCGCCTGATCTTCCGCCGGCACGCCGGCGTCTGATCGACCGCCGGCGGCGCTACGGTGGCCTTAGTGGACCGTCGGATCTTCGGACTGGAGAACGAGTACGGGGTGACGTTCACTCTCCGCGGCCAGCGTCGGCTGAGCCCGGACGAGGTGGCCCGGTACCTGTTCCGCCGGGTGGTCAGCTGGGGGCGGTCGTCCAACGTGTTCTTGGAGAACGGCGCCCGGCTGTACCTAGACGTCGGCAGCCACCCGGAGTACGCCACCCCGGAATGCGACCGTATCGGCGACCTGGTCACCCACGACAAGGCCGGGGAGTGGATCCTGTCGCAGCTGGTCACCGGCGCCCAGGCCCGGCTCCGCGAGGAGGGCATCCGGGGGGAGGTGTACCTGTTCAAGAACAACACCGACTCCGCCGGCAACTCCTACGGGTGCCACGAGAACTACCTGACGGAGCGGAACGACGACTTCAACCGGTACACCGAGGTGCTCATCCCGTTCCTGGTGAGCCGGCAGATCTTCGCCGGGGCCGGCAAGGTGCTGCAGACCGCCCGGGGGGCGGTGTACTGCATCAGCCAGCGGGCCGAGCACATCTGGGAGGGGGTGTCGTCGGCCACCACCCGGAGCCGGCCGATCATCAACACCCGGGACGAGCCCCACGCCGACGCCGAGCGGTTCCGCCGCCTCCACGTCATCGTCGGCGACTCCAACATGAGCGAGTACGCCAGCTTCTTGAAGGTGGGCACCACCAGCATCCTGCTGGCCATGCTCGAGGACACCAGCACGGTGCTGCGCGACCTCACCCTGGAGAACCCCATCCGGGCCATCCGGGAGATCAGCCACGACGTCACCTGCCAGCGGCGGGTCCGGTTGGCCAACGGCCGGGAGATGCGGGCCCTCGACATCCAGATGGAGTACCTCGAACGGGCGCTGCGTTTCCGGGACCGCCGGGGGCTGTCCCCCGAGGAGGACCGCGCCCTGGACATGTGGGAGCACTGCCTGAAGGGGCTGGAGTCGGACCCCCTGTCGCTGTGGCGGGAGTGCGACTGGGTGGCCAAGTACCGCCTGGTCGACCAGGTCCGACAGCGCCACGACGTCCCGCTGTCCCACCCCAAGGTGGCCATGGTGGACCTGATGTACCACGACGTCGACCGGTCCCGGGGGCTGTTCTACAAGCTGCAGCAGCGGGACCAGATGGAGCGGACCTGCACCGACGCAGCCATCGCCACCGCCATGACCGACCCGCCGGAGACCACCCGGGCCCGGCTCCGGGGGGCGTTCGTCCGTCGGGCCAAGGAGCGCCGCCGGGACTTCACCGTCGACTGGGTCCACCTGAAGCTGAACGACCAGGCCCAGCGGACCGTGCTGCTGAAGGACCCGTTCCGGGCCCACGACGAGCGGGTCGAGCGGCTCATCGCCTCCCTCTGAACCTCGTCGCCCCCCTCTGAGCCTCATCGCCCCCCTCCGGGACGGTCACCAGGACTAGCCTCGGCCCGCCATGACCGACACCGCCACCGCCGACCTATCGCCGACGGCGGCGCGCCCCCGCCGGGGGCGGCGGTGGGTGGAGTGGGGCGTCGTCGTCGCCGTGGCGGTGATCGTCGCCGTCCTGGTCCGGGCGTTCCTGTTCCAGACCTTCTACATCCCGTCCACATCGATGTACCCCACCCTGGCCGCCGGCGACCGGATCGTGGTGAGCAAGCTGAGCTACCACCTGCACTCCGTGGACCGGGGGGACATCGTCGTGTTCAGCCGGCCCCCCACCGAGCACTGCGGCGGACCACCGGTGCCCGACCTGGTGAAGCGGGTCATCGGGCTCCCCGGTGACACCATCTCGGCCCAGGACGGCCGGGTCGACATCGACGGGAAGCCGCTGGCCGAGCCCTGGCTGCCGAAGGCGGCGAGCACCTACACCGGCACGTTCGGGCCCATGAAGGTGCCGGCGGGGGAGTACTTCGTCATGGGCGACAACCGGGTGGACTCCTGCGACAGCCGGTACTGGGGGCCCATCGAACGGACAACCATCGTCGGCAAGGTGGTGCTCCGGATCTGGCCGCTGTCGCACATCCACCTGTTCTGAGCCGCCGGTAGACTGCGCGACGAATGCTGGACTTGAGCCCGGCCAAGCTCCTGATCATCGTCATCGTGGCGGTGATCCTTCTCGGGCCGGACAAGCTGCCCCAGGTGGCCCGGCAGGTGGGCTCCGCCGTGCGGAAGCTGCGGGAGTTCCAACGGCGGGTGGACGAGGAGGTGCGCCAGAACATCCCCGACCTGCCGTCCTCGGGGGAGATCGCCCGGTACGCCCGGTCGCCGATGACCCTGATCAACCGGTGGGCCGACGACCTGGTCGAGGACCCCGGGGCCACGGCAGAGCCGGACAGCGACCAGGCCGACTGGCCGGCCGATCCGGCGGCGGGTCCCGCCGTTCCGATCGCCGGAGCCGGCGAGCCGACCGAGCCGACCGAGGGGACCGGCGATCCGGTGGCCGGAGCCGGCGGTCCGATGGCCGGGGCCGGCAAGTCGTCGGCGGAGGCTGGCGAGCCGATGGCCGGGGCCGGCGAGCCCGCCGAGCACGCCACCAACGGCCGGTCCCCGTCCGCCCCGGCCCGGTACCGCCCGCCGACGGTGCCGGACGACCCGAGCCTGAACTGACCGGTGCCGATGCCCCTGTTGTCCGGCCGGCGGACACGACCGAGCCCGAACGCCATGACGCTGACGCAGCACCTGGGGGAGCTGCGGAAGCGGTTGATGATCGCCGCCGGCGCCTTCGTGGTGGCCGGGGTGGTGGCGGCGGTGTTCTACAACGACATGCTCAGCTGGCTGCAGCACCCGTACTGCCAGGTGAACCCCCACAACTGCGGGTTCTACGTCACCGGCCCGCTGACAGGGCTGGGGCTGCGGGTGAAGATGGCCGCCTTCGGGGGCCTGGTGCTGGCGTCCCCGATCATCCTGTGGCAGCTGTGGCGGTTCATCACCCCGGGGCTCCGGTCGACCGAGAAGCGGTACGCCGTGCCGTTCGTCCTGGCGTCCGTCGTCCTGTTCGTCGCCGGCTGCGCCACCGCCTACCTCATCTTCCCCCACGCCCTGGCGTTCCTCAAAGCGGCCGGCGGGCCGTCGCTGAAGCTGATCTACAGCCCCAACAACTACCTCACCCTGATCCTGTGGTTGATGGTCCTGTTCGGGGTCACCTTCGAGTTCCCGGTCATCCTGGTGGGCCTGGAGCTGGCCAACGTGGTGACGCCGGCGACGCTGCTCCGGCACTGGCGGTGGGCGGTCATCGGCATCACGGTGGTCGCCGGGGTGTTCACCCCGAGCTCCGACCCGTTCTCCATGCTGGCCCTGGCGGTGCCGCTGGTGGTGTTCTACTTCGCCGCCATCGGCATCGGGAAGCTGTTCCACCGTTGACCGGGCCGCAACCGGTCGCCGCCGGGCCGCGGGACCGGTTCCTGGCCGGCCTGCCCTTCCGGCCGGACCCGTTCCAACTGGAGGCGATGGACGCCCTCGACCGGGGGCACTCGGTGCTGGTGTCCGCCCCCACCGGGTCGGGGAAGACGTTGGTGGCCGCCTACGGGGTGGCCCGGGCGGTGGCCGGCGGGGGCAAGGCGTTCTACACCACCCCGCTCAAGGCGCTGTCGAACCAGAAGTTCGCCGAGCTGTCCACCGAGCACGGGTCGGCGCAGGTGGGGCTGTTGACCGGCGACACCGCCATCCGGCCGGAGGCCCCCATCGTGGTGATGACCACCGAGGTCCTCCGGAACATGTTGCTGGCCGGGTCCGACCTGCTGGGCGGCCTCCGGACGGTGGTGCTCGACGAGGTCCACTACCTCCAGGACCCCTACCGGGGGGCGGTATGGGAAGAGGTTCTGGTGTTGTCCCCACCGGAGGTGGCGTTCGTCTGCCTGTCGGCCACGGTGGCCAACGCCCGGGAGCTGGGGGAGTGGCTGCGGTCGGTCCGCGGCCCCACCGAGGTGGTGGTGGAGCGGCGGCGCCCGGTGGTCCTCCGCCACCACCTCGCCGTCCACCACCGGTCCGGCGACACCGAGCTGCTGCCCCTCCTGGTCGACGGCCGGGCCGGCGGCGAGGTCCTCCGGCTGGACCAGACCGCCCAGCGGCTCGGGCGGACGAAGACGCCGCAGCACTGGCGGCACCGCCCCCGGCTGCCGTTCCGGGGCCCCCGGCGGACGGAACTGGTGGAGACCCTCGACGACCAGGACCTGCTGCCGGCCATCGTGTTCATCTTCAGCCGGGCGGCCTGCGACGAGGCCGTCCGGCAGTGCCTCCGCGACGGGGTCCGGCTCACCGACCACCGCCAGCGGGTGGCCGTCCGGCAGATCGCCGAGGCCCACGTGGCCACCCTGGCCGACGACGACCTGGAGGTGCTGGGGTTCGCCGAATGGCTGGAGGGGCTGGAGGCCGGGGTCGCCGCCCACCACGCCGGCCTGGTGCCGGCCTACCGGGAGGCGGTGGAGGCCTGCTTCGCCGCCGGGCTCCTCCACGTGGTGTTCGCCACCGAGACGTTGTCGTTGGGCATCAACATGCCGGCCCGCTCGGTGGCCATCGAGCGGTTCGACAAGTTCGGCGGGGCCGGCCGGGCCAAGCTGACGTCGGGGGAGTACGCCCAGCTCACCGGCCGCGCCGGCCGCCGCGGCCTCGACGACATCGGCCACGCCGTGGTGCTGTGGACCCCCGACGTCACCGGGGCCGAGGTCGCCCGGGTGGCGGTGGCCCCGCCCCCCGACCTGCGCTCCGCGTTCCGCCCGACGTACAACCTGGTGGTCAACCTCGTCCGGCGGTTCGACCGGCCGACGGCCACCGAGGTGCTGCAGCGGTCGTTCGCCCAGTGGCAGGCCCGCCAGGAGCGCCAGGACGACCTGGTGCAGCTCCTCGACCGGCGACTGGCCGTCCTCGACGACCTCCACTACGTCCGGGGGTGGCGGCTCACCGGGGGCGGCAGCCGGCTGGCCCGGGTGTACCACGAGGCCGACCTCCTGGTGGCCGAGGCGGTGGCGTCCGACGTGCTGGACGGCGCCGAGCCGTCGGTCCTCGCCGGGGTGCTCTCCGCCGTGGTGTTCGAGCGCCGCCGCGCCCGCAAGGCCATCGGCACCCCCCACCGCAAGCCCAAGAAGCTGGCCGACCGGGTGGGGGAGAAGCGGCGGGCCGACCTCGACCGGCGCCTCGCCCTCCTGGCCGCCCAGGCCGACGACCTCCGGGCCCTGGAGGAGGCCCACGGAGTCCCACGGACCCGCCAGCCCGAGCCCGGCCTGTCCGGGGCCGTCACCTCCTGGGCCCGGGGGGCGTCGTTCGGCACCGCCCTGCAGGTGGCCGCCCGGGACGTCGGCGAGGTGGCCCCCGGGGACTTCGTCCGGACGGTGAAGCAGCTGGTGGACCTGGTGGGGCAGGTGTCGGTGGTGGCCCCCGACCCGGCGACGGCGGCGGCCGCCGCGGCCGCGGTCGACCTGCTGCGCCGCGACGTGGTGGCCGCCGGCACCCTGCCGTCGAACACCCACCACCCGGTGGCCGGCGCGCCGGCGGTCGACGACGACGCCCAGAAGCCATCCACCGCCCCCCACGAGGCGCCGTCGTAAGGTTGGTCGGGCATGTTCCCGTACGTGGAGGAAACGTTCACCGCCGACGAGGAGGCCATCCTCCGGCGCTACTTCACCAACCTCGACCAGCCGGTGTTCGCCCTGGTCAACCTGCCCGAGGTGGTCAAGGGCGCCCTATTCGCCCGGTACTCCCGCTCGCCGAAGAGCCTGCGCCGGCTGTTCCTCGACGAGTTCGTCGGCGACCTCGACATCTCCGGCGACGCCACCGTCGACGCCACCGTCGGGTTGAAGCGGGCCGAGGACCTCTACGAGCGGGTGTTCGTCGAGTACGGCGACGACTCCGTGGCCCAGCTCGGCGGGGTGCACCTGGCCTGCGAGCAGTCCTCCAACGTCCTCACCAAGGTGCTCGAGTGGGGCCGCCTGATGGCCTACCTGGAGCAGTCCACCCGGTACATCGCCTACGACGCCCGGCTGCCCAGCGGCCACTACCGGTACTACCGGCCACCGGAGATCCTGGACTCTCCGGTGGGGGCCCGGTACGTGGGGGACATGGACCGGATGTTCGACACCTACGCCGACATCCTCCCCCGGCTGGTGTCCTGGCTGGGGGCCCGGCACCCCCGCCAGGCAGGGGACTCCGACTTCGTCCACCGCCAGGCCATCCGGGCCAAGGCCCTCGACGCCATCCGGGGGCTGTTGCCGGCGGCGTCGCTGTCGAACATCGGCATGTACGGCACCGGGCAGTCCTACGAGCAGCTGCTGCTGCGGATGCGGTCGCACCCCCTGCCGGAGGCCCGGCAGTACGCCGCCATGATCCTCACCGAGCTCCGGAAGGTCATCCCGTCGTTCCTCCAGCGGGTCGACCTCCCCGAGCGGGGCGGGGAGTGGTCGGAGTACCTGGCGGCCACCCGGGACGACACCGCGGCGGTGGTCCACCGGCTGTGGCCCGACACCACCCCCACCCCGACCGGGCCGACCACCACGTTGGTGGACTTCGACCCCGACGGCGAGGACAAGGTGCTGGCGGCCATCTGCTTCCCCCACCTCGACTGCTCCGACGCCGACGCCCTCCGCCGGGTCCGGTTGCTCCCGACCGACGACCGGGTGGCGCTGCTCACCGCCTATGTCGGCGACCGCCGCAACCGCCGGCACCGCCCCGGCCGGGCGTTCGAGCGGACCGACTACCGGTTCGAGGTCGTGTCGGACTACGGGGCCTTCCGGGACCTCCAGCGGCACCGGATGCTCACCGTCGACTGGCAGCCGCTGTCGACGTCGCTCGGCTACGACCTGCCCGACCTGGTGGCCGAGGCGGGGGAGGGGGAGCTGTTCACCGAGACGGTGGAACGGTCCCGGAACCTCCACGACATCCTGGTCGGTGAGTTCCCGGCCCAGGCCGCCTACGCCGTGGCCCTGGCCTTCCGGATCCGCTACGTCCTGCAGATGAACGCCCGGGAGGCCCTCCACCTCATCGAGCTGCGGTCCGGGCCCCAGGGGCATCCGGCCTACCGGCAGGTGGCCCAGGACATGCACCGGGCCCTCGACCAGGTGGCCGGCCACCGGGCTATCGCCGCCGCCATGGTCCACGTCGACCACGGCACCACCGACCTCGAGCGGCTGGACGCCGAGCGGCGGGCGGAGGTCCGCCGCAACGCCCTCCGCGACCGAGCCGGAAAATCCGCAACTTCCTGACCAGGAACAACCGGGGAAACCCCTGGTCGGAGGCGGGCTGTGGCCCTTGACGACCCGCCCCCCGAAGGACGTAACGTACCCCCCAGTCCCAGACGCCCCGCCGGGACGGAACCGGTTTCCCCGGTGCCGCTCGAAGGGGGGGATGTTGTGAGAGGTGGAGCCAGGCCCTGGGGGTCGAGTAGAGAACTTCCCGCCCGTCCGGCAGATGCCGGACGAGTGGCGAGATGGCCCCAAAGACCCCCGGGCCCGGCCGCCTAGCCCTGCAGGCCCGGCCGTCCAGCCGCGCCGACCAGGCCGCCCAGCCCCCGCTTGACGATGGTCGGCGAACGTCTATGCTCCCGCGGCACATTCCCCCTCCTGGAAGGCGAACATGCCAGACGATCTCGACGACGTTGCCATTCCCGACGACCTCGACGACCTCGACGATGACGACGACGAAGCCCTCGACCTGGACGAGTCCGACGCCGAGGACGACCTCGGCGACGACGACCTCGCCGGCGACGAGGACAGCGCCGGCGACGGTGACAGCGACGGCGACGGCGGCGAAGACGGCGGCGAAGACGCCGGCGAGGAGAGCGGCGACCGGGCGTCGTCGTCCACCGGCGACAGCGACGACGACGACGACGACGACGAGGACGACGACGAGGACGTGGAGGCCAGCCTCGACGTCATCTTGAAGGAACGGCTGGTCGTCGTCGAGGAGGAGCCCGACGAGGACGAGCTCGCCGACACCGACGACCGCTCCGAGCCCTCCGAGCGGGTGCTGCCGAAGCAACCGGACGAGTTCGTCTGCCGGTCGTGCTTCTTGGTGAAGCACCCGAGCCAGCTGGCCGACAAGAAGAAGATGCTCTGCCGGGACTGTGTCTGACCGCCCCCCCCTCCAGCGGACCCTGGACGTCCTGTTCTACGCCCCGGTCGGCCTCGTCCTGACCGCCGTGGACGACCTGCCGACCCTGGCCGCCAAGGGCCGGCAGCACCTGCAGAACGCCCACGTCGTCGGCCAGTTCGCCGTCGGGCGCCTGCAGGCCTGGGTGACCCCGCCGAAGCCGGCCAGCCCGGCCGACGAGGGGGCCGACCCGTCACCGCCGAGCTTCCCGGCACCACCACCCCGGCCGCCCGTGCCGGCCCCGGCCGCCGTCAACGACGCCATCCCCGACTACGACACCCTGTCGGCCTCCCAGGTGGTCCGCCGGCTCGACGGACTGTCTCCGGCCGACCTTCAGGCGGTGTACCGCCACGAGGAGGCCAGCCGGGGCCGCCGCACCATCCTGCACCGGGCTCAACAGCTGCTGGACGGCCAACCGTCGGCGGGTGGCGAGGCAGCACCGCCGGCTGGTGGCGAACCCGAGCCGACGGCGGATGGCGAGCCCCAAGCGACGGCGGATGGCGAGGCCCAACCGTCGGCGGGTGGCGAGGCCGAATCACCGCCGGCTGACGAGCCCCAACCGCCGCCGGGTGGCCCACCGCCGCTGGATGGATAGCGTCCGGCCGGCCGGGGCGGGGGACCTGGACCGGTGCCGGGAGCTGCTGGAGGCCGCCCAGCGGGAGTCGATGGCCGCCCGCGGGGGAGACCTGTTGGCCGCCCTGGGCACCGCCGGCACCCCGGCCGCAGCCGGCTGGTGGCTGGCCCCGGACCGGGCGTTGCTGGTCGGTGAGTTCGACGGGGTGGCCGTCGGGGTGGCCGCCGGGCAAGTGGTCGGCGGCCTCGGCCGGGTGGACTGCTGCTACGTCGAGCCCGACGCCCGAGGGGTGGGGGTGGGCGGCAGCCTCGTCCAGGCCCTACTGGCGTGGTTCGCCGACCGGGGGTGCTCCGATGTCGACGCCTTGGCGCTGCCCGGGGACCGGTCCACCAAGCAGTTGCTGGAGACCGCCGGGTTTAAAGCGAGGTTGCTGGTCTTCCACCGCCGCCTGCCATGACCCGGCGGGACGGCGCCCGTCTCGGCGGCGGGGGCGGCGGGATGGGCAGCCCGAGCAGCTTGGCCAGCTCCGGCACCGAACCGGCGGCCCGGCGGGCGGCTTCCTGGGTCTCGGCCGCCTCGGGGATACCGGCCGGCTTGACCGTCCGGCGCACCGACGACTCCACGACGACGTCGAGCAGCTGAAGCCAGGCCTCGGGGTCCACGTCGGCGGCCATGGCCGCACCGGCGGCCTCACTGATCCGGACGGCGAGCTCCGCCGGAAGCCGGGTGGCCGGCTCCGGTGACCGGTTGGCGGTCCGGATGGCGTCCAGCACCCGGTGCTCGTCCAGCGCCGTGGTGATCCGGGCCACCCAGTCGTCGCGCAGTGCCGTCACCCGCTGGGTGAGGGAGTCCTGCAGGGCCTTCGCCATCGCCCGGCCCTCGTCGTCGAGGACCACCGCCCGCGACGCCGCCACCACCGCCCGCAGGTCCCGCAGGCGGAGCTCCTTCCCGGCGGCCTGGGCACTGGTGGCCCGGTCCTTCCAGGAAGCCAGGTTGACGGCCGGCAGGAGCTGCTCGGCGATGGCCACGATGGCGTCGCTGTTCACCGGGCCGCTGGTCGACTTGGCCGCCTGCTCGGCGATGGCCTGACGGACCGCCGGGAGGCCACCACGGAGCAGCTGCTCGGCCACCGGCAGCTGCTCGGGACCGAGCGTGGCCAGCATGGCGTTGCGATGGGTCGTCGACGTCGGCGGCTTCGCCGCCCGCCGGTCAGTCGAGCCCGTCCGCGGGCCGTCACCACTGGGGCGCCGCGGGCCGTCGCGGCGCGGACCGCTCTCCCGCCGGGGTCCGCCCTCTCGCTGCGGACCACCCTCGCCGCGAGGCGGTCGATCGCCACGGTCCTCGCCGCGGTCCCGGTCGTCCCGGCGCCGGTCGCGACGTCCGGGCCGGTCGTCGCCGTCCCGGCGCCGACGGGATCCGGGGGCCAGGGTCACCGAGACGTCGGGTCCCCGCTTCGGGGTCCCCAGCACCTCGATCCGGTTGGCCGGCTTCTCCTCGACGGGGCCGGCCTTGGCGGCCAGGGCCACGATCTCCACGCCTTCCAGCCCCGACTCGACCTCGGCCCGCAACACGGTGCCGACGGCCGCCCCATCGGGCACCATGGACTCAGCCACGTTGCCCTTCGGCTGTTTCGCCCCGGCGGCGCGCCAGGTGAAGGTGCCGTCGGACCCGCGGCTGGTCAACTCGATGTCGATACGACGAGGCATGCGGCGGTCACGCTATCGCTTCGGCGGTGCCCCCCTGAACCAACCTCCCGTTGCTACCATTCCCCCTGCGTGCACGCGGCAGGTTTCCTGCCGCAATGAGTGGTGCGGCGGACACCCGTCCGTCCAGGAGGATCCCCATGCCCGACGACTTCAGCGACTCGGACGCCGGCGCGCGCCCGGTGCCGCCCCCGGCCGACCAGGCCGGACCTGAGGCCGGGCACACCCCGCCCCCGCCGACCTGGGCGGCCGAACCGCCCGCCCCCGACCAGCCCGCCACTCCGGTGGAGCAGCCGCCCACCGCCGACGAACCGGCGACCAGCGGGCCGGCGGCGGCTGAGCAGGCAGCCGGCCCCTCCGCCTGGGCGGTGTCCCCGGCTGGCACCGTTGAGCCGACTGCGCCCGTCGACCCGACGATCCCCGGCGGCCCGGCGGCACCCCCCGGTCCAACGGCCTCGTGGCCCCCAACCGCGCCGATCGACCCGACGGCACCGGTCGACCCGACGGCACCGTGGCCGACGGCCACCGCGCCGGTCGACCCGACCACACCGCTGCCGACGGCGGTGCCCGCGACCCCGTGGCCGCCGGCGGTGGCCCCGACGGTGACGTACCCCCCGCCCCCCGGCGCGGGGTCGTTCGCCGGCGGCCCGCCCCCGCCGGCCGGCGGACGGCGCAGCGGCCCCCGGCGGGCCCGCGGGTGGATCCTGGTGGCCGTGGTCGCCGCGGTCATCGGTGCCGGCGTCGGCGCCGGGGTGACGGCGGCGACGGGCGACGGCACAGGCTCGGGACTGACCGTGGAAGAGGGGAACGCCGCCCCGGGGGCGGCCACCCTGAGCGGGAACGTCACGATCCCCGAACTGGTCAAGAAGGTGCTGCCGGCGGTGGTGTCCATCGACGTGAAATCCCACCAGGACGAGGACGAAGGGACCGGGATGATCATCGCCTCGAGCGGCGAGGTGGTGACCAACAACCACGTCATCTCGACGGCGCTCAGTGGCGGCGCCACCATCACGGTGACCCAGTCGGGGACGACCAAGAAGGAGCCGGCCAAGCTGATCGGGGCCGACCCCGCCAACGACGTCGCCCTGCTGCAGATCCAGGGGGCGTCGAACCTGCCGACGATCACCTTCGGGAACTCCAACAAGCTGGTGGTTGGTGACGCCGTCGTGGCCATCGGCAACGCCCTCGGCCTGGCCGCCGGGACCCCGACGGTGACCCAGGGGATCGTCTCCGCCCTGGGCCGGACGGTCACAGCCGGCGACAGCGGCTCGGGGTCGATCGAGCAGCTGACCAACATGATCCAGACCGACGCCGCCATCAACCCCGGCAACTCCGGCGGGCCGCTCATCGACACCGACGGGCAGGTCATCGGGATGAACACTGCGGTGGCCGGCAGTACCGGCAACGGGACCAACGCCCAGAACATCGGTTTCGCCATTCCCGCGGCCAACATCGAGTCCCTTCTGCCCGAGCTGCAGAAGGGAGGCACCGTGAAAAACGGTGGCGGCGTCCTCGGGGTCACCACCACCACCCTCACCACACAGCTCCGCCAGCAGTACGGGTTCACCCCCACCCAGGGAGCGGTGGTCCTGAGCGTGCTGCCGGGGTCGCCGGCGGCAAAGGCCAAGATGCGGACCGGAGACGTCATCGTGTCGGTGGGGTCGACATCGATCACCTCGTCCCAGAACCTGCAGTCGGCGGTGGCCAAGCACAAGGCCGGCGACACGGTGGCGATCACGTACTACGTCGGGGACCTCAAGCAGACGACGACAGTCACCCTGGAGTCCCAGCAGTCGGCGCAGCAGCAGCAGTCCCAGGGAGGGTCGACAACGTTGGGGGGCACATCAACGACAACAGCGTCGCCCTTCGGCGGGTTGGGCGGCTGAGACCCAGCGGCTGAGACCCAGCGGCTGAGACCCAGCGGCTGGGAGCCGGCTGAGCCAGGTGTCCTCAGGGTAACCGGCCGGTGAATTTACGGCATCCGCCGTAGACAGCCCTGCTGGGCCTTGTTATGTAGATGTCGTGCACGGGAACACGACCATCCTCGTCATCGTGATCATCACCGGGGTGGCGTTCGACTTCACGAACGGCTTCCACGACTCCGCCAACGCCATGGCGACCTCCATCGCCACCGGGGCCCTGAAGCCGCGGATCGCCGTGGGGCTGTCGGCGGTGCTGAACATCGTCGGGGCCTTCCTGTCGCTGTCGGTGGCCGCCACCATCGCCAGCGGCATCGTCGAACAGACACACGTCACCCTGCAGGTGGTCTTCGCCGGCCTGGTCGGCGGGATCGTCTGGAACGTGGTCACCTGGTACCTGGGCATCCCGTCGAGTTCCTCCTACGCCCTCATCGGTGGGGTGGTCGGGGCCACCCTGGCCCACGCCGGAGGGACGGCGGTGATCTGGTCGGGGATCGCCTCCAAGGTGTTCATCCCGATGATCTTCGCCCCGATCATCGCCCTGGTGGTGGCCACCGTGGGCACCTGGCTGGCCTACCGGATCACGGCGAAGGTCAGAGAGGGCACCGCCAAGAAGGGGTACCGGATCGGGCAGATCGGGTCGGCGTCGATGGTGTCGCTGGCCCACGGCACCAACGACGCCCAGAAGACCATGGGCATCCTGACCCTGGCCCTGATCGTCAACGGCACCATCTCGGCGAACGCCTCCACCCCCGACTGGATCATCGCCATCTGCGGCGTGTCCATGGGCCTCGGCACCTACTTCGGCGGCTGGCGCATCATTCGCACCCTCGGGAAGGGGCTGACCGAGATCGAGACCCCCCAGGGCTTCGCCGCCGAGGCCTCGTCCACGGCGGTCATCCTGGCGTCCACCCACTTCGGCATCCCGCTGTCCACCACCCAGGTGTGCTCGGGGTCGGTGCTGGGGGCCGGGGTGGCCCGCCGGCAACCGGTCCGCTGGAACGTCTTCGGCCGCATGGCCCTCACCTGGGTGGTCACCCTGCCCTGCGCCGGAGCGGTCGGCGCCGTCTTCTACTACGCCCAGAACGCCATCGGCGGCGACGCCGGGGTCATCATCATGTTCGTGGTGGCCGCCGCCATCTGCGGGGGGATCTTCCTCCTCTCCCGCCGGAGCCCCGTGAACCCGGACAACGTCAACGACGAGTGGGTGGAGGACGGTGGGCGTTCGCACGAAGCCCCCGTCGCCGCCTAGGGGGAGGTAACCGCCATGATCGCCAGCTCATACGTCACATGGAAGGCCATGTGGGAGATCCTGGTCATCGGCTTGGTCGCCGGCGCCGGGTTGGTGGCCGTGTTCTCCGTCGGGGTGGTGGCCCTCTCCATCACCCGGAGGATCGGCGGCCCCGGAGAATCCGAGGGGCGCAACGTCGTCGGGTGGGCGCTGGCCGCCTTGTGCTTCCTGGTGGTCCTCGGCGGCATTGCCTTCGGCATCTCCGTCATGTTCACAAAGTGATCCGGTGAGCCCGTCACTGCACAACATCCTGGGGGAAGACGGCGAGCAGCTCACCATCCTGAGCTTGCTGAAGCCCCCCGACTCCCCGGCGGCCGAGACCCCACTCGGGGAGATGACCCTGCAGGAGGCCATCCAGCGGATCTACGACATCGCCGGCGACGAGGGGCGGGCCCAGTTGGTGCTGAGCCTGCGCCGCACGTTCGGCGACGCCGCCACCGACGCCTTCACCACCGACCAGGACGTAACGGTGGCCGCCCTGTCCAGCGAGTTGCTGCAGCTGGCCGGCCAAGACACCCCGGTCGTCCTCCGCCGGCTCACCGTCGACGACGAGCCCGACGACGACGGCTCCGAGGACCAGGGCGCCGACCCGACCGGGGGGTTCCGGGACGCCCTGCACCGGTTCGTCCAGGCCCTACGGAACCTGTTCAACGCCGCCGGCGACGACGGCGAGCAGCTCACCATCCTCAGCCTCCTGGTCCGCCAGCCACCGGCTTCGGAGGGCGACCCCGAGTAGATCGGCCCGAATAGATCGGCCCGAGTAAATCGGCCCGAGTAGATTCGGTGGGGCGACGCGCCACGAGGAGCGCGGACAAGGAGGGGCTGATGCGCTGGAACCTGCCCGAGGTGCCCGACGCGTGGTTCAACGTGGCACCCCACCTCCCCGAACCGCTGCAGCCACCGCTCCATCCGGGCACCAAGCAGCCGGTCGGCCCCGACGACCTGGCCCCGCTGTTCCCGATGGCGCTGATCGCCCAGGAGGTGACGGCGGAGCCGTGGGTGGACATCCCCGGTGAGGTCCTCGACATCCTGCGGCTGTGGCGACCGACCCCGCTGGTCCGCGCCACCCGGTTGGAGGAGGCCCTGGAGACCCCGGCGCGGATCTACTACAAGGACGAGTCGGTGTCGCCGGCCGGGTCGCACAAGCCGAACACCGCCGTGCCCCAGGCCTTCTACAACCGCCAGGAGGGCATCGGGCGGCTGACCACCGAGACCGGGGCCGGACAGTGAGGGAGCGCCCTGTCGTTCGCCACGTCGCTGTTCGAGATGGAGTGCAAGGTCTACATGGTCCGGGCGTCGTACCGGCAGAAGCCGTACCGCCGGACGATGATGGAGCTGTGGGGCGGCGAAGTGGTCCCCTCGCCGGTGGACGACCCCGACCACCCCGGGTCGCTGGGGTCGGCCATCAGCGACGCCGTCCGCGACGCCGCCGGCCGGGCCGACTCCCACTACGCCCTCGGGTCGGTGCTCAACCACGTGCTGCTCCACCAGACGGTCATCGGGCTGGAGGCCAAGCAGCAGCTGGCCCTGGCCGGCGAGGACCGGCCGGACATCATCGTCGGGGCCTGCGGCGGCGGGTCCAACCTGGGCGGGCTCGCCCTGCCGTTCGTCCCGGACCAGTCGGTGGACCTACTGGCGGTGGAGCCGTCGTCGTGCCCGACCCTCACCGAAGGGACCTTCGAGTACGACTTCGGCGACGTCGCCGGGATGACCCCGCTACTGCCGATGTACTCGCTCGGCCACGAGTTCGTGCCGCCGTCCATCCACGCCGGCGGCCTCCGCTACCACGGCGACGCCCCGATCATCTCCAACCTGGTCAAGGCCGGCCGGATGCGGGCCGCCGCCTACCCGCAGGGGAAGGTGTTCGAGTCAGCCGTCCAGTTCGCCCGCACCCAGGGGACCATCCCGGCGCCCGAGACCGCCCACGCCATCCGGGCGGTCGTCGACGAGGCCCTGGCGGCCAAGGAGGCCGGAGAGGACAAGGTGATCCTGTTCGGGTACTCCGGCCACGGCCTCTTGGACCTGGCCGCCTACCACGACTACCTCACCGGCCAACTCGACCAGGTGTAGGTCGACCCGGGCTTGGCCAATCGGGCTTAGGGGGTCCAGCGGCGGTCGGGCCGGTCCGGCGGCAGGTTCATCGGCTCGGTGGGCTGCCAACCGCTGGCGGCGACGTCTTCGAGGACGTGGGTCATGTTGTACACGTCCTCCTCGTAGGAGAACCGGCCGTCGCCGGCGTAGATGAGCCGGGAGTACCCGGACTGGGCGAACGGGGTGCCGTCGTCACGGGCGCCGGGGATGACCTGGGTCCACTTCACCACGACGTTGTCGCCGTCGACGGCGGTGAACTCCACCGGGAACTGCCAGTCGCCGAGGCCCACCATGGAGTCGACCAACCACCGGCCGATGGCGTCGCGCCCCTCGATGCGGCCCCAGGCGGCGTCGACGTAGACGGCGTCGTCGGTGTACAGGTCGGCGAGGACCCCGAAGTCGCACTCGCCGGCCTCCACCCGGTCGCGCAGCTGGTGGTACCGGTCCACCGCGGCCCGCACCTCCTCCGGCGGATGGCTCATCCTCCGTACCCCCCTTCCTTCTCCCGGTGCCGCACCCGGCACCGCTCCAGCTCGGCCAGGGCCACGGCGCGACCCTCGAAGCCGTCGGTCTCGCTCACCTTCCCCGGCTCCAGGTCCTTGTAGATGCTGAAGAAGTGCTCGATCTCGTCGAGCAGGTGGGGGGGAAGGTCGTCGATGTCGTGGGTGTCCTCGCGGACCGGGTCGTGGTTGAGGACGGTCAGCAGCTTGGCGTCCGGGCCGGCTTCGTCCCGCATCCAGAACACCCCGATCACCCGCACCCGGACCAGGCAGCCCGGGAAGGTGGGGTCGTCCAGCATCACCAGGGCGTCGAGCGGGTCGCCGTCGAGGGCCAGGGTGTCGGGGACGAAGCCGTAGTCCGCCGGGTAGGTGGTGGCGGTGAACAGCCGCCGGTCCAACCGGATGCGGTGTTGGTCGTGGTCGTACTCGTACTTGTTCCGGCTGCCCGCCGGGATCTCGACCATCACCTCGATGACTGGGTCCATGGGCCCCATCATCGCCCACCGACGGGACGGTCGGGGCAGGGGCGCAGCGGCGGGGCGTCCACCGGGCACGACACGGCCTGGCGGTCTTCGGCACCAGCCCGCCGGGGCGGGTTGCGGATGCCGGCGGCGGCGACCAGGCCGCCGGCGGCGCACAGCCCGGCGCCGACGAGGACGGCGGTGTGGAAGCCGTCGGAGAACCGGGCCGGCTGCAGGTAGGCGGAGCCGGTCAGGCCGGCCAGCGGGGGCAGGACGGCGACGGCCACCAGGCCGCCGACCCGGGCGACGGCGTTGTTCACCCCCGACGCCACCCCGGCCCGACCGACGTCGACGGCGCCGAGCACGGTGGTGGTCAGCGGGGCCACCGTCAGGGCGAGGCCGAGGGCGAACACCACCAGGGCCGGCATCACGTCGGCGAAGTACCCGCTGCCGGGGGCCACCCGGACCAACAGGACCAGGCCGACGGCCATCACCAGGGGGCCGACGGTCATCGGCAGCCGGGGGCCGATCCGCTGGGACAGCGCCCCGGCCCGGGACGACAGGCACAGCATGATGATGGTGATCGGCAGCGTGGCCGCCCCGGCGACAAACGGGGAGTCGCCCAGGACCTGCTCCAGGTCGACGACCACCAGGAACAGCACCCCGCTGAGGGCGGCGTAGACGAGGAAGGTCACCAGGTTGGCCACCGTGAACTGCCGGGAGGAGAACAGGGTCAGCGGCAGCATCGGGTACCGGGTCCGCCGCTCCACCACGACGAACCCGACGAGGGCGACGGCGCCGACGACGCCGATGACGACGGCGACGTCGACGTTGCCGGTGGGGCCGTCGATGAGGGCGTAGGTCACCGCCGCCAGGCCGATCGCCACCAGGGCCGCCCCGGCGACGTCGATGCGGGGCGCGGCGGCCGGGTCGCGGCTCTCGGGGACGTGGCGGGACCCGAGAGCCACCACCACCGCCAACGGGACGTTGAGGACGAAGATGAGCCGCCACGACACCGCGTCGACCAGCCAGCCGCCGACCAGCGGGCCGATGGCGGTGGCGACCCCGCCCAGCCCCGACCACATGCCGATGGCCCGGCCCCGGTCGTCGGGGGCGAAGGAGGCTTCGATGATGGCCAGGCTGCCCGGCACCAGCAGCGCCCCACCCACCCCCTGGACCGCCCGGGCGATGATCAGCACCGGCAGGTTAGGGGCGACGGCACAGCCCACCGACGCCACCGTGAACCAGGCGGCCCCGAGGAGGAAGATCCGGCGCCGCCCGTAGCGGTCACCGAGGGAGCCGCCGATGAGGATGAGGGAGGACAGGGTGACCAGGTAGGCCGTCAGCACCCACTGCAGCCCGTCGACCTGGGCCCCGAAGTCCTTCCCGATGGGGGCCAGGGCCACGTTGACCACCGTGGCGTCCAGCATGGCCATCCCGGAGCCGAGGACGGTGGCCAGGAGGACCCATCGGGCCGGGGCCGTGCCGTACCGGATCTCCACGGTTCGACACTGGCACATTCACGCTCGGCCGACAGGACCCGGCCGGCTCCGACCATCCCCGAGGGAATAAAAGCAGTAATATCTGCTTTTATCCTTGATGTAGACCGGCGAAGGATGTACACCGGAAGAGGAGGTCGGACCAATGGCTGTGGCGATCGTGACCGGAGGATCCCGAGGGCTGGGGGAGGCCCTGGCGCACGGGCTGGTGGCCCGGGGCTGGGGAGTGGTGGTCGACGGCCGGGATCCCGACGACCTGGCCGCGGCGGTGGCCCGGCTCCGAGCGGCGGGCGGCCCGGTGGTGGCGGTGCCGGGGGACGTGGCCGACGGGGACCACCGCCGGGCGCTGGTGGCGGCGGCCGACCGGCTCGGCGGGGTGGACCTGTTGGTGAACAACGCCAGCACCCTCGGGGCGACCCCGCTGCCACCCCTGGCGGCGTACCCGTTGGACGACCTCCGGGCGACGTACGAGGTCAACGTGGTGGCCCCGCTGGCCCTCCTGCAGGCGGCACTGCCCCTCCTGCGCCGGTCGGCGGACCCCCGGGTGCTCGACGTCACGTCGGACGCCGCCGTCGAGGGTTACCCGGGGTGGGGCGGCTACGGGTCGTCGAAGGCCGCCCTGGAGCAGCTGGGGGCGGTGCTGGCGGCCGAGGAGCCGGACCTGCGGGTGTGGACGGTGGACCCGGGGGACATGCGGACCCGGATGCACCAGGAGGCGTTCCCCGGCGAGGACATCTCGGACCGGCCGCCGCCCGAGTCGGTGGTGCCGGCCCTGCTGACGCTGGTCGACGGCCACCTGCCGTCCGGGCGGTACCGGGTGGCCGGCCTCCTGGAGGCGGCCGAGGCGGCAGACCACGCCGCCGAGCAACAGGCCGCTCAGCAACAGGCGGTGGTCCGATGACCGCCGTGGCCACCCCCCGGTCGCCGTGGGGGGCCACTGGGGGCCCACCGCAGTTCGACCTGCCGGCCGCCCTAGAGGCGGGGTCACCGGCGGAGGCCCGTGGCCTGACCCGGGACGCCGTCCGGATGCTGGTGGCCCACCGCGGCGACGGGTCGCTGGTCCACGCCACCTTCTCCGACCTCCCCCGGTTCCTGGCCGAAGGGGACCTGGTGGTGGTGAACACCTCGGGCACCCTGGCGGCCAGCATCCCGGCCGCCGGCCCCGACGGACGGCCGCTGGCGGTGCACCTGTCCACCCGGCTGCCGGCCGGACTGTGGACGGTGGAGCTCCGCGACGGTGACCGGCCGTGGCTGTCGGCGTCGCCCGGCGACCGTTTGGCCCTGCCGGCCGGGGCGGCCGGGGCGGCCGTGACGCTCCTGGCCCCCTACGCCCCGCACCCCGACGGGGTCCGGCTGTGGGTGGCCACGGTGGACCTGCCGGTGCCTTGGCTCCGGTACCTGGCCCTCCACGGCAGCCCGATCCGGTACGGGTACGTCCAGGGGGAGTGGCCGATCGCCATGTACCAGAACGTCTACGCCACCGAACCGGGGTCGGCCGAGATGCCGAGCGCCGGCCGGCCGTTCACGCCGGAGGTGATCACCCGGCTGATCGCCCGGGGGATCGGGGTGGCCCCGATCGTCCTGCACACCGGGGTGGCCTCCCCGGAAGCGTCGGAGCCGCCGTACCCGGAGCAGTACCGGGTGCCGGCGTCGACGGCCCACCGGGTCAACGACACCCACCGCGACGGCGGCCGGGTGGTGGCCGTCGGTACCACCGTGGTCCGGGCCCTGGAGACGGTCGTGGACCCCCACGGGGTGGTGAGCCCCGGGACCGGGTGGACGGAGACGGTGGTGACCCCGGACCGGACGGTCCGCTCCGTCGACGGCCTGCTGACCGGCTGGCACGAGCCCGAGGCGTCCCACCTGGCCATGCTCGAGGCCATCGCCGGGCGGGACCTCCTGGAGCGGTCGTACGCTGCCGCCCTCGGAGAGGGGTACCTGTGGCACGAGTTCGGCGACGTCCACCTGATCCTGCCGTGACCGGACACCCCGAACCCCCGCCGCCGGCGACCCCGGCCCAGCCGGAGCCCTCCACCGCGGCCGCACAGCCGCCGATGGCGGCGGGATCCGACCAGCCGCCGATGGCGGCGGGATCCGACCAGCCGCCGCTGGCGGCGGGATCCGACCAGCCGCCGCTGGCGGCGTTGTCGACGGCCCGCCGGGCGGTGCTGACGGCGGTGAAGCGCCGGGGGGAGGCCACCGCCCACGACCTGGCCGGCGACCTCGGCCTCACCGTGACGGCGGTCCGCCAGCAGCTGGGCCGGCTGGGGGAGGACGGGCTGGTGGCCCACCGGCCGGCGCCGGACGGCCGGGGGCGGCCGGTCCACCGGTACCGGCTGACGCCGGCGGGGGAGTCGCTGTTCCCGAAGCGCTACGGCGACCTCACCACCGAGTTGCTCGGGTACCTTGGCGGGCCGGAGGGACCGGCGGTCGACGACCTCTTCGAGCACCGCCGCCGCCGCCGGCTGGCCGACGCCCAGCCCCGGCTGGCCGGGCGGCCGCTGGACGAGCAGGTGGCCGAGCTGGCCGCCACCCTCGATGCCGACGGCTACCTGGCCGACGTCGAGGCACTCCCCGACGGCGGGTGGCGGATCGTCGAGCACAACTGCGCCATCCTCACCGTGGCCACCGGGTTCCGGCAGGCCTGCTCCAGCGAGCTGGGGTTCATCCGCGACGCCCTCCCCGGGGCCACCGTCCGACGGGTGGCCCACCTGATGGACGGCGCCCACGTCTGCGCCTACGAGATCCACCCAGTTCCGTAGTTCCGATTGCTAGAGTTTCGATATGTCCGAAACTGGTTTACCTGGGAACTCGATCTGTGCGTTACCTGGCTGCGATCAACCGATCGTTCAACCGACCGGCGGAGGGCGGCCCAGGCAGTACTGCTCGGACGCCCACCGCGCCGAGGCCCGCCGGCGACGGCTGGCGGGGGAGCGGGGCGGTGACACCGCCATCGAGCTCCTCGGTGAGGCCCTTCGGCAGCTCCAGTCCGACGCCCCTCCGGCGGTTCGGACAGCCGCCGTCGTGGCCGAGGTCCGCGCCCAGGCCACCGCCGACGTGCTGGCCGCCCAGCGGGAGGCAGCGGCGGCCCGGCGCGAGGCGCTGGACGCCGACCGGCAGCTAGGGGAGCAGCGGGAGCTGATCGGCACCCTCGGCAACCAGGTGGCCGCCCTCCAACGCCAGGTGGCGGAGTTGCAGGGCGCCCTCGACGGCGCCCGGGACGCCCTGGAGGCCGAGGTGGTGCAGCACCACCAGGACGTCCAGGCCGCCGACCACCGGGTGGCCGCCATGGCGGCGATCCACCGGCAACAGCAGGACGACGCCGCGGCCGAGCTGGACCGGTACCGGACCGACACGGTCGCCGCCGAGGCCCGCCGGGCCGACGCCGCCGACCGGGCCGCGAAAGCGGAGGCGGAGGCGGCCGACGTCCAGCGGGTGGTGGCCCACCTGGAGCTGCGGGCCAATCGGGCCGAGATGGCCACCGAGCAGGTGGAGTCCCGGTTGGCGCAGGCCAGGGACGACCTGGCGGCCGAACGGCGGCGGGCCGAGGCCCTCGAACGCGACCTCCGGCGCCGAGCCGAACCACCCCCCGAGCGGCGGGATCTTCGCCGCCGTCGGCGGTACGGGTCAGCGGAGCTCGTCCGGGTACCCCGGCGGGCAGGGAGCCCCCGGCCTCGGTGAGCCGCCTACGACGACGTGGAGGTGGTCGGCGAGCTGATCGACTCGAGGTCGACGACGAACACCAGGTTCTCCTTGGGCTTGATGCTCGACCCGGCGCCGGTCTTGCCGTACCCCAGCTTCCAGGGGATGACGATCTCGCGGCGGCCACCGACCTTCATGCCCTCGATGCCCTGGGCGAACCCCGGGATGACCTGGGCGAGGGAGAACGACGTCGCCTTGCCGGCCGTCCAGGTCTGGGCTGTGAAGTTCTTGCCGTTGGCGTAGTTGGCCCCGACGTACTTCACCACCACGGTGTCCCCGGCGGCGGCCGTTGTCCCGGTGCCGACCACCAGGTCCTTCGTGACCAGCTTCGTCGGTGCCGGCTTCTTGCCGGCCTTCACCACCGGGGCCTTGTTCAGGTTTGTGCCGTTCACCACCTGTGGGGCCGATGTGGCGGCCCCGGCCACCCCACCGGCGACCACCGCCGGCGAGGCGACGGCGGCCACGGCGACGAGGCCGAGAACGGACGAACGGAGAGCAGGACGGCGGCGCATGGCCGGCACGTTACAGCAGCCTTTCTGTTTGCCGAGGCCGGCACCCGATTTTCTTAACCTCCCGTCACCATCCGGCCTAATGCCGATAATGTACATTATGTCAAGTTACGGAGAGGGGCCCAGATCGTCTGGCGACCCAACGCCAACCGTGCTCCTGGGAACGGCAAACCGGCCGGGCGGGTCAGACCAGCACCGGGTCGACCACGGTCCCCCGGAGGTCGTCGGCGGCCTGGCGAAGGTGGTCGAGGGCGTCCCGGTAGTCGGCGGCCGTCGGCGTCGCCCCGGCGTCGGCGAGGTCGACGGCGACGTCGTCCAGGGCGGCCTCCACGGCGTACAGCCGGTCGTGCAGCCGGTCCAGGTCGGCCTGGGCGACGACGACCTGCCCGGCCGGGAGGTCGGCCCGTTCGGCCCGGCGCCGGGCCTCGTAGGCCCGCTGCCGGTGGGCCCGGCGGCAGTACACGGCCGGCCGGCCGGTCTTGCCCGACGCGGGCAGCGGGCGGCGGCAGTAGCCGCAACGACGGGGTTCCTCGTCTTTCGTCACAGTGACGAATCTACCCACGGCCTGGGCGCCGCAGCGTGATGGGGTCCGACGGCGTTTCCGGTATGGGAGGTGGCGGGCGGTGGTCCGGAGGGGCTCTGCCGAGGCCTCAGGTGGTGCAGGCGAGGGTGCCGAAGTGGTGGACGAGCCCCGACAGGAGGCAGCGGAGGCCGCTGACGAAGATGGCCTCCTCGGCGTCGCTGCGGGCGACGTTGACGGTGCGGTCGATGGCGGCGGTGGTGGCGTCGCTGACCGGCGGGGCGTCGGCCGGCCGGTCGATGACGACGGAGTACCGCTGGTCGGCGGCGCTGCGGTCGGCGGCCCGGTCGTTGAGCTGCCGCTGGGCCGACAGCAGGACGGAGCCGAGGACGTAGGTGCTGTAGGCGTACAGCGCCTCCCCCACCTCGTCGCCCTTCAGGCCGAGCCGCTCGAGGAGGAACCCGAAGGCGGTCAGGGCGCCGGCCAGGCGGGAGTCGCCGGGGCTGACGGGGACGGCGATGTGCGGGGCCACCCGGGGGTGCCGGTCGAAGGCCCGGCGGGCCGACACGGCGCCGGCCACCAGGACGTCGATAGGGTCCACGCCGGGGCCGAATGGGTCGTCGACCATGGTGAGGTACTCGGCGACGACCTCTTCCCAGACCTTGGTGACCACCGCGGCGATGAGGTCGCCCTGCTTCTCGAAATGGTGGTACAGCGCGGCAGGGCTGACCTTGAGGCGGCCGGCGAGGGTCCGCATGCTGAACTCGGTGGTGTCCTCGTCGAAGAGCTCCAGGGCGGTGCCGACAATCTCGTCCACGGTGAGGTGCGTCGTCCGACCAGCCGCCATCCGAGTCATCTGAAAACCCCTCGCCTCACATCCTCCATTTCGCAGTCTACCCGGCTATGCACGTTGCAGCGGCAGCGCCCGCCACCAGTCGAGGGCGGCGTACAGCTCGGACCGGTCGAAATCCGGCCAATAGGTGGGGGTGACGAAAAACGGCGCCCCGGCGGCTTCCCACAGCAAGAAGTTGGACAGCCGGTACTCCCCGGAGGTCCGGACGAGGAGGTCCACCGGGGGCAGGGCGGGCTCGTACAGGTGCTGACGGACGGCGTCGTCGGTGATGGCGGACCCGGTCCGGCGGTACTGGTCGATGACCTTCTTGGCCGCGAACACCAGCTCCTCCCGGCCTCCATAGTCGAACGCCAGGGTGAAGTTCAGGCCGGTATTCTCCTTGGTGAGGTCGACGCATTTATCCATCTCCCGCAGGATGCGCCGGGGGATCCGCGACGATTTCGACACCGGCCGCCCGATGCACCGGATGCGAACGTTGTTGCGATGCATTTCTTCCCGACGGCCGAAGATGTTCTTGTGGAGCCCCAGGATGAAGTCCACCTCGAGCTTCGGCCGGGTCCAGTTCTCGGTGGAGAACCCGAAGACGGTCAGCCAGCCGATGCCCAGGGCGTCGGCGGCCCGGACGATGTCGGCCAACCGCTCCTCCCCGCTGCGGTGCCCCTCGGTCCTCGGCAGCCCCCGGGCCTCGGCCCATCGGCCGTTGCCGTCCATGATGATGGCCAGGTGGCCCGGCACCGGGCCGGGGGACGCCGCCCGGTCGGCCGACGACGCCCACTCCCCTCCCCCGCCACCGTTCACTGGGCCGTTTCCTGGGCCGGTCGCCGGCGTTGGTGCTCGGCCGCCTGGATCTCGGCGGCGACGTCCCGGCCGGACAGGTCGGTGCCGAGGTCGGCGGCCAGGAACTCGGGGGTGTCGGGGAGCTCCACGTGGAGGTCGGCGTCCTGGTCGACCCGGAGGACGCCGTCGTCGAGGGTGAACGCCAGGACGTGGCCACCGCGGGTGCGGGAGTCGTCGACGAAATGGAGGTGGTACCCGGCCACGGTGACCCCCTGGGCGTAGTCGGGGCAGCGGAACCCGACGACGGTGCCGGAGAGGTCGGTGAACGTCCGCTCGGTCTGTGTCCGGGTGACGTCGACCAGTGGCCGGTACGGGCGGTGCTGCTTGGCGACGGTGCGGGTGACCACCGAAGAGAACCGGCCGTCGATGCGGACGGCGTAGAACAGGTTGGTGCTGGGGACCAGGCCGTCGAGGAGGGCCTCGACGGCGTCGAGGTCGATCGGGCCCGCCAGCCGCCGACTGGCGTCCCCCCGGAAGAAGGTGACGGCGGCGAACGGGGTCAGCTCGTCCGGGGTCACCGGGGTGGCCGACCCGTCGCTGCGGAGCTGGAAGAACCGGCCGTCCACCGCCACCATCTCGCCGTCGAGCTGGTTGAAGGTGCCGACCCCGAAGTCGCCGTGCCGGGCCAGCTCGCCGTAGGTGAGGCCACCGTCGTAGACGGCGTCGAGGAGGGCGGTCATGGTGGACGACTGGAAGATCTCGTGGCCGAGGCCGTGGTCGTCGTGCAGTCCGTTGTCCCCGTCGTGGTGGGCCGCCACCGTCCGGGCGAGCTGCAGGCAGTGCCCGTCCCTGGTCCGCCCGGTGGCCACGGCCGTCCATACTGGCACGTCTTCCCTGCTCACCCCACCCGGCCGGCCCCTCCCCCGGTCCTCCCGGGTAACATTGGCGCCGCAACACCGGCGATGGGTCCCGCCGGGGGCGGCCGACCGGGCCACCCGAACCGCCTGACGGGCTGATGGCTCCTGTTCCGGAAGGAGGAGGAGCATGCCCGAGGACGGCCGAACCACCCGCCGCATGCGTCTGCGGCAGCTGCTGGGCGCCGACGACCCGCTGCCGATCGACCCCGACCTCGCCCCCGAGGGGACCCCGTCTCTTCCGACCCCCACCGGCGGCAGGGGGCGCCCGGGCCGCCCACGGGCGACGGTGCTCGCCGTCGTCCTGGTCGGGGGGTTCCTGGGCACCCTGGGGCGGTACGAGGTGGAGACGGCGTGGCCGACGCCAGCTGGCCACTTCCCGGCGGCCACCTTCGTCATCAACACCACCGGCGCCTTCGCCCTGGGGCTGCTGCTGACGGTCATCGTGGAGCGGCTGCCGGCCCATCGCTACCGCCACCTCCGCCCGTTCGCCGCCACCGGCCTCCTCGGCGGGTGGACCACCTACTCCACCCTGGTGGTGGAGGCCTCCGTCCTCGGCAAGGCCGGCGACGTCAGCCTGGCCGCCGGCTACCTCGCCGTGTCCCTGGTCTGCGGGGTATCGGCCGTCGCCCTCGGCATCGCCCTCGGCCGATCCCGGAACGGCGGGCGGGGGGCGGCGGCCGGCCACGACGCCGGAGCCGGCGCCGTCGACGTGGTCCTCGACCCTGACGTCGACCCGGACCTGGTGTCGGGACCGGGCGGGGCACCGGAAGGGGCGGGGCGATGATCCTGGCGGTCGCCGTGGGCCTCGCCGGGGGGATCGGGGCGGTGCTCCGGTTCGTGGTGGACGGAGCGGTGCAGCGCCGCCGGCCGTCCCCGTTCCCACTGGGCACCCTGCTGATCAACGTCGGCGGGTCGTTGGTCCTCGGCCTGGCGACCGGGCTGGCCTGGTACCACGGGCTGGACGACCACACGAAGTTGGTGGTCGGCACCGGGTTCTGCGGCGGGCTCACCACCTGGTCGACGGCGTCGTGGGAGACGGTGCGGCTGGTGGAGGACCGGTACTTCGGGCTGGCCTTCGCCTACACCTTCGGGGGCCTGGCGGTGGCCATCGGGGCGGCGGCCGCCGGCATGGCGCTGGCGGCGGCCTTCTGAGGTCGGACGGCCTGCCGCATTTGTTCTGGTTCAACCCCGGGCGAATCGCCGTGTTTCAGCGACCGGCGAATTGCCAAAGGCCCAGGTCAACGGACCGCGCTTTCTCCGCCGCTCCAGGCCGTTCTTCCTGGTCCGAGCAATTCTCGCCAGGTTGAACCCGAGCGAATGGCCAAGGTCCGCCCGCCAGACCGTTCGAGCCGGAGTCGTCGGAGCCGGTCCCGAAGGTGGGGATATCCCCCCGCCGAGGACGCCGGGGCCCTCCAATGACCGGGACGGTCTACGTCCGTACGCTTGGGAGCACCATGACGGACGCCGCCACCAACGTCCCCGGGATGTCCGGGCCGGTCGAGCCAACTGGGCCGTCGGACCGGGCGACCGGAGCCGGCAGCCCGGGCGACGGCTTTGGTGGGGCGATCTGGCGGGTGGTGTCCTCCCCGTGGCGGACGACGGCACTCCCCCGGGGGTTGGCCCGGGCGGCCCTGGACGTCCCGTTGGGGTTCGCCTGCGGCCTCGGGATGGGACTGCTCGTCGGCCTCAGCCTGGCGTTCGCCGTCACCTTCGTCGTGGCCATCCCGCTGGTGTGGCTGACGTTCGCCATCGCCGCCGTGGTGGGCCGGATCGAGCGGTCCCGGGCGGCGGCGCTCCTGGACGTGAACCTGGGGTCGCCGCACCCGCCGATGCTCCCGGGGAACTGGTGGAGCCGGATGCGCCAACGGCTGACCAGCGGGAGCCGGTGGCGGGAGATCGGCTACCTGGTGGTCGGGCTGCCGGCGATGGGGTTCTTGGGGTTCGTGGTCCTGGGGACGTGGGTGGTGTCGCTGACCTTGGTGGCCCTGCCGACCTACGTCGGGCACCTGGCCGGCCGGTCGGCCGACGTCCTGGGAGTGCCGGTGCACGGCGCCTGGTCGATCTTGGGGCTCGCCATCGGGTTGGTCGGCCTGGTGGCGGTGGCCCCCTGGGCGACCGTGGGGCTGGTGGCGGTAGACCGGTGGGCCGTCGGCTGGCTGCTCGGCCCGTCCCGCCCGGGCCGGAAGGCGTGGGCCCGGCTGCAGCACCGGGTGGGCGAGCTGGAGGTGAGCCGGGGGGCGGCGGTCGACCGGGCGGAGGCGGACCGGCGGCAGATCGAACGCGACCTGCACGACGGGGCGCAGCAGCGACTGGTGGCCCTGGCCATGGACCTGGGCCGGGCTCGGGACCGGTTCGACAGCGACCCGGAGCGGGCCCGGCAGTTGCTGGAGGAGGCCCACGAGGAGGCGAAGGCGGCGCTGTCGGAGCTGCGGAACCTGGCCCGGGGGATCCATCCAGCGGTGCTCACCGACCGGGGGCTCGATGCCGCCCTGTCGGCCGTGGTCACCCGCTGCCCGGTGCCGGTGACCCTGACGGTGGACGTCCCGGCGCGGCCGCCGGCGGCGGTGGAGAGCGCCGCCTACTTCGTGGTGGCCGAGGCGCTGACCAACGTGGCCAAGCACGCCCGGGCCAGCCGGGCTGACGTGACCATCGCCCTGGTCAGCAACCGCCTGGTGGTCGAGGTGCGCGACGACGGGATCGGCGGGGCCATCCTGCTGGACCCGGCAGCCGCCCGGGGCACCGGGCTGGCCGGGCTGTCCGAGCGGGTGTCGGCCCTCGGCGGGTGGGTCCGGGTGCTCAGCCCGGTGCAAGGGCCGACGAGCGTGGTGGTGGAGCTGCCGTGCGGGTCGTGATCGGCGAGGACGCCGTGCTGCTCCGGGTAGGGCTGATCCAGGTGCTGGACGAGGCCGGCGAGGACGTGCTGGCCGCCGTCGGCGACGCCCCGTCACTGGTGGAGGCCGTCGGCACCCACCGGCCCGACGTGGCCATCGTGGACGTCCGGATGCCGCCGGGGATGACCGACGACGGGCTGCAGGCGGCCATCGAGATCCGGCGGCGGTGGCCGACGACGGCCATCCTGGTGTTCTCGCAGTACGTCGAGCAGGCCTTCGCCGCCGAGCTGTTGGCCACCGGGACCGAAGGGCTGGGCTACCTGCTGAAGGACCGGGTGGCCGACGTCACCGAGTTCGTCGGCGCCGTCCGGCGGGTGGGCACCGGCGGGACGGCGTTGGACCCCGAGGCGGTGGCGCAGCTGCTGGCCCGGAGCAGTCGGCAGGACCCGTTGGACCGGTTGACCCCGAGGGAGAGGGAGATCCTGGCGTTGATGGCCGAGGGACGGAGCAACCAGGCCATCGCCCGGCGGCTGGTGATCAGCGACGGGGCGGTGGAGAAGCACGTCGGCAACGTGTTCACCAAGCTGGACCTGCCGCCGGCCGAGAGCGACAACCGCCGGGTGCTGGCGGTGCTGCGGTGGTTGAGCTCGTGACGGCGGCCCCTCCCTACGTCGCCCCGGTCCCGTCGGCGGGCGACGGGCCGTGGACGCCGCCACCCCCACCGCCCCGATCGCCGGCGGCCCGAGGGGCCTGGACCGACGTCGGCCTGGCGGTGGCCGTGGGGGCCATAGGCGTCTGGGTGCCCCTGTTCGTTATCAACCAGTTCAGCACCTCCCATGCCCCGCTACCGCCGACCCGCCAGGTGATCACCACCGACGTCTCGGCGGTCACCGTCAACGTGGCCAGCGGGTCGGTCACCGTCGAGCGTGGCTCCGGCTCCGGGGCGGTCGTCACCAGCTCCGGGTACCGGGGGCAGCGGACCCCCACCAACCACGTGCGGGTGTCCGGGCACACCCTGACGGTGCGGTCGTCGTGCGCGTCCGGGCTCCGGCTGGGGTGGTGCACACGGAACTACGTGCTGGAGGTGCCGGCCCGGACGGCGGTGACCGCCCACCTCGGCACAGGGGCGGTCGAGGTGTCCGGCGTCGACGGGCCACTCGACCTCCAGAGCGACGACGGGTCGATCACGGTGACCGGGACCACCGGCTCGGTCCACGCCTCGTCGGGTACAGGCCGCGTGACCGTCGAGCACGTCGACGGGGCCGTCGACGCCGCCTCCCAAGACGGCGAGGTGCAGGTCGCCGAGGCGTCCGGGACGGTACGGGCCACGTCGGGGACAGGGTCGGTGACGCTCTCGGGATTGACCGGTCCGTCGGTGGACGCCCACAGCAACGACGGCCGGGTCACCGTCGGGTTCGCCCAGGGGGCGTCGCCGCCCAATCAGGTGACGGCCACGTCGGGCACAGGGGCGGTGACGGTGTCGGTGCCACCCAGCGGCACCTACCGGGTGGTCGCCGTGTCGGCGACAGGGTCGGCGAGCAACGAGGTCCGGTCCGACCCGACCAGCCCCCACACAATCCGGGCGTCGAGCACCGACGGCGACGTCACCGTGCAGTACGCCCCCGGCTGGGTCACCGCGGGCTGATCACCCCAGGTAGGTCAGGGCCGGGCGTCGAACGTCTGGACCAGGGCGCGGGCGGCCCGAGCTTCGTCGACCCGGCGGACCGGGGTGGTCCGTGGGGCCTCGGTGGCCGGTTCGACCACGTCGTCTCCCCCTTCGGCGGTGGCCTCTTCGACGATGGCCTCCAGGGCGGCGGCCAGGGCTTCGAGGGTCTGCAGGCTCTCGGTCTCCGTCGGCTCCATCATGAGGGCCTCGTCGACGATGAGGGGGAAGTACACCGTCGGCGAGTGGAACCCCTCCTCCAGGAGCCGCTTGGCGACGTCGAGGGCCCGGACCCCGTGGTTGCGCTTCAACGACGAGGCGGCGAGGACCACCTCGTGCATGCACGGCCGGTCGAACGGGACGTCGAGGACCCCGGACAGCCGGACGCGGAGCCAGTTGGCGTTGAGCACCGCCCGCTCCGCCACCCGGCGGAGGCCGTCACCGCCGTGGACGAGGATGTACGTGAGCGCCCGGGCCAGCACCAGGGTGTTGCCGTGCCACGAGTGCACCCGACCGATCGACTGCGGCGGGGTCGCCCACCCGTATCCCATTGTCCCGGCCGGGGCCCCAACCCCGTCCTCCTCCGATTCGTGGGGCCCCTGCCCCACGCCGGCCGTCCCACCCCCGCCGGAGAGGCGGACCGGGCGGGGGCCGGGGAGGAAGTCGACCAGCCGCTCGGACACGGCCACCGGGCCGGCGCCGGGGCCGCCGCCGCCGTGGGGGGTGGCGAAGGTCTTGTGCAGGTTCATGTGGACGATGTCGAACCCCATGTCGCCGGGCCGGACCACCCCGAGGATGGCGTTGAGGTTGGCGCCGTCGTAGTAGAGGAGGCCACCGACCTGGTGGACGGCGGCGGCGATCTCGCGGATGTCCTCCTCGAACAGCCCGAGGGTGTTCGGGTTGGTGAGCATGATGCCGGCGACGTCGGTGTCGAGAACCTGGCGGAGGGCGTCCATGTCGACGCAGCCGCGGTCGTCGGAGGGGACGGTGGTGACGTCGTAGCCGCCGAGGGTGACCGACGCCGGGTTGGTGCCGTGGGCGGAGTCGGGGATGACGATGCGGTGCCGCTGATGCCCTCGGGCGGCCCCGTCGTTGGCTGCGTGGTAGGCCCGCATCAGCAGGAGGCCGGTGAGCTCCCCCGCCGCGCCGGCGGCCGGCTGGAGGGTGGCGGCGGCCATGCCGGTGATGGCGCACAGGGCCTGTTCGAGCTCGACCAGCAGGGCCAGCCACCCCTGGGTGAACGGCGCCGGGGCGGCCGGGTGGACCCCGGCCAGGCCGGGGAGGCCGGCGACGGTGTCGCAGATCTTCGGGTTGTACTTCATGGTGCACGACCCGAGGGGGTAGGCGCCGAGGTCGACGGAGAACTGGCGGTGGGACAGCCGGGTGAAGTGGCCGACGAGGTCCCGTTCGGACACCTCGGCCAGCGGCACCGGCTGCTCCCGGCGGTGGTCGGCCGGCACCAGGTCGTCGGCGGACCACTCCGGCACTCCGGTGGTCCGGAGCTGCCAGCTCTTCCGGCCGGGCTGCGACAGCTCGAACAGCGTGGGCTCGGCGTCGCGGCCCATCAACGGGATGCTCGACGCCTTGCCGCCGGCGGCCGTACCTAGCCCCCCGCCGGCCGTGGGCGTTTCCGCGGGAACGTCCGGGGTCACGATGTCGGTCATGGCCGCACCGCCTTGTCGAGGGCGTTGACGTACCGGTCGATCTGCTCCCGGGTGCGCCGTTCGGTGACGGCCACCAACAGGCCGTGCTCGGCGGCGTCGGCGTCGGCGGAGCCGTCGCCGTCGTCCCCGGTGAGGTCGGCCAGGGCGACGCCGGCCAGGAAGCCCTCGTCGGCCATCCGGTCGACGACGACCCGGGCGGGCACCGGCGTGCGGAGGGCCAGCTCCCGCACCACCGGGGTGTCGCCGGTGAGCGGGGTGACGCCGTCGAGGGCGAGGACGGCGTCCCGCAGGTACCGGGTGCCCCGGGCGCACCGTAGGGCCACCTCGGCCAGGCCGGAGGTGCCGAGCCAGCCGAGCTGGACGGCGGCGGTGACCGCCATCAACGTCTGGTTGGTGCAGACGTTGGAGGTGGCCTTCTCCCGGCGGATGTCCTGTTCCCGGGCCCGGAGGGTGGTGACGTAGGCCCGGCGGCCGTCGAGGTCGACGGTCTCGCCGACCAGGCGGCCGGGCAGCCGGCGGACCTGGTCGAGGGTGCAGGCGAACAGCCCGAGGTAGGGGCCGCCGAAGCCGAGGGCGGTGCCGAAAGCCTGCCCCTCCCCCACGACGACGTCGGCGCCCCAGTCACCGGGCGACCGGAGGAGGCCCCCGGCCACCGGGTCGGCGGCCACCACCAGGACGGCGCCGTGGGCGTCGCACAGCCGGCGGGCCTCGCCGAGGTCCTCGAGGCAGCCCAGGTAGTTGGGGTAGCCGGCCACCAGCACCCCGGGGGCCTCGCCGTCGCCGCCATCGGGCGACCCGGCGGCCGACGATCGGTCGGGCCAGGCGGTCCGGCCGTCGACCAGCGGCACCTCCACCAGGCGGTGGCCGGTGCCGGCGGCGAAGGTGGCCAGGACGGCCCGCCAGTGCGGGTGGACTCCGGCGGACACCCACACCGTCTGCCGCTTGGTGGCCGCCGCCCCCAGGTTCACCCCTTCGACCAGGGCGGAGGCCCCGTCGTAGAGGGAGGCGTTGGCCACCGGGAGCCCGGCCAACCGGGCCACCATGGTCTGGAACTCGAACACCGCCTGGAGGACCCCCTGGGCGACCTCCGGCTGGTACGGGGTGTACGACGTCACGAACTCCGACCGGCCGGCCAGGGAGCGGACCACCGGCGGGACCTCGTGGTCGTAGGCGCCGGCCCCGGCGAAGCACACCAGCGGACGGTTGGCTCCGGCCAGGTCTTCGAGGTGGGCCAGCACGTCGGGCTCGGGCTGCCCGTCGGCGAGGTCGAGGCCGCCGGACAGCCGCAGGGCGGCCGGCACGGCGTCGAACAGTTGGTCCAGCGACTCCAGGCCGAGGAACGCCAGCATGGTCGCCAGCTCCTCGTCGGTGTGCGGTAGGTAGTCACCCACTACGTGTCGGTCCCCTTCTCCCCCGTCTTGTCGTCACGCACCGGCCAGAACGGCAGCGGTGACATCGTGGCCGGGAGCTCCCGGCCACGGACCACCACGGCCACCCGGTCACCGACGTCGACACCGGCGCCGGTGTCGACGAAGGCCAGGCCGATGCCGCACTGGCGCATCGGCGAAAAGTTGCCGCTGGTCACCCGGCCGACCGGCCGGCCGGCGGCCGGCCCGGTGGTCGCCACCACGTCGGCGCCGTCGCGCAGCGGCTGGCGGCCGTCGGCCACCAGGCCGCGTAGCCGGCGCCGGGGACCGTCGGCCCGCTCCTTGTCGAGGGCGGCCCGGCCCACGAAGTCGTCCTTGTCCCAGCCCACCACCCATGCCAGGCCGGCCTGCAACGGGGTGATCCCGGGGCCGAGCTCGTGGCCGTGCAACGGCAGCCCGGCCTCCAGCCGGAGGGTGTCCCGGGCCCCGAGGCCGGCCGGCGTCACCCCGGCGGCCAGGACGGCCTCCCAGAACGCCGGGGCCGCGTCGGCCGGGACGGCGCACTCCACCCCGTCCTCCCCGGTGTACCCGGTGCCGGCGGCCACGCAGTCGTGGGCGGCCCAGCGGAACGGGGCCACCCGGAACCGGCCGACCGCCGCAGCCTCGGGGGCCACCGACGACAGCCGCTCCCGGGCGTCCGGCCCTTGGACGGCCACCACCGCCCGCTCGGCGGTGACGTCGGTGCCACCGACGGCACCCCGTACCCGGGAGGTGTTGGAGGCGTTGGGCATGACGTCGAACCGGTCGCGGTCGATCCACCAGACGATGATGTCGTCCACCACCGACCCGTCGTCGTCGAGGAGGTGGGTGTACTGCGCCCGACCGGGCTCGATACGGCGGAGGTCGTTGGACAGGGCGGCCTGGAGCCGGCCGAAGGCGTCGGCCCCGTCGATCCGCACGGTGCCGAGGTGGCTGACGTCGAAGGCGACGGCGCCGGTGCGGCACGCCCGGTGCTCGGCCACGGTGCCATCGGGGTACGCCAGCGGCATGTCCCAGCCGCCGAACGACACCAGCTTGGCCCCCAGGGCCAGGTGGGCTTCGTTGAGCGGGGAACGGCGGAGGTCGTCGTCGGGGGATGCGGCCTCGGCCACGATTGCAGCTTAGGCGGCGCTGGACGGCGCCATATCGAGGCCGTGCCGCTGCAGCAGGCCGAGGAAGTCCCGTTGGTAGACCACCACCACGTCCACCTCCGGGTACAGCTCCCGCAGCCGGCGGACCTTGGCGTTCTTTTTCGTCACCAACCGCTGGTCGGCGGTGGTCAGTTCGACGAAGCACCGGTGGTCGGGCAACCAGAAGTCGGGACGGAACCCCGCCCGTGGCGACCCGTCGTCGGCCCATCGCAGGGCGAACTCCACGGGTTCGTACTCCCACCGGATCCCGTAGAGGTCCAGCAGGGCGGCGAACGTCCGCTCGGAGGGATGGGCGAACCGCACCCGGCCGGCCGGCGCCCCAGACGGGTGCCGGCCCGGGATGCCGGGTCGCCGGTCGGTCACTCCCCGGCCGCTCGGCGGGTGGCGGGGGCTGTGCCCAGGTCGGCCGACGCCTCCCGGGCCGTTCCCAGCTCGACGATGGCGGCCTTCAACTCGTCGACCACTCCGGACATGGGGACGATGTTGAACACCCCTTGGCCACCGGCCAGGAGGTCCACCACCTCGCCGTTGGACCGGGCCAGCACCGAGTGAGTGCCGGTGAGCACCAGGTTGGACGACGCCAGGTCGGCCCCCAGGTCCTCCCGGAGGCACTCCACCGCCCGGCGGGCCGACTGGAGGGACACCCCGGCGTCGAGCAACTGCTTGATCACCTTTGCCTCCAGGACGTCCCGGTAGGCGTACAGGCGCTTGGTCCCGCTCCCCTTCGCCTCGGCGAGGGACGGCCGCAGGAGGCCGGTCCGGGCCCAGTAGTCGAGCTGCCGGTAGGTGATCCCCACCAGCGTGCACACCTGCGGGCCCCTGAACCCTTCAGTCTGCTCGACCATCTCACCCTCCTGGTACGTGTCCGACGGCCCCAAGGGTACTGCACCGGACCACACGGAGGTAGTTACGCGAAGGTGTTTTCTAGGAAAAGCCGGGTGGCCACCGGGTGCCTACAGGTCGGCCAGCCCCTCCCAGGGACTGGACGGGTCGGCGCCGAACCGGGCCGGGATCCGCCCGGCCAGCCGGGCCCGGCGTCCGGCGTCCACCGCCAGGGCCATCGCCGCCGCCATCTGCGCCGGGTGCTCCGCCCGGTTGACCGCCGTGGCCACCAGGACGGCGTCGCAACCCAGCTCCATCGCCCGGGCGGCGTCCGAGGCGGTGCCCACCCCGGCGTCCAGCACCACAGGCACGGTGACCGTCTGGCGGATGAGGGCCAGGTTGTGGGGGTTCCGGATGCCCAGCCCACTGCCGATCGGCGACCCCAGCGGCATCACCGCCGCACACCCCACCTGCTCCAACCGGCGGGCCAGGATGGGGTCATCGGTGGTGTACGGCAGCACCACGAACCCGTCCTCCACCAGCTGCTCGGCGGCAGCCAGCAGCTCCACCGGGTCGGGCAGCAGGGTGCGGTCGTCGCCGATGACCTCCAGCTTCACCCAGTCGGTCTCGAACGCCTCCCGGGCCAGCTTGGCGGTGAGGACGGCTTCGGAGGCGGTGAAGCACCCGGCGGTGTTCGGCAGCACCCGGATCCGGCGGACGGCCAGCAGGTCCAGCAGGGCACCCCGGCCAGACGGGTCGACGCGGCGAACCGCCACCGTCGCCATCGCCGTGCCCGACGCCGCCAGGGCGGCGTCGAGGGCGGCCAGGCTGGTCATGCCGCCGGTGCCCAGCACCAGGCGGGACGGCAGCTCCTCCCCCCCGATGACCAGGGGGTCCGTCGTCGGTTCCATTCGCCCAGCGTACCGACCGGCGCCCACCGTCCTCCGCCGTCGGTAGGGTGCTCCCGTGACTCCGGCCGTGGTCCTCACCATCGCCGGCTCGGACTCCGGCGGGGGGGCCGGCATCCAGGCCGACCTCAAGACCTTCGCCGCCCACCGGTTGCACGGCACCTCCGCCGTCACCGCGGTGACCGCCCAGCACACCGCCGCCGTCACCGCCGTGGTGGCCCTGGACCCGGCCATGGTGGTCGCCCAGGTCGAGGCGGTGGTGTCCGACCTGCGGCCGGTGGCGGTCAAGACCGGGATGCTGGCCAATCCGGCCATCGTGGCCGCCGTCGCCGACCTCGCCGCCCGCGGCCTCCTCCCCAACCTGGTGGTCGACCCCGTCCTGGTGTCGACCAGCGGCCATCCGCTGATGGGCGACGGCGGCGTCGACGCCTACCGGGACCTCCTCCTCCCCCTCGCCGTGGTGGCCACCCCCAACCTGCGCGAAGCCGCCGCCCTCACCGGCCGGCCGTTCTCGTCGCTCGGCACCATCGACGCCATGGGCGCCGTCGCCGACGAGCTGCGCGCCCTCGGCACCGGGACGGTGGTGGTGAAGGGTGGCCACTACCGGGAGGACGGTGCGTCGGAGTCCCCGGACGTCGTCGCCGGGCCCGACGGCACCGTCGTCCTCCGCCACGACCGCATCCCCACCACCAACGACCACGGCACCGGCTGCACCCTGTCGGCCGCCATCGCCGCCAACCTGGCCCTCGGCCTCCCCCCGCACCAGGCCGTCGTCGAAGCCAAGGCGTTCGTCACCCGGGGCCTGGCCGGGGCGGCCGGATGGTCGCTCGGCGCTGGCCACGGCCCCATCGACCACTTCGGCTGGACAACCTGACCGGCCTGGGCCGGCGGCCACGGGGCCCGGGGCGGCCGTAGGCTGGGGCGGTGCCCGACGACGTGGTGACGGCCGCCGACCAGATCCCCGACCAATCAGTCCCCGACCAGACCGACGACGGCGCCGTTCCCCTCCCTCCGGTCCGACGGACCCCCGGGATGCGGCCGGCGCTGGTCGTCCTGGGCATCGCCGTCGTGGTGATCGCGGTGTTCGGTCTGATGTCCGCCCTGGCGCCCGGGACGCAGCACACACCGCCGCCGTCCAGCACGCCGAAGAAGGTGGTCGGCACCACCCTGCTGGCCGTCCCGGCGTTCAACGCCCTGAAGCCCATCGAGCAGCCGGGGACGCCGCCCCAGAACATCGTCAACGCCCTCACCATCCCCAAGGGGGCCGTTGTCACCGACCACTCCGCCAGCGCATCGGCCACAGGGTACGACGAGCAGATCGACTTCTCGGTCCCCGGCGCCGACCAGGCGGCGGTGGTCGCCTTCTACCGGACCCAGCTGGACAACAACGGCTGGAAGCGGATCAGCGTCGGGCCGGCCACCAACCAGCCGACCACCACCCAGGTGCTCGCCCAGGCGGCCGGAGACGACGGCTGGTACTGGGAGGCCGGCGCCCTGGTGTCCCCGACGACGTTCGGGAGCGGCAACTCCCAGAGCACCCCGTTCGTCATCCGGCTGTTCCAGGTGCCCGACGCCAACTAGCCCGGTGACGACCGGGAGGCGAGGGCGGCCTCGACGGCACCCGGCGACGCCGCCAGCTCGTCGTCCTCGGCCCCCTTCAACATGAACGCCCAGACGAAGAAGTTGATCGGGTACAGCAGGTAGCCGATCCGGGTGGCGGGGGCGAACAGGATCGCCACCAGCATCACCCACGCCGCCGCCGCCGTCACCTGGGACGTCGTCGACGGGGTCCGCCGCATCAGGTACCGCACCAGTACCACCCCACCGACGACGGCCACCACCAACGGGAGGGCGTGGTGGATGGACGGGAAGGCGGTGACCAGGAGGTGGCCCGGCAGCGGGCTGGCGGCCGGCGACGCCACCCCGGCCAGCCCGAGGGGGAACAGGATGACGTTGGTCACGAAGGCGTGGACGTTCTCCAGCAGGTACGGCACCACCACCGGCCCGATCACCACGAGCATCCCCAGCAGCATCCGCAGCGGTTGCCGCCGGCCGGCCTTGTCCCGGGCGGCGAACAACGCCAGGGCCGCCAGCGGCCAGGCGGTGAACTTCATCGCCGACACCACCCCCAGCACCAGCCCGCTCGAGAACGGCATTCGGCGCTGCGCCAGCACCATGCCGAGCAGCAGGATGGCCACGATCGGCATGTCGTCCCCCCCGGTGGCCAACGGCAGCGCCGCCGTCGGCAGCACCGCCAGCACTTGTAACGCCCGGACCTTCCGCTCCGTCGGGGCGCGGCACAGCGCCAGCGCCCCGGCGGCCACCAACAGGGTGACCAGGCTGAAGAAGATCCGGGCATCGGTGAGCCGGATCGGGTGGTGCATCTCGCTGGGCAGCCCGAACACCGCCATCAGCGGGAGGTACGGGAAGTAGGCCTCGTAGGCCGGCTCCCCCGGCACCGCCGAGGTCACCCGGCCGTGCTTGCCCGGCGCCGGGTACGGGTCCTTGCCGTGGGTGATCTTCCGGGCCGCCTGGTCGATGACCACCACCTCGGGTTGGACGTGGGCGCTGGACGTCCCGGCGCTCCCGCCGTTGCGCAGCGCCACCTCCACCGACAGCGGCAGCAGGGTGGCCCCCACCAGTACCCCCACGAACAACCAGATCCGGGCCCCCCGCCAATGGCTGCGGCCGGTGGTGGTCGGTGACGGCATGGTGGTCGAGCCCGGCCCGTCCGGTGCCGCCACCACGGCGGCCGCCTTTCGCCGCCGGTACCGCAGCAGGAACAGCGACACCAGGGCCGCCGCCACGTACGGCCCGACAGCGATCTCCGCCCACACCCGGTAGAGGGCGATCGTGGACAGGCCGGCGGTTATGGCGGCGAACGCCGCCGACACGGCGTAGAGGACGGCGTCACCACCCTCGGGACCCAGCCGCTCCACCCTGCCGCCCACCCACACCCGGAGCTCTTCCAGCACGCCTCTCCCCATAAGGAACGGGCCCGACGACGACTCTCCAGGATACCCGGGGACCACGCCGTACAGTGGCTTGATGGCCTTCCGAGCATTCCAGGTCCGCAACGACGGTGACCCGGCGGTCGTCGACCTCGACGACCCCGACCTGCCCGCCGGTGACGTCCTCATCGACGTGGCCTGGTCGGCGGTCAACTACAAGGATGCCATGACCTCGGTGCCGGGTAACCGGGTGGCCCGGATCTCCCCCCTCGTCCCCGGAGTCGACCTGGCCGGCACCGTGGCGGCCAGCGACGACCCGGCGTTCCCGGTCGGCGCCGCCGTCCTCGCCCACGCCTACGACCTCGGGGTGGCCCGGCACGGCGGGTTCGCCCAACGAGCCCGGGTGCCGGCGGAGTGGGTGGTCCCCCTGCCGGCCGACCTCAGCCCCCGGCACGCCATGGTGGTCGGCACCGCCGGTTTCACCGCCCTGCTGTCCCTCCGGCGGCTGCAACAGGTGGGGATCACCCCTGACGCCGGGCCGGTGCTGGTCACCGGGGCCTCCGGAGGAGTCGGCAGCACCGCCGTCGCCCTCCTCGCCCGGCATGGCTACGACGTGGTGGCCAGCACCGGGAAGGTCGCCGAGCACGACTACCTCCGCCGGCTCGGGGCCGCCCGGGTGGTCGGCCGCGACGTGGTCGACGTCGCCCAAGGCCGGGTGCTCGGCCCCGAGGAGTGGGCGGCGGCCGTCGACTGCGTCGGCGGCGCCGCCCTGGCCGGCGTCCTGCGGACCGTCCGCTACGGCGGCGCCGTCGCCGCCAGCGGCCTCACCGCCGGCACCGACCTGCCCACCACCGTCTACCCGTTCATCATCCGCGGCGTCGCCCTCCTCGGCGTCGACTCGGTGGCCACCCCCATCGACCTCCGCCGGGCCCTGTGGGACACCGTCGCGGCCGAGCTCCCCGAGGGCGTCTGCGACCTCATGGTCGACCGGGAGATCGGCCTCGACGGGTTGGCCGACGTGCTCCCCCGGGTCCTGGCCGCCGGCATCCGCGGCCGGGTGCTCGTCGACCCGTCCAGGTAGGAACGGCTAGGTCGGGTAGACCGGCGACACGTGGATCGTGCCGCCGTTGCAGGCGGTGATCGACACTGTCACCACCAGGAAGGCGGTGTCTGTCGGCGGGGTCACCTCGGCCTTGGCCGACGTCGGGCACGACGTCTCGTTGCCCACCGGCACGTCCTCGTAGGAGAGGGCGAACGTCGCCGACTGGCCCGGGGCCAGCGTCACCAGGCTCGGCGGCTGGTTGGCCGGACCCTGTGGGAACTGCCCGCCGCCGCGGATCACGTGGGTTGTCAGCGGCGACCCCGACGACGACAGCAGCTGCATCCCCGGGTACCCCTGCATCGTGCAGGTCGCCGACGACGAGTTCACCAGGTTCATGGTCATCGAGATAGTCCCGGCCGCCCCTGTGCCCTGCCCCGTGCTGATCCGCAGCTGGTTCGGCTGGCAGATCGACGACGTCACCGCCGTCGTCGTGGTCGTCGGCGCACCGGTCGTCGAGGTGGTGGTCCCACCACCGCCGGTCGTCGACGTCGTCGTCGATGACGTCGTGGTCGTCGACGACGTCGTGGTCGTGGTGGTGGTCGTTCCGCCGCCTCCGGACGAGCAGGCCGCCAACAGGGCCGCGCAGGCCACCGCTCCCCCGGCCAGAAGGCCGGACCTCTGCCAGCTCACGAACCGAAGTCCTCGGGCTTGATCGAGTCCAGGAACTCCCGGAACTGCCCCACGAGCTCCTCTGGGTTGCCGTCGTCCTCGTCGTCGTCACCGGCCTCGATGGCCAGCAGGATGCCTTCGGCGTCCATCAGGTCGTCGGCCACGTACAACGGGGTGGCCGTCCGCACGGCGATCGCCACCGCGTCCGACGGCCGACTGGACACCACCGACCGGTCGCCACCCCGCCGCAGGTGCAGCTCGGCGTAGTACGTCGAGCTCTGCAGCTCGGTGATCACCACCCGCTCCACGTCGACGTCCAACGACCCCAACAGATCCTTGATCAGGTCGTGGGTCATCGGGCGTGGCATGGCCACCCCTTGCAAGGCGTAGGCGATCGCCGCGGCCTCCGGGGTGCCGATGAAGATCGGCAACGTCCGTCCCTCCCCTTCAGTCTCCTGCAACAACAGCACTGGCGTGTTCGACTGGAGGTCGACTCGGACTGCTCGGAGCCGCACTTCGACCATGGTTGCAATGTAGCGCCGGGGGCTCCGGCTGTGTGCGTTGACCACCCGGGTCAGCCACCCACCTGCCGCCGCACCTCCCGGCGCAGCAACGACGCCCGCAGCCCCTGCCCCAGCCGCGACAGGTCGGCCGCCGCCTCCACGGCCCGCCCCCGGGACTCGGGGTTCCGCTGCCGCAGCAGCGGCGTCACGATCTGCTCGATCAGCCCCATCTCCCGGTCGACGGCGTTCCGGTACAGCCGCAGGTGCCGGGGCTCGATCCCGTAACGCCCGAAGTCGGCGACCAGCTTGGCCACCGTCAGGGCCTCCTCGTCGTAGTAGAGCACCCCGGCCACCGCCATCGGCTCGATCAACCCGAACCCCTCCAGGGTCGCCAGGTCGGTCTCCGACAGCCCCGTCGCCGCCGCCAGCTCCTCCGCCGTCAGGCTGGCCCCCGACATCGCCGCCGCCAGTCCGGTCACCGGGGGTGCCGCCGGGGGGGCTGCAGTGGTCGCCGCCACCGCCGACGCCGACGACCCCGACCCCGTACCGCCCGTCGGACCGGGGCCCGGTGGCGTCCCTTGGGGCTCGGCGGTAGGCCTCGCGGCGTGCCGCGGACTTCCGGCCGCCGGTCCGCCGCGGTCCGCCCCCGACCCCGGGCGACCGGGACCGGCCGGCTCGGTCGGGACGGCGCCGCTGGAGGTTGTCCCGGCCTGGGCTGTAGCGGCACCGGCCAGCCCGGGGAGGGCCACGCCGGACCCACCGGTGGCTCCTGTGGCCGCCCCACTCAGATCGGCGCCACCCGTATCGGCGCCCCCTCGGTCGGCGTTACCCGGGTCAACCGGGGTCGGTGATCCGGCGGCTGGATGGCTCGGGTGCCCCTGGGCCGGCGGCGCCGGCGTTCCCTGGCCGGCCGCCGGCTGACCACCCGTCGAATGGGCGGCGGCCGGGTGGGCCGGGTGGGCCGATCCCGACGGGGCCGCCCCCCGCGAACCCTGGTCCGACCCTCCCGGGTCGGTTCGACCACCCGCCATCGGCCGAACGGCGGCCGCCGCGGCCGGTGCCGACGCGGCCGGCCGACCACCTGCCCCACCGCCGGCGGCCGCCACCGGTGCCGGCGAAGGGGGTGGCGCCGGCGAAGAGGGTGGATCGGCGACGACGGAGAGGTGACTGCGACCGGCAAAGGCCATCGCCGGCTCCTCCGCCCTGGCCCCGGCGCCGTTGGCTTCCTCCGGCACCTCTTCCGCATCGGCGTCGGTGGTGGTGCCCGCGTCACCGGCGATGGCGGCGTCGCCCTCGCGGGCCAGCCGGTCCCGGATGACCTTCAGTGGCAGGAAGTGCTCACGCTGCTGCCGCAACACCCAGCGGAGCCGCTCGACGTCGTGGTCGTAGAACTTCCGGTAGCCCGACGGCGACCGCTCGGGGTTCACCAGACCCTGGCTCTCGAGGAACCGGATCTTCGAGATGGTGACGTCGGGGAACTCCTCGCGAAGCAGGGTGAGGACGTCCCCGATCGACAGGTACGTGCGGCTGGTCACGCGATCACTGGTCCCCGGCGACGAGGTAGACGAGCTTGAACTTCCCGATCTGCACCTCGTCCCCCCCAGAGAGCACTTGCTCCTCGATCCGTTCCCGATTGACGTAGGTGCCGTTCAGCGACCCGACGTCTCGGATCACGACCTTTCCGTCGGCTCCCCGGCGCAGCTCGGCGTGGCGCCGGGACACCGTGATGTCGTCCAGGAAGATGTCGCTCTCCGGATGCCGACCCGCCCGGGTGACGTCGGCCTCCAACAGGTACCGGTTCCCGACGTTGGGACCGCGTTTTACGACGAGGGCCCCCGTGCCATGGGGCACCTCGACCAGGGTGACCGCCGAGTCCTCGTCGCCGGTCTCCCCGTGGTCGTCGACCGGCTGGAGGGACACCGTCGACTCGGAGTACTCGGTCGGCAGCGCCGAGCCGCACGACGAGCAGAAGTTGACCCCCTCGGGGTTCCGGTGCCCGCAGTTGTGGCAGTACACGCCCTCCACGGTAGTCGCTCCCCCGCCGTCGTTTCCCTGGCCTCCGGCCACTCAGGCGTCGAGGAGCTGTCGGTAGGCGGCGGCGTCCATCAAGCCGTCCACCGCGGCGGCGTCGGGCACCTGAAGGTCACAGAGCCACCCCTCTCCGTACGGGTCCTGATTGAGCTGCTCCGGATGGTCCGCCAGGGCGGCGTTCACGGCCGTGACGGTGCCCGGCACGGGCGCGTAGATCTCCGACACCGACTTCGTCGACTCCACCTCGCCCAGTGGCCCGCCGGCGTCCACCTCGGCGCCGACGGTCGGCAGCTCCACGAAGACGACGTCACCCAGGGCGTCCTGGGCGTAGTCGGTGATGCCCACCCGGACAGTGGTGCCGGTGACCCGGGCCCACTCGTGGTCGGTGGAATAGCGCAGGTCGTCCGGAACGAGCATGGCAGGACGATACTGGATCACCGCCGCCGGGGCGTCGGGAGTACTGGATCGCCGCCGCCGGGCCGGCGGCTGGTGTCCGGGGGCCGATGGCCGGCGGCCGGTGGCCGGTGGCCGGTGGCCGGTGGCCGGTGGCGTCAGCGGAGCAGCTGGCGGAGCCGGACGGCGTACTGCTGGGCCCGGGAGCGGGCGAGGGCCTCGCTGCCCCCCTCCGCCCAGACGTGGGTGAGGGGCTCGTCGGGGTCCGGCAGCACCAACGCCCAGCCGTCCTCTTCGATGACCTTGACGCCGTCGATGAGGACCAGGTCGCGGCCGTCGAGCTGCTCGACCACGGTCCGCATGACCATGCCCTTCTGCTCCCACGGGGTCACCACGCCCTCGTGGGCGATGTGGACCGGCGGCAGGGCGTGGACCAGCTTGGACAGGGACTGCCCGGTGGTGGCCAGCATGGCCACCATCTCGATCAGGGTGGCGGCGGCGTCGTAGGCCGGCAGGAAGTCCGGCCACAGGAACCCGCCGGACTGGCTGGCGGCGAAGGCCACCCCGCCGCCGGCGGCCACCTCCATGAGGTGGGCCGGGGACAGCTTGGTGAACGTGATGGGGGTGCCGGCCTCGCCGCAGATCGTCTCGGCGGCCCGGGGGACGGCGACCGGGAGGGCCACCCCGGCGCCGGGACGGGTCTGCACCACCAGCTTCAGCAACACCAGCAGAGCCTGGTCGTCGCTGAGGACGGTGCCCTCGTCGTCGACGATGATCAGCCCCTCGCCGTCGGCGTCGAGCACGGCCCCCGCCTGGGCGCCCGATGCCCGCACCAGGCTGGCCACCCGGGCGGCATGGGCGTCGCGGTCCACCGACATCATCCCCGGGGTGTGGGCATAGGGGTTCACCACCAGGACGTCGGCGTCGAGCTTCGACAGCAGGTTGGGCATCACGAAGCTGGACGACCCGTAGGACAGGTCGAGGACCAGCTTGAGCCCGGCCGGCCCGGCGCCGGAGACGTCGACGGTGCCGGTGAGGTCGAGGGTGTACTGCTCCACCGCCCGGGCCGGGAAGTCGATGTCGCCGATCTCGCCGGCGAGCACCCGCCGGAAGTCCTCCCGGTGGTACAGCCGTTCGATCTTCCGCTGGCCGGTCTCCGGCAGGTCGAGACCCTCGCGGTCGAAGAACCGGATGATCACCGACTGGGGGTCGTCGGGGGCCAGGCGGACGGTGACGCCGCCGCGGCTGGCGGAGGTCCGGATGTGGTGCCGGGTGACCGGCACCGTGGCCACCTCCAGGTCCTCCACGTTGACCCCGGCGGCGTTGCACCCGATCATCACCGCCCGTTTCAGCACCCGGGCGGCCCGGCTGGTGTCCCGGGACACGGTGATGGTGGTCCCCTTGTCCAGCGTCGACGCCCAGGCCATCGACAACCGGACGACCAGCTCCGGGCTGATGTCGACGTTGGCGATCCCCCGGACGCCGTCCCGCCCGAACAGCGACCGGGACCCGCGGGACTCCCAGACGATCGACGAGTTCACCACCGCCCCGGCCTCGACGGTCTTGAACGGGTACACCTTCACCCCGTCACGGACCTCGGCGTGGGCACCGACCAGGCACCCCTCCCCCAGCACCGACCCGGGCTCACACCGGGCCCCCTGACGGAGGTCGCAGGACCGGCCGACGATCGCCCCGGCCAACCGGACGCCCGGCCCGAGGTAGCCGTTGTCGGCCACCACCGACCGCCGGACCTCGGCGCTGTCGGCGATGCGGACGTTGGAGCCCAGCGTGGTGTACTCCCCGAGGACCACCCCGGCCCCGACCGTGCAGTTGTCCCCGATGATGGCCGGCCCGTCGACGACGGCGGCCGGGTCGACCACCGATCCCTTGCCCAGCCACACCCCGGGGCGGAGCGGGAACCCCTCGATCTCCACCTGGACCCGGCCGTCGTGGATGTCCTGGTGGGCCTTCAGGTAGGCCTCGATGGTGCCGACGTCCTCCCAGTACCCCTCGGCGACGTACCCGGTGATGGGCCGGCCGGCGGCCAGCACCGCGGGGAACACCTCCCCGGAGAAGTCGACCGGGCGCCCTTCGGGGATGAAGTCGAAGATCTCGGGCTCCAACACGTAGATGCCGGTGTTGATGGTGTCGCTGAACACCTCGCCCCAGGTGGGCTTCTCGAGGAACCGCTCGATGGACCCGTCCTCGTCGGCGATGACGATGCCGAACTCCAACGGGTTCTCCACCGACGACAGCGCCAGGGTGGCCAGCGCCCCCTTGCGTTCGTGGAAGTCGACCACGGCGGAGAGGTCGATGTCGGTGAGGACGTCGCCGGAGATGACCAGGAACCGCTCGTCGAGCTCCTCCCGGGCGTTGAGCACCGACCCGGCCGTCCCCAGGGGGGTCTCCTCGGTGGCGTACACCATCCGGACCCCGAGCTCGGAGCCGTCGCCGAAGTAGCTGCGGATGGCGTTGGCCATGAAGGCCACGGTGACCACGATGTCGGTCATGCCGTGCTGGCGGAGGAGGCCGACGACGTGCTCCATCATCGGCCGGTTGGCCATCGGCAGCATCGGCTTCGGCTGGTTCGAGGTCAACGGCCGCAGCCTGGTCCCCTCGCCCCCGGCCATGATCACTGCCTTCACTGTTCACCCCTCACTGGGCGACCTCCGTGGTCTCCGTCGTCCCGCCCCGGCGGGCGGCCCGTCCCTCCTGCAGCGCCTGCCTCGCCGGTACCAGGTAGGCGAACGCCGCCGCCCAGGCCAACCCCAGACCGATACCCCCGACGACCCAGGCGATGTCCCTGATCGCCGACTGCCAGTCCGCCGGGCCGTAGCTGAGTAGGAAGGCCGGGTAGGCGAACATCAGGGCGAAGGTGCCGGCCTTGCCGATCCACAGGACGTCGATCCGCTTGGCCCCCAGCGACGCCAGCACCAGCACGGTGGCGGACACCACCACCTCTCTGGCCAGGGTGGCCACCCCGAACCAGATGGGGACGGCCCCGTGGACCATGATGGCGATGACCCCGGTGCCGACCAGCAGGCGGTCGGCGGCCGGGTCCAGCACCTTGCCGACGGTGGACACCTGGTGGAACCGCCGGGCCACGAACCCGTCGACCCAGTCGGTGGCCCCGAGCACGGCCAGCAGGATGGCGGCGGCCGTCTGCTCGTCGGCGCCGAATAGCAGCCAGCAGAACAGCGGGATGCACAGCAACCGGACCAGGGTGACCAGGTTGGGGACCGTCCAGATGCGGTCCAGGCCCACCTCCTCGGACGGTGCCGTCCCGACGGCACCCGACGCGACCGTACCCGACGCGACCGGGGGGTCGGGCGGGGACGCCGGTTCGGCCATGCCGGCGATTCTACGGCGGCCGGATCGACCCGCCGATGACGATTCGCGGGCCTCGGCGTCGGCGGTCGGCCACCGGACAGGGTCCAAAGTCCCTATTCAGCCGCCGAGCGCTTTCTTAACATCGTTGCTGTCCACCCGGTGGCGAGAACCGGCACAGGCAGACGCAGGAGGTCAGGGGCATGGAATCGTCGATTGCATCCACCCCGGTAACAGGGTCAGCCTCATCGACCATCCCCGTGTCGACGAACGCGTCGACACGGACCCGAGAACCGCAGGCGGTGGCGGCGAGCGGCGGGGGTTGGCTGCTCTTCGCCGGCATCGTCCTGATGGCGGCCGGGGTCATGCGCCTGTTCGACGCCATCTGGGCCTTCCGCTACCACGGCGTGGTGCCCCAGCACCTCGAGAACGCCATCTTCGGCACGAGCCTGTCCACCTACGGCTGGCTGTGGTTGGTGGTGGCCATCATCGTGTTCGCCAGCGGGCTCGTCGTCCTCCTACCCAGCCAGATGGCCAGCTGGACCGGGCAGATCGGGCGTTGGGTGGGGGCGGCGGCCGCGGTCATCCTGGCGGTCAGCGCCATCTGGTGGATGCCGTACTACCCGATCTGGTCGCTGACCTACATCGGCATCGGCGTGGTGACCAGCTATGCACTGATCGCCTACGGGCGGCGCCAGCCGGCCTGAGCCGGGAGCCGGCCGTGGACCGGGCCATGGCGCACGCCGTGGGGCGCAGCTCGTCCGTCGCCGGACGGCACCCCTCGGCCGCCGGCCGTCGATGGTTGGCTGTGATCGCCCTGGCGACGGGGGCGGTGCTGGTCGCGGTAGTCGTCGTCTTCTTCCTCCGGCACCCCCTCTCCCTCGTGATCGGCATCGGGGGGATGATGCTGGCGGCGGTCGGTGGGTGGTGGGCGGTGACTGAGCGGAGGCCGCGACGGGCCGTCGGAGTGGTCGTCCTCGTCGTCGGGGCCCTGGTCGTGATCGCCGCCGTGGTGGTGGCCGGGGGCAGTGCCCTCGACGAGCTCGGGCGGGTGGTCCTGACGCTGGTCCTCCTGGCCGTCACCGTCGTGGCTGCCCGGGCGGCCCTGGCGGACCGGCTGCGGGCGCAGCCCCGCTACCCGGTGCACCTGCGGCCCCGGCCGCGCCGGAGCGTGCTGCTGTGCAACCCGTGGTCGGGCGGCGGCAAGGTCCACCGGTTCGGCCTCGTCGACCTCGCCGAGTCGATGGGCGTGGAAGTGGTCCTCCTCGACGACGACCACTCCCTCGTCGACCTGGCCCGCGACGCCGTCCGCCGGGGCGCCGACTGCCTCGGCATGGCCGGCGGTGACGGCTCCCTGGCCCTGGTGTCCTCGATCGCCGTCGCCCACCACCTCCCCTTTGTCTGCGTGCCGGCCGGCACCCGGAACCACTTCGCCCTGGACCTGGGCCTCAATCGCGACGACCCGCGGCCGGCCCTGGAGGCTTTCGACGACGCCGTGGAGCGACGGGTCGACTACGCCACCGTCAACGGCCGACCCTTCGTCAACAACGTCTCCCTCGGCGTCTACGCCACCGTCGTCCAGCAGGAGGGCTACCGAGACGCCAAGCTGGAGACCTCGAAGGGGGCCCTCCCCGACCTGGTGGGGCGGACCGCTGAGCCGTTCGACCTCCAGTTCACCGAGCCCGAGGGGCGTTTTGTGGACAGCGCCTTCTTGATCATGGTGTCCAACAACCCCTACGTCCTCGACGCCAAACCGGACTTCTCGCAACGCCACCGCCTCGACTCGGGACGGCTCGGCGTCTTCGCCGTCACCGCCACCACCGGGGTGCAGGTCTCCACGGTCGCCCTCGCCATGGCCCGTCGTGGTGGGAACGGCACCCACGCCTTCCGCTTCACCGCCCGGGACTTCGACGTCCGGTCCCACTCGGGCCACGCCGAGGCCGGCGTCGACGGCGAGGCCCTCGAGCTGACCACCCCCCTGCACTTCCACTGCTACCCCGGCGCCCTCCGCCTGCTGGTCCCCCGGAGCAACCCCGAGGCGGCGCTCCGGCGGCAGGCCCGGGAGGTCACCGTCGCCGATCTGGTCTCGATCGCCCGCGGCCATCCCCAGGTGCCCCAGCTCCAATGAGCGCCCCCGGCGCGGTCCCGCCGAGCTGTGACAGGCTGCCTTGTGGCTACGATCCAGCCGTTCCGGGGGGTTCGCTACGACCCCGGCACCGTCCCCCTCGGACAGGTCATCGCCCCGCCGTACGACGTCATCGGCTCGGCGGAGCGGTTGCGGTTGGCCAACCGGCACCCGGCCAACTCGGTGCTGGTGGAACTGCCCGAACCGGACCTCCACGGTGGGGTCGACCGGTACCAGCGGGCCGCCACCCTGTTGGCGGCGTGGCTGGAGCACCACGTCCTCGCCACCGACCCGGCACCCTCGCTGTACCCCTACCGGATGACCACCCGTGACGGCCGGTCGACCACGGGGATCATCGGGGCCCTGGCCATCGACGAGGACGTCCTCCCCCACGAGGAGACCATGGCGAAGCCCCGCAGCGACCGCCTCGACCTGCTGCGGGCGACCGGGGCCAACCTCTCCCCCATCTGGGGCCTGTCGCTGGCCAACGGGCTCACCGCCACCTTCGCCTCGAGCCGGCCACCGGCGGTCGAGGCCTACGACGACGCCGGCGTCCACCACCAGCTGTGGGTCGTCGACGACCCCAGAACCGTGGCCGAGGTGGCCGAGGCGGTGGCGACCTCCCCGGTGGTGGTGGCCGACGGGCATCACCGGTACGAGACGGCCAAGACCTACCGGCGGGAGGTCCGGTCGGCCAACGGCGACCGGCCCGGCGACCACGACGCCGTCATGGCCCTCGTGGTCGAGCTCTCCGAGGACCAGCTGACCGTCGGCGCCATCCACCGCACCCTGGCCAACCTGCCCTACGGCACCGACGTCGTGGCGGTGTTCGGCAAGTGGTTCGACCTGGTCCGGGCTGGGCCCGGTTCAGACCGCATCGTCGCCGCCCTCGGCGAGTCGCAGTCACTGGCCCTGGTCACTCCCCAAGGGGCGTGGATGCTGAACCCGAAGCCCGAGGCCTACGAAGCCGCCGACAGCGACCTCGACGCCAGCCTGGTGTCCCTCGCCCTGTCCCGGGTGCCCGACCAGTGCAGCACCCACCAGCACACCTGGCAGGAGGCCTACGAGACCCTCAAGGTCGGCACCGCCCAGGCGGCGGTGTTCCTGCGGCCGGTCACCGTGGCCCAGATCGCCGAGTGGGCGGCGGCCCGGCGACGGATGCCGCCGAAGACCACCTTCTTCAGCCCGAAGCCGGCGACCGGGATGGTCTTCCGGCGGCTCCACTGAGGTAGCCCGCCGGCCTACGCCCCGTCCCTAGCCCATGTCGAGCGAGAGCATGTCGATGGCGTTGCCCCGCAGGATCCGGTACCGGGCCTCTTCGGACAGGCCGCGGAGCTCGTCCTCGGCGTAGGCCCGGGTGTCCGGCCAGGTGGTGTCGGTGTGGGGGAAGTCACACTCGAAGGTGATGTTCCGGTCGCCGATCCGGTCGATGTTCTCGATCCCGAACGGGTCCCTGATCGTGCAGACGTAGACGTTGGTGAAGAAGTAGGTCGACGGCGGCTCCGGCACGGTCTCTTTGATCTTGGTCCAGTTGTCGTGCTGGCCCCAGAAATCGTCCGCCTTCTCCAGGGCGTACGGCACCCACCCGATGCCTCCCTCGGAGTACGACACCCGGAGGCCGGGATAGCGCTGGAACACCCCGGAGAATAGGTAGTCGTCCAACGACGCCAACGAGTTCACGAACGACAGGGCACCGGTGACCGCGCTGGGGGCGTCGGCCGACGTCACCGGCATCTTCGACGACGACCCGATGTGCATGTTGATCGTCACCCTGGCCTCCTCGCAGATGGCGAAGAACGGGTCCCAGTACCCCGAGTGGATGCTCGGGAGGCCCAGTCGGGGCGGGATCTCGCTGAACGCCACCGCGTGCACCCCCCGATCGGCGTTCCGCCGCATCTCGGCGGCGGCGAGCTCGACGTCCCACAGCGGGACGATGACCAGCGGGATCAGCCGGCCGCCGGACGGCCGGCACCAGTCCTCCACCATCCAGTCGTTGTAGGCCCGGACGCAGGCCAGGCCGAGGTCCTTGTCGGCGCCCTCGTAGAAGGTCTGCCCGCAGAACCGGGGCATCGTCGGGAAGCACAGCGAACCGTCCACCCACGCCGCGTCGAGGGCGGCGACCCGGGCGGACCGGTCGTAACAGGCCGGCAGCATCTCGTCGTAGGTGATCGGGGACAGGTCCATGCCCTCCATGGAGAACCGGATGCGGCCGCCGGCTTCGTCCACGGCGGTCTTCGGGATGATCGTGTTCCGGGAGTGGGGGTACAGCGGCTGGTCCTCGTAGAACCAGACGTCCCCCCACTGCCCGTCGTCGTCGAACCTCATGCCGAACGCCGCATCCGGCCTCATGGCGATGCCGGCGATCTTCTGCCGTTCGACCCGTGGGACGGCCCGGCCGAACCGGCTCGGCACCCGGGCGGTCCACAGGTCCGGGGGCTCGATGACGTGGTCGTCGACGCTGATGATCTTCGGGGTGGTCATGGCCCCTCTCCTCCCCACCGGCCCTTGACCTCGTCGCGGTCCACGAATGGCCCGCGCCGCGGCAGGATCGCCACGATCACCGTCTTCGGCTTCTTGTAGCCGGCGATCCGCGACCGGACGAAGGCCGTCAGCTCGTCGGGGTCGACGGCCGCACCGTCGACCGGCTCGACCACCGCCCGGACCGACTGGCCCCAGACGGCGTCGGGGACGCCGATGACGCAGGCGTCGGCGACGACCGGGTGCTCCCTCAGGACCTGCTCGACCTCGGCCGGGTACACGTTCTCCATCCCGGTCTTGATGAGGTCCAGCTTGGGCCCGACGAACGACACGGTGCCGTCCCGCTCCCGCCGCCCGAGGTCGTTCGTGTAGTGCCAGCCGTCCGTTCCCACCGTCTCGTCGTGGTAGCGGGCCATCAGTTGGGGGCCGCGGACGGCGAGCTCGCCCACCTCCCCCACCGGCACCTCGCGGCGTGTCTCGTCGACCACCCGCAGGGCGACCAGCGGCGACGGTCGCCCGAACACGCCGGTCCCCGGTGGCGGGAGGTCCTCGTAGGTGACCATGCCCAACGTCTCGGTCTGGCCGTAGCCGGTGACCCCGGCGCCCAGGGGCGGCCGGCACCCGGTCATGGCGTACCAGTCGTCGGCCACGTCGTCGGGCGGTCGGCCCGGCACGGTGCGGAGGCTCGACAGGTCGAGCCCGTCGCGCCGGGCGACGGCCACCATCTCGCCGATGGTCGGGGTGAACACGAACGCGCTCGTGCAGCCCTCACGGTCGATCGTCCGGCAGACCTCGCCGGCGTCGACCCGGGGGACGATCACGCTGCGCCCGCCGGCGTGGAGGTTGGCGAACAGCTTGAGGAGGACCCCGATGTGGAACATCGGCCCCGACGCCAGGTAGACCTCGCCGAACCCCTGCACCTGCCCGGTGGCCAGGAACACGACGTCCTGGGTGACGATGCCCCGCTGGGTCAAGAGGGCGCCGCGCGGCCGCCCGGAGAACGCCGCGGTGAACAGCTCCAGGACCGGGACGTCGTCGTCCTCGTCCAGGCAGACGTCGTCGGGTGGTGCGGCCGCCACCTCGTCGTCGTAGGCCGCGTCGACCGTCACCACGTCCGCCGTCGCCATGTCGGCAATGCCGGGCGGAACGCCGCCGGCGCCGACCAGCGCCTCCGGGCTGGCCCCGAACGCCGGCCACACCACGACCAGGCGGGGAGCCACCACCTCCAGCGCCCAGTCGATCTCCCCCGGCGACTGCCGCCAGTTGAGCGGGGCGAACACCGCGGCGCACTTGGCACAGGCCAGGAGGAGCTCGACGGCCCGGTGGCAGCTCGGCCCGTACCAGCCGACGCGGTCGCCGGGCTCGACGCCCCGCGACCGGAGGAACGCCGCCGTTCGGTTGACCCGGCCCTCCAGGGCGTCGAAGGTCACCCGCACGTCGCCACAGGTGAGTGCCTCGACCCCCGGATAGGTGCGGGCGTTCTCCCGGACGACGTCCCCCAGGGTGAAGGCGTGCCGGCGGCCGGTCATTGGTCCACCATGACCGTCACGCCGTCACCCGGCGGGGCTTGAACGTCGACCGCGGCAACGACCCGACCTCCAGCCGCTCGACGGCCACCGGGACGCCGAGGGTCGACGCCAGGACCTCCCCCATCGCGTGCCCCTCGGCGTCGCTCGCCGCCTCGATCCGGACGTCCAGCCGATCGCGGTCGCGTCCCCCCTCGAGGACCACCTGGAACTCGGGGGCCCCGTGGCCGTCCAGCGCCACCTGGATGTCGGTGGGGAGCACCGTGGTGCCCTGCACCATCGCGGCGTCGGCGGCCCGGCCGTACACCCGGAACCGCGGTCCGGTCTGCCCGCAGGGGCAGGGGCCGTGCTCCACCGAGACGATGTCCTCTACGTCGTAGCGGACGAAGAAGGCGTCCATGTCGTAGGTGGTCACCACCAGGTGCCCCCGCTCCCCGTCGGGGACGCGGCGCCCGGTGGACGGGTCGACCGCCTGGACGATGACGTGGTCGCCCGGCACGTGCAAGCCGGTCCGGAAGTCGCAGTCGGCGCAGCCGAACCCGGGCACCTCGCCGACGCCGCCCATGTTCCGGATGGTGATCCCGAACGCCTCCTCCACCCGCCGCCGTGGGCCGTCGAACTGGAAGGACATGTCGAACAGCGCCGCCACCTTCCCGCCGACGATCTTGCCGAAGTCGATGCCCGACGACGCGGCGGCGTCCTGGTACAGCTCCCACTGGGACAGCGACAGCAAGAAGCCGTCCGGCTCGAGGAGGTCCCACAGCGCCACGTGCTCCGCCGCCACCTCCGGGGTCACCGGCGGACCCATCGGCAGCTCCAGGACGCCGGTCTTCACGTAATAGAACCCGGTGGTCGTGCTCGACACGTACAGCCCGCCCGGCCAGGCATGGGTGAACCGTTGGCCGGGTCGGAGGGGGAACGACCAGATCGCCCGGGCCTGGAACTCGATGGCCGTCTCCAGGTCCCGCTGGCCCATCAGGATGAACACCGGCCGTCCGCCGGTGGTGCCGGTCGACCGGCCGATCCGGACGGCGTCGGCCAGCTGCACCGACCGGTGGGTGCCGAACGGCGGGAACGCCGCCTCGTTCGCCCGGAGGTCCCCCTTGGTGGTGGTGGGGATGTCGTCGAGGTCGGGCACGACGTCGGCGGAGAGGCCCGCCTGCTCGAACCGGTCGCGGTAGAACGGGATCGGCAGGTCCCACACCCGGCGCCATTCCCGGGCGAACCCCGCCGACGCCAACGCGGCCAGCTCGTCCGGCGGCATGGTCTGGGCCGTCGGGTTCCAGAACGACCTGGTGTCGTCCAGCCCCCTGGGTCGGATGGTGTTCTCCGAGAGCAGCACCTGCATTGTCCTTTCTTCTCAGTCGTCCACCACCGCCACCGCCTCGACCTCCATCAAGAACCGGGGGTCGAGCAGGGCACTGACCACGACGGTCGTGCCGGTCGGTGGGTCGACGGGGAACAGCTCGCACTTCACCGCCATGTAGGCGGCGTAGACGTCGACGTCCGGTACGAAGCACGTCAGGCGCACCACGTCGGCCAGGGTCGCCCCCTCGGTGGCCAGCAGGTCGGCGATGTTCTGGAAGCACTGCCGCGCCTGGGCGTTGGGGTCCCCTTCGCCCACGACGTCGCCCCGGGCGTCGAGGGAGCACTGCCCCGACAGGTACAGCGTGTCGCCCGCCCGGACCATCTGCGACATCCCGGGGAACGAGCCTGTCCGCACGTGCCGCCTCGGCGCCGCCGTCATGCCAGGTGGCCGGCGTTCCACCCGCCGGCGATGTCCAACGCGGTACCCGTCACGTACCGTCCGGCCTCGGAGGTGAGGTAGACGACGGCCTCGGTCACGTCCCGCACGTCCAGCCACGGCACGCCCATGACATTCAGCGAAGCGAACGTGTCTGCCACGGCGTCACGGGTGGGCTCGTCGAGGTCGGGCCGGAACAGCGTGTAGGTGGCCTGGTTGTGGCACATGTCGGTGTCCACGGACATCGGGCACACCGCGTTGACGGTGACCCCGAACGGCCCGAGCTCGATCGCCGCCGACTTCACCAGCCCGATGACCCCCCACTTGGCCGCCGAATAGTGGGCGGCGTTGGGGACCCCCTCCCGGGCCGCCGCCGACGACGTGGCCACGATCGCCCCGGAGCGCCGCTCCCGCATCACCGGCGCCACCGCCCGCATCGCATTGGCGACGCCGGTCAGGTTGATGTCGACCATGTCGTCCCACCAGGCGTCGCTGAGGGTCTCGAGGGGCGCGTAGGTGGCGATGCCGGCGTTGGCGACCAGGACGTCGACGGTGCCAAAGGTCTCGACGGCGTCGTCGACCAGCGCCTGCAGCGCCACGTCGTCACGGACGTCCACCCGCCGGCTGACGACGGCGGCCCCGGCCGCCCGCACCAGGTCGGCCGTCGCTTCCAGCTCCTCGGCGGTGCCCATCCGCCCGGCCGTGTCGAGCTGCTCGGCGATGTCGCAGAGCAGCAGCGACGCCCCCTCTTCGGCGAACCGGACGGCGTGGCCCCGACCCTGGCCCTTGGCCGCCCCGGTGACCAGGACGACCTGGCCGGCGAACCGGCCCCCGGCGGGGGCGTTCGTCATTCCCATGCTCCTCTTCCTCCTCCGATCGCCTTCGGCCCGCTCAGGCCGAGTTGCGGGCGGCCTGGCCCAGGTCCACGTCGACCACGACGCCGGTCATCGCCCGGCTGCCGGTGGCCAGGAACTCGATGACGGCCGCCGCCTCGTCGACGTCCACCCACGGGCGGCCCTGCGGGTGGCGGGCGGCCAGCCGGGCATCCACGCCCCCCTCTCCGACCGGGCCGCCCCCGTCTCCGACCGGGTCGTCCGCCGGGCCGACGAGGGCCTCGACGTACGACCGGCTCGACCGCACCGGCACCGAACCGACCGGTCCGAGGGCCGCCACCTGCACGGTGACCCCGGCCGCCGCCACCTCCATGGCCACGGCCTTCGCCATCCCCACCAGGGCCCAGCCGGCGGCCGAGGCATGGCTGACGCCGCCGACCCCCCGCCGGCTCTCCGACCCACAGGTGAGGACGACCGACCCGCACCGGCGGGAGGCCATCCCGGGGACCACCGCCTTCACCACGTTGAACGCCCCGGTCAGGTTGGTGTCGACGACCTCGTCCCACTGGGACCGGGTCATCCGGTGGATCGGCACCCCCGACACCACCCCCGAGGCCACCACCAGGTGGGTGATCGGCCCCAGGGCGTCCTCGACCGCCGGCACCGCCGCCCGGACGGCCGAGCGGTCGCGCACGTCGAGGTCCAGCACCACGGCGCGGCGCCCGGCGGACCGGACCTCGGCGGCGGTGGACTCCAGGTCGTCGCCGCCCGACAGCTCGTAGTCGAGGGTCCGGTAGCCGGGGGCCACCGTCCCTCCGAGGTCCACCACCCCGATGTCCAGCCCGCGCCGGGCCAGGGCCACGGCCACCGCCCGGCCGACCCCACGGCCGGCCCCGGTGACCAGTGCCACCCCCCCGCCGCCGCCGTCCCTGCGGCCGCTGCCGTAACTGCCGCGGTCGCTCACGGCATCAACGCCGTCTCGCCACAGGCCACGTCCACGGCCGACCCGGTGATGTACCGCCCGTCGTCGGAGACCAGGAAGAGGATCGTCTTCGAGATCACCGAGGGGTCGAGCCAGGGCACCGGGATCTGGTTGAGGGCCACGTACCGCGGCTCGACCTGCTCCCGGGTGGGGTGGTCGAGGTCGGGGGCGAACAGGCCGTAGAACGCCGGGTTGTGCACCATGTCGGTGTCGACCGCCGCTGGGCAGATGGCGTTGACCGTGATGCCGTTCGCCGCCACCTCCAGCGCCAGCGTCTTCACCAGGCCGATCACCCCCCACTTGGCGGCCACGTAGTGGGCCAGGTTGGGGTTCCCCTTCCGTCCGCCCATCGACGAGGTCGCCACGATCCGGCCGTACCCCTGCTCGACCATGTGGGGGACCACCGCCCGCATGGACTTGAAGACGCCGGTGAGGTCGACCCCGATCATGTCGTCCCACATCTCGTCGGTGATCTCGGCGAACCGCCCGAAGCCGCAGATCCCGGCGTTGGCCACCAGGATGTCGACATGGCCCAGCTCGGCCACCGCCCGGTCCACGGCGCCGTTGATCTGCTCGGTGTCCCTGACGTCGGCCGGGATGGGCACGCACCGCCGGCCGAGCTTCTCCACCATCCGGACCGTCTCCTGCAGGTCGGCGGCGTCGGGCAGGTCGTACTGCAGCGTCCCCACCTCGCCGGAGCCGGCGATGTCACAGATCGCCACGTCCGCCCCCTCGGCGGCCAGGACCAGGGCGTGCGACCGGCCCTGCCCCCTGGCGCCGCCGGTGATGAACGCCGTCCTGCCGGCCAGCCGGCCCGTCGCCCCGTTCTTGGCCACACCGCTCTTGGCCAAACCGTTCTCGGCCATCAGTGTCCTCCTGTCCTCGCCGTCTCCGCCGCACCGGGCCGGCGTCCCGGCGACGCGTCGCCGCCGGGACACCGTTCCGAGCGCTCCTGACCGTGGTCGGTCGCCACTACTTGAGGCATGTGGCGATCGGCTGGCCCTTGGTGGTCGGGAACGTGCCCTTCACGAACGTCCCGTTGATGTCCACCGGGTACAGCGCGCTCTGCAGCCAGTGTGTGGTCGCCGTGTAGCCGGGGTTGGGGGCGATGAGCCCGCCGGTGTTGGCCGACTTGTTCTTGCCCAGCGTCTCCAGCTGCTTGGCCATGGCCGGGGTGCTGGTCGAGTGGGCCTTGTCGGCGGCCCACTGGGCGTAGATGAGGGCGTCGTAGGTGTAGAGGAACGTGGCGATCGCCACCGGGTAGTTGCCCTTCAGCGTCGGTGTGAGGGCCGCCTGCGCCTGCTTCTGCTGCGGGCTCAGCACTGTGTTGATGCGGGCGTTGATCTTCCACTGCATCTCCACCGAGTTCTTCGGGAACGGCGTCGACGAGCTGAGGAAGCTCGACGGCGGCCCCGCGCTGGTCTCGGCGTTGCCGACCACCGGCACTGTGTAGTTGAGGGCGTCGATGGCCTTGATGGCGGTGGCCAGGTACTGGAAGAACGAGCCGATGATCAGCACGTCCGGGTGGGCCTGCTGGATCTTCTCCACCTGCGGGGTGACGTCGGTGGCATTGAATGTGTACCCCTCGTCGGCCACCACCTTGACCCCGTACTTCTTCCACACCCGGGCCATCTGCGGCGTCTGGTATGTCCACTCTGTTGTCTTCACGTACAGGTAGGCCACCGTCTTCGGGTGGTAGGTCTGCTGCGCCAGGCAGGCCGTGGCCAGTCCCTGGACCGGTTGGGAGACGTTGGTGACGAAGGCGTACGGGTAGGCCTTGCCTGTCCCCATGTTCCCGACCGACGACGCCCCGATGATCAGGGTCTTGAACCGCTTGGCGATCTGCAGGATCGGCGGTCCGGACGCCGCGGCGGCCGTCGGGATGACCATCTGGAACTTCCCCGACGACAGCGCGTTGGTCGTGATGGTCGTCGCCGTTTGGGCGTTGGACTGGGTGTCCTTGTATGTCACCACGACCTTCTTGCCCATGACCCCCCCATGGGCGTTCACGTACTTGACCGCCGCGTTCAGGCCGGTCGACCAGAACTGTCCGATCGACGCGTCCGCCCCGGTCCGGTCCACGGGTGAGAACACCCGGAACGGATTGGCCGTTGTCAGCGATTTCGCCGCCCCCGCCGGAGCACCCGAGCCGACCCAGGTGAGCCCCGACATCGTCAGCGCCGCCAGCAGCGGTGCCACGATCCACTTCTTCATAGCCTTCCTCCATCCCCCGTTCGACGGCGGTCGACTCGACCCCGTCGGCTCCGCCGGCCGGCCCCCGAGGGAGCCGCCGGTCGGACCTTGTCGATTGCCTGTACCTCCGATCGCCCGCTGTTCAATCGGCGCCCTCCGGGGCCCGGTGCGCCACCGGCGCCGCCCGGGTGGCGGCGGCTCGGTCCAGGGCCGACTCCAGCCAGGCGATGCTGCGCCGCAGCGCCGAGGCGGCGCCTTCGGCCTCGATGCGGGGGCCGAACAGCTCGATGTCGAACACGCCGGGGTAGCCGGCGTCGAGGACGTCGCCGAGGAGCCGGTCGAGGGGAAGGTCGGCGTCGCCCAGCACGCGGCGGTCCGGTTCCGACAGCGACGCCAGCTCCCGGTCGCTGACCTGGACCAGGAGCAGCCGCTCCCCCGCCTCTCGGAGCGTCCGTTCCAGTCCCGGCTCGATCCAGCACCCGTAGAGGTCGGCACAGACCCCGATGTCCAGCCGGCGGGCCAGGTCGAGGGCGTCGCGCAACGTGAAGACGAAGCTGCACTGCGACCAGATCGACATCCCGTTCTCGACGGCCAGGGCCACCCCGCGGCCCTTCGCCTGCTCGACCGCCGGCGCCAGCCGCTCCGCCAGCCGGGCGGCCGCGGCCTCCCATCGCAGCTGGCCGGGGGGTCCGGTGCAGAAGTAGACGAAGCCGGCGCCGAGCTCCGCCGCGCCGTCGATGGCCCGGCCCATCATCCGGGCCTCGTGCGCCCAACCGGCTGTGTCGTCGACGGGGCTGAAGATCCCGTCCACCAGGTAGTCGACCTGCAGGCCCGCCGCCGCGACCACGCCGAGGCCGTCGTCCCAGCCGCGGTCGGCCAGCTTCTGGGCGGACAGGCCGACCCTGGTGCCGAGCGACGCCAGCAGCTCGACCTCGGCCTCGAGCGCCAGGTCGAAGGTGGCCATCGGGTTGACGGCGATCCGCCCGTTCACGCCGACGGCCCCTGGTCGCGGCCCTGGCCGAGCACCCCGATGTAGACCTCCCGGACGGCGTCGTCCTGGCGGAGCGAGGCCGCCGGACCCTCCAGGACGATCCGGCCCGCCTCCAGCACGTACCCGCGGTCGCAGAGGGAGAGGGCCTGGTCGACGGTCTGCTCGGCCAGCAACAGGCTGAGGCCCTCCGGCCGCAGCCGCCCCAGGGCGGCGAACACCTCGCTGACCAGGATCGGGGCCAGCCCGGCCGAGGGCTCGTCGAGGATCAGCAGCTTCGGATCGCACATCAGGGCCTGCCCGATGGCCAGCATCTGCCGCTCGCCGCCCGACATGGTCCCCGCCTGGAGCTTCGCCTTGCGCTCGAGGACCGGGAACAGCTCGTACACCCGGTCGAACAACCCCGCCCGGCGGGCCTTCCCGGCCCTCCCGAGCGGGTAGGCGCCGAGCTCCAGGTTGGACGCCACCGTCTGGCGCTGGAAGATCCGCCCGCGTTCCATGGCGTAGCCGATGCCGAGGTTCGGGATGCGGTGCGCCGGCGTCCGCCGGACGTCGACGTCGCCGAACATCACCGAGCCTGACCGCCACCGCATGGCCCCGGCGGCGGACCGCAGCAGCGTGCTCTTGCCGGCCCCGTTGGTGCCGAGCACGGTGACGAACTCGCGGTCGCCGACGGCGACCGACACCCCGTGCAGCACCTCCAGCTCGCCGTACGCCACCCGGAGGTCCTTGACGTCAAGCACGGCTCGGCCCTCAAGCATTGGCGACCTCCCCGAGGTAGCACGCCAACACCCTCGGGTCGGCCTGCACGCTGGCCGGGTCGGCGTCGGCGACCACCCGTCCCTGGTCGAGCACGACGACGTGGTCGGCGATCGACATGACCAGGTTCACGTTGTGCTCGACGAGGACCACGATGTACCCCTGGTCGCGGAGCGCCGCCAGCAGCGTGGCCAGCGCCGTGACCTCGTGGCCCACCAGGCCCGCCGCCGGCTCGTCGAGGAGGATGGCGACCGGATCGGTGGCGAGGGCCCGGGCGATCTCCAGCAGCCGCTGCTGGCCGGCCGTCAGGGACGACGCCTCCCGTTCGGCCTCCGGGCCGAGGCCGACCGCGTCGAGCAGGTCCAACGCCTTGGTCCTGGCCGCCAGCCAGTCCCGGCGGGCCCGGGGCGCCCGGACCAGGATCTCGGCCACCGTCACCCGGCGCTGCCGGAACATCCCGCTCATCACGTTCTCGCAGCACGACCGGCCCGGGATGATCACCGGCGTCTGGAACGTCCTGGCCACCCCGGCCCTCGACACCTGGAACGGTCGGCGGCCGGACAGCACCCGGTCCCCGAGGGTGATCCGGCCGGCGTCGACCGAGTAGAAGCCCAGCACCATGTTGAGGAGGGTGGTCTTCCCAGAGCCGTTCGGACCGATCACCGCGGTGAGCTGCCCGGGCTCGGCCGCCAGCGACACCCCTTCGAGCGCCTGGACACCACCGAACCGCTTGCTCACCCCGTCCACCACCAGCGGGTCCCGGCGGGTCCCCTCCAGGACCCCGTCGAGCGGTCCGCCGGCGGCCGCCCGGCCGGCCGCCCGGAAGCTCTCGAGCTCCTCGGCGATGGCGGCGTCGACGGCGTCGTCCACCTCGACGTCGGTCCTCGGTGGCGGATGGTCGTCGGCCACCCAGCCCCGCCGCCGGCTGGTCGCCACCACCAGCCGCACCCACAGGTGCCTGGCCGTCGGGACCAGGCCGTCGCGGATGAAGATCATCCCGATGATCAGCAGGGACCCGTAGATGAGCAAGGAGTACTTTGTGAAACCCGACACCGCGTTCGGCAGGATCTGCAGGAGGGCGACCCCGACGACCGGGCCGGCGAAGGAGCCGATCCCGCCGATGGTGACGGCGGCGATGAACAGGATCGACAGCGAGAACGGGAAGGCGTCCGGCGACAGGTAGCCGTCGATGTGCGGGAGGATGGCCCCGGCGTACCCGGCGAAGACGCCGGCGATGGTGTAGGCCAGCAGCTTCATCCGCAGCACGGCGATGCCGGTCGACTCGGCCGCCCGGTTGCTCTGGCGCATGCTGACGAAGGCCAGCCCCCACCGGGACCGCATGAAGTTGGCCAGCAGCAGCATCAGCACGACCAGGCTGAACAGGATGAACAGGTAGAGCTGGGTGTAGGAGAGTGTGACGCCGGCGACGGACGGGAACGGGATTGTGCCGATCCCCTGCTGGCCGCCGGTATGGGGCGACACCTCGGCGATCTCGGGGATCACCGCCGCCACGAAGAGCGTGGTGAGGGCGAAGTACCACCCCCCCACCCGCAGGCCCGGGGCACCGGCGAGCAGCCCGACGCCGGCGGCGACGACCACGGCGAACGGAAGGGCCACCCAGAACGACCAGTGGTACTCGGAGGTGAGGATGCCGGCGGTGTAGGCGCCGGCGGCGAACACCCCCGCCTGCCCGAGGGCGAACTCACCGGCGGAGCCGAGGCAGAAGTTGAGGCCGACGGTGACGATGGCGTAGATGCCGATCGGTATGTACTGGAGCAGCAGGCTCTGGTCCCCGGTGAGCACCGGGTACAGGGCGGCGAACGCCAGCAGCACGAGCCCGAACCGGGAGCCGGTCCAGTTGGCCCAGCCGACCACCTGGTCGACCGACCCCTTGGGCAGCAGTGACTTCGGCACCGACAACTCAGACCTCCCGCTCGCGGCGGTAGCCGAGCAATCCCGTCGGCCGCACCATCAGGACCACCAGGAGGACGCCCAGGGCAATGGCGTCGCTGAGGGTCGGGTTGACCCAGAGGAGCAGCTCGGCCTCGACCACGCCGAGCACGATCCCGCCGACCAGGGCGCCGAGCTGGTTGCCGAACCCGCCGATGGCGATGGCGACGAAGCCGTACAGGGCCAGGTTGGACCCCGAGTTGAACACCGCCGAGGTCACCGGGACGGTCACCATGCCACCGAGGCCCGAGACGACGCCGGCCACCAGGAACGAGATCGACCCCACTCGGCGCACGTTCACCCCGCGGACCAGCGCGGCCTGACGGTCCTCGGAGGTGGCCCGCCAGGCCTTGCCGGCCAGGGTGATCCGGCTCCACACCTCCAGACCGATGGCGCAGGCGAACGCCACCCCGATGATGAGGGCGTTGCTGTACGTGAGCGGCGCGTGCCAGATGTAGAACGGGCCGCCGGAGATCAGGGCGGGCACGGGCTTGCTCTGGGAGCCCCAGATGAGCTGAAAGACGTTCTGCAGCACCACTGAGGCCCCGAGGGTGGTGATGACCCAGGCCAGCGACGTGTCCCCCCGACGAAGGAGGGGGGCGATGCTGACCCGCTCCTGCAGCAGCCCCACCAGGGCCACGGCGATGACCACCGGCAGCACCACGGCGATCGCCGTCCAATTGCGGGTGACCAGCAGGGTGTAGGTGATGAGCCCGCCGAGGGTGACGAGGTCTCCCTGGGCGAAGTTGAAGACGCTGGTGGCGTTGTAGACGAGGTTGTACCCGAGGGCGACGAGCGCATAGAGGCAGCCGGTGGCGATGCCGGTGATCAGCGCCGTGAGGTAGGTCACGCCCGGCCGCTCCGCCCGCACCCAGCCGGTCCGGTGTCCATCGTCAGCGCCCTCCCCAACCGCCAGCCCCGGCTCACTCCCCCCGCCAGGTTGATCTAACAATCAAGTATTCTTGATCAAATTATCTGTGTCAAGGGTTCTGGGGGATGGGGTCCCCCGACCCGGGTCGGGCCCGGCGCGGCTGGTGGACAGTCCGGCCGGGCCCGACGGAGCGGCGGAGGGTCAGCCGGCGGCCCGGCGGATGGCGTCGCCGAGGGCGACGATGCCCCGGGTCAGCTCCTCCTCCTTCGGATGGCTGAAGGCGAGCCGGAAGTGGCCCTTGCCGGTCTCCTTGCGGTCCGGCCCCATGAACCGCTCCCCCGGCCGGAAGGCCACGCCGTTCTCCATGGCGTAGGTCTGGGCCTTCTCCCAGTCGACGCCGTCGGCGAGGTTCACCCACATGAAGTAGCCGCCGTCGGGGACCCGGAAGCTCACGTAGGGCTCGCAGTGCTCCCGGAGGAGGTCGGCGACGAGGTCCCGCTTGGACCGGTAGTGGTCCTTCACCTCCTCGATGTGGGCGTCGAGGCGGCCCCGCTGCAGGTAGAGCGTCATGGCCCGGCTGGTCCACTGGCTGACCCCGAGGTCCTGGCGGACGGCGGCGAGGGGGGCGATGGCCGCCGGGGTCCCCGCCATCCATCCCAGGCGCAGGCCGGGCATGACCACCTTGCTGAAGCTGTGGGCCTGGAGGACCCGGCCCGCCCGGTCGAGGGACAGCAGCGTCGGGATGGGGTCGCCGGAGTAGCGCAGGTCGCCGTAGACGTTGTCCTCCAGCACGATCAGGTCGTGCTCGTCGGCCAGCTCGAGGAGGCGGCGACGGCGCTCCAGTGAGGTGCAGGCGCCGGTGGGCATCTGGAAGGTGGCGATGATGTACACCATCTTGGGGCGTTGGCCGGCGGCCTTGGCCTCGACGATGGCCCGCTCGAGGTCGTCGACGTCCATGCCGTCGTCGTCGAGGGCCACCGGGTGGACGGCGCCTCCGCGCATGTCGATGTACCGGAGGGCGTACGGGAAGGTGTTGGCCTCGACGAACACGGCGTCGCCGGGCTCGACGTAAGCGTTGACGCCGAGGCCGACGGCCCCGACCGACCCCGAGGTCAGGATGACCCCGTCGGCCTCCAACCCGGCGGCCCCCTGCCGGCTGCCCAGCCACCGGGCCACCTCCTGGCGCAGCTCGGTGTTGCCGAGGACCAGCTCGATGTAGGTCGACAGGTACAGGATCGACTCGCGGTCGGGGTCCCAACCGAACGAGATGTACTCGAGGGCGCGGCCGCCGTCGCGGCGCACCACCTCCTGGTGGAGGGCGACGATCTCGTCGAGGGGGAAGGTGGCCTCGTCGGGCAGGTTCTGGTCGAAGTTGAACGTCACCGGGGCCGGCGGGTCGGGGTAGAAGAGGGGCGGCCCCGACCGGGCGATGTCCGAGGCCAGCGTGGTCGGATCGAATGGCATGGGTGGTTCTCCGTTCTCCTGTTGTCTGCTCGGGTCTCTCTGGTCGGTCGGTGTTCTCTGGCTCAGGTGTCTTGGTCGCTCAGGCCAGCGGCGGGGTCAGGTGGCGGCGGGTCACGCCGGCCCCAGGACCATCGAGCTGGTCGGCACGCCGGGCGGCGCGGTGAGCAGGACGTGCTCGATGCCGTCGATCTGGTTGACGGCGTGGCCCCGTACCTGGCGGACGGCTTCGTTGACCCCGTTCATCCCGTGGAGATAGGCCTCGCCCAGCTGGCCACCGTGCGGGTTCACCGGCAGGCGGCCTCCCGGGCCGATGTGGCCGTCGGCGACGAAGTCCTTGCCCTCGCCGCGGCCGCAGAACCCGTAGCCCTCCAGCTGGGCGAGGACCATCGGGGTGAAGTGGTCGTAGACGATCGCCGCCTGCACGTCGGTCGGTCCGAGCCCGCACTGCCGCCACAGCTCGGCCGCGGCCACGTCCAGCTCCTCGAACGCCATCGGGTCGGCGGCGTAGTAGTTGGCCATCAGGTGCTGGTTGGCCGCGGCCCCCTGGGCGGCCGCCCGGATGGCCACCGGCCGCTGCCGGCAGTCCGCCGCCCGGTCCGCCCTGGCCATCACCACCGCCACCGCTCCGTCGGTCTCGAGGCAGCAGTCCAGCAGGTGGAGGGGCTCGACGATCCAGCGCGACGCCTGGTGGTCGGCCAGGGTGATGGGGCGGCCGAAGAACCGGGCCTTGGGGTTGTCGGCGGCGAACCGCCGGGCGGCTACGGTCACCCGCCCGAAGTCCTCGCTGGTGGCGCCGTACTCGTGCATGTAGCGGCGGCCGAACAACGCCATCCAGCCGGCCGCGTTGACCAGGCCGTGGGGGATGCTCCAGCTGTACTGGGCCAGGTCGGCGCTCGCCAACGGCGGGGTACCCCCCATCCCCTGCCCGTAGCGGCCGCCGGACCGCTCGTTGAAGGCGCGGTAGCAGACCACCACGTCGGCCAGCCGCAGCTCCACCGCCATGGCGCCGAGGCGGACGGTCCCGCAGTAGTCGCCGCCGCCGTACTGGGTGCGGGCGAAGAACCGCAACGGCGAGGCGCCTAGGGCCCGGGCGACCTCGATCTCGGGGTTGCTGTCGGCGGCGAACGTCGCCATCCCGTCGACCGCCGACGGCGCCAGCCCGGCGTCGTCGAGGGCCGCCCGGCACGCCTCGACGGCCAGGCGGAGCTCGCTCCGTCCGGAGGCGGTGGAGAACTCGGTGGCCCCGATGCCGACGATGCGGACCGACGGGAACGGGCCGGGGTGCTCCGCCATCATCGGCTCCCTGACTGGCCGTCGCCCCCCGGGCGGTCGACCAGGCGGAAGGCCGGCAGGAACAGGGTGTCGTCGGCCTGCACCACGTCGATCGTGACGGCGGCCCCCACGCGGACGTCGTCGGGGGCCGAGCCGACGACGTTGGCGATCAACCTGGTCCCCTCCTCCAGGGTGGCCACCGCCACCACGTAGGGCGGGTCCAGCCCGGGCACGGGCGGTTCGTGGCAGACGACGAAGCTGTAGATCTCGCCGCGGCCGGAGGCGTCGGCCCACCCGAGGTCCAAGGACCCGCAGGCCAGGCAGGCCGGCTCGGGGGGATGCTGGGGGTGGTCGCACTCCCGGCAGCGCTGGACCAGCACCCGGCCCGCCGCCAGCCCGTCCCACCACGGGCCGGTGTCCGGCGTGATCGCCGGCCTCGGCCGTCGGCCTTCACCCATCCCCAGCCCCTCGGTCGTCGGCGCTCCGGCCCACTGCCCGCCCTTGCCCATCCCCTTGGTCCCGGCCGGGCCCGCCCACGGAGGACGGGACCCTGCACGACGGTGATTATGATACTTGATACAGTTTGGGTTGACAATCACCGCGACCCAACCGGTCAGGATCTGGGTCCTCCCCGGGGAGACCAGCGGGCGGGCCCGATCTTGTAGCCTGAGCGGTCCCCGAGTCGCAGCCACACATGGAGAGGGAATGTCGACGGAAGCCGACGGTGTTGCCGACCGGTTCCTGGCGTTGCGCGGCGCCAAGTACCAGCGACGGCCCGTCCGGAACGCCAACGAGATCGTGGCCGACCGGATACGTCAGCTGGTGCTGGACGGCGTGCTCCGGCCCGGCGACCGGGTGCCGCAGGATGAGATCGCCGCCTCCCTCGGGATGAGCCGGCTGCCGGTCCGCGAGGCGCTGATCTCCCTCAAGCACCAGGGCGTGGTGACCCTGAGCCCACGGCGGGGCGCCTACGTCAGCCGGTTCGACGAGGAGGTGGTCCGCGACCACTTCAACGTGTTCGCCTACCTGCTGGCGTACGCCACCAGCCTGGCCACGTCCCGGGGGGACGACGACCTGGTCGAGGCGGTCGGCGAGCTGGCGGCGGCCATCAGTGCCGAGCACGACGCCGACGAGTTCGAGTACCTGGCGGCCCAGTTCATGCGGACGGTGACCCTCGGCAGCGGGTCCGCCCACGTCCGGCTGGTCCTACGGAGCATCAACCCGTTGATGCCGGGCAACTTCTACGCCGTCATCCCGGCCAGCGCCGACGGGCTGCGGATCGCCGCGCCGAAGGTGGCGGCGGCCATGAGGAACCACGACGGCGACCTGGCGGCCGCCACCTATGCCGGCTACGTCCGGGGCAACGCCGACCTCCTCGTCGCCCACCTGCGGGAGCGGGGGGTCTTCGGGCAGGACGGACGGCCAACCCCCTAGGCCGTCGGGCTGGCCGCCGGGTCGGTCGCCCCGGTGCTCCCGGCTTGGCGCGGGACACTGACGTCCTCGGCGCCGCCGGCGTCCCGGTGAACCCGCCGCTGGCTCACCACCAGCCACCCGAGCCCGGAGGCCGCCAGGACGCCCCCCATCGTCCAGGCCAGGGCGGTGGTGCCGACGCCGACGTACTTGAGGCCGGAGGCCAGCAGGACGAAGAAGATGATCGGCCGCAGCAGCCGGTCCGGGGCCCGTGACGACACCAGCGAGCCCACCAGCACGGCGGGGACGCTGCCGATGATCACCGACAGGGTGACGGCGAAGACGACGTGGCCGAAGAGGAGCTGCCCGAGGGCGGCGGCCGCCGTCAGCGGGATCGCCTGCACCAGGTCGGTGCCGACCAGGCCCGACGCGCTGACGGCCGGGTACAGGAACAGCAACAGGACGATCATCAGCGAACCCGACCCGACCGAGGTGAGGCCGACCATCAGTCCCCCGACCAGCCCGATCGCCACCGTGGGCAGCGGCCGGACGTCCAGCTCGGTGGCCGGCAGCAACCCGCCGTGTCCCCGCCTGGTCAGCGCCCGCAAGGCCATGGACCCGGCGCCGAGCAACAGGGCGGTGCCCAGGATGATCTCGATCCGGGTCTCCGCGTCGGCCCCGGTGCCCAACGTCCGCAAGAGGAGGGCCCCCAGGATGGCCGCGGGCACCGACCCGATGGCCAGCCACCCCACCATCCGGAGGTTGACGGTCCCCCGCTTGAGGTGCACCGCCGCGCCGACCGGCCGCATCACCACGGCGGCCACCAGGTCACTGGAGATGGCCGCCGACGGGGTCACCCCGAACATGAAGATCAGCATTGGGGTCATCAGCGCCCCACCCCCGGCGCCGGTCATACCGACCAGCAAGCCGACGATGGCGCTGCCCAGCACCATGTAGCCGTTCAGGTCCACGGCCTAAACCCTATCTGATCGATCGGGTTTAGTATAGAGGTCGGATCAGGCGGCCATCTCGGCGAGGGTGGCGACGGATCTCCAGTTCCGGGTGGTGGCGGTCAGGCCCAGCTGCTTCTCGAACCAGGCGTTAGACAGCTTGGTGTCCGAGTACCGCTCCCCGGGGACGTGGAGGTGGACGTCGGCGCCCACCAGCTCGCAGGCGTCGGGGGCGAACCGCTCCGCCGCCTCGGTGGCGGCCTTCCAGCGGGCCGGGTCGGGCGGAGCCGCCAGGAAGGTGACGTGGAACGCCTTTGGAGTGGCTTCGGGCCGGAGGCCGGCCTTCACGAAGGGGCCGCTGGCCAGGGCGTCGGCCAGCTGCTCCCCGGTGCGGACGACGACGGGCACGTCAAGGCCGAAGGCGTCCTTGATCGCTCCGGCCACCCGGTCGGCCACCTCGCCGGTGCCCAGGTCCTTGGACCGGGCCTTGGCGGTGCCGGTGAACACCACGTTGCCGCTCTGCACGTAGGTACGGACGTCCCCGTAGCCGAGGGCGGCCACGGCGTCGCGCAGCGCCGGCATGGCGATGCGGTTGGTGGAACCCACGTTGATGCCACGGAGCATGGCCACGTAGGTGGTCACACCTGACCCCCGGTCGGCGCCTTGGTGGCCCGCACCCGGTGGCTCAGTCGACGGTCCAGCTCGACCCCGACCGGAGCAGGGCCTTGATGTCGCCGAGGCCGCGCTTCTCCTGGGCGTCGGTGACCTGCTTGGCCATCTGCGACCCGTACTCGGGGCGGTCGACGGCCCGGAACACCCCGATGGGGGTGGGCTCGTAGGGGCCGTGGGACAGCCGGGACAGGGCGAACGCCAGGCCGGGGTCGTCCCGGGCCTCGTCGTGGACCAGGAGGGCCTCCTCGCCGACGTCGGCGACGTCGACGATCTCCAGGCGGCCGTCCGAACGCTGGACGACGCCCTTCTCGTGGTCCATCCCGAACCGGATGGGCTGGCCGTGGACGAGCGGGATGAGCATGGCCGCCCGGGCGTCGCGGGCGGTGATCTTCTCGAACGCCCCGTCGTTGAAGACGTTGCAGTTCTGGTACACCTCGACGAAGGCGGCCCCGTTGTGCTCGTGGGCCCGGCGGAAGGTCTCCTGCATGTGGGCCCGGTCCATGTCGTGGGTACGGGCCACGAAGGTGGCCTCGGCCCCGAGGGCCAGGCTGACCGGGTTGAACGGGGTGTCCACCGACCCAAACGGGGTGGACTTCGTCACCTTCGCCACCTCGGACGTCGGCGAGTACTGCCCCTTGGTGAGGCCGTAGATCTGGTTGTTGAACATCAAGATGTTCAACCGGACGTTCCGCCGCAGGGCGTGGATGAGGTGGTTGCCGCCGATCGACAGGGCGTCGCCGTCACCGGACACCACCCAGACGTCGAGGTCGGGCCGGGTGGTGGCCAGGCCGGTGGCGATGGCCGGGGCGCGGCCGTGGATGGAGTGCATCCCGTAGGTCGACATGTAGTACGGGAACCGGGCGGCGCAGCCGATGCCGGACAGGAACACCGTGTTCTCCCGCCGGACCCCGAGGTCGGGCAGCAGCATCTGGACGGCGGCCAGGATCGAGTAGTCGCCGCAGCCGGGGCACCAGCGGACCTCCTGGTCGCTGGTCCAGTCCTTGCGGGTGGTCACCGGAATGGCGGTGGTCATCGTCGTCTCCTCCTCAGGCCGGCTCAGTTCCCGCCCAGCAGGGTCAGGATGGCGGTCTCGATCTCGGCGGCCCGGAACGGGACGCCCTGCATCTTGTTCAGCGACTGGGCATCGACCAGGAACTCGGCCCGGACCAGCCGGCTGAGCTGTCCGAGGTTCATCTCCGGGACCAGCACCTTGCGGTAGCGGCCGAGGACGTCGCCGAGGTCGGCCGGGAACGGGTTGAGGTGGACCAGGTGGGCGTGGGCCACTTTCAGCCCCCGGGCCCGCACCCGGCGGACCCCGGCGACGATGGCCCCGTAGGTGGACCCCCAGCCGAGGACCAGGACGTCGGCCCCGTCGTCGTCGACCTCCAGCGGCGGCAAGTCGCGGGCGACCGCGGCCACCTTGGCCGCCCGGATGTGGACCATCCGCTCGTGGTTGACCGGGTCGTACGACACGTTGCCGGACCCGTCGGCCTTCTCCAGGCCCCCGATCCGGTGCTCGAGGCCGGGCACGCCGGGGGGCGCCCACGGCCTGGCCAGCGTGGCCTCGTCCCGGACGTAGGGCCAGAACGACTCGGTGCCGTCCTCGGCCACGTGGTTGGGGGCGGTGGCGAACGCCGGGTCGATGGCCTCGAAGGTGTCGGGGTCCGGCAGTCGCCACGGTTCGGCGCCGTTGGCCAGGTAGCCGTCGGTCAGCAGGATGACCGGGGTGCGGTACTTCACGGCGACCCGGGCGGCCTCGATGGCAGCCTCGAAGCAGTGCGACGGGGTCTTGGCGGCGATGATCGGCACCGGGGCCTCGCCGTGCCGGCCGTACATGGCGTGCAGCAGGTCGGCCTGCTCGGTCTTGGTGGGCAGCCCGGTGGACGGCCCGCCGCGCTGCACGTCGACGATGAGGAGGGGGAGCTCCAGGTTGATGGCCAGGCCCACCGTCTCGGACTTCAGGTCCAGGCCGGGGCCGCTGGTGGTGGTCACCCCGAGGGCCCCGCCGAAGGCCGCCCCGAGGGCGGAGCCGATGCCGGCGATCTCGTCCTCGGCCTGGAAGGTGCGGACCCCGAACTCCTTGCGCCGGGACAGCTCGTGGAGGATGTCGGAGGCCGGGGTGATCGGGTAGCTGCCGAGGAACAGCGGCAGGTTGGCCAGCCGGGCGGCGGTGATCAGCCCCCAGGCCAGGGCCTGGTTGCCGGTGACCTGGACGTACTCACCCTTCTCGAAGGCGGCCGGACGGACCTCGTAGGTGGAGACGAACAGCTCGGCCGTCTCGCCGAAGTCGAACCCGGCCCGGAACGCCCGGGTGTTCGCCTCGGCCACCTGCGGCCGGCCGGCGAACCGCTGGGTGATCCACTCCAGGGTGGGCTCCACCGGCCGGGTGTACAGCCAGCTGACCAGGCCGAGGGCGAAGAAGTTCTTCGACCGCTCGGCGTCCCGGGGCTTCACCCCGGCCTCCTTGCAGGCCTCCTGGGTGATCGACGTCATCGGGACCTCGTAGACGGTGAACGCCCCGAGCGACCCGTCGGTGAGGGGGTTGGTGTCGTACCCGGCCTTGGCCAGGCTGCGCTCGTCGAAGGCGTCGACGTTCACCAGCAGGGTGGCCCCCTTGGGGAGGGCCGGCACGTTCGCCCGGAGGGCCGCCGGGTTCATGGCCACCAGCACGTTGGGGGCGTCCCCCGGCGTCAGGATGTCGTGGTCGGAGATGTGCACCTGGAACGCCGACACCCCGGCCAGGGTGCCGGCCGGGGCCCGGATCTCCGCCGGGAAGTCCGGGAAGGTGGCGAGGTCGTTCCCGAGCAGGGCGCTCGACGTGGTGAACCGGTCCCCCGTGAGCTGCATGCCGTCACCGGAGTCTCCGGCGAAGCGGATGACGACCCGGTCCAACTGCTCCGGTGCCAATCTCTCGGGTGATTGCTCGCTGCGGGTTGCCACCTGATCCCCTCGTCCCCTGCCGTCGATCCCCGGACGCGCCGGGGGACGGCCTGTGTTTCGCCTGTGTGAACAAGCATACCGCCTGGCATCCGGACCAGAAGGTGGCTGCCGGCCGGAGAATAGGCGGCGGCCGCCCCCGCGACCAAGTGCGAACCAAGTGCTTGCTTGCCTCGTGGGGTATCGTCGCCCGGGAGGCTGTTGACCCGAGATCGTTGGCTGGGGTCGCCGGCCCGGAGGGGAGCTGCGGTGATGGGTCGCTTGGACGGCAAGGTGGCGTTGATCAGCGGGGTGGCCCGGGGGCAGGGGCGGGCCCACGCCGTCCGGCTGGCCCAGGAGGGGGCCCGGGTGGTGGGGTTCGACCTCCTCCGGCAGCTCGACACGGTGGACTACCGCCTGTCGAACGACACCGACCTGGCGGAGACGGTGGAACTGGTGGAGAAGGCCGGTGGCACCATCCTGGTCCGCCAGGCCGACTGCCGGCAGCGGGCCCAGGTGGCCGAGGTGGTGGCCGAGGGCCTGGCCACCTTCGGGCGGCTCGACATCGTGTGCGCCAACGCCGGCATCAACCCCCCGGCCCATCCGTTCTGGGAGATCCCCGAAGCGGAGTGGGAGACCGTGATCGGCATCAACCTGACCGGGGTCTGGCAGACGGTGTCGGCGGCCGCCGGGCCGATGATCGACGCCGGCAACGGCGGTTCGGTCATCATCACCAGCTCCGGCGCGGCCATCCGGGTGTCCCGGAACGGCGCCGGCTACGCCGCCTCGAAACGGGGGCTGCTGGCCATGGCGGAGGTGATGGCCAACGAGCTGGCCCCCCACCTGATCCGGGTCAACTGCCTCTGCCCCGGCCAGGTGCACACCGAGATGCTGTTCAACGACGCCATCTACCGCCTGTTCCGGCCGGACCTGGACGAACCGACCATGGAGGACACGTTGCCGCTGCTGAGCTCGTTCAATCCGATGCCCGTCAACTGGCTCGAGCCCGAGGACATCGCCGCCGCCGTGGCCTGGTTGGCAGCGACGACGCCCGGTACGTCACGGGCACGTCGATCCCCCTCGACCTCGGCTGCACGATCAAGGGCTGGTGACGGACCGATGGCCACCGCTGACGACTACCACCAGATCACCAACATCGTGTCGAAGTTCTCCGACTGCATCGACCGGGAGGACTGGGACGGCATCGGCGCCCTGTTCGCCCACCTGACCTACTCCGCCCCCACCCTCGACGGGTCGGTGAGCGGGCAGGGGAACCTCGCCGACTTCTACCGCCGGGTCACCAAGGAGATGGACGAGCGGTGGACCGGCGACCCCGAGGACGCCAAGACGGTACGGCACAAGCACGTCTTCACCAACCTCATCACCGAGGTCGACCCCGACGGGCAGCACGCCACCTGCCGGTACTACGGGACGGTGTACGCCTACAGCCGCAACATCCCTTTCACCGCCCGGGCGTCCGGTCGCTACCATGACACCTTCGAGCGGATCGACGGGACCTGGCAGATCGTCGCCCGCCACCAGGACATGGACTACCCGCGGGGGTACGTGCCGAAGGACGTCGGCGACCACGTGGAGTGACCGGTCCGGCCCCAGTGGCCGGTCCGCCCAGTGGCCGGTCCGCTCAGTCCGCACCGTAGAACGGGGCCCCGAAGGCGAAGATGCCGCCGTCGGCGCCCACCAACCAGTAGCCGCCGGTGCCGGGGTCGGTCGCCATGCCGACGATCGGCGCGTTGAGCTGCTGCCCGCCCATCGAGCCGTGGAAGGTGGCGTCGCCGAAGGCGAAGAGGCCGCCGTCACTGGCCACGAACCAGTAGCCGCCGCCGTCGGCGGTGACCGCCATGCCGTTGACCGGCTGGTTCAGCGACAGGTTGCCGGTCGACCCGTAGAACGGGGCGTCGAAGGCGAAGATGCCGCCGTCGGTGGCCACCTCCCATTAGACTCTCTCGGATGAACCTTGATGACCTGGAATGAAACCCGGGGCTACCATCTCGGGGATGGTCGAGGCTGGTGACAAGAAGGGGGGGACGCGGGCCCGCTACCACTCCCCACTGCGGCAGCGGCAGGCCGCCCTCACCCGGCAGGCCATCATCGAGGCGGCGATCACGTTGTTCCGGGACCGGGGCTGGTCGGCGACGACCGTCCCGATGATCGCCACACTGGCCGGGACGGCGGTCGACACCGTCTACGCCGTCTTCGGCTCCAAGTCCGGGCTGCTGATGGCGGCGGTGGACGTCGCCATCGTCGGCGACGACGAGGAGGCGGCCATGGTCGACCGGCCGGACTTCGCCGAGTTCGGTCGGGGGCGGCGCAGCGACCGCATCCGCACCGGAGTCCGGTTCACCGTCGGGGTCTTCGAGCGGTCGCTGCCGATGTTGAAGGCCCTGCAGGACGCGGCAACCGGCGACGAGGCGGCGGCGGCCCGGCTACGGCAGTACGACCAGGACCGTCGTGACGTCACCGCCGCCGGCATGGCGCTCATCTTGAAGGCCCCGCCGTCGGACGCCGTCGTCGACGCCATCTGGGCGCTGATCAGCCCGGAGGTGTACCGCCACCTCACCGAAGGGCGGGGATGGTCACGCCAGCGGGTCGAGTCCTGGTTCGTGGCGATGGGCACGGCGGCCCTGGCCACGGCTGTCAGCGACGACGACGCCGGGATCAGGCGACGGTGACCTCGGTGTCCAAGAAGACGTCCTGGATGGCCTGGATGAGGGCGGCCCCTTCGTCCATCGGACGCTGGAACGACTTGCGGCCGACGATGAGCCCCTGGCCACCGGCCCGCTTGTTGATGACGGCGGTGCGGACGGCCTGGGCGAGGTCGTCGTCCCCCTTCGACTCGCCGCCGGAGTTGATCAGGCCGATGCGGCCGGCGTAGCAGTTGACGACCTGCCACCGGGTGAGGTCGATGGGGTGGTCGGTGGTGAGCTGGTCGTACACCAGCGGGTCGGTCTTCCCGAACCCGACGGCGTTGTACCCGCCGTTGTTCTCGGCCTGCTTCTGCTTGATGATGTCGGCTTCGATGGTGACGCCCATGTGGTTGGCCTGGCCGGTGAGGTCGGCGGACAGGTGGTAGTCGACCCCGTCCTTCTTGAAGGCGGAGTTCCGGAGGTAGCACCACAGGACGGTGAACATGCCGAGCTCGTGGGCCTCGGCGAACGCCTGGGACACCTCGTGGAGCTGCCGGTCGCACTCCTCGGACCCGAAGTAGATGGTGGCCCCCACCCCGACGGCCCCGAGGTCGAAGGCCTGGCGGGCCGAACCGAACGGGACCTGGTCGTAGGTGTTCGGGTAGTGCAGGAAGTCGTTGTGGTTCAGCTTCACGATGAATGGGATGCGGTGGACGTAGCGACGGGACACCGCCCCGAGGACCCCGAGGGTGGTGGCGATGGCGCTGCACTCCCCCGCCAGGGCCAGCTCACAGAGGTTGGCCGGGTCGAAGTACAGGGGGTTCTTGGCGAAGCTGGCGGCGGCCGAGTGCTCGATGCCCTGGTCGACGGGCAGGATCGACAGGTAGCCGCTGCCACCGAGGCGGCCGTGGCCGTAGAGGGTGCCCAGGTTCCGGAGCACCGACGGCGACCGGTCGGAGTCTCGGAACACCCGGTCCAAGAAGTCCGGGCCGGGCAGCACCAGGCCCTCGGCCGGGAAGGCCTTCGCCTCGTGGCGAAGGAGAGAGTCGGCTTCGTCGCCGAGCAGCTTCTGCAGGTCGATGGCCATGGGGGCGAGCCTAACGGGTCGGCGGCGGCGGGTCGGGGGGGTCGTCGTCGCCCGGGTCCGGCCCGTCGGGGGCGTCGGGATCGGGCCGCAGGGCGTCGGGTGTTTCCGGCTGCCCGCGGTGCCCGGCCCGGCGTTCCCGGCTGAGGAACCGCGACGGGTTGTTTTCCTTGGAGTACAGCGACACCAGCCGGGCCACCAGGGTGACCAGGAAGATCTGGCCGATCAGCGCCTCGAGGACCACCACCGACCGGGCGAGGTCGGTCAACGGGGTGAGGTCCCCGAACCCAACGGTGGTGAGGGTGACGAAGCTCAGGTAGACGTAGTCGCTGGGCGGGTGCGGGGCCGGCGGTGGCTGGGCGAGGAACGGCGGGGTGGTGTGGACGTAGGCCAGCCCCACGTACAGGGAGGCGAACATCAGCCCGATGATGATGTAGACGTCCACGGCGGCGAAGACCGTCTCGAGGTCCACGCTCTCGCGTTGGAGGACCCGCCGGAGGACGGCCACCGGGGTGACCAGGAGCAGGGCGGCCATGATCAGGTAGGACACCCCGCGGGCGGTGTCGCTGGCGTCCCCCACCTGGACGGTGTACGGGACGAACACCTGGGCCACCCCGGCCAGCACGGTCAGCACGGCCACGACCTGGGCCACCCGGAGGACGCGGCGGTGGGCACCGGAGGTGTGCATGGCGAACAGCGCCGTCAGGACCACCGGGACCGTCCGCAGCAGGCCGCCCCACCGGGGGGAGTTGACCAGCGACATCATCAGGTAGTCGACGAGGAGCAGGAGGAGGAGGAGCCCGTAGCTGTCCCGGTCCCACAGAGCCTGACGGAAGGTCTTGTCGTTGATCTTGACCGGCACCGTCCATCCCCTCGCCATTCCCCTGGGCCGGCCCCCGTCGGCGCGCCCAGGAGGCCGGAGGCTACTCCGGGGCGGTCGGGATGGGGCGGTTGATCGGTTCGCCGGTCCTGGCGGAGGTCGCCGGGCCGGCGGCCTTGGTGACCGGGCGGCGGCGGGGCCGGCGAGGTCGGTCGGGGCCGAGGGCGTCGAGGCGGTCGGCGACGTCGTAGGCGGCGGGGTCGGCCCGGAGGACCCGGAGGAACAGGTCCCTGGCCTTCGGCAGGTCGCCGGCCCGCTCGTAGAAGTCGGCCAGGGCGTACCACTGCCGGAGGTGCCGGTCGGACGGGTTCCGCAACGCCTTGCCGGCCCCACCGGCCACCATCAGGTCGATGGCCCCGGGGAGGTCGCCCCGGTCGCCGAGCATGCCGGCGGCCACCATCCGGGCCTCGGCTAGCACTTCGGGGTCGGGGGACTGCTGGCGGAGGGCCGCCCAGAGGTCGGCGACCTTCTTCGGGCGGCCGAGGGCCCGGTAGCTGTCCATGAGGGCGGGGATGTGCTCGACGTCGTCGGCGAGCTCGTCGTAGGCCTCCAGCTGGCGGACGGCCTCCCGCCACCGGCCGGCTCGGTAGGCGGCGAGGCCGACCAGCTGGCGGACCGCCGGGACCGCCGGCGCCTCGGCGGCCACCTGCTTCCCCAGCCGGACGGCGTCCTGGAACCGGTTGCGGTCGTAGGCGGCGACGGCCGACTCCATCTTGCCGACGATCACCTCCCGGTGGTGGGCGGTGGCGGTGTCGGCGGCCTTACGGATGTCGGCGGCCCCCTCCGGCGGTAGGGGCTTGACGGGGCGACTGCCCCCGGGGTCCCGGCCGACGTCGGTGGCGGGGCGGCCACCCGCCGCGGGGGCACTGCGCCGCCCGGAGGTGGTGGTCCGGCCGGCGGAGCGACGGCGGGCCTGGCGGCCGTCGTCGGCGTCGCCGCCGGCGTCGGATCGGTCGTCGCGCACCCACCGGTCCATCGGGGGGGGCGGCTCGCTGGGCTGTCGGGCACCACGGGGGTCGTCACGGACGGCGTCGTCGTCGCGCCGGCGGACCTGATGGGCGCCGCGGCGGGCGACGTTCCCCCACTGCTTGGCCCGGGCGGGCAGGGGCTCCTCCGTGCGCTCCCGGTCCGGCTGGCGGCCGTGTCCGCCGGTGCCGGCCCGACTGCTGCCGGCGCGGCTGCTGCCGGCGCCGCTGGTGCCGGTACGGCTGGTGCCAGTCCGACTGCCGCCGGTGCGGCCGCCGTAACCACCACGACCACCGGTCCCGCCGGGGCTCCTGGTGCCGCTGGGACGGGGGCCGCTGGGACGGCGGGGGCCACCGCTGTCGGCGTCCCGGCTCCGGCCGTCCGAGAACCGGCCAGCCGTCCGCCGGTCGTCACGGTCGGTCCGGTCGGTACGGGAGGCGGAACCACCACGGCGGTCGGTGCCACCGCGCCGTTCCCCGTCGCGGTCCCGGCCGGCGGGGCGACCACCGACCCGGTCGGCCCCGCTGCGACCGCCACCGGCCCGGCTGGTGGCTGGCCGAGCACCGCCAGGCCGCGGGCTGCGGCGGCGGTCGTCGTCTTCGGCTTCGGCCTCCCAAGGCCGCGGCCGCTCACCCGTGGACCGGCTGGGCCGGCCGGTCCGGCCCGACGGATCACGGCCTTCGGTGCGGTCCCCGCGGGCACGGTGGTCCGAACCTCGTTCCTGCCGCCCGCCGGCACCGGTGCCGGTACGAGGTGAAGAAGACCGGCCGGCGCCGGTCCTGCCGGCCGCCCCGCCGGTCGATTGCGGGCGTCCCGACCGTGTCCCCCCACCGCCAGTGGACCGCTTCGACCCACCGGCGGCCCTCGCCGGCCCTCCCTCGCCGGCCCGCTTCGACGGCGACGACGATTGGGCGCGACGACCTGGACTTCTGGGGTTGCGATCCACCGCCCGAGTGTAGGCGTAGACGCGACGATGGCCCTCCGCCGAAGCGAAGGGCCATCGTGTAGAAATCCCGGCGGCGTCCTACTCTCCCAGGGGGCCTCCCCCCAAGTACCATCGGCGCTGGCGAGCTTAACTGCCGTGTTCGGAATGGGAACGGGTGTTTCCCCGCCGCCATGGCCACCGGAAACCGTGCGCTCGTCCCGCCGAATACCGGCGGGACATCGAGGAGCGGCATACCGCTACCCCTGAGCGTTCCAGAGCGAGCACGAGCAAGTCTCCAAGCCCTCGGCCGATTAGTACCGGTCGGCTAAACACATTGCTGTGCGTACACCTCCGGCCTATCAACGTGGTCGTCTAGCCACGGGCCTTACCAGGTTAACCCTGTGGGAGATCTCATCTCGAAACGGGCTTCGCACTTAGATGCTTTCAGCGCTTATCCCACCCGTAGGTCGCAAACCAGCCGTGCCCTTGGCAGGACAACTGGCACACGAGAGCTACGTCCGTCCCGGTCCTCTC
>Ga0134126_10000162_pt1 | contig 86298 bp, 71 predicted proteins | sample KB31752_FD_96881 | JGI IMG/M metagenome (GOLD analysis project Ga0134126, IMG submission 96881) | Terrestrial soil microbial communities with excess Nitrogen fertilizer from Kellogg Biological Station, Michigan, USA - KB3-175-2 | ecosystem: Environmental > Terrestrial > Soil > Unclassified ...
GATGCGGGCGTGACCGACATCCGTAAAATCGACTCCGTCTTGGCCCGGATGAGCGAGTTGGGAATGATCCTCCAGGTTCACGGCGAAGTGACCGACCCGGAGGTGGATGTGTTCGATCGCGAGGCTCGCTTCATCGATGCGGTGTTGGCGCCGACGGTGGCACGATTCCCGCGGCTCAAGATCGTTTTCGAGCACATCACGACCCGGGCGGCGGTGGACTTCGTGCTCGGCGCGGGCGCCGGAGTCGGCGCCACCCTCACCCCACAACACTTGTTGATGAACCGGAACGCGTTATTCACAGGCGGCATACGGCCGCATCACTACTGCCTGCCTGTACTGAAGACCGAGCCCGACCGTCGCGCGCTGCTCGAGGTGGTCGCCAGCGGTAATCCCCGCTTTTTTCTGGGAACTGACAGCGCGCCCCACGCGCGACACACCAAAGAGACCACCTGCGGCTGCGCGGGAATCTTTTCATCCCATGCGGGAATCGAGCTTTACGCCGAAGCCTTCGACGCCATCGGTGCCCTCGAGCGGTTGGAAGGATTCGCCGCGGAATTCGGTGCAGACTTCTACGGCTTGCCGAGAAACCCGGAAAGCCTCACCCTCGTCAGACAGGAATGGGGGGTGCCGGCCCAGTATCCGTTCGGCTCTGCGGAGCTCGTTCCCCTGAGGGCGGGCGAACGGATTGCCTGGCGCCTCACGGGAGAATAAATGAACGAGGCAGAGTTGATGGCGCAGCGCCTGGCGACAGGTCGCCTCATGGCGAGACGTTTCCGAGGCTTTCTACCCGTGGTCATCGACGTGGAAACGGGTGGGTTTCACGCTGCCACCGATGCATTGTTGGAGGTCGCTGCGGTACTCATCGAGATCGACCCTGACGGTACGTTGCGCCGCGGACAGACCCACAACTTTCATGTCAAGCCGTTCGAAGGCGGTCGGATAGATCCTGCTTCATTGACCATCACCGGCATTGATCCCCATCATCCCCTGCGTCCAGCCTTGCCTGAGCGCGATGCACTGCAGCGGATTTTTCGCGAAATTCGCCACGCCGTGCGGGACTACAACTGCCGCCGCGCCATTCTCGTTGGACATAACGCGGCATTCGACCTTGGCTTCTTAAACGCCGCCGTGACGCGCGCTGATGTGAAGCGTAACCCCTTCCATCCGTTCTCGTGTTTCGATACGGCGACCTTGGCGGGCGCGGCGCTCGGACAAACGGTGTTGGCCAAGGCAGTCACAGTGGCCGGGCTCAAGTGGGATTCGAGCAGCGCGCATTCCGCGGCTTACGACGCGGAGCTCACTGCCGATCTGTTTTGCATCATCTCCAACAAGCTGCGCGACAGCTTTCGCGAAGCGGAGGAGAAGGCTTGCGCGCTCGGATGGATCACCGCCGCGGCCACGGATGTCGCAGAGGAAGGGCAAGTCGAGACGGAAGCGCCGGCTCCGGCACTGCCGCCTCTCGCTTGATTGGCTCAAAGTCGCCTGCGGCGCTTTGAGCGGACACACGCCTGACTTCGGTTCGGCGGAGGGCAAAAAGCGTCGTTTTTGCCCTCGTGCACCAGTACGCCGCGCCAACTCAGTCGCCTGCGGCGCTTTGAGCGGACACACGCGCAACTTGGGATTAGCGGAGGGCTCGGCGCCCCCGGCAAAAAGCGTCATTTTTGTCCGGGGCGCGTAGCCCTCGTGCACCAGTACGTCGCACCAGCTCGGTCGCCCGTCGATCAGCTATGCATCAGACCGTCGCTTTTGCGCCGGCTTCACTCAACAGCTTCTTCAACTCGCCGTTGCGGTACATCTCCAGAGCGATATCGCACCCGCCGATCAGCTCGCCGTTCACGTACAGCTGCGGATAAGTTGGCCAGTTCGAGTAGCGCTTCAGGGCCTCGCGCATCTCAGGCTCTTCGAAAATGTTGATGTGCTTGAACTCAGCGCCCACGGCGCGCAGGGCCTGTACGGTCTGCGCCGAGAAGCCGCATTGAGGAAAGTCCGGGGTACCCTTCATGAAGAGCACTACGGGAGCTGAATTGAGCTCGGCTTTGATTTGCTCGACGACGTCCATCAAAAATCACCTCTGTGTAGAACCTCGGAGCCGGCGGCGTACCGCCAGTTCCGCCACGAGCTGCCATTGTTCGGCAGGGCTCATGGATAACCATTGGCCTATTTCCGCGCCGGTCCGCAGGCAACCTGAGCAGTACCCCTGCGCGTCCAATGCGCAGACCTTGATGCAAGGAGAAGGAGGACGTTCCTGCCGCTCCGCCAGCGCGTCACTTTGCCGCATCCACCCATCATGGCATACCGCTCGCGATCGCGCCTACGCGGCCCGCCCGGCGTCAGCCGAAGCGTTACAGCGTTGAATTATGAGGGGGTGTGGCCTATTCTTCAAACGTGCCTCGCACCTCCCTGGTGCAACGAAAACAAGAGCTTGGACCGACCTTAGGCTGAACTGCACTGGGCTCTGACCCGCTGCAAACGAGGGAGACTCATGAATCCGCTGAACAACCATCGCTACTCTCTGATTCTGGGTGTCGTGCTCGCCGTGCTCCTCGCTTTGGGGATCGGGGGCGCTCATTTCAACCAGCTCGGCCTCGCACGCTGGTTCCATATTGTCTCTGGCGTGTTCTGGATCGGACTGCTGTATTACTTCAACGTCGCGCAGACCCCGGCAATGGCCGACGCGGCGGCCGATAAGGGCGGCCCCGGCGGCGCGGCCATCAATAAATACGTAGCCCCGCGGGCGCTGTTCTGGTTCCGCTGGACAGCGGTCGCGACCTGGCTCGGAGGAGCGTGGCTGTTGGGGCCGAAGTTCACCGGCGCCTTTACACTCGGAGCGGGGCTCGACGATCCCACCCACTACTATCTGATCATCGGCATCGGCGCCTGGCTGGGCACCATCATGCTGTTGAATGTGTGGGGCGTCATCTGGCGCATGCAGAAGAAAATTCTTGGCATCGTGCCGGCGACCGACGAGGAAAAGGCCAAGGCCCGGCGCGTGGCGCTGCTGGCCTCGCGGGCGAACTTTGTGCTCTCGATTCCCATGATAATGTGCATGGCATCGGCGAGCCACGGGCTGCCGTTTTTGAGCCAATAGACGCCGGTGCTCCCTGAATGATTCAAGTTCCCGCAGATCTCGACACCCAGGTCAGCAACGCCCTCAGTGAGGACATCGGCAGTGGCGACGTCACTGCCGAGCTGGTCCCGGCAACTCAGATGGTGCGGGGGCGCGTCATCACGCGCGAGAATGCCGTGTTGTGCGGACGACCCTGGGTGGCGGCGACCTTCCACAGCCTCGACCCCAACATCCAGCTGCGCTGGCGTGCCGACGATGGGGAGCAGATCGTAGCGGATCAGGTGCTGTTCGAAATAGCAGGCCCCGCTCGGGCGGTGCTCACGGGCGAGCGCACAGCGCTCAACTTCCTACAGCTCCTGTCAGCAGTTGCAACAGCGGCGCGGCAATATGTTGATGCCGTCGCCGGCACCGGTTGCATCATTCTCGATACCCGTAAGACGCTTCCCGGTCTACGTACCGCGCAGAAATACGCGGTACGCTGCGGCGGGGCTCAGAACTACCGCATCGGTCTGTACGACATGGTCCTCATCAAGGAAAACCATATTGCCGCAGCAGGCTCCCTCTCGGGAGCTATCGCAGCGGCCAGACGTGTCGCCCCGCACATACCGGTGGAAATCGAAGTGGAGTCGCTCGCCGAGTTCGAGGAGGCCCTGGCAGCGCACCCCGACATCATCATGCTCGATGAATTCAATCAGGCGGACATGCGTACGGCCGTCAACATCAATCGTAAGTCTGAACAGCCGGTAAAAATCGAAGCCTCCGGCAGCGTGTCACTGCAGACCGTACGCGCGATCGCCGAGACCGGCGTCGACTATATTTCGGTTGGCAGCCTCACCAAACACATCCGCGCGGTCGATCTTTCGATGCGCCTCGAGTTCCCCAGGTCATAAATACGCCACCGTATGCTCCGCGGTGGCTGGCGGCAGGGTGCGATGCTCCATCATCCAGCTCCAGCTATCCCGGATGTTCTGTAAGAAATCCTGCAGCTCGAGCCGGTGTTCCCACGCGAGCCAGGCGAGCAACGCCACCACGCCAAGCCAGATCACCGCACCGATGAACGCCACCCAGCCGCGAGCGACGGGCGCAGCGTAGTAACTGGCATAGCGCGCCTGCCGCAACGGCGAGGAGATCGTGCGATACAACACGATCAGAATCACGACGCCCAACCACAACGGAATCTCGTGAGGCAGCCACCACCCGAGAATGCTCTTGTGAGTGACCAAGGAAAACAGCGCGACCAGAAACAACACGAAGATGGCTGCACCCAGCAGTTCCACGAGGGGGACCAGCACACTGCTCATCACCTGCGATGAATAGCTGACATTCCCGGGCGCCGGTGGCTGAGCCCCTCCCCAAGCCGGATGCACAGGCGGCGGCGCGCCGTAAGGCGCACCCCAACGCTTCCAGGCTCGAGTCTGGTCCTTCCAGGCCCTTTGTTGATCGCGCCACATCCTGCGCTGCTCCCGGTAGTGACGCCGCTGCCACTTGTCGCTGCTCTGTCTGAACTGGGCATAGTGCGCTTTGGCGCGCGCAACCAACTCCTCGGCGTTGAACGGCCAGCCATGAGCGGCGGCATGTTGCTCCGAAGTCTGCGCATAAGGGATCACGAACATCATGACGATATAGACCAGGATCCAGACTCCGCCCGTCAGGAGCGCCAACAGCACGAACAGAATCCGCACGACCGCGACGTCGAGGTTGAGATAGGCGGCCAGTCCCGTGCAGACCCCGCTGATCAGAGCACCTTCGCGAATTTGATACAGCCGGCGGGGTGTTTCGCCTGAGGCGGACTCGCAGTTGGCTGCGGGTGCCGCGCCGGCGTCGGACGGTCCCGCATCGCTGGCGACGCCGGAGGCGCTCGCGCCACAGTCAACAGGTCCCATCTCGCGCAGCACCTCCGCGATCTCCTCCGAGCCGACGACATTCTTGTGCGGCCCGAGATACCGTCCGCACTTGTCGGCGATCGCCTGCTCCAGATCCGCGAGAATTTCCATCTGATCGGGATTGCCAACCAGACGCTGCTCCGCGCCTTGCAGATAGGCTCGCAGCGCCTCGTAGCCGGCGGCATCGAGTTGATAGGCATTGCCATTCAAACTGATGGTGATGACCGTGCGCATGACTATTGTCCTTGAACCCTTGGCCCCAGGTCGTCGATGGTTTTATTGATGAGACGCCAGTAGTCAGTCAACTCGGCAAGCTGCGCGCGGCCGCTCGCCGTCAGCTCGTAATACTTGCGCGGCGGACCGGCTTCGGACTCCTTCCACTCATAGTCCACCAGACCGTCGCGGCGCATGCGGCTGAGAAGCGGATACAGGGTGCCTTCCTGAGTTGCGAACTCGGTCCCGGACAGCCTCTTCAACAGGTCCGCGACATACACCCTGTCGGCGTCGATCACCTTCAGAACCAGGAACTCCAACAGCCCCTTGCGGATCGCGCCGAATTTCTCGTTAACCGCCATGCGGCCCCTTTTTAAAATCCAGTACCTTTTTACCGCAAGGTAGCTTGGCAAGCAAGCTGGAACGTGGCTGCACGAGGGGCCGAGACGATAGAAACTAAGGGAGAGAGGCGCGGGCCGGAAGGTCCGGCGCGGCTACGGCGGGTGAGTCCGGCGCAGCTTACGCTACGGCGGATTTCAGAACGCGCTGCGGCTGGGCAACCCCATAACCCTGGGCGTAATCAACCCCAAGGCTGGTCAGCATCTGAATGATTTCGGCGTTCTCGGCGAACTCCGCGATCGTCTGCTTGCCGGTCAGGTGCCCGATCTCGTTGATCGACCGCACCATCTCGCGATCGATCGGATCGCGCAGGATTTCGCGCACGAAACTGCCGTCGATCTTCAGGAAATCGACCGGGAAATGCTTCAGATAGCCGAATGAGGACAGTCCGGTGCCGAAGTCATCCAGCGCGAACTTGCAACCCAGCTCCTTGAGCGCCTGAATGAAGCGGTTGGCCTGCGAGAAGCTGGCGACGGCGGCGGTCTCCGTGATCTCGAAGCAGATCTTCCTGGCATCCAGGCCGCTGCGGTGGAACTGGTCAATGACGAAGGGCAGGAATTTGTCGTCACCGAGGCTCTGGCCCGAGAGGTTGATGGAGCACATCAACAGCTTCTCGCGCTCATCCGCTTCGGACACGAGCCAGCGGAAGGCGTTCTCGATGACCCAGCGGTCGATCGCCGGGGTAATGCCGTAGCGCTCGGCGGCGGCAATGAAATCATTCGGCGAGACAATACGCCCGGTCTCATCCTTCAAACGCAACAGCAACTCGTAGTGCGCCCCGCCCTCCGCCCGCTGCAGCGGCTGGATGGACATGCGGAAGAGCTCGAAGCGCCCCTCCTCCAGGGCGGCGTTGATGCGCGCAGCCCACTGCATCTCGCGCCGGCGGCGCATCAGCTCGATGTCGTTTTCCGCAAAGCTGTGCACGCGGTTGCGACCGCCCTCTTTGGCGGCCTGGCAGGCGCTGTCGGCCGCCGACAGAATCGACGCAACGTCCTCGTTGTCGGCGGTAATCGGCACCACACCGAGGCTCGCGCCGAGGCGAAACACACGATCTTCCCAGGTAAAGCGGAAGTTTCGCACGCTCTCGCGCAATGTTTCCGCCGTGCGCATCGCCTCATCCAGCGAGCAGCTTTCCAGCAGAATGCCGAACTCATCCCCGCCCAGGCGCGACAGCGTATCGCGCCAGCGCACCTTGGACTTCAACAGCGCGCCGACCTGCCCCAGCAGCGCATCGCCGGCGCTATGGCCGCATGTGTCGTTGACGATCTTGAACTGATCTATGTCCAGATAACACAGAGCGTAGGAAGATTCGCGCGCCTTGGCGCTCTTCAACGCGCGCTCCAGGCGGCTTTCGAACTCGCGGCGGTTCACCAACCCGGTCAGCAAGTCATGGCTGGCGTGATAGGACAACCGGCGGTTGAGCTCGCGCGACTCGCTAACATCGTGAAACACCAACACGCCACCGGCCACATGCCCGGCGCCGTCGCGGATCGGAGCGGCGGTGCTTTCGACATACAGCTCGTTGCCGTCGCGGCGGATCAGGAGCATCGGCCGTACGGACTTGATCGGACGGATGCGCCGGATGGAGACGCTCAGCGGGTTCTCCAGGGGCTCGCAAGTCTCCTCGTGGAAGGCGCGGAAGATCTCCTCCACCGGCCGCCCCATGGCATCCTCCAGACGCCAGCCAGTCAGCTCCTCAGCGACCGGATTGATGTAATCGATGGTCGAGTTGGCATCGGTAGTGATCACGCCGTCGCCGATCGACTGCAAGGTGATCTGGGCGCTCTCCTTTTCGCGGAACAGCGCCTCCTCGTACAACTTACGCTCGGTGACGTCGAGCTCGACACCCACTAACCGCAACAGCCGGCCGTGCTTGTCCACGCGCGCCATGGCGCGGCTTACGACCCAACGCCACTCGCCATTGCGGTGACGCATGCGGTGCGTGCTTTCGAAAATCGGGGTCTTGCCTGCGACGTGATCGCGAATGGCCGCCTGGACACGCGACAGGTCGTCCGGATGCACCAGGCTGCGCCAGTCTGGCGAGCCGCGCATATCGTCATCGGCGTACCCGAGCATGGATTTCCAACGCGGCGAGAAGTACACCTCGTTGCTCTCGACATCGAAGTCCCACAGGCCATCATTGGCGGCGGCTTGGGAAAGATTGGTGCGCTCTTCGAGCTTCGCCAGACGGGTTTCGATGCGGATCCGCTCGAGGCCGGTCGCGAGACTGGTGCCGATGAGTTTCATCAGCAATTGCAAATTCACATCCCAAGCACCGCGCGGCATGGTTTGCGCCAGCCCGAGGAAGCCGGCCGGCTTACCCTGCACGCGCATGGCGACGAGCAAGGCGGATCCCATCTGCAATTCCGCAAAGCGCTGGCCTTCGGCGGCCTGTTCCTTACGCGGAGTGCTGGTATCGCGCAGCTCCGACAGGCGCAGGTGTTCGAGGCGCCCCCGTAGCCAGGGAAAGTTGTCGAAGTGGGCGTCTTTGAGGCCTTCGGGCCGGCATTGGGCAAAAGCACTCCGCGCGAGCTGCACGTCTTCGACAATGAGCTCGTTCGGACTGAACGCAATCAAAAAAGCGCAATCGCTGCCCGTGGCATCACGTAGCAATTCCAAATTGCGCCGCACGCATTCATCAACCGTTTCTCGGCGCATGTTCTGGAAATCGACCGCGATCTTGGTGCACGCGACATCGATACCCAGAACCGGCCTGGGGGCTCTGCCACTCCAGGCATCTGCCGAGAGGATGTCCGAAGCGGTAAATTCCGCTGGCTTATCCGGCGGCAGAATCGACATTGATCCCGGACCCTCTTATGAATCGTCAGTCGAAGACCGTGATGGTCCAGCCTATCCGACTTGGGTCCGCCCGAACGTGATTTCCGTCCTGCGGACACACCTTGGGACATAAGAACTGCATATTTTTTTCTCTAACGTCAGGACCTCTGGCGAAATCGAGAGCGGGTGCAATACGCTCTCGCGGCCGACCTGCATGGCCGCTTGTTTCGCATCAGTCCGGAAGTTACGTGCGATTCTGGCAACACTTAATCAAGAACACAAGCTAACGTGCTGTTCAATCTCGAATTAGCGACTTAACTTAAATCTGCCGACGGTATTCGACCGAACTGCGACAGCTGGCGCCAGGTGTCGATGACTCTCTCCGCCTCGATGCCGAGAATGTTCTGCTGTCCGTTCACGGTGCCAGTCAGTGCGACCGCCGGCGTAGTAGACCCTCCCGGCCGATAAAGAACCGGGCTTGCTGTCCCGAAGAGCGCCACCGTCGGACATCCGAGTGCAGCAGCAGCATGCGCCGGCCCGGTGTCCACGGAAATCATGCTGTGCGCGCGCTCCAGCAGCGGCAAAAGCGTCCGCACCGACAAACGATCCGCGACGTTGTGAGCGCCAGCCACAGCGGCCTGGCGAATGATGTCAGCGTTGAAGTGTCTTTCGGCTCGGGTGCCGGTGAACAGAATGACGTGATCCGGGCAGCCGTCGCGAACCGCTCTGACAACCCTCGCCCAACGCTCCTCCGGCCAGTATTTGCTGGCGCCCGAGCGCGGCCGCAGCCAGCGACGGGCCAGGTGGCGACTGCCGGGATGGATCATCACGAACTGACGGCCCGAGAGCCCACGGTCGGCGAGCCATGCTTCGAGCTCATGGCGCGCCGCTGGCGGGATGTTGAGGCGCGCGGCGCGCGGTATTCCCGGCTTTGCTTCCGGCAGCAACCCTTCAAACGCCTTGGGGGTGTAACTGCCGAAGCGGATGTACCGGTCGGCAAACGTTTCCTCGGGTGTCCACGGATAGGTATTCGTATCGCAGATGTAATCGTCCGGGATACCTGCGAGCGACAGCAGCCGACGTCCTTCGCCACGATCTGCAAACCATGTAGGTCCACTGCCCCGCTCGCGGAGCCAGGCCACCAGCCGCCGTTGTTGCAAGCTCAGCCAGTAGGGGGTGCGGCGGCTGCGCAGGATGAATAAACGACCAACGGCCCGCTCGCCCTCGAGCAGTGGTTGGGTCCAGGGACCGGAGGAAATGACATCGACCTGCTTGCCGAAACGCTGGTGCAGCTGTCGCAGCAAGACCGTCAACAACACGATGTCGCCGAAGGCACCGCAACGCATGACCAGGGGGCGAGCTTCGGCGGCGCGGGCCGTTGGAGGAGTGAGTAGGCCTCGAGCCTGCATCAGCGCTTTTCCAGGGCGTCCCTGGCAAGTTGGTACAAGCGTTTGAGCTCCTGCTCCATGGCCGCCTGCTGAGCCTCGATGGCGGCCGCATCGGTGGTTCGTGGCACGTACCGCGGTGGACCGATAGCAATGACAACGCGTGAGAATGGCACCGGAATGACAAACTTGTCCCATTTCACCAGCCATGCGCGCGAGACGGCATACGCCATCGGCAACATCGGCCGACCAGACATCTGGGCGAGCAGAATGGCTCCGATCTTGAACTTGAAACGCGGCCCCCGCGGGCCGTCGGGTGTAATGATCGGCGAAACGCCGTCCTTCACCAGCACCTCATAATAGTCGCGCAAGGCGCGAGCCCCTGTATGTGTGGAGGAGCCCCGAATCACAGTGGCTCCCAGCCGCCGAACCATCATCGCACCGATCTCGCCATCGACGGACGGGCTGATCAGCCAACCGACCATCACACCTTTCGCGCGCTGCTCGAGCAGAAACCTCGCACAGAAAAGCTGATGCTGATGCCAATAGCACGGCACCAGCGAGGAAGCCTTGACGAGCGCCTCATCCAGATGTTGCTCGCCTTCGATGCGCACCACGCGACAAGTGGCGAGCCAGCCTTTGATGATCGCAAGCCCAAGAGGAACGGCGAGCCGGTAAAGCAGCCGCCTGGCCGCCGTCATACGGCGTCCTGAGCTGGTTTGGGTACGGTAAATGGTGTTGCGGAGATCGCCGTCTTTTTTCATGCGCGGTGTGCGGGAATCCCGCCGCAGCGGATCCCGCAAGAGGCGACGCTCATGCAAACGCCGCTTGGTAGAGCGAACTTTCCAAAGGACGCGCAGTTTCCGCTGAAAGGCCCATCAGGCGCAAACGTGAGATAAAATACCCATTTGGTTCAGCCTACCTGCGCATGATCGCCACCGAGCCCACCCGCAATCAACCGCCCGAGGCGGAGCTTCAGTTCGACATCGGCGCCACGGACGACTCCCTGGACCGTATGGTCGAGCTGTTCGGCCGTTACGGAGACACCTATCGCGTCTTTTCGCCGGCGCGCAAGGCGCACATTTACGTAGTCCATCATCCCGATGACGTGAAACGGGTGCTGGTCTCGAACCACCGTAACTATACCAAGGGGATGGGACTCGATCGCGTCAAGATCCTGCTCGGCAAGGGGCTCATGACGAGCGAAGGCGAGATGTGGAAACGCCAGCGCTACATGATGCAACCGTTCTTCCACCGCCGTGTCATTACCGAGTTCGCGCAGTTGCTGGATACCTCCAATGAGCAGTGCATCGCGCGTTGGGAGGAGCTCGCCCGCGCCGGCAAACCGGTCAACATCACCGATGAGATGAGCGAGCTCACGCTCAACATCGTGCTGCGCTCCATCTTCGGACGCGACCTGGACCGCATGTCGGAACAACTCGGCGGCAACCCGTTCGAGGTCGTGACCAGGGAGCAGGAGCGCAACCTGCAGTTTGCCTTCAAATTCCGCTCTCTGACCAAGATCGTAGCCAGCCTGATCGAACGGCGGCGCGCGGAAAACGCAGAGCATTTCGACTACGTAGCCATGCTCATGGGCGCCCGGGACAAGGAAACCGGCGCACCGATGAATGACCGCGAGCTCATTGATGAGATCATGACACTGGTGGTGGCCGGCCATGAGACGACCGCGAGCGGACTGAATTGGACCTGGTACCTCCTGTCACAGAGCCCGGAGGTGGAGGCCCGTCTGCATGCCGAAATCGATGCGGCGCCCGACATGGCGAACACGAGCCTCGCGCAGATGGAAACACTCGCTTATACACAGCAGGTGGTAAATGAAGCGCTGCGGCTGTATCCGCCGGGCTGGCTTCTGTCGCGGCGCACTATCGACGCCGACGTCCTCGGCGGCTACGAAGTCCCGCCCGGAACGAACGTACTGCTGCCGCTTTATCTCTTGCACCGGGATGGCCGGTTCTGGAAAGATCCCGACCGGTTCTGGCCCGAGCGATTCGCGCCGGAGCACGAGGCGGAGCGCCCGCGCTTTGCTTACATGCCCTTTGCTGCCGGTCCCCGTCATTGCATCGGCGAGACTTTCGCGCTGTACGAGATGCTCGTGCATCTGTACAAGGTGGCTCGCCATTATCGCCTGGTCCACGTGCCCGACAAGCCGCTGGAGCTGGAAGCGCAGATCAACTTGCGCACCCGTTACCCACTGTACATGAGGCTGGAACGCCGCTGATGTTGAACGCCACGACCCTTACCGAGCTCTTCGAATCCAACCGCAACGTTGCGAAGAGCATCACCTATCTCGAAGGCGAGAATGACTCGCGCGAGGTCTCCTACGCGGAGCTCCACGAACGCGCACTCGGTATTCTGTATCACCTGCAGCGGATCGGAGCCAGGCGCGGCGACAAACTCATTCTGTTCCTTGGCAACAACGAACAGTTCATCGATGCCTTCTGGGCGGCCATCATCGGCGGCATCGTGCCGGTTCCGATCGCGCTGGGTATCAGCGACGAGCATCGTCACAAGCTGCTGCGCGTGGCGCGTAAGCTCGGTAACCCGTTCATCTACACCGAGCGGCGCTCGCTCGATCGCATCGGTACCTTCGCCGCCCAGGTCGGCGAGACCGAATTGTTCAACGGGCTGCGCTCACGCGCCTTCCTGGTCGACGATCTCGACGACATCTCACGCCCTGGCAAGGTTTACGCGGCAAAACCGCAGGATGTTGCATTCATCCAGTTCTCCTCCGGCTCGACCAGCGAGCCGAAGGGCGTCGTCCTCACCCACAGCAATATCATGGCGAACTGCCGTGGCGTCAGCCACGCGGCACAACTCACGAGTGAAGACATCAGCCTGTCGTGGATGCCCCTGACGCACGACATGGGCCTGATCGGCTTTCACATCATCATGTTCTCGCGTCAGGTACATGCGCACCTGATGCCAACGGAGCTATTCGTACGGCGCCCCCTGCTGTGGCTGACACTGGCCTCGCGCGTACAGGCCACGATCCTCTGCTCGCCCAACTTCGGCTACAAACACTATCTGAAGGTGTTGGGTGACCGCCCCATCGAGGGGCTCGACCTGTCCGCGACCCGGCTCATTTTCAACGGCGCGGAGCCCATTTCGGTGGAGCTCTGCGAAGAATTCCTGACACGGCTCGCGCCGGCGAAACTGGCGCGCAACGCCATGTTTCCGGTGTATGGCCTGGCGGAAGCCTCGCTTGCCGTGACTTTTCCGGAGGTGGGCGCGCCGCTGCGCACTCTCACCCTGAACAGACATAGCCTGAATGTCGGCAGCCCGGTCGAGCCGGTCGCGAAGACCGACAAAGATGCGGTGGAGCTCATCTGCGAAGGAAAAGTCATCCCCTACTGTCAGATTCGGGTGACGGACGACGAGGACCGCCCGCTGCCGGAGGATCGGATCGGAAACGTGCAGATGACCGGCGAAAACGTTACCCGAGGGTATTACGAGGACAGCGAGGCCAACGCAGCGGCATTCACCGCCGACGGATGGTTGCGCACCGGCGACCTCGGGTTGTTTCATGACGGGCAGCTGTTCGTCTCCGGGCGCGCGAAGGAAATCATTTTCGTCAACGGCCAGAACTACTACCCGCACGACCTCGAGACCATCGCACAACGAGTCGAAGGCCTCGAGTTGGGCAAGGTCGTGGCAGCCGGCGTGCGACCGCGCGACTCACAGACTGAGCAACTTACTGTGTTCGTGCTCCATCGCAGCGGAGCGGCGGAGTTCTTACCCGTCGCCACCCAAGTCGCCCGGCTCATCAATGAGCAGACCGGGCTCGAGGTCGGCGCGGTAGTGCCGGTCAAACGCATTCCCAAGACCACCAGCGGCAAGATCCAACGCCACCTGTTGGAGGAAAGCTATCTGGATGGCGAATTCGATGCCGAGCTCGAGGAGCTGGCGGCGTTGCGCTGCGCCGAGCACGGCGCGGCTCCGGAAGCCGGCTCGCTGTCTGGGATAGAGGACAAGCTGAAGACAATCGTCGACACGGCAATGGAAGGCAAGCGCGTGGGGGTCAACGACAACCTGTTCGAGGTGGGGGCCAGCTCGCTGAAGCTCATCGAGATCCACGAGCGCATCGATCACGAGTATCCCGGAATGGTGGATCTCACCGAGCTGTTCGATTTCCCGACCATTGCGGAGCTGGCGAGACATCTGCAAGGCAAGCTGGGCACCCAGGCTTGAGCGGCGCGGCCGCACAGTGGTGCCCTGGGCCACGCTGTGGTGAGCTTCTGAGGGCTTATTTTACATATTATTGCTAATTTACAGAATTCCAACCACGGTACGGTCACTTCGTGCGGTTGCAGCATTGACCTTTCGCCGCCGGTGGCGGTACAACATTAGCTGAGTTGCAACGCAAAGAAGCGGCCACACTCAAGGAACCATGGATCTTTCCGCCCAGTCAGGCGAGTCCATCGCCTCCCAATGCGAGCGTAGGCTGTCGGACTGCGGTATCCGCCCGACCGGCCAGCGAGTGCGCATCGCGGCCCTGCTGCTTTCTGCACCGCAGCATCTGTCCGCGGAGCAGATTCTGGACAGCCTCCGGGCCACGGGCGCGCGGGTCTCCAAAGCCACGGTCTACAACACGCTCAATCTCTTTGCCGAGCGTGGCCTGATCCGTCAGCTTTCGGTCGACGGTTCCCGCGCCTGGTTCGACTCGAACGTCGACGCCCACTACCACTTCCATGACGTCACCACGGGCGCCCTCATCGACGTGCCCGTCCCCGACGTGGAATTCAGCCGCCTGCCCCCGCCGCCTCCTGGCACCGAGGTGGCCGGCATCGACGTCGTCATCCGGCTGCGAAAAAAGAGCTGATCCAGATCTGGTGACCCGGCCGGAGCACGCAGGCACCTAAAACGCGGGGTGACGGCGGGTGGCGTAATCTATAGAATCGCGGCCCGCGCCAGGATCGGCATTCTCGCGTCCCTGGCGACCAGGCGGCAATTCGGGCTGACTTAGCTCAGTCGGTAGAGCAACTGATTCGTAATCAGTAGGTCCGCGGTTCGATTCCGCGAGTCAGCACCATTGCCCCCTTCTTGACCAGTAGCTCAGGCGCTGTGCCCGCAGCGCTGAATCTCCCGAGCTCACGTCTGCACCTTCCGAGCTGGCGTCAAACCAGCCCGCCAGGCTCCACTGGTCCGCCGCCTTCGCACCGGCGATGCCGCGCACACAAACCTGACAGATACCAACCAGGTCATGTAGGCATGAGCGGACTTGGGAACGTCACACATGATTGGGCGGGCCGGACAATCTCGAGCACGGCCTCCGCCGCAGCGCAGAAACTCACCGCGATCGAATCGTCACAATCACCAGCGGGCGATCGACAACTGACTGCGCGGGACTACGCGAGCTCACCCGCTGAAGTCCCGAGCAGCATCGCGGCTCCTTTTCGAGCTCGTTCCGACTCTGCTCCTCCCACAGATCGTAAGAAGCCTGCGTATCCATCCAAAACCTGGCGCCCCGACCGAACACCTTCGTCAGCCGCAAGGCCAAGTCGGCTTTCACGCGAGCGTGACCGTTCATCACGCGGGAGAGTCGGGGCCGCGAAACCCCCATTATCGCGGCGAGGCGCTCAATGGTTGGTTTCTGCCTCAGTCTGGAAAGCTCGCGCCTGATTATGAGGCCAGGGTGCGGCGGTGGATGACGCGCAGGAGACATGTTGCGATCGCTCCTTTCGAGGGTTGGGTGATCGACGCCGGACACCATCTGTCGCCGGGCATGTAATATTGTGTACTATATCCTACAAATGATCCTGTAGCAACACACCTGGATCGAGACAGACATGCCCTGTGTCAGAAAGGAGGACTCAACTCAGGTAGCGAACGCAGTGAGCAATGCATTCCGAGTACGAATCGTCACCACTCGAAGGAGAACGGGCGCGCTGGCAGCGCATTACCGCAATCGTCCTCACCGGCACACGACGCGATCTGGACATCAGCCAGCGCGAGCTGGCCGCTCGATTGGGCTGGACGAGGAATATGGTCGCGAATCTCGAAGCGGGCCGGCGCAGCCTGCCGCTGCCTGACTTTCTCCTGATTGCGCGCGCGCTCAGGATCAGCCCCGAAATGCTGCTACAGAGGATTGTGCGCTGGGGACAAAGTCAACGCACCGATCCGCGACGTTTATTGTGACGAGGCAGCGGGAATGATTGGCAGCACCAGATGCGAGGGATAGCGGGCGCTGTGATAGATCGTCTGGGTAGCCACTTCAATACGGCTCCCGGTCGCGGTGTCCTCGCCGGTGTTGAGATTCCGGTCGAAGTGCGGAAAGTTGCTGCTCGAGACCTCGAGGCGGATCCGATGGCCGGGCAGGAACGCATTGCTGCTCGACCAGAGGTCGATGGTGTACTCGTACACCTTACCCGGCTGCAATAGCGTGCCGGGACTCTTGCCACGTGTTTCCCGATATCGCGCACGCAAGATGCCCTCCTGCACGTTACGCGCGAAACCATCTGGACCGACATCCACCAGCTTCGCCGTCCAGTCAGTGTCCTTTGCCGTCGTCGCGGCATAGAGAGTCAACGTGACCGGCCCCGTCACTTCGACCCTCTCCGTCATTGGGTCGGTCGTAAACACGAGCACATCGGCCCTCTTTTCAACGACGCGCTGATCCTTCGGTCCGACAGAGGTGAGAGCCGCACAACACGATGTGCCACCCGTGGTAGGGACTGGATCTTTCGGGTCGTAAACGTAAGTGTCGCTCGGTGCGGAGCGGCGCCCCGACTGTCCCGCGTCGCGTCGCTGGCGCTTCTCGGGATTCCCTCCGCTGCGCTCCGGTCGCGGCGACAGCCGCCCGTCACCATCGAGCGTGTTTGCCTTCCCACCACTCGCAAGATAATAGTTCGTGGCGCGCGCCCGCTCGAGCGGCCATTCATGTTCATAACGCCACACATTGTCGCCCATCACGAAAATCCTGACAGGCGGCTCGCCCTTCACTCCGTTATCGATCCCTTTGAGCCAGTAGTCGAACCAGCGTAGATACACCTTCTGCAGGTCGACCTCGGCCTGCGGACCGAAATCAACAGCATCCGGGCCCGCTGGCTGCCCGCCATACATATTGGTACGGCTGCTGGAGCCATGAATCCACGGACCGATGACTAGACGCTTCCCCGCACGAGCCGCCGGCTTGCCCGCCGCATGCATTGCAACGTCGTCCTGAAGCGCACCGCGCAGAAAGATGTCGTACCAGCCCTCCACCGTCAGCATGGGCGCTTCGACCTTCTCGTACGCCCTCTCAAAGCTGAGGTCGTTCCAGTAACTATCGCGCGTCGGATGCGAGATCCAGTCATGGAAGTGAGGCGCACGGTGACCGGCCGCAGCCGGCGCGGCGGCAATGGGCAAAGTCCGATAAACATCCGCCATATCGACCGCATTGCCGGTCGATTGCCCGACATGCCCATCGATCTGAGTCGCGCCCCACGACAACGCGAACGCGTAGTTCAGCGCCCCATCGATGTAAATCCAGTTTCCGTAGACATCCGGTGTGGTGAATTGCGGCGCCTGCGCGGTCAGATAGCGGCTGCCGCGGATCGCCTGGCCCCACTGCGTATAACCGGAGTATGAGCCGCCCATGGTGCCGAGCTTGCCGTTGAACCACGGCTGCTTCCCGACCCATTCATCCATGTCGTAGCCATCGTCCGGCTCATGACGAAAGGGATAAAAGTCCCCCTTCGAGTCGTACTTGCCGCGCACGTCCTGATACAGATACACGTAGCCGCGCTCGGCAAACCATTTCGAGACAGCGACAGCCTGTTCGGTGTTGTTGCTGTAGGGCGTGCGATAGAGGATTGCGGGAAATTGACCTGGAGCATCCGGCCGATAGATATCGACCGAAGAGGTTGCGCCATCGCGCATCGGAACCTGGACGTCGATCTCAACCTTGACCTTGTAGGTTGGTTTCGACAGAAGGGCTGCGTCGTAGTGCTGAACCACCGGCGAGCTCGCCGCTTGCGGCGCCGCCAGGCACGGCACCGCGCTCACTACGAGGAGGGCGACCGAAACACAGTGGAGGAAATCCCACGAAGCGCCTGCGGCGCGACGCGGGGCGGCGCCGACAAGCCTCAGCCTGGTACGCAGATGTATTCCTCGATGTGCGTACCCTCCGGCATCTTGGGGTGCTTCGAGGTCGCCGTCTGCCACGGCTTGGAATACATCTTCGGATCGTCGATGGTGACTTCCTGTTTCAGAGTCTTGCCGTCTTCCGACAAGGTGTAGCGCTCAATGACGTGGAGCGCATCGCTATGCGGATGCCCCCGCATGTCGAGCCAGGTGTCCTCGTTGAAGCCTATGGTATCGACGACCAGGGTGCGTCCTTCCCAGCGGCCGGTCGAATAGCCATGCCATGTCGGGTCAGGATTCACCGGATGCTTGCCGTCGATATAGATCCGCCGGACGTGCTGACCATACTCCATGAGGAAATAGACGACCTTCGGGGTCTGAATCACCTCGAAGGGAAACAGCAGATTCATCAGGCGCGGAATTCCCGGCGGCATGCACTTGCCCAACGGGTCGTCTTCCGGCTTGGTGGAGTTGAACCGTTTCAACCCTTCCGGGAGGAAGGGTGGGTTCTCGGAGAGCGACTGGATGAAAGCCGCGCCCCAGATTCCCGAAATATCAGGCGGCCGACCGGCCGCTGTCGTCGCGGGGGGTGCGCCGACAGCGGCCGCGGCCAGGACCAGTGCGAAACCAACAGCAGCAAATTTCCTGAAAAGCATCTCGCACCCGTCCTGTTTACTTCCCCGCAGCAGCGTTCTGATTGTTGTTGCTTCCCGGTGCCTGCGGTATGCCCGCCGGTAACTCGTGCACCTTACCGTTGGGTCCGACAATCTTGCGCAGGTATCCGAAGTGGGTCCCGTTCCTCATGGGATGGAACGAAAACTCCACCGGGTCTCCCGCCTTGTATTCTTCGCGCGTCCAGCCGGCCTTGGTCATGCTCAACGCCGAGTTGGTCTCGATCTGCCAGCTCTCGGTCTTACCGTTTTCGGTCACGTCGATATAGAGCTGCACATGGGGGTTGATCCAGGCGAACTTGGTGATCACACCCTTCAGGGTCACCATTTTGTTCATGTCGAACATCGCTTGCGAGTGATGCGCGAACACCGCGGGGCTGATACACAGCAGCGCCGCCAGAAGCGCCACGAAACGACGCGTCTTCATGAAAACCTCCAACTCATCTCAAAACAGCCACTGTCCCTATTTAACCCGATCCCAGACCCCGGTACTCGTGACTTCTTCGCCTTTTTCATTTTTGGCGACATGCACCGAAGTCCGTGTCTTGCCATCAGCCGAGATCGTCACAGTGAAGTGATGGGTGACTTTGCCATCCTTGATATCGTCGAGCGAGTACGTGTGGTCGTCAATGCGCTTGAACACATTGAAGTCCGCCGCCGCATTGCCCTTCTCCGGGTACTGCTTGCCATCGAAGCGCCCGAACGCGGTCATATGCGCTCCGCCCATATCGATCTCGTAGCGGAAGCCATCCCCTTCCACCCACATTTTCATCACCGCGGTGCCCGAGGCCGCGCCAGTTGACTGGCGCTTCCACGTTCCAATCCACGGTCCATCGGCGGATGGCACCTTGCCGGCAGTCGTGAGCGCTTGCGCGCCCACGACCGAGTAGCCACCTATCAGCCCCACTACCGCCGCAAAAGTTCCCCAACGCTTCATTTTCATTGAAATCTCCTTGGTGAGCGGCGGCTTGACATCAGTAGCGCAGAACCGCCGTGGCGCCAATCGTCCGCGGCGTCAAGGTGTTCGCGCTGATGATTCCCGTCGGAATGTTGGCGAAGCTGATCGAGCTGCGAGTCCAGTTCAGCAGCGGCTGCGAGTTGAACACATTATTGACGAACAGTGAGACATCCCAGGCACCGAACTGCGACCCGAGGCGGAAGTTCGCCTGCTTGGTCGGCGGATCCTGTGCCAGGAAGTACTGCGCCGACGAGGGCGGGTACGGGTAGCTCGCATCCTTCGGATTGAACGTGGCCCCTCTGGCCTGCCGGCCCGTGTAGTTGTAGTCAACACGGAAGTACGACGGCCTGTCCCACACAACGAAGCTGTACTGCGCGGCAGCGTTGACGACCGGCTGCGAGCCTGGCAGGGCATCACCATTAGTGATGATGTTCTGCTCTCCCCCGGCGCTGATCGTCTGGGTTGCCTTGATGTACTGATAGCCACCGTTCAGTGTGAGCAACAAGGAATCCAGGGCACGATATTGCACGTCGAGGTCGAAGCCCCGGCTTTGCGCCTGACCGATGTTCAAAGTGAACGAAAGGACACAGGTGGGCAGGGAGACGTTCTGGATCTGATTCTTCCAGTCCACCTGGAACACGCTGGCATCGATCTGCAAGCGACCCTTGTCGGTGGTGAACTTCGTGCCCAGCTCATAGCTCCACACCTGGTCGGGCTTGTAGCTTTGCGGCAGCGAGCTGATTCCCAGCAGCGGCAGGCTGGCGAAACAGTCGCTTTGAACCACCGGGGGATTGGAGCCGCCGTTGCGGAACCCCTTGGTCGCGCTCGCGTAGATCAATGCATTGTCCATCTTGTAGGACAGCATGTACTTCGGCGTCGTGACGCTCGCACTCGTGTCGCCGCCGGAAGCGTACGGATATTGAACGCCGGAGTTCGGGCCGCCGTTTACGTTCACGAAGTCGTAGGTCATCTTGGAGTGACGCACTCCGACCGTCGCTACGAAATGCTTGATGAACTCGTAATCGAGCTGGGCGAACGCCGCCTTCTGGCTCTCACGCACCGTCGTGTTATTGATATACGCGTAGCGACCATCGATCAGCGACAGCCCACCGTGATGTTTCGCGACGCACTGTGCCGCCGTGCCGCAGTTACCACGCGGGGGAGGAGCAGCGTTCTCGATGTCGCCAATATGAGGATTGTCAACCCACACGTCGGCAATGGTGTTGGTATGGGAATAGAACCCGCCCACCACCCACTTGAACGGCGAGTCGGCGTCGTTCGACTGCAGGCGCAGCTCCTGGGTGAAGAACCGGTTGCTCTGCCGCGTACGTGCCGTGCCGGCCCACTCGGGATTGGGGAACAACTGATAATTGAAGAGACCACCCTCGAGCTGCGTGTAGTCAGTCTGCCCGGACTCCGCACGATCGTAGTAGGAGGTGTTGGACACCAGATCCACCTTGCCGACCTCGTAGTCGACATGGAGGGCCGGCAGGGCGAGGCGCTGGATGCCCCACTGCGGCACCTGGTGAAGATCGACATACGTGCCATTGCGCTCGTTACCATAAGGGTTCGGGTACGGCAACGGCGCGGAGCTCGGGTCGGCGGGATTGATGCGCGCGCCGGCCGTGTTCAGATTGAACGTGCTTACGCCGTTCGCCTTGATCTTCTGATAGTACAAAGACGGCGTAATCGTAAGGTGCTCGAGCGGCTGCCAACCTAGCGCAAAGCGGCCCGAAAAGCTACCGGTCCAGTTGTTGTTCGGCGCAGTGATTTTGCCGGTGTAGTAATCGACGGCATCGACATAACCGCCGTCACGGCGCGTCCAGATGCTACCGCGAAAGCCCAGTTGGTCCTCGATAATCGGCGCGCCGCCGGCCACACCCACCTCATAGCTCGGGTCGCCATACTCCGTTTGCGAAAGCTCGCTGCGTACGTACAGAGACGACTTCGTGAGACTCGGCTGCGGAGTGATGAAGCGGATGGTACCGCCCTCGGAGCCGGAGCCGAACAACGTGCCCTGCGGACCGCGCAGCACCTCGACTCGCTCCAGATCGAACAGCTTCGGATAGGCGTCGACCGAGAAATTTCCGCTCGGCACCGTGGCTCCGACCTGAATCGGGGTGTCATCGATGTAGATGCCAGTGGTCGACTGGCCGGCGCTGGAAGCAACGCCGCGAATTGAAATCGAGCTGTTGAGGTCGCTGCCGAATCCGCCGCCGCGCTGGAAGTGGATGCCAGGCGCCAGGCGCGCAATGTCATCAACGGCGCGGACGCCCTGCACATCCATCTGCGCCTGGCTGAAGGCCGTGACACTGACCGGCACATCCTGGATGCTCTCCGCGCGACGGGTCGCCGTCACGACGATCTCCTCGAGCGAGTCAGATGCTTGCGGTGTGCTCGTCTGGGCCTGGGCGGCCGCCGCTGCGCTGAGCGCCACGGCTACTGCGAGCGCTACCCGCCCGGAGATACCCCATTCGGCCGGAGAAACTTTGCTCCCGTGGTGCGCAATGGAGCTCTCATTTCGGTTCAACATTCTGCCCCCTGTCATTTTTCAAAGCTGCGGTCTGGATGGCCGTCCGTGTCTGCCCGTGAATGTTGCATACAGCAACTCGATGTTAGGTCATAAACGGAATCGGCAATCTGACTCTAGGGGATGTACAGCTCACAACTCAAAGACCATTTTTCAATGGTCTCCATACCGCCCCGGCATGGCCGGCCCTCAAGTGGCAAAACCGACCCAGCGCCCCAGGAAAACCACCACGATCCAGCAACATAACGACACCGCGCCGGCCAGCCTGGCCATGGCCGGCGGCCGCGGCTGCCGGTCCCAGGCTGCGACCGACTTCCAGGTCAACACGTGGAAAATCAACATATTGACCGCCGCCAGAAACAGAAACACGAACTTCAGCTGAAAGTACCCGACCGCGACGTAATGAGTCGCATTGGCGCTGAACATGAGCGAGCCGGACAGCGCTGCGATGCAGAAGCCCGTCCAGGTAACCGGCAACAGCTGCCGCGTCAGGTCGGTTACGGGCCGGCGCAGCGATGCCAGCCCCAGCAGGCGCAGATCGACTATGGAGATCGAGCCGATCACCAGCGCCAGGCCGACCACATGGATCACTTCGCACACGGGAAACAGATAGCCGGAGCCGCCGATGGCCTTGCCGAGCGCGGAGGCTTCCACCTGTTGCGCCAGATGTTGTATGAAATCAAACATTGTAGTAGGCGATCCAGCGGCCGCAGAACACGATGGCGAGCAACAGCACCAGCACGAAGAGCGACACCGGGCGCAACGCCCGCGGCAGGGTCGCGCCCTCGCTCCAGCGCTGCGGCTGCCGGCGCACCGCGACCTGGAACCAGCGGGTGAGCACTGCAAACACGAGCACGCACAGCATCTTCGCAAAGAAGAACGGGTTCGTCATGGAGCGGCCGGGCTCGGTAATGATGAGAATCGCCCCGGTGAGCAACAGCACCAACAACGCCCACCAGATCGGCGGTATCAACCGCTCGTTGAGCTGCGCGATGTCGACGTGCCTGGCATTCACGCCCGTCACGCGCAACAGCAGGATCACCCCACCGGACACGACCACCCCGATGGCGAGTATGTGAATACTCTGCATCGTCGGTACCAGCCAGCCGGTCACCTTGAAGAGCAGGCTCAACCGCGTGCCGTCGAGCCAGGCGAGGAAACTATCGTACGTCGACATCACAATCCGGCCGCCTTGTGGCACTTCTCGCAGGCCTCATCGAGCTCGCCGCCGATCCTGAGAAACGCATCGGCGTCGTGCTTCTCCGCTGCGGCCGCGGCTCGCTGCGCAAGGGCGCGCACGGCGCGCGCATTGTTGTCCCAGCCAGGAAAGGGCAGGCGCCTGTCAGGCTGCAGGAGAATGCCGATGACTTCGCTCAAGGTGAGCGATGCGCTCTCCGCATCCTCCCACTCCTGGTCATTCTTCGGGAGCAAGGAGTGCATACCGGTTTTGTCGTTGATCCAGCCCTGTTTGTTCCACAGGTTCTGGGCCGCGTACGCCACCACATGCCCCATGAATTCCTTGATTGGCAGGGCGGGCTCGGCTGCGGCGGCGGGCTTACGGGCTGGCGCGCTCTGGGCGCGCTCGGCGTAGGTATTCGGGATCCAGGCGGCACACAGACATACCGCCAGCCATCGGGCGGCTCGCAAGGTATGACGTGACACAGGAGTCCGCATTGATCGCCCCCCGCGACAATCGCTATCCCGATAGGGCTCCAACTTTAGAGCTGTGACACATTGGGGCTCAAAGATCATTTTGGGATCACTCCGATGCCGGTACGGCATGGCTCCTGAGACTGAAGGGACTCGAAACCCCGGCGCGTTGACATTGTGCGCCTGCCAGCAATAGCGCAAGCTAGTGGCGCCCCCGCTGGGGACTCCGCTGACCCCTCGGTCACAGAAGAAGGATGGGAGCCATGATCGTCGATCATCAAACCTGCACGATTCCCCACGGGCGGATGGACGAGTATCTGGAACGCTACGAGGCCATCGGGCTGGCGTTGCAACGTCGCTATCTGGGCCATCACATCGGCTGCTATGTGAGCGAGATAGGGATGCTCAATCAGGTGATTCATCTGTGGGGATTCGAGAGCGTGGCGGATCGTGAGGCCCGCCGTGCCCGTATGGAACAGGACTCGCAGTGGACGCGGTTTGTCGCGATGAACTCCGGGCTGTTCGTCGTGGAAGAGACCAGACTGCTGCGTGCCACAGCCTTCTCGCCCCAGCTGTCCGGAATCACAACATCCCCGTAACATCTTCAGCGGCTCTGCTCTACCCCGGGGGCGACCGGGAAGGTCGTCAACTCCGCGATGTCGTAGAGGTGCCCCACCTTCATCACCTTGCGGACCTTGGAGGCATCCCGGATGTCGGTCAGCGGGTTACCCTCCACTAACACCAGGTCCGCAAGCTTCCCTGGCTCGACCGTACCCAGATCCCGCTCCTCACCGAGCAGCTCCGCCGGAATGACGGTCGCCGCACGCAACGCGTCATAGGGGCTGATTCCGGCCTTCACCATCTGCACGAGCTCATTGTGGGTACTGATGCCGGTTGTCTTGAACGGCGTGTCGGTACCGACCACGAAACGGACACCAGCGGCGTGCAGCTTCGCTATCGAGGCGCGCACATTGGCCAACATCACATCGCCACCCGGCACATCGCCGGAACTGAACTGGGGAGCACTGCGCACCCAGGAGGGCTGCAGCGCCCAACGCGCCTTGGCCATCTCGGGGTCGTTGTCCACCAGCTCCCTGGACGGGGTGAACAACGACAGCGTCGGTGTGTTGGTCATACCCGACTTGCTGAGAATCTGCGCGACATCGTCGTACGACAACTGCAGGTTACTCACTTTGTTGGAGTAGCCACGACTGGAGCCGGCGATGAAAAAGTGCTCGGAGCTGTCACTCCCGAACAGCGCCGCCGGATAGATGTCGTGAGCCGTTACGGGTATGCCGGCCCGGTGGGCTGCCGCTACGATTTCCTGGCGCAGCGGCTCGCTGGTGTGGATGTAGGATTTGATCCAGTCGTAGTCGAGATCCTTCGCGAGACGGATCTGCCGGTCGACTTCGGCGGCGTTGTTCACTGCCGTGCCCATCTCCCAGATAGTCTGTTCGCCATCCAGAATGTATCCGGCGACGAACATGTGAGGGCCGGGCCGCTGACCGGCGGCAATCGCCTCCTTCTCCTCGAGGACATCTCCAGGTACGTTGCCGGGACTGCGCACAGTGGTAATGCCATAGGCGAGGTTCAGCCGCCCATAGGTCGCACCGAATTCCTTGATCAGGTGCGAGTGCATATCCATCAGGCCGGGCATGACGGTAAGACCGGCGGCCTCGACATAACGGCCCTGCGGAGGATGCTTGCCGTGCGCCTCGATCGTACGGATACGCCCGTCGACAATCACGATATCGACATCGGGCCGCGCCTCTTTGGAGACGCCGTCCACCAGAAGTCCGGCATGAATGGTCGTGGTCCCGGCTTCAATTTTCGCGTGCCACGTGAGCGGCAGCGCGACCGCGCGCGAGCGGCCGGTCTTCATGTCGAACAGTTGCATGTTGCTGCCGGCATTCACCAACAACCAGCGCGAATCGGCCGACCAGCTTTGACCGGTGGTAATCAGGTCCGCCAGCTTGCGGGGCGGGTCGAACGCGCCGTCGTGCTCCAGCGCGGATTGTTGCCATAGCGCTGAGTTCAGTTGATAAACGAACGTCTTGCCGTCGGGCGAAATCACCGGCCCATCGCCGGAGCGATTGCCGATCGAGCGGCCCTTGAGCAACACCAACGGCCGCGCCGGGCCGCCATCGATCGGTACGAGCGCCGCCTGGTTCTCACCACCGATCAGATATCCTTCACTCTGGGATTGCTCTCGATAGGTGGAGACCAACACAGAGCGGCCATCGGGCATCCAGACCGGATATCCCGGACTGGAGCCGGCCGCTTCCAGAACGCGGTCCGCGCCGCTGTGCAAGTCGAGCACATGGACCTTTTCCTGGTAGATCCCGAATGCGTCGATGTAGGCGAGTTGCTTGCCGTCCGGTGACCACGCCGGACGGATCTCAGCACCCGGCGCCCGGGTGATGCGCGTCGTGCGTCCGGAGGCTGGCTCTATCGTCCAGATATCGAGACTTCCCCCGCGGTCGGTAGCGAACGCAATGCGCTGCCCGTCCGGCGACCACGCGGGGTCGATGACTACGTACGGTCCGTCGTCTGTGAGGCGGTGGGGAGGGCTGCCAATTTTCATGGTCCACAAAGCACCCAGCGCCGTGAACGCGATCTGCTCTCCATCAGGCGAAAGCACCGCGCGCTGCACCCCATGGACGGGCCGTGCGGCCGCGGAAGCCAGGTCCTGTATCTTCTTGTGATAGTCCGGCCGTCGCACCTGGATCGACGCCGTAAATGGAACCTCCTGTGCGGCGCCTCCATCGAGACTGCGGCGTTTGATCTTGCCGTCAGCGCAATACAGATATTCGCGGTCGGAAAGCCATTGCATCCGAAACGGGTGGAAATCCTCACCCTCCAGGAAGACGTTGGTGTTGCGCATCAACGTCGCGCGTGCATCCTCGAACTTCACGAACAGCACGTCTTTGCCGTCCGGTGTCCAGGTCGGAACTCCGGCCGGCGCGATGGTGGGCCCGAAGGCAGACAGCCTGATCGGTGCGATCTCGCGCTCATGGCCCTGCAGATCGGACACGTAGATCCCCGATGTCTTGGGACGATCCGAGATATAGGCCACCTGCGAGCCATCCGGGGACCAACTGGGCCGGCTGTTGCCGCCGGGCCCGAAACTCAGTTGCCGCAGACTCCCGTCAGCCAGTGAGCGCGCCCAGACGTCGAACTTTCCCGTGCGGGTCGAGGTGAAGGCGATCGACTTGCCGTCCGGAGACCAACTCGGCTCGCGCTCATCGAACTCGTCGGTTGACAGCGGGTGCGGCCGCTCGCCGTTCGAGCCGATGACCCAGATCCTCCAGTGACCATCGCGATTGGACTGAAACGCGATGGAGCGGCCATCGGGCGCGAAGGTAGGCTGGCGCGCATCGAACAATGCATCGGTGATCGGCCGTGCCTGACCGCCGCTGACGGGCATCTTGAACAGGACACCATCCAGATCGAACACGATCTGACTGTGGTCGGGAGACAGGGCGATCGCCAGGCTCGTGCCCTCGTGGAGCTGCAGGGTGATGGGAGAGCTCGCAAGCACCTGCGTCGGCGGACACAGACCGAAAGCTGCGACGGCAACCGCCGCGACCATCCGAACGATCCGCTGGTAACTGTTCATCCCACCCCCGTGCGAACTGAAAACCCCAACCCTCTGTTGAGGGTGCGACCGACTGTAGGAGAAGCCGTCGCCGCAGCTCAAAGACCATTTTTCAATCGTGGCAATGCCGGCGCGGCATGAGGCGCTCAAACCAAGCCATGCCATCAAGGCATCGGGACAGAACCTGGCAACGGTTCGCCCGCGAAGTACGCCTCGACATTCGCCAGGACCAGATCACAGATGGCGGCGCGAGTTTCAACCGTTGTGCTGGCGATATGAGGCTCGACGATGACGTTGTCCAGGGCGAGCAGCGCACCCGGCACTCTCGGCTCGTCGTCGAACACGTCGAGCGCAGCGCCTTTGATCACCCCGCCCTCGAGCGCAGCGATCAACGCGGCCTGATCGACGACGGATGCCCGCGCGATATTAATGAGCAAGCCATCAGGCCCCAGCGCGCGTAACACCTCGGCGTTCACGATCCGGGCTGTCTCAGGGCCACCGGGACAGGTCAGGATCAGGAAATCGACCTCCTCCGCCAACGTAACCAGACTCGGAACGTAAGTCCACGGTTTATCGCGCTTCTGCCGCGGCCCGGTGTAGAAGATCTCGAGCGAGAACGCGTCAGCACGGCGCGCAACGGCTGCGCCAATTCTACCGAGGCCAACGATGCCGAGCCGCTTGCCGCTGACGCGAGTGGAGTGCGGCAACATACCCTGCAGCCACTTTCCTTCGCGCACGAAGCGGTCGCCAGCGACGATCTTGCGCGCCAGGGCGAGCAGCAGGGCGATGCCATAGTCGGCAGTATCCGCTGTGAGCACCTCAGGAGTGTTGGTGACACGGACGCCTCGCTCACGCGCCGCCACCAGATCGACCGCATCGAGTCCGACGCCGAAGATTGCTACGAGCTCGAGCTTCGGCAAGGCTGCCATGAGCGCCCGGTCGGCACCGAACACACTGCGGCTGACGACCACGCGCACCCGATCGGCAATCCTGCTCAGGAATGCCGGCTTGTCCTGCTCCAACCAGAGCCTGTGTACGACAAACGACTGCGCGAGCGCATCATCCAACCGCCGGTCGACCGGTAAGGTAACGAGTACCTCGCGCATTCAACAGCCGAACCGGCCTTCAGGCAATCCTTTGACTCCCGGACGCACCACGAACACATTCCCTGCCAGCGGTTGCGCGGCCAACTGCTCGGGCGTAAGCCGTTGGCGCGCCGATGTAATGAAAAGGTCTGCAAAATCCTGGCCGCCAAACGCGCAACACGTCGGCTGCGACACTGGCAGCTCGATAACACGGTCCACTGTGCCATCGGGCGTGTAGCGCACTACCCTGCCGCCGGCATATTCGCAGTTCCACAGACACCCGTCGGCATCGATGGCCGAGCCGTCCGGACGTCCTGGATTGCCGTGCCGGTCGGCGAACAGACGTTTGTTGCCGATGCGACCTGCCGCGATGTCGTAATCGAAAACGTAGATCTCGTGCCGGTAGGTGTCAGCGATGTACATGCGGCGGTTGTCGGGGCTGAAGGCCAGGCTGTTAGGCACGATGATGTCATCGTGCAGCAGCTCGAAGTCCTGCTCGGGGCCGAGCCGCCACAAGGCACCGGTCGGAATGCGCTGTTTGTCGTTCATGGTGCCGGTGAAGAACCGGCCGGCCCGGTCGCAACGACCATCGTTGAAGCGGTTGTCCGGATGATTCGGACTGGGCACGGCAATCCTGGAACCGAGGGCTCCAGCGGCGCTCACGCGGAACACGCCGGAAGTCATGGCCGCCAGGAGCGAGCCATCCTCACTCAGGCAGATGCTGCCGGTCGTCTCCGGCAGGCCGTACGCGCGACTGGCGCCGGTTGCGGCGCTGTACACCTGCAGGGCGGGTGCCCGGCTGTCGACCCAAAAGAGGCTCTGCGTCCTTTCACACCATACCGGGCTCTCGCCCAGAATGTTGGACGCCTGACAAACTACATCTACCTTCATCGACTCGCCTTGTTGGAAGTGCCGCTCATGCCGCGTCTTCGACCTTCGGCATCTGACTCCAGATGTGCTTGGACCGCTCGGTCACGATCGCCTCGATCAATCCCTTGACCACCACCAGCGACAGCTTGTGGCACTGGTCGCTCTGCATGGCGACCGCCAGCGCCCATGGAATGCTGGGGTTGGAGATCGCGGCCGCGGACACCTTGTGCTGCTCCAGCTCGTTGAAAATGGAGTCGAGGGTCACGATGGTGTGGCCGAGCCCGTTGCACACCATGGATTTGATGAGCCAGAAGCCGCTGCAATTCATAGTCACATTGAGCTTCAGATTCTGCTCATCCGCGGCGCGATCGATATGCGAGCGCAGCAGGTTGGAGGTCTCCGGCAGGATCAGAGGGAAATCCGCCGCTTCGGCCAGCGTGTAGGATGTCTTGTCGAGCGAGCCGGCCGGACCCACCAGACACAGATGGTCGATCAGCAGCTCCTGCGAGACGATATCCGGGTGCGGCGACGGCCCGTGCATGATGGCGATGTGGATTTCCCGGTTGATCAACATCCGCTGCAGGTCGCTGCTGTAGCCTTCGATGATCCGGTAGCGCAGCTCCGGGAAGAGCTTGCGCGACTGTTTGATGAGCCGCGGGACGATATATTCCCCGGGGGTGGGCAACACGCCGATGGTGACCGTGCCGCGCGGCATCTCGCTGGAGATGACGGCGCTGTCGTGCAGAGTCTCGATCTGCCGGAACAATGAGTAGGCGCTCTGCAGCAGGCTCTCGCCGGCTTCCGTCACGTCCACCCCTTTGGCATGGCGGATGAAAAGGCGCACGCCCAGATCGTTCTCGAGCGCCTTGATCTTGCGACTGATGGCCGGTTGCGCGATGTGCAGCCGGTTGGACGCGCGTGAAAAACTCCGCTCTTCCGCCACGATGGAGAAATAGTGGAGACCGGTTATGTCGAAGTGCGAATAGGATTTCACGTTCCGGTGCCTGCCTGCGTCTAATCCCCGCATGTGTGTGCGCCCTGGGCTTCAGGGGCGCGTGTTCATTGGAACAGTTCCTTGTACAACCCGACCCACTCCTGCGCGCCCTGCAACTCTTCGGCCGGCGTCGGCGCGAACACCTTGAAGCGGGCTGGATCGACCTTCAACGACGGATCTTTCGGCTGAACGCTGGTACTGGAAGGGATGTAACCGGCGTCGCGGAACACCTGTTGCCCGGCCGGCGACAGCAGGTAGTTGATCAGCAACTTCGCTGCGTTGGGATGCGGGGCGCCCTTCAACAACATCGAGCGCGCCATGGCTGAAACGATCGGCTCCAGCGGCAACCACTCCACCGGCGCGCCTTTGGCTTTGCTGGCGGAGGAATGATGGTTGTAGCTGGCGAGTGCGATTGCATACTCTCCGGCGATCACCTTATCCAGCACGGTACGCGCGTTGGATGGAATCGTGACAACCTGCTGAGCCGCGAGCTTGCGCAGGTACGCCTTGCCCTTGTCCTCGCCCATGTAGTTGAGAACCGCGCCAATGAAGCCGATCTGACCGGAGGTGCTCACCTCGCCCGACCAGGCCATCTTGCCGCGCCACTTCGGATCGAGCAGGTCCTCGAGCTTGCGCGGCTCCTCCCCACTCTTCACCAGGTTGGTGTTGACTGCCGGCACGATGAAAAACAGGGTCGGCGCCGTCCACAAACCCTTGGGGTCCTTGTATTGCGCCGGCACACTCGCCGCGTTGGCCGGGAGGTACGGCGCGACCAGGCCTGCCTGCAGCAGCTCCCCGCCCATGGAGGGGCCCAGGCTGAGGTCAGCGTGCAATGCGCCGGCGTGCGCCTCGGCCATAATCTTGGCCAGCAACTCGGCATCGGTACCGCCAGTGTGCTCGACCCGCACTCCGGGGTACTTGGCCTCGAAGCCCGTCATCAGGGGCTGGACGATCTGAGTCTGGAGCAGACCGGTATACCAATTGACGACGCCCTCTTTCCTGGCCGCCGCGTAGAGCCCGGCATCATCCTGCGCCGCAGCAAAGCGGCCGCCAGTCAGCAGGGCCGTGGCGGACAACGCCATCACGACCGCGCGCCTCATTTGGTCTGTCATCTACAAAATCCCCAAGGCTTGATCGCAACCGCCCGATATTGCGATGCCTTTACACTATAGTTCAAAGACCATATTTCTATAAATGCTATGCCGATCCGGCATAGCTTATCCGACGACAGAGGGCGTCACAGGGACTCCTTTGTTCTGCAAAGGGCGCCTTTGGGGGCGAATTTCCGCTTGGCGGCAGTCCGGACAGCCCTCGACAGGCTCCGACGGCTGCGAACACCATGCCGGTCCGGCATCGTGCGCATTCAACGATGATATTGGAATTCTAGCCAAACGCATTTCTAGAATCCGACCAACATACCGGATCGGCCGGCGTGTCATACACCGCTTAGGGAGCGCCCGGCGCTGCCACGAAGTCACAACATGAATCGCTTGGACGGCAAGATCGGCTTGGTTTCTGGCGCGGCTCTGCGGCTGGCCGTCAATGGCGGCATCACGGCTTAAGTCGATGCGCGCTACGGCGACCCTCATGCGAGCCAGCCCGAGAAGAGTCGGGCAATGACGCGAACACTGGGGAGACTGCCGGAGAGTGCTTTCGGGCTGCTCGAGCTGCCGGCGATCGATCCTGCCGTCATCCGCGGCTTCCTCGAGCTCCCCGATCTGACGTCCATGATCTGCGATGCGCTCGACCTGCACGGCATCGGTGCCGGGATCGGCGCCTCGCAGTTGGTTCCAAGTTTGCCCGCCCGGATCGTGGGCCCGGCTCTGACAGTGCTCAACAGGCGGCGCACGGACGAGGTCGCAACGGCTGTCGGCAACCGGGACAATCGCCTCGGCGACATCGAAGCCCACAATCTGGCGCGCCCGGGCGACGTGTTGGTCGTGCAAGGCGTCCCAGGAATCTCCAGCATGGGCGGCATTGCGGCGGCGATCGCCGCACGCCAGGGTGAAATCGGTGTTGTGATCGACGGCGCGGTCCGTGATCTGGAATCCAGCCGTAGCCTCGGTTTGCCGATATGGGCCAGGGACGTCTCGCCCCTGACGGGCAAATGGCGCCTGGAAACAGTCGCGGTAAACGTGGAGGTTACGATCTGCGGCGTCAAAGTCCGCCCCGGCGACCTGGTGGCGGCCGACTCAACCGGTGTGTGTTTCGTCCCGCACGCCGCGATTGGAGCTATCCTCACCACCGCGCAAGCGATCGCGACCGATGAGGATCGCCGCCAGAAGTTAATTGCGGCGGGAACGCCGCTAAACCAACTTACGCGCAAGCCACTCAAATAAGATGGCGAAATGCGTTGTTTATAGAAAGGAAGATACAACCTTATGATCGTCGATCACCGCATCTACACCATTCCGCACGGACGCATGCAGGAATATCTGGAGCGCTACGAAGCCGTGGGGTTCGGTTTGCAGCGCCGCTATCTCGGCCATCACATCGGCTGTTATGTGAGTGAGATAGGACAGCTCAATCAGGTGATCCATTTGTGGGGGTTCGCCAGCATGGCCGATCGCGAGGCGCGCCGCGCGCGCATGGAGCAGGACCCCGAATGGGTCAAATTCCGCAAGCTCAACGCCGGCACATTCACGGCTCAAGAGACACGCATTTTGCGGGCAACGGCCTTCTCGCCGCGTGCCGGCATCGAAGAGTATTTCGAGCGCACGGACCAGACAGCAACGCACGAACAACCCTGATCAGCCGCCCAGGTGCGGCGTACTCTTCAGGTGCGCCCCACTCTATGATCAGGTGCAGTGAGGAACGAGCTCGACAAATCCGTCCGGCAATTGTGCCTGGCTTTCCCTGAAGCCGAGGAGCGCATTCGCTCAGTTCGGCCACCCCGTGTGGCGCGCGGGCAAGAAGGTTTTCGCACGTGCACTTTGCAATAACGAACGCTGGTGGGTCGCGTTCTAGGTGGGTGTCCACCCCCAACTGCTGATGATCGCCGATCCACGCTATACAATCCCCAGCATACATGGGACGCAGCGGTTGGATTACGCTGGATGTTGCGAAGAAGCACAGCGACAGCGAGCTCGGGGCACTTGCCCTGGAAAGCTATCGGCATTTCGCGACAAAGAGGATGTTGGCGAAGCTGCCGCCCGTGTGACCGGAAAATGACGCGCTAGCGGCGAGCGTCGTATTCCATCCCCCACCTGAGACACGCATCCCATTACGGGCATTGCGCGGGTCCATCGGTCGCTTCCAGCTGTCGACTGGCCGCTTTCATGCAGCTTTTCATTAAGCGTTGTTTAAACTTTTTCTCCCATCGGCGCTTCTAAAGCGTCACTTACATTCGCCTATACCTTCTTGAGGTATCCAAGGAACCCCCGTGAGCGCTAACCCGGATCGAGAAATGGAACATTCTGGTAATCGAGGGGAGCCCATCGCCTGGATCAGCCGCGATCATGTGCCCAATGAGCCCGTTATCCAGCCTGCCGCGGGGGGTGCTGGCTCCAAGGGCCGGTTAAAGTGGACCCTGGGCGCTGTGGCCCTGGCCGTGGCTCTTGCCATCGGCGGGGCCGTTTGGATGAGCCGCGCGACAAATCCCAAGACCGCCCCGGTTGTACTGGCGGACACACAATCTATCCCCCTGGTGAGCGTGCTGGTTCCCGGCGTGAGCGCCGTGACCTCGAACGTCACATTTACGGGCGCGATCTCTGCCCGCTACGACATGCCCATTGGCATTGACGGCGATGCCGGGCGAATCGTGGCGATCTATGTGGAGGCGGGCGATCACGTCAAACGGGGTCAGGTACTGGCCAAGCTCGATGAGTCGATACTCATTCCACAGGTCAACCGCCTCGAGGCCGCGTTGGAACAGGCACGTGCCCAGGCCGCGCTCTCGGCTGCGGAGTATCGCCGGGCGCAGGCTGTTGCCCCAGCCGGAGCTTTGTCGGCTGAAGACGTTGAAAAGCGCCACGCCACCCAGGTGACCGACGAAGCCAACGTCAAGGTGGCGGCGGCGCAGCTGGCCGAATATCAGGCACGCCTGGGCCGCACGCGCGTGCTCGCGCCCGTCGACGGTACCTTGCTCGTCCGCAAGGCCGAAGTGGGTCAGATCGCAAGCCCCGGCGGCGACGCCCTGTTCCGCATCGCCAGCAACGGCGAAGTTGAAATGCGCGGACAGATCGCCGAGCAGGATCTCGCCGTGCTCAAAGTTGGACAGCCCGCCTCCGTTTACATCACGGGCCTGGCGCGTGCGTTCGAGGGACGTGTACGCCTGCTCGGCGCGGTAATCGACCCCACCACCCGGCTGGGCGAGATCCGCGTGGCTTTGAAACCTGACCCGGCTTTGCGCCCGGGAGCGTTCGCCCGTGGCACCGTGGCGGTGGATAAGACCGAGCGTCCGGTGCTCCCGCAAACAGCGGTCATGTCGGACAGCAAGGGCACCTACGTCTACATAGTCAACGAGAAGGGCAACATTGAACGGCGCCCGGTCAGTGTGGCCGGCACGATTGAGAGCGGCATCATCATCGCCGGCGGACTTACCGGGACGGAGAAGGTCATTCAAACCGCTGGCGGATTCCTGCGTGACGGTGAGCGCGTCACCATCGCGCCCGCGGCACCTGTACAGAACCCCGCGGCACCGGCAATCGCCAAGGACGCGCACTCGTGAAAAACATTTCCGCGTGGGCGATCCGGCATCCGATATCGCCCATTGTGCTGTTTGTCGTGTTGCTATTCATGGGTATCGTGGCGTTCAACCGCCTGCCCATCACGCTCAACCCGGATGTTGCCTTTCCGCTGGTCCTGGTGGACGTCTCGCAACCGGGCGCGGCGCCCACGGAAGTCGAGACCCAGATCGTCCAGAAGATCGAAGGAGCGATCGCCGGCGTCGGCAACATCCACAACATCAACTCCATGTCCCTCGAGAACGAGGGCCGGATTTTCGTTGAATTCAACATCGGCACGCCGATCGACCGCGCCGTGGCGGACGTACGCGACGCGGTATCCAAGGTACGCTCGCAACTGCCGGACGGTATAAAGGAGCCGATCGTCTCCCGGCAGGATGTCGATGGCAACGCCATCGCCTACTATGCCCTCAGCGCTACTACACTATCCGACCAGGAGCTCTCCTGGTTCGTGGACAACACCATCACCAAGCGCCTTCTAGGCGTGCCAGGCGTGGCGCAAGTCACGCGCGGCGGCGGTGTCAACCGTGAGATTCGCGTCGAGCTCGACCCCGCCCGCATGCAGGCTCTGGGCATCACTGCCGTCGAGGTAAATCAACAGATCCGGCAGCTCAATCTCGACTCCCCCGGAGGGCGCGCCGACGTTGGCGGCGGCGAACAGGCGATCCGCGTGCTCGGCAGCGCGCGCAGCGCGCTGCAGCTAGCGAACACCCAGATAACTCTGCCAGGCAACCGTTTCGCCCGGCTCAGCGACATTGCGAACGTGCGCGACAGCGTCGGCGAAATCCGCAACATCTCCCGGCTCAACGGCCGCCCGGCGATCACCTTTAGCGTGTCCAAGGCGAAAGGCTTCTCGGACGTCACGGTGCTCAATGACGTGCACGAAGAGCTCGCCCAGATTGCCAAGGAAAATCCGCAGGTCAAGACCACCGAGGTCTTCACCACGGTCGACTTTACGAAAGAAAGCTACAACTCGGCGCTCAGCGCCTTTGTCGAGGGCTCGATCCTCGCTGTGTTGGTTGTCTGGTTCTTCCTGCGGGACATGCGCGCCACCCTGATTTCCGCGCTTGCCATTCCGCTGTCGGCCATTCCGACCTTCGCCTTCATGCAGTGGGCGAATTTCACGCTCAACTCCATCAGCCTGCTGGCGCTCTCGCTGGTCGCCGGCGTCCTGGTGGACGACGCCATTGTCGAGATCGAGAACATAGTGCGGCACATGCGCATGGGTAAGAGCGGTTACCAGGCCTCGCTGGACGCCGCCGACCAGATAGGCCTGGCGGTGGTCGCAACCTCGTTCACCATCATCGCGGTGTTCACTCCCGTCAGCTTCATGGGAGGCCTTACCGGGCAGTTCTTCAAGCAGTTCGGCCTGACGGTGGCGGCGGCGGTGTTCTTTTCACTCCTGGTCGCCCGGCTCATCACACCAGTCATCGCCGCCTACACGTTGAAGTCGGAACGGGTGGCGACGCACAGCGACGGGCCCATTATGGCGTGGTATCTGCGCGCGCTGAACTGGTCGGTGCGGCACCGCTGGAAAACTCTCGCGGCCGGGACTTTGTTCTTTGTCCTCTCGATTGTTGGCATGGTGGTGGTCCCAAAGGGATTCACGTCGGACCCGGACTTCAGCAGCTCCGCTCTGACAGTCGAGCTACCGCCGGGCGTCAGGTTGGAACAGACCGCCGCCGCCTCCGCCGCGGCCTATCGCATCCTGGCGCGGCAGCCCGAAGTGGTCAAAATCGTTGAATCCATCGGCGCGGACGAGTTCGACGAGGTGCGCAACGCAAGCCTGTACATAACCCTCGTGCCGCCAAACAAGCGGCACGTGACACAGAAGGAGTGGGAAACGCGGGTTCTAAAAGACCTCAAGACCATTCCCGATGCTCGCATGGCGTTCCAGAAGCAGTCAGGCTCGGGCGGCCGCGACATCAGCATCTATATCACCGGTGATGTGCCTGACCTCGTTCAACGCAGCGCCGAGCAGGTCGTTGCGCAGATGCGCCAGTTACCGATCCTGCGCGACGCGCGCATCAACGGTGACATGGAGCGGCCCGAAATCATGGTCCACCCCCATCTGGATCTTGCCGCGCAACTGGGCGTGACGGTCGCCAGCATCAGCCAGACCATCCGGATCGCAACCCTCGGCGACCTGGATGAGAACAGCGCCAAGTTCTCCCTGTCGGACCGCCAGGTCCCGATCAGGGTCAGCCTGACCGAAGACACCCGGCGGGATCTGTCGACACTCGAGAATCTACCGGTCCCGACCGCATCGGGGGGTACCGTGCCATTGAAATCGGTCGCGGACATCAGCTTCGGGGAAGGACCGACCCGCGTGCGCCGCTACAACCAGAGCCGTCGTGTTGCGATCGAGGCGGACCTCAACGGCGTCGAGCTCAGCACCGCCATGAGCAAAATCAACGCCCTCCCGGCCCTGGCGCACCTGCCAATGGGAGTGCATCAGGTGGACGCCGGTGACACGCGGCTCATGAAGGAGCTCTTCACGAACTTCAGCATCGCCATGACCACCGGCATCCTGATGGTGTTCGCGGTGCTGGTCTTGCTGTTTGCAAGGGTGCTGCAACCCATTACCATTCTGTCCTCGCTGCCGCTGTCGATCGGCGGAGCGGTGGCGGCGCTGGTTTTGACGCGCCACGCACTTTCACTAGGAGTCATGATCGGATTTCTCATGCTGATGGGCATCGTCGCCAAAAACTCCATTTTGCTGGTCGATTTCGCCATCGAAGAGATGCGCGCGGGCAAGAACCGGCTCGAAGCGGTCCTCGAGGCCGGCCACAAGCGAGCGCGTCCGATTGTCATGACGACCGTCGCCATGGTTGCCGGCATGCTGCCCGTGGCCCTGGGATTAGGTGGCGACAAAGCATTCTGGGGACCTATGGCGATCGCCGTCATCGGCGGTCTCATTACCTCCACGGGACTTACCCTCGTCGTCGTACCCGCAGCGTTCACGCTCATTGACGACATCGAGCGCTGGCTCGCCCCCAAGCTCGGACGGGTTCTGGTCGCACCGCCCCCGTCGGCGCCGGCGCCCTCCCACCCCCATCCGGCCAGATAGGGTAACGTTGAGCGCGATTTCGTCGGATAGCAGTGGTAGCAGTAGTCCTAACCCCACGGCGCCCCCCGAATCGGGGCGTCCGGCCTGGTGGGTACGGCTTCTTTCGCACGTCCCCATGGTGCTGCTGGATCGGCTGGCTGACTTGCTCGGCTGGCTGACTTTCCGCGTGTTTCCCTACCGCGAGCACGTTGTCCGCGAGAATCTGACCAAGGCATTTCCGCAGCTCGACGAGCACGGGCTGCGCAAGATCATGCGCGCCTACTACGACGGCTTTGCCCAGATGCTGGTGGAGTTGTTGAAAGGCGCTTCGCTGCCGGCGGCCGACATCGTCGAGCGCGTGCGGATCCTGGAGCTCGATAAAGTGCAGGGCTATCTGGCCAATGGCCAGTCGGTCCTGCTCGTTGCCGCGCATCAGTGCAATTGGGAATGGATGCTGCTCGGCCTGTCACTGGAGCTCGGATATCCGCTGGATGCCGCCTACAAGCCCCTGGTCGACAGTTGGGCGGAGCGCGAGATGAAGAAACTGCGCTCTCGTTTCGGCTGTCGCATGATTCCGGCCAAGGAACTGCTCGCCGATATCATCAAACGCAGCAAGGTGGTGCGTGCGGTCGCGATGGTCGCCGACCAGGAGCCGACCACCAGCGAGCACAAACACTGGACACGTTTTCTCAATCGGGACACCGCCTTCTACATGGGACCCGAGGAGATCTCGCGAGTTACCCGCTTCCCGGTGTTCTTCATCGAGATGCGCCGCAGCCGTCGCGGGTTTTACGAGATGGAGTTCAAGCCGCTGTCCACCCCCGAGGAACGACTCAAACCCGGCGAGCTCACCGAACGGTATGCGCGCCTGGTAGAGGCTCAGATCCAGGCCTCGCCTCCCGACTGGCCGTGGTCACATAAGCGCTGGAAGCTGAAGAAGTCGCTGTACAAGCGCTAGCGCGCGGCCTGATCGCGGAGATCGCCTCCGGAGCCCTGGAGGGGATACAGCGCTGGACTGACTTTCACGCCTCGCTGGCGCAGGGGTGACAATCGCCCCTGCGCCCGCCAGGCAAACCTACGACTGCTTTTCAGCCACCGCCGACGGCCGGCGCAGCTCACGGGGGAGCGCAAAATACACCCGCTCCTCGCGCCCCACGACCTCGTTGGGTACCTGACCGCCCCAACCTCGCAAACGCTCGACAACCTGCTGCACCAGCAGCTCCGGCGCAGAAGCTCCGGCGGTTACCCCCACGGCGCTCTTGCCCTCGAACCATTCGCGCTTGAGATCCTCCGGCCCATCGACGAGATAGCCCGGAACCTTGGCGCGGTCGGCCATCTCGCGCAGCCGGTTGGAGTTGGAGCTCGTGCGAGACCCGACGACCAGCAACACATCGCATTTCTCGAGAAGGTTTTTCACTGCATCCTGGCGATTCTGCGTCGCGTAGCAGATGTCTTCCTTACGAGGCGTGGCGAGCGACGGGAAACGCTCCCGCAGAGCGCCGACAATCTCGGCGGTATCGTCCACCGACAAAGTCGTTTGGGTCACAAACGCCAGTCGCTGCGGATCGTGCACAGTCAACACTTTGGCATCGTCGACGCTCTCGACCAGATGCATCGTGCCGCCAGACGATGTGTCAAACCGGCCCATCGTGCCTTCGACTTCCGGATGCCCGGCGTGCCCGATCAGGATCACGTCGCGACCATCGCGGGCATAACGCTGCACCTCCATATGAACCTTCGTGACGAGCGGGCACGTGGCGTCAAACACCATGAGTCCCCGTGTCTTGGCCTCGTTCTCGAGAGCGCTCGACACGCCATGAGCCGAGAAAATGACCGTGCCGTTAGCCGGTACCTCACTCAGCTCCTCCACGAAGATAGCGCCGAGCGCGCGCAGCCGGTCCACGACATGCCGGTTGTGAACGATCTCGTGGCGCACATAGATCGGGGCCCCGAAGAGCTCGATCGCGCGCTCGACTATGTCGATCGCACGGTCGACGCCGGCACAGAAGCCACGGGGATTGGCAAGAAAGACTTCCATTAGACACCCACCTTCTTCGCGTTCCGGCCCTCACGCCACGCATCCAGGAGCAACAGTATCGCTCCGATGGTGATCGCCGAATCCGCTACGTTAAATGCTGGAAAGTAATACGTCCGGCCCCAGTGGGCGGAAATGAAATCCACGACATGCCCGATGCGCAGCCGATCGATCACGTTGCCGAGGGCGCCGCCCAGAATGAGGGTGAGACTACAGCATAAAAGCCCCTGCGAGCGCGCCCGCAACCTGCGCAGCCAGCCCAGGATGGCCGCCCCGACCGCCAGTGCCAGAGCAACGAACAGCCACTTCTGCCATCCAGAGGCGTCGGACAGAAAACTGAAGGCCGCCCCGGTGTTGAACATCAAAGTGATATCCAACACCGGCAGCACATGGACGCTCTCGTAGAGGCGAAAGTGCTGCACCATCCAGGCCTTGGTCGCCTGATCGAGCGCGATCACCCCGACGGTGAGCGGCAACCAGCGCCAACCGTTGGCCTCGCCCGGAGAGCGGCGACGCTCTTCGAATTGCGCCTGCGCGGGGGTGGGGTTGGGAACCGGCGCGCTCATACAAACTTCCGCAACTCGCCGGGACCGTCGAGGTTGGTGACACACCGGCCGCAGATCTCCGGATGCTCGACGTACTTGCCCACATCGGGACGCCGGTGCCAGCAGCGCTTGCACTTGATAGCGCCGCAGGCCTTGACGGCAATCCAGACGCCGGCGCGCCCAGTGTTGGTCGCAAGGACGGCGTCATCCGGTGGCACGGCAACCTGGTGGACGCGGGCTGCCGAGGTGATGAATAGGAAACGCAACTCATCACCGAGCGCATTGAAGCGTGCGTACTCATCCGGCGCACAGTACACGTCGACCTCGGCATCCAGCGGCGCACCGATCGAGCCGGCATCGCGTAGCTTCTCGAGCTCACGCACGACATCGCTGCGCAACAGGATGAGTGCCGGCCACTCGATCTCCGCCGCCGCCGCTTCGGGCGCGTTATACCAGGTCTCGACAAACACCGACTCACCATGCTCACCGGGCAGAAAGCGCCAGATCTCCTCGGCGGTGAACGATAATATCGGCGCGAGCCAGCGAACCATGCTTTCGGCGATGTGATACATAGCCGTTTGCGCGGAGCGCCGCCCCAGGCTGTCCGCACCGGTCGTATAGAGCCGGTCCTTGATCACATCCAGGTAAAAGCCACCCAGGTCGACGATGCAGAAGTTATGCACCTTCTGATAGATCAGGTGGAAGGTGTATTTGCGATACGCCTCGATGATCTCCGCCTGCAGCGCCCTCGTGCGTGCCAGAGCCCAACGATCGAGCGCCAGCATGTCCGCCACCGGCACGGCATGCTTCGTGGGGTCGAAACCATGCATATTCCCTAACAGGAAACGCACGGTGTTACGCATGCGCCGGTACGAATCCGACATCCGTTTCAGGATCTCGTCCGACACGCTCATCTCGTTAGCGTAGTCCGTCGAGGAGACCCACAGACGCAGAACATCCGCTCCGAGGCTGTTCATCACCTTCTGCGGAGCAACCACGTTGCCGAGCGACTTCGACTGCTTGCGCCCCTTTTCATCCACCGCGAAGCCGTGGGTCAACACGCCCCGGTACGGTGCACGCTCGTACAAAGCTTCGGACATGAGCAGCGAGCTGTGGAACCAGCCACGATGCTGGTCCGACCCCTCGAGGTAAAGGTCCACGGGAGCGGCGATCTCAGGACGTTGCTCCCCGACACACTCGAACGACAAGCCGGAGTCCGCCCAGACATCCATGACGTCCGTAACCTTGTCGTAGTGCTCCGCTTCGGCGCCCAGCAACTCGGCGGGTTGCAGCGAGAACCAGGCCTCGATGCCGCCCTGTTCGACCCTCTGCGCCGCCGCCTCGATCAACTCCTGCGTACGCGGGTGCAACTCGCCGGTCTCTTTCTTGACGAACAGCGGGATCGGCACGCCCCAGGTGCGTTGGCGCGAGATACACCAGTCCGGCCGATTCTCGATCATGCCGGCGATGCGTTGCTCACCCCACTCCGGAGTCCATTGCGTGCGCTTGATGTCGCGCAGCGCGTGCTCGCGCAAGTGGTTTTGCTCCATGCTGATGAACCACTGCGGCGTGGCACGGAAGATCACCGGCGTTTTATGCCGCCAGCAATGCGGATAGCTGTGTTGAAACGGGACGTGGTGGACCAACCGGCCACGCTCCTTGAGAGCCGCGATGATGACCGGATTGGCCTGGTCAACCTTCAACCCCGCCACCAGCGGAGTGCTCGTATAGAAGCGCCCGTCGTTGCCTACCGGATTGGCGACCGGCAGGTTGTAACGCTGACCCACGGCGAAGTCCTCATGACCGTGGCCTGGGGCGGTATGCACAGCACCGGTACCGGCATCCAGAGTTACATGCTCGCCGAGAATGATCGGAACTTTCCGGTCCTCGAACGGATGCTGCAACATCAGGCCTTCCAGAGCGCTGCCGGTCGTCTCTGCCAGCATGGTGGTCACAGTCATGCCGTAGCGCTGCAAACACGCAGCGAGCAGGTCCGCGGCCAGAATCAGCCGGTAACGCTCACCGTCCTTATCCGTCTCGACCAGGACGTAGCGGAAATCCCCACGCAGCGCGACCGCCTGGTTGGCGGGCAGTGTCCAGGGCGTGGTGGTCCAGATCACGAGGTCGAACGGCGCCCGATCCAGTCGGCCGGGAGCTAACCCCACGCGATCCGCGAGTGCCTGACTGTCGACCACCCGGAAAGCGACATCGATGGCAGGAGAAGTGCGCTCTTCGTACTCCACCTCGGCCTCCGCCAGCGCGGAGCGGCAATCGAGGCACCAGTGCACGGGTTTCACACCTTTGTAGAGGTGCCCGTTGCGAATGACCTTGCCGAAAGCCCGCAGCTGCTGCGCCTCGAAGGTGGGATCCATGGTGCGATAGGGACGATCCCAATCACCCAACACACCGAGGCGCTTGAAGTCCTCGCGCTGCAGATCGATCTGCTCCTGCGCGTACGCGCGGCAGGCGGCGCGGAAAGCAGCCGCGTCCAGCTTCTGGCCCGGCCGCCCGTGCTTCTTCTCAACCTGCAGCTCGATGGGCAGGCCATGGCAGTCCCAGCCAGGAATGTACGGCGAGTCGAACCCGTCGAGGGAGCGCGACTTGACGACAATGTCCTTGAGAATCTTATTGATCGCATGACCGATGTGAATGGTGCCGTTGGCGTACGGCGGACCATCATGCAACACGAAACGCGGCCGGCCGCGGGATGCGGCGCGCACCTTGGCGTAAATGCCTTCCTCCTGCCAGGCCTCGACCATCGCGGGCTCGCGCTGGGCGAGATCCGCCTTCATGGGGAAATCTGTCTGCGGCAGGTTGACCGTATGTTTGTATTCAGCCATGTACTTCGTTCAAACCTTCAAAATGCGCCGCGCCTCCGCGGCGTCCCGGTGAATCTGTTCGACGAGCGCCTCCAGGGTCGCAAAGCGCTCTTCGTCGCGCAGCTTCGCCACGAACTCCACCTCGATCTCCCGGCCGTACAGATCGGCCGCGAAATCGAACAAATGCACCTCGAGCAGCGTGTGCACCCCTCCAACTGTGGGGCGTGTGCCCAGACTTGCAACACCGGGCAGCGGCGTCGCTGCGACGCCATGCACGCGGACGGCGAAAATCCCGTGCAGCGGCACTCGCCGCCGCTCGACGGGCAGGTTAGCTGTCGGGAAACCCAGGTCCCGTCCGAGCCGCTGGCCGGACACGACACGGCCACGCATCGAGTAATGCCGCCCGAGCCGTCGCTTCGCGAGCTCAAAATCGCCGCGTCCAAGTGCCGCGCGCACGCCACTGCTGCTCACGCGCTCGCCATCCAACATGACCGGCGGCACGACATCCACCGAAAAACCCAACCGCGCTCCAGCTTCGGCCAACATAGGCGCAGTGGCCTCGCCCTGGCATCCGAACCGGAAGTCGTGACCCACGACCACGGCACGTGCCTGGAGCTCCTGTGCCAGGAGACTAGCGAAGGACTCTCCGGAGAGGTTACGCAAGCCCTCGCCAAAGCGCAGCAGCAACAGGTAATCGAGGTCGATCGCCTCGAGAACCCGCCAGCGCTCGCGCAACGACGTGAGCCTAGCAGGTGGTGCTTCAGGCTGGAGGTACTCCCGCGGCATCGGCTCGAACGTCAATAGTACCGTGGGCGCCGATAGCCGCGCGCCATGCTCATTGAGCCGGTGCAACAGCGCCTGGTGGCCCAGATGGATGCCGTCGTAGGTGCCGATTGTTACAACACAGCCCCGCTGACGTTCGCGCAGATTTTGAAGGCCGCGGATCAGCTCCATGGGCCGCTTAAGTCACTGATTGGCAAAAGGTTAAGTATACGGATTTTGCTCACTGAAGCCCGAGGAAGTTCATGCCTCGCCAGTTTATGTGAAGCGGTGGAAAAGCACCCCTTCACTGTTAACAACACCAGCGTTTACAGCGTTGACAACCACCTGGCCGATGATCAGACTACCGGCCCCCACGACCGGGGGTCGTAACCTGAATTTGTACTGACGGAGATCTCGTGGCCAATACCAAGTCCGCCGAAAAAGCTGCTCGCCAAGCCCAAAAGCACCGGGTGCGCAACGTTGCGCTGCGCTCGCGTATGCGTACGGCTGTGCGGAGCGTCACGGCGGCTATCGCGGGCAAGAACAAGGACACCGCGTTGGCCACTTACAAGGACGCTGTCCCGGTCATCGACGCATTGGTGAACAAGCAGATCATCCACCGCAATAAGGCTGCGCGTCACAAGAGCCGGCTGGCAGCTCAGATCCGCGCGATGCAGTGAGGCTGAGATGGACGCTAATGAAAAGGCACGCTGGGCTGCAGCCCCAGTCGCTCCACCGGTGAGTCTGAAGCTGAAACCTGCCGCTAGGCGGCAGTATCTCCTGCAGGTGTTGCGTGGGCGTGTGCCTCGCGAGCCTGCTGCTCCTCCAAAAACGACATAATCGACTGAGCGAGCTCTTTCGTCCCGCGACCAGTGGCCGCGGAGACGAGGAAGTGCGGCCCGCGGAAGCGGAGGCGCCTCACAATGTCGCGTGCGCGTTTCTCGGCCTCTTCATCCAGTAGCAAGTCCCGCTTCGTCAACACCAGCCAGCGCGGCTTCAAAGCCAGGTCTTTGTCGAATTTCTTCAGCTCTGCGACGATCGCGCGGGCGTCCTTCACGGGATCGGCGTCAGGATTCAGCGGGGCTATGTCCACCAGATGCAGCAGCACGCGTGTGCGCTGCAGATGCTTCAAGAAGCGGATTCCGAGCCCGGCACCGTCCGCGGCACCCTCGATGAGACCCGGGATGTCAGCCATCACGAAGCTGCGGTGCTCACCCACGTCCACGACACCGAGATTCGGGTAAAGGGTCGTGAACGGGTAATCGGCTACTTTGGGCTTCGCATGCGAAACAGCGCGGATCAGCGTCGATTTGCCCGCATTTGGAAGACCCAGGAGCCCAACGTCGGCGATCACCTTCAGCTCGAAGAACAACGACCTCTTCTCTCCCGGGAGGCCCGGCCCGAATTGGCGCGGCGAGCGATTGGTGCTGGATTTGAAGCGCTGGTTGCCCCAGCCTCCCTTGCCGCCTTTGGCCACCAGCAGTACATCGCCCTCGCGAGTCAGGTCACTGAGCTCTTCCCCGGTATCGGCATCTTTGACTGTTGTCCCGACCGGCACGGGGACGTAGAGGTCGGCGCCACCACGGCCGAAGCAGTCATTCGAGCTACCCGGCTCCCCATTGCCTGCCTTGTACGTTCGTTCGATGCGAAAATCGGCCAGGGTATTGATACCTTCCTGCGCCCGCAGGTAGACACTCCCGCCCTCGCCGCCGTCGCCCCCATCGGGGCCGCCGAACGGCAGGAACTTCTCGCGCCGGAAACTGGTGCTACCCCGGCCGCCATTGCCGGCTTGCACTTTGCACCGGGCTTCATCGACGAATTTCATGGTTACGAGCTTACCGAATCCTGCTACAGATGCGAAAACCCCGGCACTGGGCCGGGGTTTCAGCGTTTACCGTCAGTGGCCGGACGACTGTCAGTTGACGGTCGCGGCAGCCGCAGCTTCGGGCAGCACGCTGACGTACATACGCTGCTCGGCGCCCTTCTTCTGGAAAACCACCTTGCCGCTGACCAGGGCAAAGAGGGTGTGGTCGGTGCCAGTACCGACACCCGAGCCCGCGCGCACCGGCGTGCCGCGCTGGCGGATAATGATGTTTCCGGCCAGGACGTGCTCGCCGCCGAAACGCTTCACGCCCAGTCGCTTGGAATGGGAATCGCGGCCGTTCTTGGTACTGCCGCCTGCCTTTTTATGTGCCATGAGTGCTGTTTCCTAACAAAAGTGGGCTCAGCCGGCGCTGATGTCAGTGATCTTCACCTCGGTGAAGGGCTGGCGATGCGTCTTCTGTCGCAGGTAGTGCGCGCGACGCTTGAACTTAATAACCGACACCTTGGCAGCTTTGCCATGGCGTACGATAGTGGCGGTGACCTTGCCACCCTTAAGCAGGGGGGCGCCGAGCTTAACGTTCGCGCCCTCGCCGACGAGCAGGACTTCGCCGAACTCGACCGTAGCGCCGGCCTCGGCATCGAGTTTCTCGACGCGTAGGACGCCGTCCTGGGTCACACGATATTGCTTACCGCCTGTGGCGATGACTGCATACATAAATAAGAATGCCCTTGAGGATCAGGGGTGGGCCAAAGAAAGGTCGCGCATTCTACTGGCGGACCCGATCAGGGTCAAACGCGCATTTTCTCCAGCCCCCACGCGCACTTAGATGGCGATGCATTGTTTCAATCCATTCTCGGCGGGGCGCGGGTCGGCTACGATGCGTGGCTGCCCGCCGAGGACCGCCCCGTTTCCGATAATTGTGGAAGGCCGATGACCCTGGAAGAGATCCGCGCGCTCGTCAAAGAGGACCTTGCGTCCGTGAACGACGTCATTCGCGCGCGCCTGAAAAGCGCTGTTCCCCTGGTAGACCAGATCGCGGAACACATCATTTCGGGAGGCGGTAAGCGATTGCGTCCCATGCTCGTCGTGCTCGCCGGCCGGGCCTGTGGCCACAAGGGCGTCGCCCATATAGAGGCCGCGGCATTCATTGAGTTCATTCATACAGCCACGCTTCTGCATGACGATGTAGTCGATGGCTCCTCGCTGCGCCGCGGCAGGACCACCGCCAACGAAGTGTTCGGCAATCAGGCGAGCGTGTTGGTCGGTGACTTCGTGTACTCGCGCGCCTTCCAGATGATGTCGGCGTTACAGTCGCAACCGGTCATGGAAATCATGGCGGATGCGACCAACGTCATTGCCGAGGGCGAGGTGTTGCAGCTGATGAATGCGCACGACGCCGATACCACCGAGCAGCGTTACCTCGAAGTGATCTATCGCAAAACCGCGAAGCTGTTCGAGGCCGGCGCCGAAGTGGCCGCCGTGTTGTCAGGGAGCCCGGTACCGGTTCGCAAGGCCCTTGCCACGTACGGCCGGCATCTGGGCACGGCATACCAACTCGTCGACGACGTGTTGGATTATCGCTCGAACCCAACCGAGCGCGGCAAGAATCTCGGCGACGATCTCGCCGAGGGCAAGCCCACTCTGCCGTTGATTCATGCTTTGAAGCACGGCAATGAAGCGCAACGGGCGGCGATCCGCCTCGCCATCGAGCAAGGCGGCCTCGCGCAGCTCGAGCCGATCGTTGCCGCGATCGAAGCCACGGGCGGTCTCGAATACACCGCGCAGCTGGCCCGGTCGGAATCCGAAAGGGCACTGGCGGCACTACAAACGTTACCTGGGTCGGCATACAAGGACGGCCTGGTGGCACTGGCGAGATTTTCGGTAGAGCACACCACTTAGATCTGCCTGGAGGGCGGTCATGCGATGGATCTCCTGCACTTGGGTAGTCCTTGCACTCTTCACCCTCAGCGGGTGCACACAGGCGCCGGACGATGGTCAGCAGGGCAATAGAGGCCCGACCAGGGTCAACGGAGACGTCACCGCCGATGGCAGCGGCGCGCGCACCGTCAATGGCTCGATACAGGTGCCCAGCGGACTGAAGACCGGCGATGTGGTAACGGTCAACGGCTCAATCCATATCGGCGACAACGCCGCCGTCGACAAGGCAAGCGCCGTCAACGGCGGCATTCATCTGGGTAACCACGCAACAGCCGCGGCCCTGGCCACGGTCAACGGCGGGATATCCGTGGGCGACGGCACCCACATCTCCGAAGCGGTCACCAGCGTGAACGGATCCGTGACCCTTGAGAACGGCTCGGAAATCGCCGGCCGTCTGCGCAACGTAAATGGCGACATTCACTTGCAGGACGCCCATATTGCCGAGGGCATCGAAACCGTAAACGGCAGTATCGACATCTTCGGCACCTCGCATGTCGAAGGTGGCATTCACGTCAAAAAAGCCAATTCTTTCTGGTTCCTGCGCTGGTTCCGCAGTGACTCGCACCCGCCCCGTATTGTGATCGGGCCCGGCGCAGTCGTGCAGGGCGACCTGCGCTTCGAGCGCAAGGTCGAGCTCTACGTGAGCGACAAGGCCACGATCGGCCCCGTTATCGGCGCCACCGCCCAGCGTTTTAGCGGCGACCAGCCACCCGGGTAACGGACCCGTCCCGCCGTTTTGATTGCTCAAATGCGGATGAGGTACCGCGGGGGGAAAGATGGTCGGGATGACAGGACTTGAACCTGCGACCTTCTGGTCCCGAACCAGACGCTCTACCAAGCTGAGCTACATCCCGAACAGCGGTGCGGAACAAACCAGGACAGAGCCGGGAGACTCGTCGACACCGCGTATGCCCTGATAGTCGCAGCCGACTGCAGGGAGGCGCGCGAGTCTACGGGAAGTGCCTCGGCCGTTCAATTGCCGCGCCACGATGCCACTCCAGTCGAGATCCCGTCCAGCCGGTCTCCCCGGCAAGGGACGGTGCGCGATGGGCGCCAAAGCGGTGCACGAGTCCGTTGCCAGCCAATTGAGCCTGGGCTGCGCCATCAGCTCTTGGGGAAGTGCCAATTCAACATGCGACGAATCAATATGAGCGGGTCCTCATTGAGCGCCTTGGCAATCATCACAATCTCGCCCAATTCCGTCTTTCTGTGGCCCTGGACGATTTCGCTGAGCACGTTCTCACTGATCCCGACCGCCTTAGCCACTTCGTTTTGCTTCCGGTCGGAATCCCTTATGGCTGCCGCAATAACGGCGCCAACTGTTTTACGCCAGCGCTGCAGCACCCGCCTCACCCGTACGCCTCATTATCTGCGCCTCGCCACTGCATCCCTGTAAGCCCATCCAGGTATGCGAGCGTACCGCAGCAAACCTCGTCCTCAGCAAGCGCGCGTGGCGCGGACTGTATGAGACAGCCGGGACCGCCGCGCCCAAGTTACGGGACCCTATTCCTGCCTTCAACCAGCGCGCGCAGCGGCTGACTTCGAACTTTCTCAGGAGTACCAACTCAACATGCGGCGGATCAAAAGAAGCGGGTCCGCGTCGATCGCCTTCGCAATCAACACGATCTCACCCAACTCCGTCTTGCGGTGGCCCTGAACGATCTCGCTGAGCATGTTCTCAGTCATCCCAATGGCCTTGGCCACCTGAATCTGCTTCCGGTCAGAATCCTTGATCGAGGTTCCGATCACGGCGCCGATCGTTTTCCGCCAGCGCTGCAGTACCTTTCGCCGCGTGGATCTCCGCGTTTTTTCCTCTGCATGCATCCTGCGCCCCCCACCCGAGTGCGGAGCGTTTTCTACCTTGGAATTTCAGGAAATCTGCATTCATCCCTAATATCGCTGACATGTCAGTCGATATCGGGATATATCAGGAAAACGGCGGACCGCGGTAAACTCCCGCAACGGTTTTCCGCAAACCACCATGCAATGCAGCACAATCGCGCATCAACCGTGTCCGGCTGATGGGCTGCCTGGGGAAGGGCAAGATGAAGGATTTGCAGCGATTCTGTATACAGCTGGCCGGCGCTCTGGAGTGTATGTGGACCAGCCGACAGGACAAACGGCAGGCGGCGATCCTCCTGAGAAACGCCGCGATCGAAACACCGCACTGTTACTTTTGCGGTGGTGATCCACAAGACGAGCTCTACGACTCTCGCTACGATCCGAAGGCGCGCATCTGCAAACTTTGCGCAATCGAGATCGCGACCCACTTCAAGGGTTAGACGACACCCTCATCGCAGGATCCGGCGCTACGCGCTCCGCCTGGCTGCGCCGGGGCGCAAGCTGCGACCCCCGGGCTGTACCGCGGCTTCTGTTAATGTCTCAGGGACTCAGAAAATCCTGGCGCCTATTGGGAATTGAATAACAAGTACCGGCTCAGCCGGACGAAGGGAAACACACTTGCGCCAGCAACTCACCCGTCTGGCCGCTCTCGCGGCCATTCTCTGCATTTTGCCGCCCTCACTCGCCTGCGCCGGTGAGAATGCCTGGACGGTCTCCGGCCCACCCGGGGGCGTCTTCAGGGATCTCGAGGCCAGCGCTCAGCCACGGCCACTGCGAGTGAGGTGAATACACCTCCCGCAAGCAGCAGCAAAGGAGGAGGCGGAACGCTGGACTACGTGACACTGCTGGCGCTGTCTTTGTTGGTCACGCTCTGTGCTCAGCGGATGAGACTCAGTTGCCCAGAGTGACATTCTCCTTGTCAACCGAGGCAAGCCGCTGATCGGACTCGGTGTGCCAAAAGATAATTCCGGCCGACACGAGGATCAGTGCGAGAAAGAAGACTCCAATGACCACCGCGACTTCAATTCTCTGGCGTCGCCGAGCGTAGCGGTAATAGGCCTGATAGGGATCGGGCATCCGCTCGGCAGCGTTACTGCTGGAGTCCTTGCTTGCCAATAGCGTCTACTGCTCCTCGATGGGTTCGGGATGTCGCGCCTGTTATTCGTTACACGAGATAATGCACGACTCATGTGGAGGTTCCCGGTTTCCTACCCTCGAGCACCCTTTGTAGAACGGACATCATCCGCGGGTCTCCACATTGCGCCACGTTGAACCGCATGAAGGCGGCAGCCGACTGTGAAGCACTGAATACATTGCCCGGCGCGAGCACTACATTCTTGACGAGCGCAGCACGCGCCACGTCGGCAGAGTCATGCCCTTCCGGCAAGCGACACCAGAGATAGAACCCGCCCCGCGGCATCAGCCACGGCTCAATGCCGATACGCTGCAGCCTTTCAGCGGTACTGCGGCGTGCCCGCGCCAGACGTCGCCGCAGCTCCTCCATGTGCTTGCGATAGCTGCCGCCCGTCAGAATGCCCGCAACGAGCTCCGCAGCAACCGGGCTTGGCCCACCGAAACTGGTGGCAACCTGCAGATCCACGAGATCTGCGATCCAGTCAGCCCGGGCGGCGATGTAGCCGCACCGCACCGACGCGGACAGAGTCTTGGAAAAGCTGCCGATACGAATCACCCGGTTCAGCCCGTCGAGCGCAGCCAGCCGCACGGACGGTTCAGGTTCAAAATCGGCAAAAATCTCGTCCTCCACAATCGTCAGGCCATGTTCGGCGCCGGCATTCAACAGGCGGTGCGCGGTTTGTGCCGAGAGCGTTCCGCCTGTTGGATTATGCAGCGCCGAGTTGGTGATATAGAGACGTGGACGCTCGGTGGTAAGGATGGCCTCGAAGCAAGTGACATCCGGTCCCGATGCCGTGTATGGCACACTAACGACTTTCACCTGATGCGCACGTAGCAGCGCCCGGAAATTGAAATAGCAGGGATCGTCGACCAACACAGTGTCGCCAGGGCGGAGCAGGAACCGGCAGATCAAGTCGACGGCTTGTGTGCCCGAGACAGTCAACAGAATCTGGTCGGGTGAGATGTTGATGCCGCTTTCGGCAAAACGCGCCATCAGAACGTGACGAAGTACAAGGGAGCCGCGCGTGGTGCCGTAGTCTGAGAGGACCGTGCTGTCGGCTCGCGAGAGCGCGCGCAACGCCCGACGGAGCGCATCCGCCGGCATCCAGTCAGACGGCAGCCAACCGCAACCTGGCTTCAGCGCCGCGGGATCGGCATCAAGCGACTGGCGTGACACCCAGAACGGATCCACCGCGCGATCTTGCTGAGGTTGGTCTCGCGCCAATGCCAGCGGAGGTGGAGCGATGGAAGAAACATAGAAACCGGAACCTCGTCGCGCCCGGATGAGGCCCTCCGCCACGAGCCGATCGTAGGCCTCGACCACCGTCGATGGGGAGACGCCCAGGGTCTTGGCGAGCGCGCGGATCGAAGGCAGGCGATCGTCCGCGACAAGAGCACGGCTTGCGACTCGAGCGCGAATCGCCTGCATTACCTCTGCGGTGCGTGTTCCTTTCCGATCGGCTGAGCGCCCTCTCCCGTCCAAGTGTATGCCTATCTTGAGTAGTACAGTTCGGCGCAATTGTATTGATCTGTCACTGCCGGGGCCAGTCAGCTGCAGCTATCGTCGCGCGCACAAGGCGAGGTGCGATGAGCAAGAATGCTTCGATCGAGGGCTGGGGCAATGGTCTTCTGGGCGTCATTATTTTCAGCGGCTCCCTGCCGGCGACGCGCGTTGCTGTCGCTGGTTTCTCGCCACTCTTTTTGACTTCGGCAAGGGCCATCATTGCGGCACTGCTGGGGGTCGCGTTTCTCGTACAGTTGCGGCAACCCCGGCCCGGACGGAGGGACCTGTTATCGCTGGCGATCGTTGCGCTGGGGGTTGTGGTTGGATTTCCGTTGCTGACGGCGCTGGCTCTGCAGCACATCACGTCCGCTCACTCGATCATCTTCGTCGGACTGCTTCCACTGGCCACCGCTGCCTTCGGAGTTTGGCGCGGCGGTGAACAGCCCAAGCCGCTCTTCTGGCTGTTTTCGTCGCTCGGCAGTGCGACGGTCATTGCTTTCGCCCTCTCTGGCGGCCGTTCCGCCTCGATGACCGGGGATCTGTTGATGGTCGCCGCCATTATTCTTTGTGGTCTCGGCTATGCGGAAGGCGCGAAGCTTTCCCGCCGTCTTGGAGGCTGGCAGGTCATCTCATGGGCGCTCCTGCTGGCAGCGCCTCTCATGCTGTTGCTGGCGATCGCCACCCTGCCGTCCTCCTGGCAAGGCATCGGTGTCCCGGTCTGGATCGGGCTCGGCTACGTGTCGGTCTTCAGCATGTTGGTTGGGTTTGTGTTCTGGTACCGCGGCCTGGCCCTGGGCGGTATCGCGAGCGTTGGCCAGTTGCAATTGCTCCAGCCCTTCTTCGGTCTCACGCTGGCAGGCTTGCTGCTGCGTGAGCCGGTCGGCTGGACCATGGTCGCGACGACGGGCGTCGTCATCCTCTGTGTTGCTTTCGCGCGGCGGTTTGCGTAAGCGCTTCTTCAGCGAAACTGAACTCTTGCGCCCTGGGCTCTGAGCTTTCGCAGCTCCAGCTCGTCTTTAATGCTCATGATGGCGCGACCACGACGACGGCTGCGCCGTCGCTCTTCACCAAATCCCATAAATACAAAAATGAATGTCGGGAACATGGACACCGTGACCGCCAACCCGTTCCCAAAACGGATGGCCAAGGCGACGATTGCCAGCAGCGCAGTAATGGTGATGGTGTAGGCAGCGACTCCAAACCACAACTTGGTCGAACGGGTCATCGAAACGCTCCACAGACCTGGTCGCCGCCTACGCTACACTCGTTCGATCCATTGCACCACTCACCTTTTCACCGCGTAACGCAGGTTGCGTGACGGCGTACGAATGCACCGTCTCGACCAGTCTAGCGGCATCTCTGAGATGACTGTATTCGTGCTATCCGAACAAGTGAAGTCGTGGGGCTACAGGCCTGCATCGCCCGTGTGGGTGTGTACTAACCCAAGCACGCCCACGCTGATTGCCGCCACAAAGGCCGGAGCCGCCGCGAGAGCAAACAGGCCGCCAGTAGTCCAACCCAGAGCGAGCAGCCAGCCACCGATCGTCGGCCCCACAATAGAGCCAATGCGTCCGACGCCCAATGCCCACCCAACTCCCGTAGAACGAATAGCAGCCGGGTACATCCCCGCTGCCAGAGCGTTCATACCTATCTGAGCCCCTACAACCCCGAAGCCCGTAAAAAACAGACCGGGAACCAGGACGCGCAGGTCGGTCCCCGCAAAGGCAATCAACACAATGAAGCAGGCGGCCACCGCGTAGGCAGCACCGAGCACGCGGTGAGCGGCAACGTGGTCAATGACACGGCCCAACACAATCGCCCCAACCACTCCGCCGAGGTTGAGAATCGACGTTGAAATCATTGCGGTCCGGACGGGCAAGCCGGCCCTGCTGAACAACGCCGGCATCCAATTGACCAGAAAGTACATCACGAGCAGGTTCATGAAGAATGCCACCCACAGCAGCAGCGTGATGGGCCGCCGTTCAGGTGTGAAGAGCAACCTCACCGGAAACCCTTCCTGGCCATTCTGTTGTGCAGTAATGAAATGCTGGCCGCCGCTCGAGGACTGTGAGGGAGCGATCCTCTGTAGCAGCCTTGCGATGTCGACGGATGGGCAACCTCGCGCGACCAGGTAGTAGACAGACTCCGGCAGCCAGCTGACAAGCGCGCCCATCATCACCAACGGAAGCGCACCACCCAGCCAGAACACGGAGCGCCAGCCCAATACCGGTACGAGATAAGTTGCCAGCAAGCCCCCGAGCGTGGAACCTAGTGGAAAGCCACAAAACATAAGTGTAATGACAGTCGCTCGCAGACGCGCAGGCGTGTACTCCGACGTCAGCGCAATGATATTTGGCATCGCGCCGCCCAGCCCGACCCCCGTTAGGAAGCGCCAGAAAAGCAACTCTGTAATCGTGCCGGCCGTGGTCGCTTGCAGGGCAAAGACTCCCACGATACCTATGCAAATGAGGATGACCCGCTTGCGCCCGAACCGGTCAGCGATCGGGCCGAAGCAGAATGCGCCTGCGGCAAGGCCCAACAGGCCTGCGGCGAAGACCGGACCGAAGGAGGCAACATCCACATTCCAGTCGCGGGCCAGCGCCGGAACCACGAATGCAATCGCCTGTGTATCGAAGCCGTCGATCATGGCGATGATGGCGCATAGCACGACAGTCCGTAGCTGGAACAAGCCAAACGGGGCTCGATCTATCAGCTCCGTGGCGTCGATGGCTCGCACAGGCTCACCGTACATGCTGACGCCGGCGCGATCCGGCGTGCTCATACAGACTGCCGCGACGTTGACCGGGGCGATCTCGCCCTCATCGCCGCGGCCTCTCTTCGTAGATCCCCAGCGTGCTGCGCAGCGGTGCATCGTCAATACGTATCATGAACGCCGGCTCCGCTCCTGTCGCGACATGCTCCATCTGTGCAAAAGGAGGCGCCGAGAACGTATCACCCGCACGCCAGTGCGTAGTAACGTCGTTGGACACAGACCAGCCCTGCCCCTCGACTACATGGAATACCGCACTGACCGAGCGGCGCCGCGGCTGGCTGCTCACACCCGGTGGAAGCAGCATTGCGGTAAATCCCAATGTAGGTAAACACGGCTTACCCGTATGCATGTCGCGATACTCCAGCTCGGTTGCCTGCGCAAATCCGCTCTCCTTGCCCAAGTCCATGAGCGCACTGCGCATAGTCTCCCAGGGATATCGGTGCACCGTTTGATGGTCACCCAAATCACTCGCCCCGGTCCCGGAATCCGCCTGCGGTAACTCGCCTTCCACACTGTAGGAGCCTTCCAGGTACGCCAGCAGCGGCAGGTCCAATGCATCGAGCCATACCACCGGTTCCTGGCCCTCATGACGATGGTCGTGAACGTACCCGCCCGGAGTCAGAATCAGATCCCCGCGATGCATGGGGCACCGTTCACCACCGACAATGGTACAAGCCCCCTCGCCCTCCAGAACGAGTCGTGCAGCGCTCGGTGTATGACGATGAGCAGGAGCACGCTCGCCTGGCAGCAGCAGCTGCAGCCCGATGTAGATAGAAGACGTCACTTGCATGGCGCCGGTGCCATGCCCTGGTCCATTCAACACCAGGACACGGCGCTCGGCCTTTTCCACCGGCGTGAGTGCGCCGGCCCTCAGAAGCAACGGACGGATCTGTTCGTAGGACCAATAGCCGGTGTGCGTGACTGCCTGCGGCTCATCCCGTGGCAGCAGATTGTGCAGCTCGGGCCACAACGGACTCACATGCACCTTTCTCATTTCTGCCTGAAAGTCCCGCGGCAACTCCTCCAACGTACCCAGTGTCATGCTCACTCCGTTTTTGCGGCTTTCGAGTGCAGGTTCAGATAATCGAGTCCCACGGTGGTCATCGCCCTCATTCCCGCCTGAAACGTATCCTCGTTGACGAAGAACTTCGGGGTGTGATTCGAGGCGGTCTCGCCTGTCTTCAGACCCGGCTTATTCACACCTAGAAACATGAAGATGCCGGGAATCCTGGACTGAAACAGCGCTACATCATCCGCTGCCGGGAAGAAGTAGTACTGTTCGACAATGTTTTTCTCGCCGATGGCACGAACCACGGCGGGACGCAGCTGCTTCACGAGGTCCGGATCGTTGTAGAGAACGGGTGCGTACTGCTCGGAGCGGATGTTTGCCGCGACACCGCTCTGTGTTGCGATCGATTGAACGGTGCCGGTGACCCAATCGTGCACCTTCTGCTCGACATTCTTGTCAAACACGGCGATGTCGATGTTCATATCCAGCGTCATACCACCAGTGCGGAAATCGAAGGCGGTCTTGATGTCTCCGATCCGAATATGAGGAGGCGGGGCGAAGGACTCCTGTTCGAGCTTGGGAAGGTCCTCCAACGCGAGAGCCATCTTCGCCATGGCAATGACCGGATCAGCCGGAGCCGCTTCGTGGGTCAGATCGTGACCCCGAACGGCCGCCTGCGCCGGGGTGAGCTTCACCAGCACGTTCTCACTCGAACCGAGCAAGGTTTTCGCACGAAATGTGATTGTGCCCGCCTCGCGCGGCAGCACGTGCAAACCAAAGATCGCCGCCGGAGCATATTCCTTGCCGAACAGCTCGAACACGTTCTCCTTGAGCATCTCCCGAGCGCCGAACGGCTCACCCGGATTCACGTGAGCCTCCTCGGCAGGCTGGAAAATAAACATGACATTGCCGGGCAGCCGATCGCGCATACCAGTCAGCACCGTGGCGATGCCCAACAACATGGCGGTATGCGCATCGTGGCCGCATAGATGCGACACCGATATCTGCTGGCCGAGGTAGCTATCGGTGCTGGTCGAACGGAACGGCAGATCGTTCAGCTCCGGGCCGATCGTGGCATCCATATCGGCACGATAGGCGATCGTCGGACCGGGCTTGCCTGCGCGCAACAGCGCAACCACGCCGTGCTTGGCGATGCCGGTCCGGACCTCGAGACCTAATCCTTGCAGGACTTCGGCCACCTTCTTCGAGGTACGCACCTCACGGTTGCTGAGCTCCGGATGCTGGTGGAAGTCATGCCGCCAGGCCCGCACTTGCGGGTCGATCGCCTGCACCGCCTTGGCGATGCGCGCATCTTCGCTCATCGCATAAGCGCTTGCGGACGAACATGCCCACGTTACTGCAGCGCAGACCAGGGACACCGCACATTTCAGGGTCATCATCGCCTCCTACTTGAACTCTTTGCGGACGTTGATACCCACCGTACGCGGCCGAAGCGGGACGTCGGTATCAGCGTATGGAACGCCTCCGGTGACCGAAGGCCGCGCGTAGATCGATACCGGACCCAACTTATTGGCTGCGTTATCGACATACAGACTGGTGTTCCAGCCCGCCAGCTCGATACCCACTCTGGCGGAGATCAACGAATACCCGCCGATCTCGCGGTAAAGTGGATCGTTCGGGTTGTACGCGGTCCGATAGCCGCCGGTATAGGAGTAGTCCAACCGGACGTAAGGGTTCCAGTGAGCATTGGCGAACGCGTACTGAATACTTCCGTTCGCGACGAGGTTGCTCACCAGAATCGGCCTGTCACCTGGCTGGCCGTCAAATGGCCCGGACATGAGGGTGCCGTCAGGAGCCGCATAGCTGGGAGTCCGGTCGCGGAGCTTGGCGTCCAACCAGGTCATGCCGTAGGTGAGCTCCAGTCCGCGCACCACCTGCGGGCGCAGCGTCGATTCGAGCTCAAAGCCGGTAAACCGCTGCCTGCCGGAATTGTAGATCGCGCCAAACACGCCATAAGGCGGGATGATCTGCACCTGAGTATTTTGCCAATCCATGCGGAATACCGCGCCATTGAGAGTCAGCTGGCGATCCAGCAGACGGGCTTTCCAACCCATCTCATAGTTGATTGCCTTGTCGGGATCGTAAGTCAGGGGTACAAAGTTCGACGTGCGCTGTCCGTTGACGCCGCCTTCCCGAAATCCGTTCGCCACGGTTGCGTAAAACAACACGTCGTCAGTTGCATGATAGGCCATGCTTCCCTTGTAGGTGACACCGTTGAAGCGCCGCTGCGACGGACTCGAGTAGAGCGGTAGCGGTAACAGCGCCTGGTTACACGTCGGCAAGCCCGGTACACCGGGAGGTGGCAGGCTGTAGTTGCCGTTCGGACAACGCCGCAGGGTGTAGAACCCCGGATCGTCCACCAGGATGGCATCGGAGGCGTCGGTCTGCAGTTGGAAGCCTCGCAAGCCGACCGTCGCATCCCACTTGGGCGACAGATTGTAGGTCAACTCACCGAACAGCGCCTTGTTCGTATATTTCGCATTCAGTGCCGTCACGAAATGCGGCACGAGCGGCCCGACACCGGTCGGATCCACGTAGCTGGTGAACTCGTGGTAGTCCTGCTTGCGCCGACTGTAAAAGAGCCCGCCGACCACCTGTGCGGGGCCTGAGAACCTGGAAGCGAACCGGATCTCTTGCGACAGGACGGTCTCGGTCTCCGGACGCCGCCCCGCCCCTAGCGTGTTCGGAGCATAGGGCAGCGTGGGAACCACGCTTGCCAGACTCAACGTGACATCCGAGATATCGAAGGTCTCCTCCGCGTTGCGATCGAAGTACGAGGTCGTGCTCACCAGCGACCCCACCCCCATATCCCATGTCGCGGTCAGGTTGTACATCCGCAGCAAATCATTGGACGGCAGTGGAACTGGCAGATCCGTCCGCAAGTGATCCGCGTCACTCAATTGTCCGGTAAAGCCGAAACACTGGTTGACGGCGGGGTTGCAGGAGGACACGTAGGTATCCGAGTCATCCCAGCGACGCTTTTGATAATAGACGGAGGCGAGCAGGTTGAAGTTTTCGGTCGGCGTGAATGCAGCCAGCATGCGGCCGCCGGTGGTCACTTCGTTGTCGACGTCCCGCCGTCCGGTACTCAACCGGGTCACCACCCCGCTCAGCCGTTCGCCGCTGCCGACGAAGCGAAGTGCAAACAGTCCCTCCACAACCGGAAGGTTGACCATGCCATCGAAGCTGTAATTTTCGCCACCGCCGCGCGCAACAGTCCCCAGATCACTGGCGACGGCGGCCGCAAAATGGGTCGAATCCGGCTTGTTCGTCACATAGCGAACGGTGCCGCCGAGAGACCCCGCGCCGTATAGAGTACCCTGCGGGCCGCGCAGGATTTCCACTCTGTTGATGTCAAACAGGCGCAGATTCGGCTGTCCGCCGCCATTGCCATTGAGGCCGTAGCCGCTGCTTAGGATCTCATCGAAGTAGACCCCCACAATGGAAGTGCCAACTCCGCGGATGCCACGAATGACAAATGCATTCGAGTTATTGCCCTGATCGGACAACTGAATATTCGCCTTGCGTGCAAACGCGTAAGCGTCGGTGGCACCCACTTCCTTCAGATACTCCTCACCTACCGCCGATACGTTCGAGGCGATGTCCTGAACACTTGCCTCGCCGCGTTTGCCTGCGGTGACAATCACCTCCTCCAGCGTTGCCACCCCTGCAGTGTCGCCCTTATCGCCAGAATCCGCGCCAGCCGCCGCGCCGGCGACCGGAACGCCTCCAGCCAACACAACGGCGAACAGCGTGCAGGCTTTGCCGCGCAAGCCAAGTGCAACGTCCGTCATACTTCAACTCCCCCCGCCTGGTTGTTCTGGGCGAGCCGAATGGCGCACGCCCCTTGTTGTAGAGACGAACGAGGTTGGATTTGCGGAAGCACCCTGCCGCGAGCTCAGGCCGTTGCATTGATTGCCGCCTGACAGTGCAGCCGGGCCTGCGATACATAATTGCGTACCATCCGGTCGGTGACTCCGAGGCGCCGCGCCACCTCGCCAATGTCGAGATCCTCGAACCGGTGCAAGACAAATGCGCGGCGTGGCTTGAGCGGCATGGAGGCCAGAGCAACGGCGACCAGCCGCAATTCGTCGCTGGCAAGCGCCACTCGATCCGGCGACAGCTCATAGATGCCGGAGTCGAAGCTCGGATCCCTATGAGCGGCATCGCGCATGGATGCGCTACGCAACCGATCGGTCGCGATGTTGAGTGCGGTGCGGAACAGATACGACTGCAGGCACTTGACTGCGCCCAGTCGCTCGAGCTGTAGCAGGCGAACATATGCCTCCTGCGCCACGTCGCGCGCCTCCTGATCGGAGCAGAGTCGCATCCGCAATAGCCGCACGAGCGAGCCGTGAAACTCCTGGAACAGGCGAACGAGCGCAGCGTGAGCGGCAGTGCCAGCCCCGTTCGCCTCAATCCGGTTCGAGCGCCGGCTCATGGGCATTGCGTCGCCATTAATCTGACAGTATACATATATTATGCTTACATACCATTAAACGCAAATCTGCCGCTGCCAGCGACCGAAGCGCTATCATCCGAACAGCCCGCCATGACAGGTCACCTCCGTATGATCAAAGGCCCGCGCTCAAAACTGAAACTCGAGCATCTCTATGAGTTTCCCGGACACCTCATTCGCCGCGCGCATCAGATTTCAGGCGCCATGTTCGACCGCCATCTGGGTGAATTCGATCTGACCGCGGTTCAGTACATGGCCATGGTGGCCATCGGCTCCAACCCGGCCGTCGATGCAACACGCCTGTCCGACATGATTGTGTTCGATCGCGCCACCATTGGCGGCGTGATTGACCGGCTGGAGAGCAAGGGTCTCGTGGCGCGCACCCCGTCGGTAACGGATCGCAGGAGCAAAGGGTTGTCGTTATCCGAAAAGGGATACGAGCTGCTGGACAAAGTTGAGAGCCGCGTAGTCAAGGTCCAGGAGGATATTCTCAAGCCACTCCCGGCTACCGAGCGGCGCCAGCTCGTCGCGCTCCTCAAGAAGCTCGTCGGCTTGCACGCCGAGGGCGAAGTTACCCAGCGTAGCGGAACCGTTTGAACGCGGGAGCACGGCGCGAGCGCCGACGTGCACGATTGCGGACACGCCGGGCTCTTTAGCTCACCGCGCTCAGACGACGCTGTTGACCAACTGCCCCAGCCCATCGATTCCGCACTCGATACGATCCCCGCGCGTAACGGCCCCAACGCCTGCAGGTGTTCCGGTGTAGATGAGATCGCCTTCACGCAACTCAACGAAGGTCGAAAGCTCAGCGATGACCTCCGGCACCGCCCAGATCATGTCGGCAGTGTGCGCGTCCTGACGGACTTGCCCCCCTACCTTCAACCAGATCCGCGCCCGCTTCACGTCACCGGCAGACTCAGCGGGCGTAATGTCCGAGATGCATGCCGAAGCGTCGAAGCTCTTTCCCATCTCCCAGGGCCGGCCTTTTTCGCGAGCAGCGAGTTGCAGATCCCGGCGGGTAAGATCGTTGCCGATGGCGTATCCATAAACATGACGCAGCGCACGCTCCAGCGGAATTTCCCGGCCCCGCGAACCGATAGCGACTACGAGCTCAACCTCGTGATGTAGCGAAGTCGTACGCGGCGGATACGGAATGTCCTTTCCGTCGGCTAAGATCGCATCGGCGGGTTTAGCGAAGAAAAACGGCGGGTCGCGATCCGTAATGCCAAATTCCTTTTTGTGCTCCTCGTAGTTACGTCCCACGCAGTAGATACGGTGCACCGGAAAGCGGGCATCCCGGCCGGTAATCGCAACACTGGGGATCGAATCGAAGGCGAACGCCAAGGACATGATGAGCGACTCCTGGTGAGGTCAGCGTCGGCATTAGTATGTATACATACTAATTTCAGATGACCCCATTCCGCAAGAGGCAGTCAGTAACTCACGCCGCCGCGAGCCTCAGCGTGTTCGCTACCCGCCTAGTACTGCGTTACGAAGGACATCAGGTGATAGGTGTAAGCCACCCACAGCAGCACCAGCCCGGAGACAGCTAACACGACCGACCACAGACGCACCGTCCAGGGCCGTGCGCAAGTACAAGTGACATAGGCGCTCCGCGCCAGGACCGCTGCTGACCCGATGTAGCCGACGAATGATAACGAGTACAGCACAATCAAGATCGGATCGAGCGACGGACTGAGGTACGACGCATCCGACATCGCGACAGTGAAGAGCGTGAACCACGCCAGCGTGACGACTGACACCACCACCGTTGCCAGGCGTGCATGCAACCATGCACGGCGCGGCTCGCCTGCTAGCGCGATGGGTGCGCGGAGCCGGCGACGGACGACGGCGCCCACCGGCCACAATATCGCAGTGAGCAGGCAGGCGAGGAACGCCGTAATGGCCGCTGGGCGCAGCCAGGCCGCGGAGCGCCACCAGGGCATCGGCTCGAACACCATGAATGGCGACACCTGGTCCATACTGAAGCGGACGACGTGGCCGTTATCGACCTTTGCCGCCACACGCCACTGGCTGTTGATGTCACGCCATACGAAGGGCTCGACCTCGCGGTACTTGCGCAGCATCCGGTTCGGCGCCTTGATCAGGGACACCGCCAACTGATTGTCTTTGTCCGCTGTAATCTCGACCGGGCTGAGGAGCGCCAAAATGCGTATGAAGGCCCGATCGGCGCGACGAGAAACCTCGTAGTAGCCACTCATCAAGCGCGCGTGTGCCGCAGCAACATCCGCCGATACGACACCGGGCTTGGGCTGACTTGGAAAATAGCGGTCGGCAAACTCGCTGAAGAGCGCCGAGCGTACATCCCCGCCAGCCCCCTCACGGCCGACGCTGTTGAACGACATAAAGAGTCCTACACCATCGTCCGGGAAGAGATGCAGGTAGGTGTGCATGAACTGAGTGTCGCCACCGTGGCTGGCTACACGATGCCCGTTGTAATTCTGCTCATAGAAGCCGAGCAACATGCGGTTGAGGGGCGGAATCATGTCCGTTGCCGTGTCATGCATCGTCTTCGCGGTTTTCTCCAAGAGGATCCGGTTCCCCTGATACTCACCGTTTTGCAGATGCGCGATCATGAATTTGGCCATATCGTCGGCGCTTGCAGCGAGGCTGCCCGCGGGAGCACCAACCACCAGCTCGTACGGCTCGGCGGGCTGCGACGCAACCTTGTAGCCCTGGGACATGTCCGCTACGAACCGTTGCGGCAGTGGCTGACGGAAAGTGGCCTGCTTCATACCTAGCGGCTGGAAGATGTGAGCCTCGATGTAGTCGTCGAACTTCTCGCCCGAGACACGCTCTACGATGTAGGCAGCCACAGCGGTCGCATAGTTCGAGTAGGCCGGTGTTGAACCGGCTTTGAAAATGCGCGCCGGCGTCGCGCGCGTCACATACTCACGCAACGAAACCAACGCTTTGGGGTCCGAGGTGATCAGAGACTTGTCCTGCTCCTCGAATCCCGCTGTGTGGGTCATGATGTTGCGCAGGGTGATGGGACCATCAGGGCGCGCGGGGATCTTGAAATCGAGGTATGAGTTGACATCCTGGTCGAGATTGAGCTTGCCCTGCTCTACCAACTGCATCACCGCGGTCCAGGTGAAGAGCTTGGAGACCGAGCCCGGGCGGAACAAGGTTGTCTTTGGGTCCACGGGCTTTCTGGTCGCCACATCCGCATAGCCGTAACCCTTCTCGAAAATGACGGCGCCGTCTTTCACCACGGCCACCACGCCGCCAGCGATGTCACTGGTCTCCAGCGTGTGCTGCATAAAGCCATCGAGCCAGGCCTCGAGATCTGCGTGCTCCAGAGGGTGCTTCCGAGTAACTTCAGTGTCGGCTGGCGGAGCCGGCATTGGCTCAGTGTCGCCCGGTTTTGCCGCAGGCGCGGCAACACTCGGGGCAGGCCCCGTCGCCGGCTGCTTGTCGGCTGGCGCGGCTCGCACACTGGCAAGTCCAACGGCAAGGCAGAGAACTACAGCTGCTATGTATGTCAGGCGCATATCGGCTCTTCCGTTGTCGATTTGAAGTGAGAACCGCTGCAAGCTGCGACGACCTGAATCCCCCAGGCGACCGCCGCCCCGGGCCCCTCGTTGACAGTCCCGGATACGCAACTATAATCTTTTTTTGAAACATTGTTGCCTATTTGGAAAACTCAAAGGGGCAGGCAAGATGGCACAATCGACTTTCACTCGTCGCGAAACCTTGCTGCTGACCGGCAGCGCCCTGGCGGCTGCGGCCGTAAGCGCTGCTCCGGCAGCCCCGTTCGGGGCCCTCGAATCCGAATGCCTGCGGCTGATCGCCGACAAGTACACGCCCGGAATCTCGGTATGCGCGCTGCGTAACGGCGCGCCGATCTATTCCAAGGGCTTCGGTCAGGCGAATCTCGAGGACAGCACCCGGGTGACTCCGCAGTCGATTTTCCGCATCGGCTCGATCACCAAACAGTTCACCGCGGCGGCGCTTGTGCTTCTCGCCCAGGACGGCAAGCTATCGCTCGATGACACGCTGGCGCGCTTTCTACCGCTGTTTCCGCACGCACGCGATTTCACCTTGAAACAGATGTTGACTCACACCTCGGGGCTGGGTAATTACACCAACACACCGACATTCGTGCAGTCCGCGCGCATCGACTACAGCGACCCGCAGTTGATTGCCGCCATGGCGGCGACCAATCCTTTGACGACATTCGAGCCAGGGACCGCGTGGAGCTATAGCAACACGGCCTACGTGCTCCTCGGCGTCGTTGTCGAGATCGCGTCCCAGCAACCCTACGCCACATTTTTGCGCGAGCGACTGTTCGAGCCCATCGGATTGCGCTCCACGGCCGTTGACGATGCTGCCGAGATAGTTCCGAACCGCGTGAGCGGCTATACGCCCAACCCGAAGGCAGCATCCGGCTTCGCCAACGCCTCCTTCATTTCCATGACCTATCCGGGCGGTGCCGGCGATCTGCGTTCAACGCCCGAGGACTTGTGTCGCTGGCACACCGCTCTGCTTGGTGGCCGAGTGCTGCGAGCCGAGAGCCTGCGCGCCATGCTGACACCAGTGCGCCTGCGGGACGGCTCGCTGCCGTTCAATAAAGAAATGGCGAAAGCATTGGGCGAAGACAAGCCGATCGAGTACGGATTCGGTATTGGCCTGGGGGACTTCGAAGGCCATCACTATGTTGAGCACGGCGGCGGCATCAACGGCTTCGTCTCGGAGCTGCGCAGCTTCACGACTGAGAATGTTTCGGTGGCGATGATCGTCAACTGCGACATGCAGGGTAAAGAGGATGGGAGCAAGCGGATCTCCGCAGTGCGTGATGCCGCGGTGCGCGGGGCGCTCGCGCACACCTGATTTTCACGCCGACGCTACCGCAACGGCGGAACTTTGGGGCCGTAACTGGGAACGGACGCGGCCGGCATTGGGCATGCCGGAAATCGTGGCCTATGTGCTGGGAGTGCACCGCGCCCGAAGTCCTCATTGACCGTATTCCGATCCGTCACAACTAAGAATGCGATGAGCGGTTGCCGTTCGCATTGCTGATTGGATTACGCCTTGCTATGTTGGTCATTCGAAAGCATGGATGGCCTCGAAATGAAGCAATGGACCTTTGAGAAGTTACTGTTCCTATCCGCCTGTGGGCTGTTGGCCACGTCACCGGCCATATCCAACGGCGAGTCTGCGCCGATCAATCCCACCGTCGCGTCCGCGGCGAAACTCACGAGCCGCTTCACCCTGTTTGAATCCGGTCAGGTGCGGCCGTTGGCGCGCAGCGCGGATGGCTCTCGATTGTTCGCGGTAAACACACCGGCCTCCACGTTGGAGGTGTTCGAGATCGAATCGAGACAGCTAAGAAAAACCGCCTCCATTCCGGTAGGCCTGGAACCGGTCGCCGTTGCCGTGCACGGCAATGAGGCGTGGGTCGTCAATCACCTTTCGGACAGCGTGAGTGTAGTTGATGTACGCAACGGGAAGATGCGCGTAGTGCGAACGCTGCTGGTTGGGGATGAGCCACGGGATATCGTTTTCGGCGGCCCGCAATTCAATCTGGCGTTCGTGACTACCGCGCACCGCGGACAGAATTCTCCGATCGATCCGCAGTTCACCACGCCCGGTATCGGTCGCGCGGACGTTTGGGTGTTCGATGCCGACGCGCAGACCCGTGGCGCACAGGCGGACACTCTCGGAGGCAAGCCGCTAAACATCCTTTCACTATTTTCCGATACACCGCGTGCGCTTACTGTGTCCCCTGATGGAACGAGGGTATACGCGGCAGGCTTCCTGACAGGTAACCGAACTACCATACTACCCGCACAGATCGTGGCTGAGAACGGCGGACCACCGCCACCGCTGCAGAGCCTGGCGGGCGTTGCGCAACCGCCTACCGGCTTGATCGTGAAATTCAACGGCGAACACTGGACGGACGAGCTCGGGCGCACCTGGGACAAGTTTGTGCATCTGTCCCTGCCAGACAAAGATGTGTTTGCGATTGATGCTACGGCAATGCCCCCGAAACAAGTCACCGGGCAGGCGGGGTACTTCACAGGAGTCGGTACCGTTCTGTTTAACATGGCCATTAACCCGCAGAATGGCCACATTTATGTCTCGAATACCGATGCAAGAAACGAAGTACGGTTCGAAGTCGCGAGGAGTGTCTTTCCGGACTCGTCGGTCCAGGGACACCTCCATGAAAGCCGGATCAGCGTACTGAACCCTGCAAACGGCAGCGTTCTATCACGCCACCTGAACAAGCACATCGACTATAGCGCCTGCTGTCAGCCGATCCCCAATGGTGAAAATGAGCGCAGTCTGGCTTTTCCCATGGGCATGCAGGTATCAGGAGATGGCAAGAAGCTGTACGTCGCCGCTTTCGGCTCGAGCAAGATCGGAGTGTTCTCCACCCAGGAGCTCGAAGACAACAGCTTCGTGCCCAGCGTTGCCCATCAAATTCATCTGTCCGGAGGGGGCCCGAGCGGGCTGGTGTTGGACGATGCCCACGGCATTTTGTATGTGCTGACCCGCTTCAATAACTCAGTCGCGGTGGTTGACACCAGGACTCAGACTGAAATCGGCTCATACGCCATGGCCAATCCGGAGCCTGCGGAAATCGTGCGCGGCCGCAAGTTGTTTTATGACGCATCACATTCCTCGAGTCATGGCGATTCGGCTTGCGCCAGCTGCCACGTTTTTGGCGATTTCGACGGACTGGCCTGGGATCTGGGCGATCCATCCGCGGCGACACTCAACAATCCGGGGCCGTTCGCCCTCACCCCGGCTCAGGTGGGCTCCAACGAAAACCCCAATTTCTTCGCCCTGAAGGGGCCGATGGTCACGCTGAGCCTGCGCGGCATGTCAAATCACGGCCCGATGCACTGGCGTGGAGATCGCACCGGGGGCAACGATGCACCAACGGTTCAACCCGACGGCGGCACCTTTGACGAGCAGGCGGCCTTCAAAAAATTCAATCCGGCCTTTATCGATCTGCTCGGGCGTTCGAGTGAGCTGCCGGAAGCTGAAATGCAGTCATTGACGAACTTCATACTGCAAGTGAGTTATCCGCCCAATCCGATTCACAACCTGGACAACTCCCTCACGCCTGACCAGCAGGCGGGCCGTGATTTCTACTTCGGCCCGATCTCGGACAGCGTGCTCAATTGCAATGGGTGCCATACGCTGGACCCCAATGGCAATGCTGAGTTGGGTGTGAAGTTTCCCGGCTTTTTCGGCACCGACGGGCACTCTGCATTTGACGTCGAAGAGCAGGTATTCAAGGTCCCACACTTCCGCAACCAGTATCAAAAGACAGGCATGTTCGGAGTGCCGCCGCAAAGCACCCGGCTGTCCGACAATCCGGATGGCACAAACCAGTTTACGGGCGATCAGGTGCGGGGCTTCGGTTTCTTTCACGATGGCAGTGATGACACGGTGCTGCGCTTCCTGACCCAACGGGTTTTCCGGCACAGGCCCGCTAGCGCTGACGACCCCGGCAATCCTGGATTTGCCGATGGTCAGCCTGGAATGCAGCAGCGGCGTCAGATGGAAAGCTTCCTGCTCGCATTCCCCTCCAACATGGCGCCGATAGTGGGACAGCAGGTCACTGTCACTACGGTAAATCAAACCGCCGCGAGCTCACGCATCGACCTTCTGATAGAGCGTGCTCAAGCCGGAGAATGCGATCTGGTTGTCTCACGACGCTCCGGACGGCACGGCTACCTATACGCCGGTTCGGGAATGTTCTTCACGAATGAGAAGCTCTCTTCCGAAATCAGCGATTCCGTGTTGCGCAGAAAGATAGCGATCGACGGTGTCGAGACTACCTATACCTGCACTCCACCTGGCTCCGGTTTGCAGATGGCGTTCGGCCGCGGTGGCAGCGACGACGATCAGGACAATGTTGAGACCGCTTCTATGCAATAAGCCCGACACATGAGGAGCTCACCCCGAAAGCCTCGCCGTAGTCATCTTTGGCACGGAAGCTCTTCCCGAGGTGAGCTCCTTTACCGTAGTAGTGACGGAAGACGTAGAAGAGAGGGGACCACGATTCGATATCGAACCGCGTCGCCGATGGATTGAGTATCCGTCGCTGGGCGTGGACCAGCAGTTTCTGGACCTCGACGTAAGCGAAAGGCGCATCCTTACTTGAGGGGTGGATGGCCAGAATTTGCGTCTCGATCTGCACCGGACACTCGGCGACGCGCAGTGGAGCAACGCGCTCAGAAGTGATTGGTGTGAACCCCGAGACTGAGAACTTATCCTCTGCGTATGCGATCCCGGCGTTGCGATGATAGTCGGTGAGCTCCGAGCGTCCCGTCGTGTGACCTAACCTCTCGACATGCTTCCACTCTCGAGGTGAGGGCATGTTCAGCACGCACTCCGGGCAACGCTCGAGGTTTGCCCAAGTCTGTCCGAAGCGGGTAAGCCCGAGCATGAACCGGTCGCCCAACGCCCAGAAGCTCGACATGGCGGCAAGGTTGGTCGTGCCATCGCTATTCAGGGTGCTGATGACCGCGACCGGGGTTCCGAAATAGAGGATCTCCGGGGAGATCGCGACGAAGTCGTTTGCGGCATTCATGCGCGGCAGCTTGCAGCAGCGGGCACGGAATTGTTTCAGAATGATCTGTAGCATCCGATCGGGCCGTCGGAGAGAATCAGCGCTATGCAGCCCAGCAGCGAATTGCCCAATATCGCTCGCATCGGCGCCTTGATCGGCAATCCGATGCGTGCACAGTTCATCGGTGCGCTCATGGATGGCAGCGAGCGCTCAGCGAGCGAGTTAGCAGCGCTGGTACGCGCCACACCCCAGTCGGCGAGCGCGCACCTCGCGAGCCTTGTCGCAGGCGGGCTCTTGACGGTCCGCCCCCACGGCCGCAACCGGTTTTATCGCTTACGAAACGAGCAAGTCGCTGCGGCAATCGAGGTGTTGTCACTGACTGCAACAGAGTCGGTGCAAAGCCCCGCGCCGAGTGAAGATATCAGGAATGCCCGACGCTGCTACGACCACGTGGCAGGACGGCTGGGAGTCGCGATTTGTGATTTCGCCGTCGAGCGCAAGTATGTGATCGCCGGTGGCGAGGGCGTAACCCTGACGAAAGCCGGTGGCCGCTGGCTCGCATCGCTCGATCTCGAGCCACCGCAGAAATCACGACGACCGCTGGTGCGCTTTTGCCAGGACTGGACAGAGCGCAGGCCTCATCTGGCAGGTTGGCTCGGGGCCGCACTATGCCACCTGCTCGAGGACCAGGACCTGGTCAGGCGCGTCTGCGGATCGCGTGCGCTAACGGTGACGCCGACCGGACGAGTCAGCCTGGCCCGCCTGTTCGACTTGCAACAGATGTCCCCTCGAGCCCGCTAGGAAGAGGGCTTTAGCCACCTACCCGTAGTCCTTCGGAGCTCGCGGTCCAGTCGAAAGTCCTGGAGGTCGTCGTCCATCGGTGACGCTGCCGCGCCGGCCGCGACGGCACTCACTCGTGACTAACCGGCTCTGCCAGCGGCTTGCCCTTGTCCACGATCCAAGTTGAAAATGCCGTCGCGCCGTCCTCACCGCCGACGACACTATGCACGCTGCCGCGCGGGTTGAAGAAACTGTCACCCGCCTTGAGTGTTTTGTCAGGCTGACCGCGGACTTTCCAGATCAAGGAACCTTTCACGATGTAACCCGCCTCGTCTCCCGAGTGGGTGTGAAATCCGATTACCGCTGCGGGCGCCAGAGTGGCGGTTCCGATCACAATTTCCTTGCCGGGAACGCCTGATTGATCGTGACGCGCCAGGATCGTCCGCCCCACAGGCTGCTGTTTTGCCTCCTGGGCGGCGGCAGTCAGCACTACCGCCGCGGCGACGACCAAAGAGGCGCACGCCCAGTATCCAATCCGTATCCGCATGATGATGTGTCCGTGTTATGGGCTCTACCGGACGCGCACCACGATTTTTCCGAGCAGATGCCCTGCCGCAAGACGCTTGTGCGCTTGCCCTGCATCCGCGAGCGAATATTCGGCCGCGACCGGAATCTGGAGTTTAGCTGCTTCAACCGCTTTGTTCAGCCGTTCCAGCTCATCATGACCGATAACGTAACTGTAGAGGGTCATGCGTATCCCGTAGCGGGGACGTGGGATAGGTTCCATACCATACAGGTACGCGACCCGGCCCTTGCTGTCTTTCCGAAGCGCATCAATGCAATGCTCGAGCGCCTCACCGCCAGCAAGACCAAATACTGCATCGACACCGTCCGGCGCGAAGCTATGAGCGGCGGCCGCAATATCGCCGGTTCGGCCGTTGACCACCACGTCGGCACCCAACCGGCTCGCGAGAGCGGCGCCGGCGTCATCTGACACTGTCGCCAACACTTTCACGCCGCGAAGTTTCGCGAATTGGATCGCGAGTGTGCCGACCCCACCGGTGGCACCGTGAATGATCATCTTTTCGCCCGCTTTCAGCTGGAGAATATCGTCAATGCCCTGCAGGGCCGACAGTCCACTGATTGCCAGAATTCCCGCCTCGGTCGGGCCAATTCCGCGGGGGATGTGAGCGACGTGATCCGCTCGAAGGGTCACGTATTCGGCATAAAAGGGGGCACTGATCCCGTAGACCGGGTCACCCACTTTGAAACCGCGCACCCCCGCCCCCACCGCAGCGATAGTACCCGCGCCATCCGACCCGAGGACCAGCGGCGAGTGCGCGTCTTGCGAGTCGCTCGCCCGATACTTTGCCTCCCAGACCCCTACTCCCGCGGTATTTACCGCGATCAATACTTCGCCCGCGTTGGGTTTGCGCACCGGTACCTGATGTATCGAGAGCGCCGTAGCGTCCTCGCCCTTGTCGAGAGCCGCGGCGCGCATCGTATCCGGCACCGAAGCTGCCTCAGCCATGGACCAAACCGAGGCGATGAGACTCAAAGCAGCCACCATTGTGGTCAGAGTGGGAGCTCTCATGGTCTTGCGATACTTCCTTTGTGTTGTGAACGAACATACTTAGATGCCTGTCGGGGTGTTACTTGTGTGGGTCGACTGTCACCAGGGGCGCGCCGGCCGGAACGATCATCACCGCAATTGCCGCGGCGGACTCAGTGTCACTGGCGCTTTCGGCGATCGTATGAAGCGCTCCCGGCGGCTCAAAAAAGCTTTCTCCGGTATGCACTTCATGAACGGGCTGGCCCTCGAGTCCCAGTCTCGCGGTGCCCCGTGTGACATACACATAGACCGAGCCCGGGTGGCGATGAGGCATGGCAGCCTGTTTGCCCTTGGGCTTTAACTCAAGGCCTACGACAACGAGCTGCTTGCCAGGAGCGTCCTGAAGAGCCGCGGTGAAAAGAACGGGCGGCCCCGCATGCTTGTCCTGCTCCAACCCAATGCAGGGAGCACCCATTCCGATTGCAACGATGAGGGCCACGATCGCAACGTTGGAGAGCTTCACGCAGGTGATCCTTTGCCTTTGCAGCGGTGTCAAAGTAAGACTACATTACGCGCCCAATGGCCTATGCAGATGGGCCAAGAAGTAACGAACAGGCTAGTCCATGTCCAGAACGCGTAGCCCATTGCAGGTTGCAGGCTGGCGCCCGGACCCGGGCAGCTCCAAGCCACTGTACCGGCAGGTCTACGAGCGGTTTCGAGACGCTATCCGCAACGGGATTCTGCGCCCAGGAGAACGGCTTCCCTCCGCCCGCAGCCTTGCCAGCCAACTCGGCGCCGCCCGCGGAACCGTCGACCTGGCATACACCCTCCTCTCCAGTGAGGGTTACATCGTCGGCCGAGGTGCCGCCGGTACGTTCGTGGCTCAAGGCCTCACTGCAGCGATACGACGTCCGCCGAATCGCTCTCAAGGTGCGTCTTCGACTGGCGCAATTGCGCGACCCGGGACACCACGTCTGGTGATCCCCCCGTTTGCGATGGGCGTACCGGCACTGGATGCCTTTCCACGCGCGCTTTGGGGCAGACTCTCGGCCCGGCGGGCCCGAACGCTGGCCGTGGAGACAATGATTGGTGACGGTGCCGCCGGCTACACACCGCTACGTGACGCCATCGTCTCGTACCTCACCGTTTCGCGTGGAATCCGCTGCCACGCGGGACAAGTCATTATCACAACTGGTTTTCAGGGCGCGCTCGACCTGTTGACTCGTACGTTTCTTCAGCAAGACGATGAAATTTGGTTCGAAGACCCAGGATATTTCGCCGCCCGGGACGCACTACAAGCGGCCGGTGCCCGAATCATCCCCACGCCGGTCGACTCGGAAGGGCTCGACGTTGCGGAAGCTATCAATCGAGCACCCCACGCGCGTTTCGCATATGTAACACCCGCTCACCAGGCTCCCTTGGGCATTTCTCTCACACTGCCGCGCCGCCTCGCCTTGCTGTCGTGGGCGGCGCGATCCAAGGCATGGATCATCGAGGATGACTACGACAGCGAATATCGCTATGGGTCCCGGCCCCTGCCGGCCCTGAAGAGTCTGGACGAAGGCGGACGGGTTCTCTACGTAGGTACATTCAGCAAGGTGTTGTTCCCAGGATTGCGCCTCGGGTACCTGGTAGTGCCGGACACCGAAGTCGATCGCGTCAAGCAGGTGCGTCAGGTGTTATATCGTGGCGCACCGATACTCATGCAAACAGTCGTCGCGGACTTCATGTCCGAGGGACATTTCGCCCGTCACATCAAACGCATGCGCACACTGTATGAAGAGCGAAGAGCCTCGCTGGCACGGGCGCTCGCGGAGGTTTTTGCGGGCCAGCTGACCGTCCAGCTGCAGGCGGGCGGCATGCATCTGATCGGGCGAATGCAGCCCCCGAAGGAGGACCGCGACCTGGTCGCCCGCGCGAAGGCCCACGGTCTCGCACCATCGACCCTGTCGGAATGGTATGCCAGGCCCGGGCGCAGTGATCAGGGGATCCTCCTGAGCTTTACCAACATTACTCCGCAGAGCGCCCTCGAGGTGGTAAGGCGACTGCAGCGTGCATGGAGCGGCTGATGCGCCCCGCCAAAAAAAGCCCCGCACGAGGCGGGGCTGTAAATACCCTTCAGTAAGGGACTTCAGAGGAACTGGTACTTCAGATTGACGTAAAAGGTTCGCCCGGTCGGGTCGGAGAACACCGAGCTATACCCCGCCGTGAAGTTGTACGTCGAGTTTGAGAACGGCGGATCCGTGTTGAACAGGTTGCGAATGCCAAACAGCACCGACATGGATTGGAGCGGCTTCATGCTTACATAGCCATCCCAGATCGACTGGGTGCCCACGTTGCGCGGATGGCCGGTAGCATCGGGGAACTGGTCGATGTATGAGGAGAGCAAGCGATTATCCACTCCACCACCCCAAATCTTGTTGGGGCTCGTCCAGTCGACCCGCAGGACATGCTGCCAGCGGATCGCCGGCTGATTGCCCTGGTTGTACCAGCCCACCAGGTTGAGGTCAGGGCCACCCGTGAACTCCTGGAAGCGAAACTGCGTGATCGCGGTGCCTTCCAGGTCCTCGCGGAACGTCCCAAGAGAAGTATGCTGCGTGTATTGGACACTCAGATCGACACCGTCGGTCGTCGTGCCGCCCGTATTCTGCCGGTTCTGCAGAATGTATCCGCAGGTTGGCGCCGTATACGGCGTGCAATCCAGCCCCAGTGCGATCGACGGCGTGAGCGTGCCAGCCTGATTCAACACGTAGTCGTTGGCGAACGCGGTCGGATTGCCATAGATGGCCGTACCCGGAATGACGTTGATGGCATTCTTTACGAGGATCCTGTAGTAGTCCAAGGTGATGCCCAGATCCTGGACCGGCTCGATCACCATGCCGAGATTGAAATTCTCCGAGGTCTCGGGCTTCAGATTCCGATTGCCACCGGCCAGCCCCAATCCCTGCGTTTGACACAGCTGTGGGGTGAACTCCGTGTTGTAGTGACCGGGTGTGCAGAATGGATTGCCTCCCTGGCCGACCGAGCCGCCAATCGCGGCAATGTTATTCGGCAAGAACAGCTCGTAGAGCGAGGGTGCGCGGAAACCGGTTGATGCCGAGCCTCTGAAGGTCAGGAATTGGAATGGCTGATAGCGCACCGACACCTTGCCGTTATTGGTGGTGCCAAAATCGCTGTACCGGTCCTCACGATCCGAGATGTCGAGGTCCAAATGCGCCGACATCGGCACATCCAGCTCGGCGTAGACGGCTTGTATCTGGCGGCTCCCATGGATGGTAATGGGAGCAAATGCCGTTGCGGCAGCCAGGGGGACATCCAGGGCGGTCGTGGCGAAGTCGTAACTGTCGCCCTCGAGGTTGACACCGACTCCCAGAACCGCCGGTGTACCCGCTTTGAACGCATCGCCCAACTCGTGACTGGCATTGCCGCTTGCGCTCCAGCGCTTCAGCGTACCGTTGGCGAAGGTGCCGTTCAGATACGTGCTGTTGATGAAATTCTGGCCGGCCGCGCTCTGCGGGCCGAAGGGATTGACGAGGTTGCTCAGGATGCCATTGGGCGAGAGCGCCCCTTCGTCGGGGTTGCCGCCCTCGGAGCTCTGCGCGTTCTTGTTCTGGCTGTAGTTGAGAGTCGCACTATAGTCCCAACCACCATTGTTGCCGGAGAACGTCAACAGAATCCTCTGCTCGGTGTTGACATTGCCGAAGAACCGGTTGTTGTTCGGATCGGTCCAGATCGCGTTGACCGGATCGGTCAGATCCGGCGGGGCCGTGCAGTTTGCGGCTCCGCCAGCGCATGTCAACTGAGAGGCCTGTGGGAAGTAGGTCGTATCGACCTTGGGATCCATCGGAAAATCATAGAACGTGGGACCGGACCATATTTTCACAGTCGAGCGCGAGTAGAAATACTGGACGGCCAGCGTGTTGTTGGCCGGCAGTGACTTGGTGAAGGCCAGCAACCCGGAGGCTTCGTCCGATTTTGGGATCAGGTCCGTCGCGGCGGAATACAAGTAGGCGCAATTTCCCTTGGCCCGGGTCAGAAATGGATTGCCCGCGCAATTGGGATAGCCGAACTGCCAGAGGTTTTTGTTGGCATCCTGTATGGACCCGGGAAAGCTTCCCGGATTATTCGTATTGGAAAGGCCTCGCGCCGGATCGAAGCCGGTGGCGGAAAACGCCCGCTGCGTCGCGATCAGCTCGTTTTGCCTGCTGTAACTTCCCGTGATCATGAAGTTATAGCCATCCTCCACCAGGCTGCCATGTCCCAGGGAGAAGTTTGCGTAGCCCGAGCCGCCGCCGGGCTCCTGCGGATGATTGAAATTGACTTCGACTTCGCCGCCCTGATAGTCCTTGCGGGTGATGAAGTTGATCACGCCCGCGATCGCATCCGAGCCGTACAGCGATGAAGCGCCGTCCCGGAGCACTTCGATCTTCTGGATCGCCGAGAAAGGGATGCCGCTGAGGTCGACCGTGTTTCCCAGGACGGCATTGTTGGCCAGGCGGTGACCATCCAAAAGCACCAGGGTACGGGAGGAGTTCAGATTACGCAGGTTGGCGAAGGACACGCCGCCGTTAAAGTTCCCGACGGTCGAGGCGATATTGAACTGGCTCGGGTTGTTCGCGCTGATCTGGCTCAGCGCCTGCTCCACATTCACGATCCCCAATTCCTTGAGGGCCGTTGCGTCCATCACCGTAACCGGCTGCGCGGTCTCCGCCGCAGGCCGCGCGAGCATCGAGCCAGTCACCACGACTGTGTCCAACTGCGAGTTGCTGGCCGCGTTGTCGGACGCGTGCGGCTTGTTGGCCGGGCCGTCAGACGGGTTATTCGCCTGCGCAAGAACGATCTGCTCATTCGTGGCGGCCGCCTTCGCGGAGGTCGTCGGCGCAGCGGCAGCCATTGCTTTGGTCTCGGTCGCCTGCGGCGGGGCTGCCTGCTGGGCGTACGCCGCAACGCTGCCGGCACCGCAGAGCGCCATGGCGGCCGTTGCCAGAGCACGTCTGACGGCGAGCGCCAGTTCACCGTTCCTTTTCATTAAAACCTCCCTTGTTGAACAACTCCATTGAACGCCTACAGATTGACCAGCACCCCGCAAAGGGGTGGGCCGGCGCTGTTTGGATGGCGGCACCAATTCAATGCACAGTCCGTCGGCCGTCGTGTCCCGCGGCCCACGCAGCTCTTAAGGTCGAGTCATCTGCGCCCAACAAAACAGCACTCTGTATTGTTTTTTTAACCAACACCGGGCGACTTGGCGCCCTCATGGATCGCCGGTAATGCTGCGCCAGTTGTTGGTTGATTTTCGAGTGGTTGACTGGAAGATTTCGTTCCGGCCCTGGATGATTCTGTTCCCGTCGTCCAAGTGTTGGGTGCACCCTGGACCAAACGTCTCCCCCCGGAACATCTGGCGACGTGCAACCGGGCGGTTCTAGGGGAAATACCTGGCTTGGATCCGCCCGAAGAAATCGACGAGGTTTGGCCTCCCGAGCACCTCTTCTTTCATGGGGGATTCCAACGGCGGCTTCAGTATGTTGGCCAACCTGCCCGGGAATATTTCTTGTTGCCCTCAAAGGCCGGCTGGCGCACGAGCAGACCCGACGCAAAGAAGCTCGCTCGTACTGGAGAGGGGAATATGGAATGTACGCAGGGACGCAGCAACCTACATTGGCTGATCGGAGCTGTGGCAGTTGCAATAGCGCTGACCGTGGCAGTATCTTCACGCGTGTACGCGCAATCCGCCGAGGCGGCCTTGCGCGGTAAAGCACCGCCCAGCAGCCAAGTTACGGCGCACAACACGGCAACCGGCCTCACACGCCGCACCCAAGCCGATGCTAACGGTGGCTATGCCATCGTAGGATTACCCCCTGGTCCTTACAAAGTCGATGCCGGACCCGGTACGGAAACGACCGTCACGCTTAGTGTTGCTTCAACGATCACACTGGATCTTCAGCCGGCCACGACAGCCTCCGAACTCGCTACTGTAACCGTCAGCGGCGCCCGGCAACCCGAGGTAAAGACCTCGGAGGTCGCGACCACAGTTTCACAATACGTGATCGAAACGACTCCGCAACTCACTCGCAACTTTCTGGAATTTGCCGATACGGTGCCGGGTGTGCAATTCACGGTCGACTCTCATGGAACCGCAACACTGCTCAGCGGTGGACAGAACGACAGTTCGACCAATGTCTTCATCGACGGTGTCGGCCAGAAAAACTACGTGCTCGAAGGTGGCATCAGCGGCCAGTTCTTCAGCCAGGGCAACCCCTTCCCGCAACTGGCAATCGGTGAATACAAAGTCATTACATCCAACTACAAGGCGGAGTATGACCAGATCTCGAGCGCCGCGGTAAGCGCCGATTCCAAGTCCGGCACCAACGAATTCCACGGCGAGGCGTTCGGCAACTACACGGGCGAAAAATTCCGGGCGGAGACACCCGCCGAAGCTGCGGCGGCCGACAAATCCCAGACTCAGGACAAGGAATTCGGCGCAGCCATCGGTGGCCCGATTCTGGCCGACCGGTTGCATTTCTTTCTAACCTACGAAGGCAAGCGATTCAACTCACCGGTTGCCGTCACTCCCGGAGCCACCCCCAGCGGGGTGAATCTGCAGGCCGTGCTACCAGCCAATGTGGTTGCGCAGTTCGGCCCTGCACAGTTACCGTTCAGTGAGGATCTGTACTTCGGCAAGCTGGATTTCGAGCCAACCGACCAGGACCGGTTTGTATTCTCCACAAAGGTACGGCGCGAGACCCAGGCGTTGAATGTAGGCTTCGACCAGGCCGCCTCCGTTGCCATTCAGGTCGAGAACGACGACACCCGCGCCGACTTGCGTTGGCAGCATACCGCCGACCGTTGGTACAACGAGCTGCTGTTGACCTTCGAGGACGTGGTGAACGCGCCGACCCCCGTCGGCTCGGGCAACGGTTTCGTGTACACCTATCAACCGGAGCAGGACAAAGAGATCATTGCCGTCGGCGCCGGCAGCGCCCTGGGGGCGCAGAACAAGGCGCAGCGCGGACCGTCCATCCAGGACGACCTGACATTGAGTCACTTTGAATGGTCCGGCGAGCACACGGTAAAAGCCGGCATCAAATTAAAGCGCATCGCGCTGGCCGCCCAGGACGCGCAAGACATCAACCCGCAGTTCTACTACGACGTGAATCCCACGGGCACGGCGTCGCTCCCCTATCAGACCTTGTTCCCCAATCCGGTCATGGGGTTGAGTCCCATAGCCCGCTCGCGTAATACCCAGCTCGGTGTCTATCTACAGGATGACTGGTCGCCCACTGACAAGCTGACTTTGAATCTGGGGGTACGCTGGGATTACGAGACCACCCCGGAATACCTCGACTACGTGACTCCAGCCAGCGTCGTCGCGGCTCTCAACAGCCAGGACCCCGGCGCGCCTGCCGGCCAGACGTATGCGCAGACCCTGGCCAAGGGAGGTATCAACATCAACAACTACATCAGCAACGGTCACAACCGCTCCGCTGCGACGGACGAGATTCAGCCACGACTCGGGTTTTCATACGATCTCAACGCCGACCAGAAGCACGTGATCTTCGGCGGCGCGGGCCGCTCCTACGACCGCGATCTGTTCAATTTTCTGCAGCTGGAGGAAACCAAGGCGGCGTTGCCCGAGGACAAGATCTTCTTCAACGTCCCCGAACGGCCTTGTACCCCCTCCCCCACATGCGTCGCCTGGAATCCGGCCTATCTGAACGGGCTCGCGAACCTGCAGTCGCTCGTAGCCGCCACTACCGCGGGTCAGGAAGTGGACATGATCAACAACCGCTTGAAGCCACCCTACTCTGACCAGTTCAGTCTCGGCATGCGCAACCGGGTCGGCGCGTGGAATACGAGCATCGCCATTGCGCGTATCCTGGGAAAGGACGGCTTCGTCTACACTCTCGGCAACCGCTTGCCCAGCGGCGCCTTTTTCCAGAATGGCAATCCGCCATTCACCAACGGAATCCCGGGATACGGCTCACTGATTCTCGGCGATAACGGCATCGAAACGCGCACCACCCAGGTGCTGTTGTCGGCGGAGAAGCCCTATACTGCGCAGTCGCGCTGGAGCGCGACGCTCGCATACACGTTCACCGAAGCGATCGACAACCGGGACATTACCCAACATTACGCTCTCGGCCAGCCGACGATTCAAGAATACCCATTTCTGCGTAACAATCAGGTGTCCAGACATCGTTTTGTCGGCACAGCGACGGTGCACGGCCCCTGGGACACGATCGTGGGAGCAAAGCTCACCCTTGCCTCCCCCATTCCCTTTGCCGACGACAGTGCCTGTTACCTGCCGCCGGGCAAGTACTTCGCCACTGGCAGCAGCTGTACTCCCGTTTCCATCGCTCCCAACAACTTCTTCGGCTACCGGCAACTGGACCTGCAGCTGACCAAGAACATCGAGTTGCCCGGGTCGGTATCGATGTACCTGCGACTGGACGTGCTCAATGTATTCGACTGGTACAACTTCGCCGACTACACCGGCCATTACGGCTCGAGCGGCGCACTACCCTCCAACGCGGTGACCTACAACACCACCGGCAACATCAGCGGTGTGCCGCGCACATTCAAGGCGCAGCTGGGAGTCCGGTTCTGATCCGGCCGGAGGCGGACGGCTACGGCGGGCCGAAGTCGGACTGAAAGAATTGCCCGTCTGCGGGTGCGGATTCGCAATCGTCCCCGTGCGCGTCGAGACCTTGCCGGTGGCGGCATCGGCGGTGAACACGGCAATCTCCCCGCCCATCGGGAATGCCCGTGTACGACGGACCACGGAATCGGGGGGTTTCCTCGCTGCGATGCCCTTTTGGGAACAGCGACCTCCTAAACGCGGCTATCGCAGGCGTTGCCTTTACCGAAACAATTGATGGAATATGCGAGGCTCAGCCGCGCAGGTACCAACCATGGTCGACCGCAGAACAGTACTAATCAGCGCAGCGGCTTTGGCGGCCATCAAAACAGCTGAGGGTGTTGCGCGCGATACAACAGTGGAGGTGCAGATGGATTCGCCAAGTGAACGCGTACTGGGCATCGGTGGACTTTTTTTCCGCAGTCGCGATCCGAAAAAGCTGGCGCAGTGGTATCAACTTCACCTCGGCATCGACCCCGTCCCCACGGAGTACGGTCATAAGGGATGGGAGCAGACCGCCGGGCCTACCGTATTCAGCCCCTTCTCGATGGATACAAAGTATTTCGGCTCGCCCGAACAGGCGTGGATGGTGAATTTTCGCGTTCGAAGTCTGGACGCCATGGTCGCGCAGCTGCGCAAGTCCAACATCGAGGTGAAGGTGGATCCGGAAAAATACCCCAATGGCCGGTTCGCCAGACTGCACGACCCGGAGGGCAATCCGATCGAGCTCTGGGAACCGGCGTAAGCTGCAGCTCTATTGACCGCGACCTCAGCGCTACTCTTAAATAATCCCGGTCTGAAATAACTCCAACTCGCTGTTGCAGGGAGCACAAGCAAATGAGTTGCGCTGACAAGCGGGAGCGCTCGATCGCGCACCGGCTGAGCGCGGCAGCCCTCGCTGTCGCACAGCTATCGGCTCTGATGGGACTCATCGGTTTTTCGCAGGGAGTACGCGCAGACCCGGTGCAACTCAGCCCCAACGTAACTGCCACGGCGATCGGCTGCGCCACCTCCAACAACGGGACGGGGCATGTGGTATGCCTCGAGTACAGCACAGGAGGAGGACTCGTTGGAGTATCCTGGCAGCCGCCTCCGGCCCTCAACGGCGGACCGGGTACCGAGCCTCCCGGGACACTCCATACTCTCGCCCCGGCATTCCCGAACCCGGCCGCCCCGCCGGTCGGGGCTCCAGGCTGCGGCTTTACAAACGACAATACCGGCATCGTCAGCTGCCTCGTCGTAACGAAGGACAGCAACGGGTTCTATCTGTCGGGATACGCCTTTTACCCACCCCCGAACCCGAAAACGCAGGTGACGAACGTACAAGCCCACGCCCAGCTGGGCAACGGGCCGATTGCCGCTGCGACGGCCACTGTCAGCAACCCGACCTGCACGGGTTCCATCGGTAACCTGGTGATTTGCGCGCTCGCCGTGAATCAGCAGCTATGGGGCATTGCCTTCGACCCGCGGAAGCCGACCGCCACCGCTCTGACTAACCTCTCATTGGGACCCGTTGTCGGCGCTCCGAATTGCGCCTCAGTGCCACACACGACGATTGCTTCAGTCTGTGCGGTCAGACAGCAGGGAGGCTTGCTGGGGTTCTCCTTTCAGTATGACGCCAACACCGCCGGCATCGACATGGTCAGCTCGGTGTCGCTCAGCACGCCGGCGCTGACCAGTGACCCGAGCTGCGCGGCCTTCACTGCACCGGGCCCCGCCGCTGGTCAGCTGACGACCTCCGCGAGCTGCGCGATTACGGCAGGCAATAACCTGGTGGGAGTCAACTTCAACCCGCAAACCGGGGCAAAAAATGGACCGGTATCGCTCGGGACCGCTCCGGACAGCGGCGCTTGGAGCGCCTCTCCAGGATGCTCCGATGCAGTTGACCGGCAGCTGGGCCACCTGACCAGCTGCGCCGTGGTATCGAGCAACGCAAACGTCTTCAACGTGACTTTTGATCTGCACGTGCGCAACTCGATCGCCGGACCCTATGCGGCCAACACAAACGGATCACCGAGCTGCGTAGCCCTTGCGATCGATGCGAATCAGCTCTACTGCGGTGCGCTGACCAGCGGCAGCTCCGCTTCCGGGCTGGAGCTGCCGGAAAAGCGTGGACCGCTCAACCCCGCGGTCATGAAATCCGTCCAGGATATCCTCAACTAACATCGGAGGTTATTTATGTCTCGCGCTATCGCCTCGGCTCTTGCGGCTTTGACCGTTCTTGGGGTCTCCACGAACGCGCAGGCTTTCTCCACTGCCTCGGGCACTGTCGTCAACCTCACGGTGGACGCGAATGTCCTCCAGACTGGAGCGGAGGTGGTCAGCTTCCAGGTTACCAATATGCCCAACACGGGATGTCCGGCAGGCGGATGGTTTCTGTTCACGCCTTCCGACATCAGCGACGCTCAAACCCGGAAAAACCTGCTGGCGACGCTGTATGCAGCAAAGCTCAGCGGCAACAGCGTGAATGTCGTCTACAGCAACACCCTGTGCGACGCTGTCTACGGGTACGCGGTTCCGATCGCGATCATCATGCCTTAGACGATCCCGATGCCATGCGTTTTTGGCATAGCTCCTCACCTCTCGGAAGGTGCACGCTCAGTCTAGGTTCCGTGCGCTGTGAGTGTTGCCAGCGGCGAAAGGCCTGACTAGGGTCGGCGCTCCTTAATCGGGGAGGTCCGTATCCATGAGCAGCGTGTCTCGACGCAGTTTGCTGAAGACTGGTGGTGCTGTGGGGTGCTCGCTGGTAGCTGCACGCATCGCCACGACACTGGGCGCGACGGACGCTGCGGCAGCGCAAGGCACCCCGAATGCCGCCGCCGCCGGGACGATAACGTTCGGCGGAGACTTAAAGGTCAATCGCATCGGTTTCGGCGCGATGCGCATCGCGCCGGGCGAAACGGAAGGCCGCCCCGACCCGACGGTCGAAGAGGCAACGCGCACACTGCGACGCGCGGTCGAGCTCGGCGTCAACTTCATCGATGCGGCCGACGTCTACGGCAAGGGCGAATGCGAGGTACGCATTCAAAAGGCACTGTACCCCTATCCGAAGGGAGTGGTCATCGCAACCAAGGGAGGCTGGCTGAAACCCAGCATGGATCCCAGTGCCTGGGATGGAAGCCCCATGCACCTGCGTGACGCTTGCGAGGCGAGCCTGTACCGCCTGCGCCTCGATCGCATCGACCTCTACCAGTTCCACATTCCCGATACAAAGGTGCCGTACGAGGAGTCGATCGGAGCTCTCGCCCGCCTGCGCGAGCAGGGCAAGATCCGTCACATCGGCGTGTCGAACGTCACACTCGACCAGATCAAGCGCGCCCGCAAGGTAGCGCCCATCGTTTCCGTCCAGAATCGATACAACATTGCCGATCGCGCGTCCGAAGAGATAGTGCGCTACTGCGAGGCGGAAGGGTTGGTCTTTATTCCGTGGGCGCCGCTTCAGCAGGAAATACCCGATGGCCAACCTCCCGGCCCGGCAAACAACCCGGCATTCGATCCGCCGGCAGGCTTCCAGGAGCGCCTGGCACAGGCCGAGAAGCAGCACGGACTCAACAAGTATCAGGGCGGACTCGCCTGGTTGATGTCCCATTCAAAGCAGATCCTGCCCATCCCGGGCACGACATCGATCGCGCACCTGGAAGAAAACATCGCCGCCGCGGCCGTCCGCTACAGCCCGCAAGAAATGAAAGTGATTGGCTGAGGGTTTGGAGTGATAAACGGACGAGCCTCGATACTGTGCGCACCACTTTGTGGCGGCATGCTGGCATTCTCCCTTCTGGCACCATTGGTCACGCAAGCGGCATCCGACGCCCCGGCAGGGCCGGCGCCCAAGTCCCGCTTCTGGGATGAGACGAGGCTTTCGCAGCCTACTTACAAGGTGCGCTCCGAGTTCAACGTACGCATCCCGATGCGGGACGGCGTGAAGCTCTCGGTCGACATCTTCTACCCCGACGCACCCGGCCAGTACCCAACGCTGGTCTGGCGTACGCCGTACAGCAACAACAACACAGAGGAGATCGCGCAGGGCAAATGGTATGCCTCGCGCGGCTACGTCGTCGTAAAGGCCGACGTGCGGGGCAAATACGACTCGGACGGAGAGTGGTACACCTACCGCCATGAGGCGGACGACGGCTATGATACCGACGAATGGATCGGCAAGCAGCCATGGAGCAACGGCAAGATCGGACTGACAGGCGGTTCGTACCTCGGCTACACCGAGATCGCCCAGGCGATCCGTGGCAGCAAGTACCTACGCTCGATGTCGGCCTCAGTCACGACCTCCGACATCTACAACAGTTGGGCATACGTCGATGGCGCGTTCTTCTACGGCTTCGCATATCCGTGGGGTGCCGTGTCGATGGATGGACATGTGGGGCAGACAAAGGACCCCGACGACTGGCCACAAGCGTATTTCCACCTTCCGATCGCCACATCCGACGCCGCCGCGGGCCACGTCAACCCGTCATACCGCGACTGGCTGAAGCATCCGCTGCGGACCGACCCCTACTGGAAACCCATCAGCTTTGAGAATCGGGTGCAGGAGATTGGCATCCCCTATCTCACGGTCGATGGCTGGTATGACCTCTTCGTCCGTGGTGCGATCAGCGACCACATGAAGATCCGCGCCAACGGCCGGACTGAGGTAGCACGTAAGGGCAAACGCCTGATCCTTGGGCCCTGGTCGCATGACACAGGTGTGCGATTCGTCAATCCACCAACGGCGAGCGATCCTGGCGTCGATTTTGGACCCGAAGCGGAGCTGAACCCGCAATACCTCTATTTGCGCTGGCACGATCACTGGCTCAAGGGCATCGACAACGGCGTGGACAAAGACCCGCCGGTAACGATCTTCGTGATGGGCGAGAACAAATGGCGCGACGAGCAGGAGTGGCCGCTTGCGCGAACGCAATACACTAAGTATTACATCCACAGCGGCGGGAAAGCGAACACCGCGAGTGGCGATGGCACGCTAGGCACACCAGTGCCAGACGGCGCCCCAACAGACGCCTTCACCTACGATCCGGCGAACCCCGTACCAACAGGGGGCGGCAACACCTGTTGCAGCTCCGTACCGGCCGGGCCCTTCGACCAGCGCAAGATCGAGGAGCGCAGCGATGTGCTCGTCTACACGACCCCCGCGCTAACTACGGCCGTCGAGGTAACCGGCCCGCTGCAGATGAAGCTCTACGCAGCAACTTCAGCGAAAGACACCGACTGGACCGTGAAGCTCGTGGACGTCCACCCGGATGGGTATGCGCAAAACATCCAGGACGGCATCATCCGGGCTCGCTACAACGGGACGATCGGGAAGTCCGCCAGGCTCCTCGAGCCCGGCAAGGTTTACGAATACACGATCGACATGTGGGCGACGAGCAATGTGTTCCTGCCCGGCCACAAGATCCGGCTCGAGGTCTCGAGCAGTAACTTCCCGCGCTTCGACCGCAACCTCAACACCGGTGAAGATCCGGCAACCGGAACGCGCATGGAGCAAGCGCAACAGACGATCTATCACTCGGCGGAGTATCCCTCGCACGTCATTCTGCCAATCATTCCGCGGGACGGCGGAATGACCAACTAAAGACCCCGCGCCAAACTCAAACACAGCCGAAGGTCTCGAGCCCCGGATCGAGCCAACAGCGCGCAGCGAATATCCGAGGCGCATGCACCCTTCTAGTGCGCGCACACTCTCGGTGCGGACGCGCGATTCGCGTCGTGCGTGACGTAAATCGGCGACGGCGCGGTATACACATCGCATCGAAGCACTTGAGAAATCAACAACGTCGGAGCGACCCAACAATACCAATTATGTTCCCGATGGGAACATTTGCAGCGCCGATATAACTCGACTAAACATAGTGCGTCTTCATTTGCAACGTATTCATTCATGGAGGAATACAACATGGGACGCTCACGATTAACTCGTAGGTGCGTGCAGGTGGCTGTTGCCTCTGCACTGGCGCTTACGATGGACGCCGCCTTCGCATCGCCCGCGCAGTGGCAACCCGATACCTTTTACACCGCAGGCACGATTGTGCTGTTCAATGGTGACGATTTCAAAGCCCTGGTCGCCCAGACCGACTTCACGGGCACGGGTTGGAATCCGACGACTCAGACCCTTTGGCAGGATCTAGGCCCGGACGCCGCGGGACCGCCACCACCGCCGCCGCCACCCCCACCACCACCGCCGCCACCCACCCCCCCCCCACCCACCACCCCC
>Ga0134126_10000163_pt1 | contig 86160 bp, 65 predicted proteins | sample KB31752_FD_96881 | JGI IMG/M metagenome (GOLD analysis project Ga0134126, IMG submission 96881) | Terrestrial soil microbial communities with excess Nitrogen fertilizer from Kellogg Biological Station, Michigan, USA - KB3-175-2 | ecosystem: Environmental > Terrestrial > Soil > Unclassified ...
GCCGATCGCATGGCCCAATTGGCACGCGAGAATGCCGATCCAGCGCCGCTGCGCCGCCGCGCTCTCAACCAGGCCGCGCGGGAACTGTTGTTGGCGCAGTCCAGCGATTGGGCGTTCATCCTCAAGACCGGCACCATGGTCGAATACGCCACGGAACGCACGCGCGTGCATGTGAACAATTTCAATCATCTCTATGAGACCATCCGGCACAACGAAATCGACGAAGGCTGGCTCAACAGCATCGAAGGCCGGCACAATCTCTTCCCCGACATTGACTATCGGATTTATGCCTAAACCGCACGCGCATGGCTCGCTTACTCCCGTTTACGTTTCGTGAAACGTAAACGGGAGAGGAGTAAACTGACCGTGCGCCAGGCGGTTCCAGTCCTGAAGAATATTAAAAGAGTTGCTTCCCGGTTTTTCTCCTTGACATCTCTTCACGCCGAGTTCACAATGCAAAAATTGGTCTGACCAGTTCGGTCAGTCCATTAAATCAGCCATTTCATTTTGTTCGCTGTCCGACATCTTTGACTCGTAAGGAGACTCGTAATGCGCTCGAATCGTCGCGGCTTTACGCTCATTGAGTTGTTGGTAGTGATCGCCATCATCGCTATCTTGATCGGGCTGCTGTTACCTGCCGTGCAGAAGGTTCGCGAGGCGGCTTCCCGCGCCCAGTGTACCAACAACTTCAAGCAGTGGGGGCTGGCCATGCACATGCACAACGATACGATGGGTGCGCTGCCTCCTGGAGCGAATAGCACCTTCAGGCACACCTGGGTCGTGCATCTGTGGCCCTACATCGAGCAACAGAACCTGGCGAACCTCTACGGCAACCCGAACACGCAGCAGTTCTACACCTCTCCTCGCATCAACCAGAACGCCTTCACCGGCGTCTGCGCCATGCAGGTGAAAATGTACTATTGTCCCTCGGATCGCCCCAACGCTTACTGGACGGGCGATGCTTATTATCGGTGCCGCGGCAATTACGCCGTCAACTGGGGACCAACCACCTATCCTTCGTCCACGAACTTGACCGGGCCGTTCGGCTACCAGAACAACAATCCCTCGCTTCCCCAGCAAACGAGCATTCAGACGATACCCGACGGCACCTCGAACACGCTCCTCATGTCCGAGATCATCGTGGCCATGGCCGATAATTCTTTTGATGGCCAGGGCGATTTTCTGAATGACGATACGGGCGGTCAGGGCGGACGGTTCATGACCTTCAACCAGCCCAACAGCGGCACCGACCAAATGGCCTATTGCACCAACACGAACCCGCGTTTCACGCCTTGCACGACCAGTTCGCCGTACCAGATGGCGGCGCGCAGCAAACACACCGGCGGAGTCAACGCCCTGTATTGCGATGGCTCGGTCCATTTCGTCCCCAACTCCGTCGCTCTGCAAGTGTGGCAGGCCCTCGGCAGCACCAACGGAGGCGAGCCAATCAGCAGCAGTTACTAAGAGTTGGTGGACAAAACCGAGCCGCGACCGTAAGGGAGCGGTTGTAACTTTCAATACAACCTTCCCTTACGGTCGTGGCTAAACGGGACATTAGTCGAAGACGGTTCTGGAACGATTAGCGAAGTGAGCCTCTTGCGGCCTAGCGTTCCTCGCTAAGCCGCGAGAGGCGAAGATGGGATTACATGCTTGGGGCCGGGGATTCACCCCTGGTCCCGGTAGGGTTTCTTGTCGCGGTACAGTTTCAACCGCTGTTGCATTTTCATGCGGTCCTCGCGGTCCAGCGATTTATCCTCCAGCGCTCGGCTCTGCTCGGCCACGGCCTTGTCGAACTGGCCCGTCTCGGCATAGGCGGCCGCCAGGGCGGCGTGATACTCCCAGTCCGCATCTCGGCCAACCAACTTGAGCGCCTTTTGGGCCAACTCCACCGCCTTCTTGCCGTCTCGATACTTCGCCTCCGGGCAGGTCGCGCGGAAGAAGGCGTATTCGCGGCACAGCCAGTCCAGGGACGGGTCAAGCCGTAAGGCTGCCTCAAAATCGCGGACGGCTTCGGCATAGTGTTTCATCTTGGCTCGTGTGCGGCCCCGGCTCACATAGGACGTGGCAGATTGGGGATCGAGACGGATGGCTTCGCGATAGTCCTTGAGAGCGTGGTCGTAGTCCTTCTTGTCCCGAAAAGCGGCGGCGCGATTGTTGAAGGCAAGGGCGCTCTTGGGATCGAGACGGATCGCCTCATCGTAGTCCTTAATGGCGCGATTGTAGTCCTTCTTATCGCTGTAGACATCGCCTCGCCCAACGAAGGCGGCGACAAACTTAGGTTCGAGCCGAATAGCCTCATCGAAATCCTTGAGGGCGCGATCGTAGTCCTTCTTGAGACTGTAGGTAGCCCCCCGGTCGATAATGACGTTGGCGTCTTGGGGAGCGAGGCCGATCGCCTCGCTATAGTCCTTGAGAGCGTGGTCGTAATCCTTCTTGTGAGTGAAGGCATTGCCCCGCCAGATGAAGGTTTTGGCGTCCTTGGGGTTGAGGCGTATGGCCTCACCGAAGTCCCTGATCGCGTGGTCGTAGTCCTCTTTGGCAAGGTAGGCGATGCCGCGCCAGTTGAAGAAGTCGGCGTCCTTGGGATCAAGACGAATGGCTTCATCGTAATCCTTGATGGCGCGGTCGTAATCCTCCTTCTCGCGGTAGGTGGCACCCCGTCTAACGAAGGTGACGGCTTCCTTGGGATCGAGACGGATGGCCTCATCGAAATCCTTGATCGCGTGGTCGTAGTCCTTCTTGGCACCATAGGCGACGCCCCGTGCAACGAAGACGAGAGCCTCTTTGAAGCCGAGACGAATGGCCTCGTCGTAATCCTTGATGGCGCGATCGGAGTCCTTCTTATCGTTGTAGGCACCACCTCGTCCAAAGAAGGCGACGGCGTTCGCCGGATCGAGGCGAATGGCCGTGCTGAAATCCTTGATGGCGCGATCGTAATCCTTCTTCTCGTGATAGGTAGCGGCTCGGCTGTTGAAGGCGGCGGCGGCCTTGGGATCGAGACGGATAGCTTCGTCGTAGTCCTTGATGGCGCGATCGTAATCCTTCTTGACGCTATAGGTGACGCCCCGTCTTACGAAGGCTTTGGCGAAGGTGGGGTCGAGGCGGATGGCTTCGTCGAAATCCTTGAGGGCGCGGTTGTAGTCTTTCTGTTCGTGGAAGGCGGCTCCTCGGTTCTTGAAGAGCAAGGCTACCTTGGGATCGAGGCGTATCGCCTCGTCGAAGTCCTTGATGGCACGGCAGTAGTCCTTCTTGTCGCTGTGGATGTTGCCGCGATTGCTGAAGGCGGCGGCTTCCTTGGGATCGAGGCGGATGGCTTCGTCGAAATCCTTGAGGGCGCGGGCATAGTCATTCTTGTCATAGAAGACCCTGCCCCGCCGGACAAAGACTTCGGCATCTTTGGGATCGAGGCGGATGGCCTCCTCGAAATCCTTGAGAGCGCGGGCATAGTCTTTTTTGTCGTAGTAGGCTTTGCCGCGGTGGGTGAAGGCGTCGGCGTACGCATGGTCGAGGCGTATCGCTTCGTCGAAGTCCTTGATAGCGCGGGCGTAGTCTTTCTTGTCGTTGTAGGCGGTGCCCCGTCCAACAAGGGCGGTGAGAAACTTGGGATCGAGGCGGATGGCCTCACTGTAGTCCTTGATCGCCGTGTCGAGTGCGCCTCGCAATCCCCAAGCCTGGGCGCGGAAGGCGTAGGGGCTTGCGTCCTTGGGGTTGGCGCGAATGCGGCCGGTGAAATAGTCCACCGCGTCCTCCAAGCGCACCGCGTCCTTCTTGGGTAGCCAATCTTCAACGCCGCGCTCGCGTAGCCTGATATGTCCGTCGTTCTCGGCCAACACACGATGGGAAATGCCCTGGAGAGTCGCGGTGTAGACTTGTTCGCCATCCTTGCGATGGCCGATACGGAGACGGGTTTTCTTGAGAAGGATCGTTTTGCCGACCCAGGAGTCATCCGCGCCGGCCGGGGCGCAAGCCGCGAACAGAAGCAGCAGCGGCAACCAGATTCGGAAACCGCTGCGGCGCTGATGGGTGAGAAAAGGTGTCATCCGCTTTGAACTCTCCTCAACAACGGGGATACACGAGGCGAAACGAGCCGCTCGCGGCTTAGCGCTCTTCGCTAAGCCGCGAGCGGCGAAGAAGCGTTTACATAAACTCCTCGACCAGTTCCTTACGCTGGTCCTTCGTCAATCCGTGCGGCTTGCCGATGAGCGGACCTTCCTGCAAGACCGGATCGAGTTGCTCCAGCGACGGACGCGGATTGGGATTGCGATAAAACAAACCAATCGGAATCTTCGCCCCCCATTCCAGCGCTCGATCCATCGCCGCGTGGAAATTCGTCGGATCGTGGCCGTTGTCTTCCAGACGATAGACGCGGTCGCGATACCAATGATACGTGTTCTGTTTGTTGAATGTCACGCACGGGCTGAACACATCAATCAGGGCAAAGCCCTGATGCTGGATGCCGTCCATGTACAGTTTCAACAGATGCTTGGGATCGCCGCTGAAGCCACGGGCGATGTAACCGCAGCCGCTGGCCAGGGCCAACGCCAACGGATTGAGCATATGCTCCAGGTTGCCGCCCGGCGTGCTTTTCGTCACCATGCCATGCTCGCTGGTCGGCGACGTTTGGCCCGTTGTCAGACCGTAAATCTCGTTATTCATCACGATGTAGGTCAGATTGATGTTGCGGCGCATGGCCTGGATGAAGTGATTCAGGCCGATGCCGTAGCCGTCGCCGTCGCCGCCGGTGGCGAGGACGGTCAGGTGATGATTGGCCAATTTAGCGCCGGTGGCGAAGGGCAGGGCGCGGCCGTGCAGACTATGCACACCGTAAGAGCGGAAGAAGCCCGGCAGGTTCGACGAACAGCCGATGCCGGAGACGACGAGCAATTCGTGCGGCTGAATCTCCAACTCGGCGCAGGCTTTCTGCATGACGTTGAGGACGCCGAAATCGCCGCAGCCCGGACACCAGTCCGGGGCAACGTCGGCTTTGAAACTCTTGACTTCCAGCTTGCGAGCGGTTGCGGTCAAAGTCGTCATTCTAAAAACTCCGTGTTTGGGATTCGCGAGAAGATCCGGAGGACACCAGCCGCTGTTTTTCGCGGCGGAAGATGATGCACAGATGCCGCGTATCTTCCTCGGGTGGGAAGCTGCGCAGGCGGTTGCCGGTGCCCGGTTCGGCCGGACACCAAATGAGATGATCGCCGTCCAGTTCGTAGATAATCAGCGACGTTTTGCCGCGATGCTTCGCCGGCCCCTCGCTGATGGTCATGTCCATCATGCGCGGTTTGCTGGTGGGATCGAGGGTGAAAGTACCGAGATAAATGTCGCCGCTCGTGAACTTGACGGTGAAATGGTCGCCGGCGATCAGCATTTGCGCTTCGCGGATGCCGGAGACGAAATTCCACGTTCCTTGCAGGCGATCCCGGTCTTTTCGGGCGGCCGCTTCGCGCGCCAAATCGAGGTCGAGTAATAAGGTTTCCATGAAATAGCTCCCGTTCAGTGTTCAGTGTTCAGTGTTCAGTGTTCAGTGTTCAGTGTTCAGTGTTCAGTGTTCAGTGTTCAGTGTTCAGTGTTCAGTGTTCAGTGTTCAGTGTCGGTGATCCACCAAATCTCAACGGAACACTGAACACTGAACACTGAACACTGTTCAATGACTGCTGGCATGCGCGACGCCAGAGAGCCGGCCCACCCAGTCGGCGCTGGTGCCGCTGGGATGATCGGTTCGCCAACCCGGTTCGATGGACTGCGCGTTCACAATCTCCGCCTTGCCGCTCAGGATGTCTCGCACGGCGGCGACGATGTGCTTCGGCTCGAATGGTTCGCCGTCATACTTGCGAATATGGCCGTTGGCCGCGATGCCGGTTTCGGCCCGCAAATGACGCGCGAACTGACCGCTCTGGGTGTTCTCGACCACGATAATGCGCCGGCTACGACCGAGAAGTTTCTGCACCTCCTTGACCTGGAACGGCACCAGATAGCGGATTTGCACATGATTGGCCGAGATGCCCTCGCCGTTGAGACGCTCGACCGCTTCGGTGAGGACGCCCCAAGTGGAACCCCAACCGATCAGCGTCACTTCGGCGTCGGCGGGTCCGGTGAATAAGGGCGGCGGCAGATGCGCGAGTACCGTACTCATCTTGCGCACGCGCTTATCCACCATCTTTTTGCGACGCACCGGATCGGTGAACACGTCGCTGAGGAGGACGCCATCCTCGTCGTGTTCGTCGGTGCCGGACACATAGAGATGGCCGGGTACGCCGGGCACGGCGCGCGGCGAGATGCCGGACTCGGTATTCTTGTAACGCAGATACGGCTCGCCGTTAGCGTGATATTCGCCGTTGCCGTTGTTGCTGGGCAGAATCACGTCGCCGCGATCGATCGGCAGCGCGTGTTCCAACAGGGTCGGATCGACCGTCTCATTGCCCTCGCTGAGAAGCAGATCGGAAAGGACGATGACGGGACATTGATAGCGGTCAGCCAGATTGAACGCTTGCTGAACCGTGGGAGAGCAATCGGGGATGCTCAGCGGCGCGACGATGATACGTGGGAAATCGCCCTGGCTGGCACCGATCGCCTGATTGAGATCGCCCTGCTCGGTCTTGGTCGGCACGCCGGTGGAGGGACCAGCCCGCATGACGTTGATGGCCACCACCGGCGTTTCGATGATGCCGGACATGCTGATGGCCTCGGTCATCAGCGCGAAACCGCCGCCGGAGGTGGCGCACATGCCACGCACGCCCATGTGATTGGCGCCGATGGTCATGTTGATGACAGAGATTTCATCCTCGACCTGACGGACGCAGATGCCGAGTTTGGCCCCGTGCGCGGCCATCCAGTGCAGAACGCCGGATGCCGGACTCATGGGATAGGCACAGTAGAATTTACAATCGGCGATCGCCGCTGCCATCGCCAGCACTTCGTTGCCGCTGACGAGCGCCCATTTCTGCTCGGACGGACTTAGTTGACGCGGCAGCGGTTGGAAATGCTGTCCGGCGTAGTCGAAGCCAGCCCGCGCCGCCTCGACGTTGGTGCCGATAACCTTCGGCTTCTTGGCGAACGTCGTGCTGATGACGGATTCAAGTCCGACGAAATCCAGTCCCATCAGCCGCATCACGGCACCGACGGCGACCGTGTTCTGCATGACGGGCAGTTCCTTGTAAGTGGGTGCCAGGTCCGGCACCGGCAGCGGGCAAAGTTGCACCCCCTTGGGCGGCTCATAGGTAGGCTTGACCTTGGCCGTGTTGTACAGGGCCACTCCTCCCGGCCCCAGTTCTTGCAGATGACGGTCGAGTGTATCTTGATTCAGGGCGATCAATGCATCGATCTGGTCGCCGTGATTGAGCGGCTTGTGTGCCGACACACGCAGACGCAGCCAGGAATGGCCGCCGCGTATGACAGACTGATAACTGTTGTAGGCGTAAACGCCCTGTCCTTGCCGTGCCACGGCAAGAGCGAGCGTGTTGCCGGCCGAGGCGACGCCGTCGCCTGCGGCCCCACCGATACCGACGATCAGGTTGGCATGGTCCATTAGTGAAATCCCCCGCCCAAGTTGAACGAACCGGCCACGAATGTACGAACGACCGTCCAGACGCGCCGGACGGAACGTGGCCCAAAGTGTGATGTGCGCTCTGCTCTCGAACCGTTATTGTTGCGGGTGCCGCCAGCCGAACGGACACGTTCAGAAAGGACGGAGGTTGGCAGCAAGGAACCGGAATCTTCTCCGATGATAAAAGGTTTTCGGCGCTCTGCAATGAAATAAATGGCGTAATTTCGTTTTCCCCATGACGCTCCCCGGCAACGCTGGTTGCACCGCGCCGATCGTGCCGGTAAACTTTTAAGCAGAAGCGAGGGCGAAACATGGCAATCATCGTGACGTGTCCGTGTGGCCGGCAACTACGGCTCGACGAGCAATTCGTCGGCAAAAAAGTTCGCTGTCCGATTTGCCAGCAGATATTCATGGCGGCGGGAAGCGCGGGCGGCGACTTTCAGATCGAGAACACGCTGCCACCCAGCGAGCCAGCGCCGATCCCTCCGCGTCTCCGCGAAGCGCCGGCGACCCTATCGCCGCAAGACGCTGAGCCGGCCACCTTTGACCTGGCTCCTTCCGACGAGCGTGAATCCACACCTCCTCGCTCTCGGCCGCGGATTGCCGATGATGAGGCTGATGATTATTCGCACAAAATAGACAGGATTAAGAGAAAAAATCGCCGGCCGTCCGGCTCACAAGGCTTATTGCGGCCGGGAACATGGTCGATCACAAAAGCGCTCGACATCATCGCGAGTCTCATGCTGATCGGCGCGGCGATCGCTCTTTTTCTGTCGATCTTAAACATCAAGCTGGTGTCCGCTTCGTCGGCAACGCCGCAACGCATTACGCTGTCGCAACTGCTGGCCAGTGGACCAGGCAACAACGCCCATGTCATCGTCACCGATTTCGTTCCGGCCCGCAATTACGTCTATCTGTACCAGAAAAACAAATACGAAGTCGTCAGCCCCCAAGCGGCCGCGAGTCGGCACTGGACGGAAGTTTGGGTTCCGCTCGTACCGTTGACACCCCAGATGAAGGCTCAACTGGCTGCGGGCGAGGACATCTCCCGTCTGCTCCAGCCTCAAGCTGCCCGTGCCGTCGTGCGCTTGGCCAATGTCCATGACAGAGTTTCCGTTGAACAATGGTGCAACAACAAGCTCGAAGTCCAGGGCATGATCGTCAATTCGATCACCTCGCTCAATAGCACCACCGAGAACTTGTTGAAAGAAAGTTATCCAGGCACCGATTTCTCGACTTGCTTGCTCATTCACGAAGGCCGCGAACCGCCCACGATGGTGGGAATCATCTTCGGTTTCGCTCTCGGCACGCTGCTAATAGTCGTCGGCGGTCTGTGGTTCATCTTCCGTTTTGTCTTCCGCGAACGATGAATTGCCAGGCCGCAGCGCCAGCAAGAAAAGCCCCTTGCTGGCGCTGCGGGCTGGCAATTCAAACGCGCATACTACGCCATCGTCCGCTGGCGAAGCGCGCCAGAAAGAACACGCCGCGCGCCAGCAAATCGACGAACATCGCCAGCCAGGCACCGAACAAGCCGAGATTGAAGCCGTGATACACGCCCAGAGGCCCCAGGTCGATCCACGGCCACGTCAGCAGATACGCAAGTGGGATGCGCAGGACGAAGAAACCAAACCAAGTGAACAGCACCGGCACGCGGTTATCTCCCGCGCCGCGCAGCGCACTGGTGAAGATGATGCACGACGCCAGCGCCGGCATGGCGAACGCGACCAACCGCAGCACCGGCACGCCTTCATCAATGATGGTTTGCTGCCCCTCATCGGGACAGAACAAACGGAACATCGGCGCGGCCAACAAAAAGAAAATGACGCCCATGAACGTCATCAGCGCGCCGCCCAGCGCGAACGCCGTCCAGCCGCTGCGGGCGGCGCGCTGCGGATCTTTCGCGCCGAGATTCTGACCAACCAGCGTCATCGCCGCCGTACCGAACGCGCCGCCGGATAGATAGCCCAGCGCCTCCAGTCCCAGGGCGATGCCGTGCGCCGCCTTGGCCGCGTCGCTCAGATGGTTGATGATGCCGAGAAACCACAATTGGCCAACAGCCACCGAAAGACTATCTACGCCGGCCGGCACACTGAGACGCAGCAGGCGGCGGAGCAATCCCGCGTCCGGCCAGAACTGCCGCCAGCGCAGCTGCAACCCCGCCCGGCCGTGCAGCAGCACCGCCACGACCGCACATGCGCCCAGGACATTGCTGACGGCCGTGCCCAGCGCGATGCCGGCGAAACCCAAAGGCGGAACGGGACCGAAGCCGTGGAAGAAGCCCCAGGCCAACGGCACATTGAACACCGCCACGCCGGCACGCACCCACAAGCCGGTCAGCGTGTCGCCGGCCCCGACCAGGCAAGCGATGCCCGCCGCCTCGATCACCTGGAAGACCAGCAGCGCGAACAACGGCTGCAAGTAGATCACCGCGAAGCGCGCGACCGTGCCTTCCAGTTGCAGCATCCGCACCAGCAACGGCAAACCTAACAGACCAATGAGCGACCCGGCCAATCCGAAAACCACCGCCAACAGCAGCGATTGATTGGTGATGTGGATGGCCGAACGTCGATCACCGGCGCCGATGCTATGGGCAACGAGGGCCGTGCTGCCGACGCTGACGAGAACCGTGTAACTACTGATGAACCAGGCCAGGTAGTTCGCCGTCGTCTGGGCGGCTTGCAACGCGATCTGATCGGCGTCGGCCGCGTGCGCGTGACCGGCCAGCCAGCGATCGGACCAACTGACGAACAGCACGATGAACTGCTGCATGAGCGCCGGCCAAGCCAGCATCAGCACCAGATACCAAGTCGGCCAACGCAGATTCACCCGCCGCGGAGCCGACGCCGGCTCCGTGAGAGGGAGTTCCTCACTGATTTGAGGTGATGCGAGAGGATTTAGGTCGCTTAACTGCTGATCGTCCACTCGGGGCCTCCCGCGATCCCGAAATGGTCGCCGACGCGGAGCTTGCGTCCCGGTTGCACGGCCATCACGCCGTTCACGAGGATGTCGCCGGCGCGCACCATCTGCTTCGCCTGCCCGCCGGTGTCGGCCAGGCCAACCGCCTTGACCGCATGGGCCAGCGCGATGTATTCGCCTCGTAGGGTGAGGATTGCTCCCGCGGAAGATTCGTTCATGACACGCTTCCCCTCCTCGACTCCGCTTCTCGATGACATCGCCTGATGTCGGAAGTGGGCCATTCAGCATAACGAAAATCGCGCAGCGATAAGAACGCCAATGTCCTGCCGCTGCCTTTTTCCACTCCTCCGTGTAGAATAAATAGGTAGACGCAAAACCATCTTCAAATGTTGGATGTGGGTTCGTCCTCCGCCACACGAAAAACAAGGACTCTTACCATGACTGATTTGTTCGATGAAATCCGTGATCTCAAAACACGCCACAACGCCACTATCCTCGCTCACTACTACCAAGACGGCGAAATCCAGGAACTGGCCGACTTCACCGGCGACAGTCTGAAATTGGCACGCGAGGCCACGCAGGTAAAAACTTCGACCATCGTTTTCTGCGGCGTGCATTTCATGGCCGAGACGGCCAAGATACTCAACCCCGACAAGCGCGTTCTGCTGCCGGATCTGCAAGCAGGATGCAGCCTGGCCGATAGCTGCCCCGCCGACAAACTGGCACGCTATCAAGAAATGTTGCGCATCAATGGCCGGCGTTTCCAGACCGTCACCTACATCAACAGCACGGCCGCCGTCAAAGCCCTGTCCGACTGGGTTGTCACCTCCGGCAACGCCGAGGCGATCATCCGCCGCGTGCCGGCCGACTCCGAAATCTTATTCGTGCCGGATCGCCATCTCGGTCAATATCTGCAAGAAGTGACGGGCCGAAAGATGATCCTCTGGGATGGCTCGTGCATCGTCCATGAAATCTTCAGCGTCGGCGATCTGCTGACGATGAAGCGCAAACTACCCGCTGCCGTGACACTGGCTCATCCGGAATGTCCGGCCAATGTCCGCGAACACAGCGATTTCGTTGGCGGCACCGAAGCCATGCTCAAACACCTGGCCACGTACACGCAGCCGACCGATTTTCTCGTCGCCACCGAAGCGAACATGATGTGGCAGATGCAGAGCAAATTTCCGCAACACCGCTATCATCCCGTACCGGGCATTACCTGCGCTTGCAATAAGTGCCCGCACATGGCGAGAAATACGCTCGAAAAACTCCGCGATTGCCTGGCTAACGGCTCCCCGGAGATCGCCTGGCAGCCCTCGTTCGACCGCGCCCGCGAAGTCCTCCAACGCAGCTTGCTCAAGTAAAAAAACCTTTCACCACGGAAAACACGGAAAACACGGAAAAATACAAAAGACAAAAAGAATAAAAGAAAATGGATTGCTCAAAAGCGAGAACCAACGAGAGCGTACTCGATCTCCTCTTTTTGTTTTTTGTGTTTTTTCCGTGTTTTCCGTGTTTTCCGTGGTGAAAGGTTTTTGAGGGATTTGTGATGCCGTTGATTCCCAATCGCTTTCTCTTTCGTGTTGCCTACCCGTGCCGTTATGTTGCCGAGGTGCCGCGCGAGGGTAGCGATGACTTGCTCGATCTGCCGTCGTCCTGCCGGCTCGATGGTTTCACCGATATGGACGAGCGGCCGCCGTTCGCCGACGTGCGCGTCGGTTGGAATGAAGGCGGTTTCGCCCTGCAAGTTGAGGTACGCGGCAAGGAACAAACGCCGGTCGGCGATGCCGCTCGCCCGCGTCATTCCGATGGCGTCACCGTGTGGATCGACACGCGCGACGCCCGCGCCAGCCATCGCGCCAGCCGTCACTGTCATCAGTTTCATTTCCTGGTGACCGGCGGCGGTCCCGACAAGGATGAACCCGCCTTCGTGCAGAGCAAGATCAATCGCGCCCTTCAGGATGCCCCCATCGTCAGTGCGGACACCGTGCCATTTCAGTTCGGGCGTCGCACCGGTGGCTATCGGCTCGAAGCATTCCTCCCCGCGTCGGCGCTGCATGGGTTCGATCCCGAACAAAATCCCCGCATGGGCATTCACGTCGCGATTCACGATCAGGAGTTAGGCGAGCAGTCTCTCAGCGTGGGCGGCGATTTTCCTTGCGCGGAAGATCCGAGTTTGTGGAGCGTGTTGGAATTGGTGAAAGAGGAGACGGAAGAGCCGGATCGATAAGCAAAATCCCCCGGCCGCAAGCGCGGTCGGGGGATTCGCGGAATACACGGGAGAGTCAGGGAGGGCATCAGCCCTCCAGTCGTGTTTCGCCAATTGTTTTAATAGCGCCGGCCACCGCCGCCACCACCACCGCCGTAGCCGCCGCGACCACCGCCGCCGCCACCGCCGTAGCCACCGCGACCACCACCACCGCTACGGCCGCCGCCGCCATCCGGTTTGGGACGCGCCTCGTTGACGGTCAGGGACCGGCCATCGACTTCCGTACCATTCAGCGAGGTGATTGCCGCCTGCGCTTCCGAGTCATTGCCCATCTCCACGAAGCCGAAGCCCTTGGAGCGGCCGGTGTCGCGGTCCATGATGACCTGAGCCGACACCACGCTGCCATGCGCCTCGAACAGACGCTGCAGCTCACTGTCTCCCACCGAGTAGGGCAGATTGCCCACGTACAACTTCTTGCCCATAGAGGGCCTCCGAAAGGAACCTGGCGAGGCACGCCGTCATCCCATAGGATGACCTGCTCCGCGATACGTTGACCGAGGGACTCCGGAAAGGAGAATGGGAGAGATGGCGCGGAGGCAAGCATCACATCCATGGACCGATTCACGAAGCCCACATTGCCACGCATTATAGCATCTGTTTGCGCCGTGAACAGACCGATTCCGTGATTTCGCGCGAATGCGCAGGTAGGAGAAAAAGTGTCGTGCTGAGGCGGATCATCCCGGCGTTCCGAAGCGGGGCCCAAGTGCCCCGCAGCGGCGCCAGAGAGCCGGAGTCATTCCTGAGGAGCCGCATCGGGAGTGCGCTGACGCAGCGGACCACGGTAAGTAATCCGACCCTTGTGCAGATCGTAGGGGGAGATGGCGACCGTCACCGTGTCGCCAGGCAGGATACGAATGAAGTTCTTGCGGATCTTGCCGGCAATATGGGCGACGATCTCGTGGCCGTTCTCCAGACGGACGCGGAACTGCGTGTTGGCCAGGGCGGCGACCACCTTGCCCTGCACCTGAATCGCTTCTTCTTTGGCCATAAAGTCTCCTAATAAATCCACTCAGGCAAGTAAAACCCAACCACGTAGCATCGAAACGCCTCGATGCGGAGGCCAAGACCGGCTTGCCTGGAGCGCCGGCGGCCTCAAAAAACCCGTTATCAGTCCGAAGGGAAAAGCAGGCAACGAGGACGCTGCCACGGGCCGGTCGGGATGCCTCCATTTTTACTCGCGCAACGCCCGACATGCAAGACGAGTCACCCGCTGCGCGGGAAATCCTCACCCGCTGCGCGGGAAATCCGAAATCCGAAATCCGAAATCCGAAATCCGAAATCCGAAAGAAAACTCAAACTCCAAATCCAAAACCCCAAACCCCAAATGGCTGATGAAAGGTTTTGCGTTTTGATATTTGCATTTTGGTTTTCTTTCGGATTTCGGATTTCGGATTTCGGATTTCGGATTTCCCGCGCAGCGGGTGAGGATTTCCCGCGCAGCGGGTGAGGATTTCCCGCGCAGCGGGTGAGGATTTCCCGCGCAGCGGGCAGTGAGTGCGGATTGTCCTTGCGCGAAAACGGGGAAAATGCAGGAATCTACCAGACAGGACGCGACGCTGTGATACACTTACGGTAAGAGGAGTCGGACGCAGCGTCCGGCCGGATGGGCGTGGACAGGAGGAACTGATGATGCCGCAACACAACGTGGAAGAACTTTTGCCGGAGACGCGGCGAATGGAGATTTTCCTGGCCCTCGTCGAGACGCAGGATCAGGATGTCGGCGTGGCCCGCTCGCGTCAACTCGTCGCCACTCGCTTCAGTATCAGCGAGGATCAGGTCAAACGCATTGAGCAGGAAGGTCTCGATCACGAATGGCCGCCCCTGTGAGACGGCCGGCGAAACGCCGGTCCCACCTGGAGCTAGAGCGTTTCAAGCGGCTCTTCGCGCCCCGTGGTCAAACGATGGATGATACCCGCGATCGCTCCCAGGCGTTTATTGCCGCGTGCCCGAATAATATCGCAGTCCGCCATCGACGGCGCCAGGGCACGGCGGCGCGTTCGCTCCAGCAACTGCTCGAATAGATTCGGTGCCGCGTCGAGCAATCGACCGTGGACGAACAGCTTGCTCGGATTGAACAGGTTGATGACCGCTGCCAATCCGACCGCGAGATATTCCAACACCTGAGCGAACTCCTCATCCGCCTTCACGTCTCCGCTCCGCAAGAGCGCGATGACTTCCTCAATGGTCAATTTTCGCTCCAGACGCGCGGACAGGGCCGAGGCGAGAGCGGTATCCGTGGCCACGGTTTCCAGACAACCACGGTTGCCGCAGCCGCACGGTTTGCCGTGAATATCCACGGTGATATGCCCCAGTTCGCCGCCCAGCCCGCTGTGCCCTTCGAGAATGTGGCCGCCGTGGACCACGCCGACGCCCAACCCCTCGCTGATGTCGAGCATGGCGAAGTCGGCCACATCGCGAGCTGCCCCATAAGTCATCTCCGCCAGGCACAGGGCATGCGATTCCTGCAAGATGGCCGTTTCCAACCCCAGACGCTTTTTCATATCCTCGCCTAGCTGCTGGCCATCCGTCTGGTGCAGATTCGGCGAGAACACCGTGCGCCGCTCGCGCCGGTTGAGCAACCCCGGCATGCTGATGCCGAGGCCGTGTACGCGGGCCGGATGTTCTTCCATCAACTGGCGGGCGTGACGGACCAAAACATTGACGAGATCACCGTAGCGCGCCGGCGTGGCGAAGTGTCGAACGAGGTCGGCGTGAATCTGTCCATCGAGGCCGGCGGACACTAACTCGCAGCGTTTAGCACCGACGACTGCTCCCAGAACGGATACCGTCTTCGTCGCCAACCGCAGCACGCGACCGGGTCGGCCCAACGCTTGCTGTCGAGCATCACCCTCTTCCAGCAGTCCCGCCTCCAACAGAGCCGACACAGTGCGCGTCACCGTTGGCCCGCTGATTTTCGTGTGCCGGGCAATCTCGGCGCGCGACAGCGGCCCGTGTCCCTGAAGCGCCGTCAGCACCTCGCGCTCACTGAGTTGCCGCAGCAGCGACCCGCGCGGTTTCGTTCGTGCATTCCTCATGGCGTTTGCCCTACCTTGTCGGCGTGCCGGAAAAATTTATTTTATCCCTTGCTTTTCTCTCCCACTATAATTACTTTCATTCAGTATGAAAGTAAATACCCGGCTTGCGCCGGGTCCACTTTCCACGGCACGAACGAGACAGCAGCTATGGCAGACAAGAAACAATTCAACGCGGCGATCATCGGCCTGGGCTTCGGCGCCGAGTTCATCCCCATTTACCAGAAGCACCCGCTGGCCAATCCCTACGCCATCTGCCAGCGCACCGAGAGCAAGCTGAAGCAGGTCGGCGACGCCTTCGGCATCGCCAAGCGCTACACGAAATACGAAGACGTGTTGGCCGATCCCAACGTGGACTTCGTCCACATTAACACGCCCATTCCCGATCATGCTCCGCAAGCCATTGCTGCGCTCAAGGCCGGCAAGCACGTTATGTCTACCGTGCCGATGGCCACCACCATCGAGGAATGCCAGCAGATTGTCGAACTGGTCAAAAAGACCGGCCTCAAATACATGATGGCCGAAACCGTCGTCTATGCCCGCGAGTTTCTGTTCGTCAAGGAACTGTACGAAAAGGGCGAGTTGGGCAAAATTCAATTTCTGCAAGCGAGCCATCAACAAGACATGGACGGTTGGCCGAATTACTGGCCGGGCTTGCCGCCGATGCACTACGCCACGCACTGCGTCGGCCCGTGTCTGGCGTTGACGAAGGCAGAGGCAGAGTACGTCTCCTGCTTCGGTTCCGGCACAATTCGGCAAGAGCTAATCGGCAAATACAATTCGCCTTTCGCGGTCGAGACGACGCATATCAAACTGCGTAATTCTGACTTGACAGCTCGTATTTATCGCTCACTGTTCGACACGGCTCGGCAATACCGCGAGAGTTTCGACGTGTTCGGCACGAAGAAATCATTCGAGTGGCAGCTGATCGAGGGCGAGGAGCCGGTGATCCACACGGCCAAGAAGCCGGAGCCGGAAATCCCCGAGCGCGTCAAGGTGCCCGACTACGCGCACTTGTTGCCGTCCGAGATCCAGCGCTTCACGATGCGCGGCGTCTACGATGCGGGTGAACACGCCCATTTGTCGTTCATCCAGGGTGGCGGCCACGGCGGTTCGCATCCGCATTTGGTTCATGAGTTCGTATCGGCGCTGGCGCAAAACCGCGATCCATACCCCAATGCGGTGCAGTCGGCCAATTGGACGTGCGTTGGCATCTGTGCCCATGAGTCAGCGCTGAAGGGCGGCGAGATCGTCAAGTTGCCCGCGTTCACATTGTTGCCGAGGTGATGGCCCCGCCTGCAAGCAACGGCAGCCGCACAACCAAAACGAAACGCGGCCTCGGCTGTTGAGGCGGCGTTTCTTACCCAGGTTCCGATTTTACCAACAAGGGAGGTCCACGGATGAACAGAATGTGGTTTGCTGGTCTGCTGCCTCTCCTCTTGGCCGCGGCTCCCGCTCAGGCACAGGGTTCAAAGTCCGCTGAAACCGTTCCCGCGCCCAGCAACATTCGAGGCGCGGAGTATCCGCGCATCCATTCCGATCTGCGGGTGACGTTCCGTATCAAGGCGCCGGACGCCAAGAAGATCGAGTTCGGATTTTTTACCCCCAAGCGGTATCCCGCGGAGAAGGACAAGAAGGGTTTCTGGACCGCGACCACGGACCCACAGGTGCCGGGGTTCCATTACTACAGGGTTTTCATCGACGGCGTGGAGGTCAACGACCCTGCCAGTGAGACGTTCTACGGCACCGGCAAGGAGACCAGTGGCATCGAGATCCCGGAAAAGGGTGTCGATTTCTATCTCCCCAAAGATGTGCCGCACGGCGAGATCCGGGAGCGCTGGTATCATTCCAAGACAACCCAGCAGTGGCGTCGCATCTTTGTCTACACACCGCCCGGCTACGACAGCAACCGCGAGACGCGCTATCCGGTGCTCTACTTGCAGCACGGTGGCGGCGAAGACGAACGAGGTTGGCCGAACCAGGGGCGCGTCGGCTTCATCCTGGATAATCTGCTTGCCGAGCGGAAGGCGAAGTCCATGATCGTGGTCATGGAGCAGGGCTATGCGCGTCGGCCCAGTGAGGCGGCCCCCTCTCCAGCCCGGCCGGCCGCGACGGGGCCGAATCGCCCCGCGCCCCGCGATTTCAGCCGGCGGTTTGCGGCCTTCGAGGAGGTGATGGTTAAGGATCTAATCCCGATGATCGACGCGACCTATCGCACCATCCCAGATCGAGAAAATCGGGCGATGGCCGGGCTTTCCATGGGTGGCATGCAGACGTTCCAGATCACGCTCAAGCATCTGGATCTGTTCGCTTACATCGGCGGTTTCAGCGGGGCGGGCGGAGGCTTCGGCGGTGCCCCCTTTGACCCGAAGACGGCCCACAACGGCGTCATGGCGGACGCGGGCGCGTTCAACAAAAAGGTGCGTCTTCTCTGGCTGGGCATTGGCACGGCCGAGGGAAAGCGGATGTACGACAGCGTGAAGAGCTACCACGAGGCGCTGGGGAAGGCCGGGATCAAGCACACGTACTACGAATCGCCCGGCACGGCGCACGAGTGGCTGACGTGGCGCCGCTGCTTGCACGAGTTCGCTCCGCTCCTGTTTGTGAACGTGCCCGCTGTTGTCCGGCCCGGCAGGCCGCAACGGGGCGCCATCGTGCTGAACCCCGATGACAAACCTGCGTTTCCCGATCCACCCGCCGGGTTTGACAAAGGGAGCATGGACGTGCCGCACGGCAAGTTGGAAATGGTTTCCTACGAATCCAAGTCGGTCGGCACGACACGCAAGATGCAGGTCTATACGCCGCCGGGCTACTCCAAAGAGAAAAAGTATCCGGTTCTGTATCTGCTGCACGGCATCGGCGGCGATGAAACGGAATGGCAGCGCTTCTGCAAGCCTAACATCCTCCTCGATAACCTGCTGGCCAAGGGAAAGATCACGCCCATGATCGTGGTCATGCCCAACGGCCGCGCGCAAAAGAATGACCGGGCCGAGGGGAACGTCTTCCGCTCTGCACCGGCCTTCGCGGCTTTCGAGCAGGACCTGCTGAAGGACGTGATTCCGGCAATCGAAGCACGCTACTCGGTGCAAGCGGACCGTGCGCACCGGGCGCTGGCCGGTCTCTCCATGGGGGGCGGCCAGGCTCTCAACTTTGGACTGGCGCACCTCGATACCTTCGCCTGGGTCGGTGCCTTCTCCGCAGCGCCCAACACGAAGCCTCCGGCGCAGCTGGTGCCCGATCCGGCGGTTGCCAAGAAAAAACTGAAACTGCTCTGGCTCGCCTGCGGCAAGAAGGATGGCTTGATCCGCATCAGTCAGGGTGTGCATTCTTACCTGAAGAAAAAGGACGTTCCACATGTGTGGCATGTGGACGGCAACGCGCACGACCCGACGGAGTGGCGGAACAATCTGTATCTCTTCTCGCAACGAATTTTTCGCTGAGAGGCGATCGGGAAAGACGGGAACGTGCGGAGAAAACCTTCCGACTCCAACGAATGCGCAGGCTTGCCGCGCAGCCGATCATTTTCCGAATTTGTAATTCGGAAGATTGCTAATTTCGTACTGTGCCAAGGGGCTGACAACATGAAAAACTCGCTGATTCAAGCTATCCCGCCCAACAATACGTCGAAAGTGTTAGGGTTCATCTGTGGCCTGCTGGCTTTATTGGTTTCCCCAGCATACGCCGAATCGCCGCGCATCAAGGTGCTGTTTCTTGGCGACAACGGCCATCACAAACCCAGCGAACGCGCCGCCGATTTGATGCGGCCCTTCGCACGCGCCGGCATCGATATGGCCTACACGGACGATCTGAATGATCTCAATAAGGATAACCTGTTTCGCTACGACGGCCTCATCATCTATGCCAACCACACCAAAATTTCGCCCTCGCAGGAAGAGGCTCTGCTATCGTTCGTCGAGAACGGCAGAGGACTGATTGCCTTGCACTGCGCCTCGTACTGTTTCCTCAATTCGCCCAAGTATATCTCGCTGGTCGGCGGGCAATTTCAGAGCCACAAGACCGGCGTGTTCCGCACGCGCATCGTGGACGCCAAACATCCCGCCCTGAAGGGCGTCAAGGAGTTTGAAGCATGGGACGAAACCTATGTGCATCATCGGTTGGCCGGTGATCGCCACGTCCTAATGGTCCGTGAGGAGGACGGCAAACGCGAGCCGTGGACGTGGGTACGGAAGCAAGGCAAGGGCCGGGTTTTCTACACGGCTTCGGGACACGATGAACGAGTCTTTCGCAATGCGGACTTCCAGCATCTCGTAATTCAGGGCGTTCGCTGGGCGGTCGGCCGGCCCAATCACGAGTATGTCACCAAACCCTTTGAGTATCTGGAGGGCGAACTGCCGAACTATCGCGCCGGTCGCGGCGCGCGCTTGCACAAGATGCAGGCGCCGCTGTCGCCGGCCGAGTCGATGAAGCATCTCAGCGTGCCGGGCGATTTCCGTGTCGAGTTGTTCGCGTCCGAACCGGACATTGTCAAACCTATCGCCATCAACTGGGATGCGCGCGGCCGGGCCTGGATCGCCGAATCGCTCGATTACCCCAACAACAAACGCCCCGACGGTGAGGGGCACGATCGCATTTTGATCGCCGAGGATACCAACGGCGACGGCAAGGCCGACAAGTTCACCGTTTTCGCCGACAAACTCAGCATTCCGACCAGCATGGTCTTCGCGGGCGGCGGTTTAATCGTCGCGCAGGCACCACACATGCTGTTTTTGAAGGACACCGACGGCGACGGCAAGGCCGATGTGCGCAAGACGCTGTTCACCGGCTTTCGCATCAACGACACGCACGCGGGGCCGAGCAATTTGCGGCTCGGGATCGATAATTGGATTTACGCCACAGTCGGCTATGCGGGTTTTGAAGGGGTCGTCGGCGGCAAGCGCCATCGTTTTGGCCAAGGCATTTTTCGTTTCAAGCCGGACGGTTCCGAGCTAGAGTTTTTGGGTTCCACGAGCAATAACACCTGGGGGCTTGGTCTTGGCGCGACGGGCGAAATCTTCTACTCGACGGCCAACGGCGAACACTCGTCGTATCTGGCGATCCCCAATCGCTACTTCGAGTCGGTGCGAGGTCTACTCGGCAAAGGCACGATCCGCATGGCCGACTACCGGAACATTCATCCGATAACGGCGATCCGTCAAGTAGATAACCACGATGGTTTCACCGCTGCCGCCGGTCACGCCGTCTACACGGCGCGACAGTTTCCGCAATCTTACTGGAACCGCATGGCCTTCGTCGCCGAGCCGACCGGCCATCTCGTGGCCATGTGCAAACTCGACAAACAGGGCAGCAACTTCGTCACACACGATCGTTTCAATTTGCTGGCCAGCACCGACGAATGGACGGCCCCCATCGCGGCCGAGGTCGGTCCCGATGGCGCGGTGTGGGTACTCGACTGGTACAACTACATCGTCCAGCACAATCCAACGCCGCCCGGTTTCACGACCGGCAAGGGGGCCGCTTACGTCACGCCGCTGCGCGACAAGAAACATGGCCGTATCTATCGCATCATCAACGGAGCGGCGAAAACTCCGGCCACCGTCGATCTCGAAGCGGCTACGCCCGCGCAACTCATCGCCGCGCTCGAAAATGAAAATATGTTATGGCGTTTGACTGCGCAGCGCCGGCTCGTTGATCGTGGCAAAACAGATGTGCTGCCCGCGCTGGTCAAACTGATTGAACACAATACGAACACTTTCGATCTCACGGGTGAGAATGCAGTCGTCGTCCACGCTCTTTGGACCATGCACGGCCTGGGTGCCTTCGCCAAACCCGATGCGAAAACGGCGAAATTGCTTCACGACAATCTGAAACATATTGCCCCCGGTGCCCGCTGTGCGGCGTTGGGCGTCCTGCCGCGCACGCAGGAATCTGTGAAGGCGATTCTGGCGGCCGATGTCCTGAAGGACCGTCAACCGCTGGTGCGGCGGGCTGCTTTGCTGGCTCTGAGCGAGATGCCGGCCACGAAGGAAGCGGGTGCCGCCGTTCACGCACTCTTGATGGTGCCGGAGAACGACAAGGATCGCTGGATTCCGCTGGCGGCCACCTGCGCCGCCGCTCGCCATGACATTGGCTTTTTGACGGCAGCCTTGACGAACGGCCGGCGTAAGCCGACTGGTACAGACTCCACCAGCCTGGTGACATCGGCCGCTCGCCAGACTCTGCGCGTCGTCGCCGAGCATTACGCTCGTGGAGATACGCATGGCTCCTTAAGCGATCTTCTTAAGCTCTTGAAGGATGCCAACCCTGTTGATACGGACATGCTCCTTGAAGGTTTCGCCGCCGGTTGGCCGAAGGGCAACACTCCGAAACTGGACGACTCCAGCCGTGACGCATTGGTTGCTCTGATGCCGCGTCTTGGTGCCAACGGACAATTGCACCTGGCGACACTGGCCGGGCGTTGGGGACTTGCCCCGCGCTTCGAGAAAGCGCTGGCTGGCCTACGCAAAACGCTCCTCGCCGTCGTCGCCGACGAGAAGCGCTCCGAGAAGGAACGCATCGAGTCCGCCCAACGGCTGGCGCAGATGCAACCCGATCGCGCCGTGCTGGAAAGCCTGCTCGCCGAGGTATCGCCGAAAGCGAGTCCGGCGTTATCGTCTGGGATTCTCGACGCCGCGGGACAGGCGACCGCGCCCGAACTTGGCCGCATCCTCATCGAACGCTGGAACCAGTTCACGCCGCGCGTTCGCCAGCAGGCCGCCGCCATCCTGCTGCGCCGCCCCGAATGGTCCACGGTCTTGCTCGATGCGCTGGACAAAGGCACCGTCCCGGCCACCGATCTCAGCCTCGATCAAGCGCAACAGTTGACCAATCATCCCGACAAGAAACTTGCCGCGCGCGCTCATGCCATTCTCGCGCGCGGCGGCCGGCTGCCCAGTCCCGACCGTCAGAAGGTACTCGATGAATACACCCCGCTTGTCGAGAAGACCGGCGACGCCCGCAAGGGTTTCGAGGTGTTCAAGAACATCTGCGCCAAGTGCCATCGCCACGGCGACACCGGCGAGACCATCGCCCCGAACCTGACCGGCTTCAACGTCCATCCCAAGAGCAAAATCCTGCAAAAGATGCTCGATCCCAATCGTTCGGTCGAGGGCAATTATCGCCAATACACCGTTACGACGAAGGCCGGCCGTGTCTTCAACGGCCTGCTCGCCTCCGAGACGAAGACGGCCATCGAAGTGGTGGACACTGAGGCCAAGCGACACGTCATCCTCCGCGACGACATTGAGGAAATGCTCGCCTCCAATCGCACGATCATGCCCGAAGGATTCGAGAAACAGTTGAGCAAGGACGACATCGTTAACGTGCTGGAGTTCCTGACGGCCAAGGGCAAATATGTACCAATTCCCCTCGATAAAGTCGCTACCATTGTCAGCACGCAGGGCATGTTTTACAGCAAGGACGCGCCCGCCGAGCGGCTGATCTTCCGCGACTGGAAAGCGAAGACGTTCAACGGCGTACCCTTCCAACTCGTCGATCCGCGCGGCAGTCGCGTCAAGAACGTCATTTTACTTCACAGCACGAACGGCACGATTCCGCCGAAGATGCCGAAGTCGGTGGTGCTGCCTTGTAACACGCCGGCGCGGACGATCCACTTCCTCAGTGGCGTCAGCGGTTGGGGTTCTCCTGGCGGCGACAAAGGTTCCGTGTCGATGATCGTGCGTCTGCGCTACGCCGACGGCAAGACGGAAGACCATCCCTTGAAGAATGGCGAACAGTTCGCCGACTACATCCGCCGCGTGGATGTACCAGGATCACAATTCGCGTTCGATCTACGCGGCCGGCAGATTCGCTATCTGGCGGTGACGCCGGAGCGCGGAGAGACGATCAAGGAGATTGAGTTGCTGAAAGGGCCGGATCGCACGGCACCGGTGGTCATGGCGGTGACGGTCGAGACGCGGTGAGAAATGACGGTATCCTCTCGAACCCCTGAAGGTCTGCCGCATCGTTGCCCCGTCTGTGGCAAGATAGCCGCTTTGGAGCCGTCTTATCCAGACGGCGACTCCCTTTGTCCGGCTTGCGGTCATTTGTTATGGTGGTTTCGGGATCGCTATGGTGAATCGGTGCAGTTGAGCAGTTCGTTTCGCGACGAGATGGATTCGCTGGATATGGTTGAGTTGGTAATGGAACTAGAGGAGGAGTTTCATGTCACCATCCCCGACGATGAGGCCGAACGGATCAAAACAGTCGAAGAGGCGATTCGGTTTATTGAGAGACACCGCAGTGGTTCCTAAACAATGCACCACCAACCTTTGCGTATCGCCATGTGGTCGGGACCACGCAACATCTCCACGGCGTTGATGCGTTCGTGGGGCAATCGGCCTGATACATTCGTCTGCGACGAACCCTTCTACGCGCATTACCTTGTGCAAACGAAGATCACCCATCCCGGCGGTGATGAGGTTATTCGTCATCAGGAGAACGATTGGCGCAAGGTGGCCGGCTGGCTGACGGGGCCAATTCCCGAAGACAAGACTATCTTCTATCAGAAGCACATGGCCCATCATCTGCTGCCGAATATGGAACGCGGCTGGCTAAACGAGGTGACGAATTGTTTTCTCATCCGCGAGCCGCGCGAGATGCTGACATCGCTGTTACACTTCCTGCCGCAACCGACCCTGGCCGACACAGGCTTGCCTCAACAGGTCGAAATCTTCCGGCAAGTCCAGGAACGCACCGGCAAGACGCCCCCGGTCATTGATGGCCGTGATGTACTCGACAATCCGCGCCGCATACTCGGTCACTTATGCGACGCGTTACATGTGCCATTCACGGAGGCGATGTTATCGTGGCCTGCGGGACCACGAAGCACCGATGGCATCTGGGCGAAATACTGGTATGCCGCCGTCGAAAAAACTACCTCGTTCCAACCGTACACGCCCAAGCCCGATCAAGTCCCCGAATCACTGAAGCAAGTACAAGAAGAGTGCGAGAGACTGTACCACGAACTGTACCGCCACCGCTTGCATGCAACATGATGAAGAATTTCACCACGGAAAACACGGAAAGAACGGAAAAAAGACAAAAGGCAAAAGGCAAAAAAGCAAGAGGAGACTTCCATGACGCTTCTGCACGAACAAGAGAGTTATGCGATTCTCGGCGCTTGTTTTGAAGTGTACAAGGATAAGGGTTGTGGATTTTTGGAAGCGGTATATCAGGAATGTCTTGAGTTGGAACTGAGTTTTCAGACCATCCCCTTCGTACCGCAGTCGGAACTGCAATTGTTGTACAAGGGGCGAACATTGAAACAGACCTATAAACCAGATTTCATCTGCTTTGACAAGGTAATCCTGGAGATCAAGGCTGTCTCTGCCCTGGACGATGAACATCGCAAGCAAGTCCACAATTATCTGAAAGCCACGGGTTTCCGGCTTGGGATGTTAATCAATTTTGGTCATCATCCTAAGCTCGAATTTGAGCGCATCGTCCGTTGATTCTTCTCTCTTGTATTTTTTCCGTTCTTTCCGTGTTTTCCGTGGTGAAATGTATTTTTGTGGTGCTGCGATGTTGCAAAAATTCAATGAGAAAAACCGCGATTTGATCGTCAATATCAATGGCAAGTTGATCCACCGCGATCAAGCCGGCGTCAGTCCCTTCGATTCCGCAGTACAAGGCGGCGATGCCGTGTGGGAGGGACTTCGCCTGTATGATGGCCGAATCTTCAAACTGCGCGAGCATCTTGATCGTTTGCGCAGTTCGGCCCTGGCAATGGCTTTCGCGGTCATCCCCTCGCACGACGAGATCATCGAGCAAATCAAACGGACGTTAGCGGCGAATGCGATGAGCGATGGCGTGCATATTCGGCTGACGTTGACGCGCGGCGTCAAGATCACGTCCGGAATGGACCCGCGCTTGAATCAAGCCGGGCCGACGCTCATTGTGTTGGCCGAACATAAATCGCCGGTCTACGACAAGGGCGGTGTCACACTTATAACCAGCAGTGTGCGCCGGCCGCCGCCGGACTGCATGGACCCGAAAATCCATCATTGTAATTTAATCTGCTCCATCTTGGCCAAAATCGAGGCCAACGCTGCCGGTGCCGACGATGCGATTATGCTCGATCTGCGTGGATTTGTAGCCGAAACCAACGCCACACATGTTTTCGTTGTCTATCAGGGTGTCGTCCTGACAAGTCGAGCCGTCGCTTGCCCTGAAGGGATTACACGCGATACCGTACTGGAAATCTGCCGGAGCGCGGGCATTCCGCATGAGGAGAAAGATCTATCGCTGACGGAGGTTTATCGCGCCGACGAAATGTTTTGCACCGGCACGATGGGCGAATTGGCCCCCGTCGTCAAGGTGGATGGCCGTACTATCGGCGCGGCCGCGGCCGGACCGATGACGCGCCGGCTTATAGAACTATTCCGTCAACGCACCGACCAAGAAGGTGAGATGGTTGTTTGATCGCTCCGGGAGAATCGTCATGCGGATGGTCGCGTTTGTGGGGTTCGTAGTCCTCAGTGTGTTCACGACCAAAGCCCGCGGAGACGATACGATTGTCAAGGTCGGGCAGGGCAGTTACACGCTTACGCCGCCGCCTGGAGCGAAGCAACCGCCTGCGATCGTGTACAAAACGGACAACTTCCACGGTCCCATCCCCACAAACGATTGGTGCAGTTCACTCGTCTTCGCCAAGTATTCCGAGAGCCAATATCCGCATCCGCTCGCGGTCAAGGCAATGCCGGCCGGCTTGCGCGTGTATTATCCTGGACCATCGATCACGGCTGATCGCGTCGGCATCTTCGGCGATATGCCGGACGGTGGACAAGACTTTGTCCTCGGGCATTCCGGACAGGCCGAGTTTCCTGACGCCCGCTTGCATGATTTCAGTGATTGGTTCGTCACGGCTTCCTTCGCCGTTGCCGGGAAACGAATGCGTGTGTCCTACGGTCACGGCAGCCCGTTCGTTTACGCGCTTTACGAAGGCGGGGAACCGCAACTGACCTTCACCAAGAAACCGACCGTGTGGGCGGGCGATGCGAAATCGTCCGTTCTCGGCGTGACTATTGATGGCCGGCATTATGGCTTGTTTGGTCCGACCGGCGCGACGTGGGCCGGCCTTGATACGAACAAGCTGACGTGCAAACTTGGCGATAAAGCCTATTTCGCTGTAGCAGTGTTGCCTAAGGCGACTGCAGAAACCTTGGCTTTATTTCGGCGTCACGCTTACGTGCATGTGGTCGGAACGAAAATCGAATGGGCCTACGATGCCAAAACCAGCGCCGTCACGGAGCAATTCACGTTCACCACGAAGGTTCACGAAGGCGACGAAAAAGCAACCCTGTTCGCCCTCTATCCGCATCAGTGGCGACGCAGTTCAACGAAGTTAACCGATCTTCAATATACGTGTGTGCGTGGAACCATGAAACTTGCCGCCGGCATGGGCTTCTCGACGCGCCGCGTCTTTCCCGGCGTCCTCGTGGCATTGCCGGGTCGCGGTGCCTACGACAAAAAGACGCTGAAACAGTATGTCGAAGCGGAGACGAGCGCGGCCGTTGCCGATCCGCGCGATACCTACTGGACCGGCAAGCGTCTGGGCAAACTGGCCGCGCTCATCCCCATCGCGGAGCAGGCCGGCGCAGACGCGGCCAAGACGAAAATGCTCGGCGAATTGAAACGCCGGCTCGAAGAATGGTTCACGGCTGACAAACCAAAGGATGCGGCGAAAGATGCCGGACGTTTTTGCTACAACCGCACCTGGGGCACGCTCATCGGCTATCCGGCCAGCTACGGCAGCGACGATCAACTCAACGATCATCATTTTCACTATGGCTATTACATCAAGGCCGCCGCCGAGGTCGCCCGCCACGATCCCGATTGGGCGTCCGCGAAGCGCTGGGGCGGCATGGTCGATTTGCTCATCCGCGACATCGCCAGCCCGGACCATCACGATAAACGGTTTCCGTTTCTGCGCAACTTCGATCCGTATGCCGGCCATTCATGGGCATCGGGTACGGCCCTGTTTGGCAGCGGCAATAATCAGGAATCGTCTTCCGAGGCGATGAACGCCTGGACCGGCCTCATTCTGTGGGGAGAGACAACCGGCGATCGCTCCCTGCGCGATCTGGGTATTTATCTCTACACCGTCGAGATGGACGCGATCAACGAATACTGGTTCGACGTACACGGCGAGAACCATCGCCAGGGTTTTACGCCGTCGGTGGTGACGATGGTGTGGGGTGGCAAGGGCGTCAATGAGACGTGGTTCTCGAACAAACCGCCTATTGTCCACGGTATCAACTGGATTCCTCTTCACGGCGGATCGTTGTATCTGGGCCACTATCCGGCGTATGTCCACAAGAATTACCAAGCCTTGGTCAAGGAGAATGGCGGCGAGAAATGCGATGAATGGGCGGATGCCGTGCTGATGGTTCTCGCGCTCGACGATCCGCGTTCGGCGATCCGGCAATTCGAGGCACGCAAGAAATCGCTGCCCATTGAGGCGGGCAATTCACGCGCGAATCTCTATCACTGGCTGTACAATCTCGATGCGCTGGGCCATGTCGATCGCAGCGTCACCGCGGATTATCCGCTGTATGCGGTGTTTCGCAAGGGTAAAATACAGACTTATGTTATCCATAATATCATGAACGAACGACGCACAATTACCTTCTCCGATGGGACCGTGATGACGATGAGCGGAAAAGGCATTGCGGTTGAGACACGCCCTGTTGCCGAAAGGAAAATACCATGAATCCACAAGGTTCCTCGGCGCACGACGAACGTGATGATGTCTGTACTTCACCGGCTTGCGACTGTGGTACGCTGCCGCGCCGTGATTTTCTTCTCGCCGTCGGGCTGGGGACGGCCGGGACGCTGGCCTCAGCGCGACGCGCCGTCGCTGGGCCGTTTCACGCGGAGGATTTCGCTACGTTGGTGCCTGCCGATAAGAAACTCGATCCCGATTGGGTTAAGTCACTCTTCGCGCGGGGTACACGAACCGTCTTCCGGGGTGCCGAACTGGACAAGATCGGCATGCCGGTCGGTGGCATTTGCGCCGGCATGCTGTACCTGGGTGGCGACGGCAAATTGTGGCTGTGGGACATTTTCAATCGCGTTTATGATGCGGGCAGCGGTGGGCCGCACTATGCTCATCCGCTGACGCCCTCCTCGCCGCTCGATCAGGGTTTCGCCCTGCAAATGACCGTTGGCGACAAGACGCAAACGCGGCCTCTCGACCGTAGTGGTTTCGCCGATATTCGTTTTACCGGCGAATATCCCATCGGCTTTGTCGAGTATCGCGATCCTAATTCACCATTATCGGTTTCGCTGGAAGCGTTCTCGCCGTTTATTCCGCTCGACGCGGATAGCTCCAGTTTGCCAGCGACGGTGATGCATTTCACCGTCAAGAACACGAGCAAGGACAAAGTCGAGGCGGAGTTGGGCGGCTGGCTGGAGAACGCCGTTTGTCTGCATAGTGGCCAACCGGGGCGCTTGCAGCGACGCAACGGCGTCGTGCGTCGTCCGGGAGTCACGTTCCTTGAATGCAGCGCTGAAGCCGTGCCCCAGCGCCCGCGCTCAGCGGTGCGTGCCGATATGCTCTTCGAGGATTTCGAGAAGGGAACGTATGAAGGCTGGACCGTCACCGGCACCGCGTTCGGCAAGGAGCCGGTAGAAAGGGCGAAGATGCCCGCGTATCAGGGTGAGATCGGTTCCAAAGGGAAACGCCTGGTCAACACGCACAACGCTCGGCAAGGTGAGGATGTCCGAAAGGCCGATGCCCACATCGGCACGCTGACCAGTAAGCCGTTCAAGATCGAACGCCATTACATCACATTTCTCATTGGCGGTGGGTCACACAAAGGAAAAACATGTGTCAATTTGCTCATCGATGATAAAGTCGTAGTCTCGGCGACCGGCCGCGACAACAATCACATGCAGCCGCACAGTTTCGATGTGCGACCTTGGGCCGGTCAGATGGCGCGGATACAGATCGTTGATAACGAACGGGGAGCGTGGGGCAACATCGGCGTGGATGACATTGTTTTCAGCGATCGGCCGCGCGACGTGCCGTTTGTTCTCAGCGAACAATTCGACCACGGCACGATGGGACTGGCCTTGCTGGATCCCGTTGAGGGCGATCGCGCGGTGACGGCGCTGCCTGATAGCAGAGTGCCCACTGGCATTTTCAGCCATCGCGCGAAAGTCGCGGACGAACCTGTGAACCGTCCCTTTGGCCGCAAGCTCGTGGGGTCGCTAACACGCAAGCTCACGCTCGAACCTGGTGCCGAGGCAACCGTCACGTTCGTCATCACCTGGCATTTTCCGAACATTCGCCTCGCCCCTTTACCAGACCTGGGCGGTCGCTCTTACGGCAAGCGTTTCAAGTCCGCTCTCGCTGTTGCGGAGTACATTGCCGCGAACTTCAAGCGTTTGAGCCAGCAAACGCGACTGTGGCACGATACTTGGTACGACTCGACGCTGCCGTACTGGTTCCTCGATCGTACCTTCGTCAACACGTCCATCCTCGCTTCGACAACGTGCTACTGGTTCGCTAACGGTCGCTTCTATGGCTGGGAGGGTGTCGGTTGCTGTGCGGGGACTTGTACGCATGTCTGGCAATACGCGCAGGCAGTCGCGCGCATTTTCCCGCAGTTGGAACGCACGACGCGCGAGAACGTCGATTACGGCGTGGCCTTCCATGCCGACAGCGGGGCGATGGACTATCGCGCCGAGGCGGCTCGACAGGTTGCCGTGGATGGGCAGGCTGGCACGATCTTGCGTGCTTATCGCGAACATCAAATGTCGGTGGATGCCGCGTTCCTCAAGCGCACCTGGCCGCGCATCAAGAAATCCATCGAGTACCTGATGCGCCAGGACCGCGACGCGGACGGGTTGCTTGAGGGCGAGCAGTACAACACGCTTGATGCGCCGTGGTATGGCGAGATTGCCTGGATTAGTTCGCTCTATCTCGCCGCCGTCCGCGCCGGGGCGGCAATGGCCGAGGAAATGAACGATGCCGCTTTCGCCAAGCGCTGTCAGGCGATTGCGGAGCGCGGCCATAAACGCATGGTTGAACGCGTGTTCAATGGTGAATATTTTATCCAGCGACTCGATCCCAAGCACCTCGAAGCGATCAACTCCAACGACGGTTGCGAGATCGATCAAATGCTCGGCCAAAGTTGGGCCTGGCAGGTCGGTTTACCGCGTGTGCTGCCGGAGAAAGAGACGCGCTCGGCCCTGCAAGCACTGTGGAAATATAACTTCACGCCGGACATTGGCCCCTATCGGCGTGGATTCAAGGCCATCCAGGGCGGGCGCTGGTACGCCATGCCGGGCGAGGGCGGTCTGCTCATGTGTACCTGGCCGAAGGGCGGTGCCGAGAAAGCGGCCGGCAAGGGCCACGCCGGTTTTGTCGCTTATTTTAATGAGTGCATGACCGGCTTCGAGTATCAGGTTGCCGCTCACATGATGGCCGAGGGGTTAACACAAGAGAGCCTGGCCATTGTGCGGACGATTCACGATCGCTATCACGCCGCACGCCGAAATCCATTCAACGAGATTGAATGTAGCGATCATTACGCCCGCGCCATGGCCGGCTATGGCGTCTTCCTGACGGCGTGCGGTTACGAGCATCATGGACCGAAGGGACATCTCGGTTTCGCACCGCGGCTAACGCCAGAGGATTTCCGCGCTCCCTTCACCACGGCCGAGGGTTGGGGGACTTTCACTCAGAAGCGTGCGGGCCGCACGCAACAAGACACAATCGCTCTGAAATGGGGTAAATTGCGGATGCGCACACTCACTTTTGCAGTCGCGGAGAAAGTCAAGCCGGCCCAGGTGAAGGTCACGCTCAAGGGGAAGGAATTAGCGTGCCGGCACTCTATGCGAGACGGACGACTGCTCATCGCGCTGGAGACCGACGTGATCCTGGAAGCCGGGCAGACACTGAAAATCACGGTCGGATAAGGAACCGCGAGTGGTAGGGCTTAGCCCTCTGCTCATTCAGCGTGTGAAGTGTAGTTGAATGCTCCCCACCACCAGCAACACGAACCAGCAGCAGCCGAGCAGAGTCAGGCCATAGGTCAGACCGAACGGCGCACACACCATGAACACAGCCAGGCCGAAGAAAATCACACTCCAGACATAGAACCATCCCCAGATCGACGCGCCAAGGGTGGCGAAGCACATGCCGCTGAGTACGGCCAGTACCGGTGCCAGCGGCAGCGGCTCGTTAAGGAAATGATTGACGATCACCAGCGACAGAAAGCCGCCATAATACGCGGGCACGAGGTTCCAGACTTGTCGTTCCACCGCCGTCATGCCGCGCTCTTTCACGGGCCGCAGACGCACCGCCAGGAAGAGCATGACGCCGATCTGCGTGAGTTTCGTCGCCAACATCGCCATCCAGCGATAACTCGGCTCCAAATGAAGCTCCCAGTAATTCGCCAGGGCGCAGCCGACCAGGATAGTCAGACCGACGGCCAACAGCAAGCGCGGCCAGCCCTCCGAAAGAATATCGCGATGGCGCGCGCCCAGGCCGCGCCTCAGCCGTTTCAGCCAGGTCAGCCGTTTGGCCGTAACCGGTTCGCCGCGCAGAAACGCACGCAGGTCCGCGGCGAGGCCGGCGGCGCTGGCGTAGCGATCCTCCGGGCGCTTGGCCAACGCCTTGAGGCAGACGGCTTCCACCTCACGCGGAATAGCGGGGTTGTGCAGGCGCGGCGAGGGAGGGCTGTCCTCGACCACCTGCGCCGGCAAGGCGTGAGCGGGGCCTTCAAACGGCAATCGACCCGTCAGCAACTCGTAGAGGATCACGCCGAGCGAATACACATCGCTGCGTGCGTCGGCGGTGTGACTGTGGCCGGCGGCCTGCTCGGGGGCCATGTAGGGCAATGAGCCGAGAATGTGACCGTCGGAGGTCGGCGCACTGGCCGAATCGGTCAGAAAATCCAGACGGGCCAGGCCGAAATCGAGAACGTGCGGCCGACCTTCCGCGTCGATGAGAAGGTTGCCCGGTTTGAGGTCGCGATGGCAGACGCCTTGGCCGTGTGCATGCTCGACCACCTCGGCGATACACGCGACCAACTCGACCATCTCGGCGAGGCTGGCTCCGCGCTGCTGACACCACAGACGCGGCTCAACACCCTCGATGAACTCCGTCACCAGATAATAAGGCGGTCCCTGCCGGCTATAATCGAAGAGTTGGACGATCCCAGGATGCGCCAGGCGTGCGATGGCGCAGGCCTCGCGTTGAAAGCGACGCACCGCTTCGGGTTGATCGAGCCGGCCGGCGTGGAGTACCTTCAAGGCGACCTGTCGCTTCACGTCGGGATCGAAACCCAGGTAGACGATGCCGAATCCGCCCTGGCCCAGCTCGCGCTCGATGCGATACGGACCGATGTGTTCCGGTCCGCCGCTCCGCGAATGACTCAGAGGGCACTCGGCGAGAGTAGTCGGGTCGCCGAACAGCTGATCGAGCGCGGCCAGAGCGCTGCCGAGTTCGGGATGCCGCGCCAGCAATGCCGCGCGGTCCACGGATTGGCCGGACTGGATGGCGGTGAGCGCGGCGTCGAGCGCCGCCGCTGCTTCCGGCTCCAGGGTGAGAGTGTCCAACGGAGTGGAACGCTTAAATTCTGTCATGAAAGCGGACCAATCAAGATAAAAAAGATTCAGCCGACATCTTACACCAGCGACCATTGTCCTGCGCGAGTCTTCACCGATTATCCGTTCCGTTCGGCTCAACTGCAACCAAGATCGCGCGGAACCCATAAGATAGCGCGGAAAGTTCCTCGACTGCTCCTTTTCTCCATCCTATTTCAGGAGGCCGTCATGCCGCGTATTCAACCCTTGAAGGACGAGCAAGCCACGCCACAAGCCCGGACTCTTTTCGACAAGATCCAGTCCGCGTTCAAGATGGTGCCGAACATCTTTCGCACCATGGGCCATGCCCCCGATGTTCTACAAGCGACCCTCGCCCTGAATCAGGCGATCCAGAGCGATCTCGATCCCAAATTGCGCGAACTGGCCTATTTGAAGGCGTCGCAGGTGAATCAGTGTAAATACTGCCAACACTATCACAGCGGAGCCGCTCGCAAGGTCGGTCTCTCGGAGGCGCAGGTGGAAGCGCTCGGCAACTACGAGCAGAGCAGCATCTACAGCGATCTGGAGAAACTGGTTCTGCGCTTCGCCGAGCAGTGGACGCGGCAGGGGAAGGCCGATGCCGAGGTTGTGTCCGCGCTGGCGCAGAAACTCTCTCCTTCGCAGATGATCGTCCTCGCTGCCACGGTTGGCTTGGCCAACTGGACGAACCGTTTCAATGAAACCTTCGACATTCAGCTTCCGTGACAGACGAGGGGCTGTTGGCGAACGGCCGGCGTAAGCCGGCTGGTATAGTATCCACCAACCTATACCAGCCGGCTTACGCCGGCCGTTCGCCAGGCTGATACCTCTTGACAAAAACGAAGGTTTCATGCATTACCTCCGCGCGATGCGATCCAGATTTCGCTCGAAGTGAATCGGCGAAGTGGGATCGCGGCGCGGAGGAGGGGGCGATGAGTCGAAGTAGTCTTTTAGCGGTGGGCATACTGTTGCTCGGCGGGACGGCGGTCCTTGCCACGGAACTCGTTGGCGTGCGCTTTAGCAACACACAATTCACCACGACGATGGAGATCAAGGTTGGCGACAAGCCGGTCCATCTGGTGCTAACCGGCGTGGGACTGCGACAGAAGTTCTTTCTCAACGTCTACGCCATCGGCAGTTACGTGATCGAAGGCGCGGCCGTCCACACGGCGGAGGAATTGGCCGCCCTCGATCAACCGAAGCAACTGCATCTGGTACTCGAACGCGATGTGGACGGCAAGGACATGGCCGAGGCGTTTCTCGTGGCCATTCGCCAGAATCATCCGGTGCCGGCCTTCAACGACGAGGTGAATCGGCTGACCGAGATGCTACGCGAACTGGATCTCAAGAAGGACGACCACATTTATTTGACGCATCTGCCGGGCGTGGGTTTGCGCTGCCATGTGGTCAACAAGGGCGAATTTACTATCGACAATCCGAAGTTCTCGAAGGCGGTTTGGGATATTTATCTCGGCAAGAACAACGTCGGCGAAGGGATCAAGAAGGGACTTACCTCGCGGCTGAAGTAACGGGACAAAACTTTGCCAGCCCGCAGCGCCAGCAAGGGATTCCCTTGCTGGCGCTGCGGGCTGGCAGTCAAGGCGCAGCCGTCCATTCCTCGATTTCGTCCCAGGGCCACAGCGGGCGCGAGATGCGGTGGTAGTCATAGTTCCAGAAGTCCGAGGGTGCGCAGCCGGGCGCGCGCACAACCAGAATCTTTCGCGCGTATTGTTCGTAGGCGGCTCGAAAACCGCAGGGGCTTTTCGCCACCAGAACGCTCGCCACGAACGGATCGAGACCCGCCGTCTGAAAAAGCTGCGGCGCGAAATGCGGTCCTGATCGCGTGGTGGCGATCACATGCACTTGGCCGCAGCGCAGAATCACGGACGGTCCCATATCAATGGGCATGTTGCGGGCGATATGGCCCGACAGAATGAACTGGGCATCAAACAGATGATGGACGCGCGCCGTCACGGTCAACGGCTGAGAGAAACGCCGATCGCGTTTGCCGCCCAGCGTCGTTGTCAGTTCCGCGCCGATGCCGCGTTGATGGGCCATTTCGACGACGCCGGGATCGACCAACGTCACCAGCGCCGGACGCGGCCAGTCATAGTTGAGCAACTCGCGCAACACCCAATTGCTATCGCCGGGCGCTCCCGAGGTGGTGGCGTCGGCGCTATCGCTGAGAACCGTCAGCCCCTGTGGATTCTCGTAGGCGGCGCGAACGCCGTCGGCCACGGATACCAGTTCGGGTAGATAGTCGCGCCGTCGCCGCCAAACTTCCTCGGCGATTTCGCCGCAGACGCTACGGGCCAGTTCCGCGTCTCCATCGGTGACGATCACGACGGAGGATCCCAAATCGGGAATATCGAGCCAGGGTTGCACGGTCGCCAAACCAGCGCAGAGGATGCGTGGATCGCGCTCCCATTCTTGCAGGCGTTCGCGCAGGGCATAGCTCACACTCGCCGCATCTTGCGTGTTGGCACGCTCGGCCGGCACGACGAGAGGTAGTTTCTGAAACGCCGTGATCGGTCGAGCGCCGTCCACGAGGATACGGCGCAACACGGCCGCTCCGCGCTGGCCGGTTTCAAATACGTCGAGATGAGGAGCCGTGTGATACAAGACAAGGGCGTCGGCATGGCGAACCATGCGCTCGGTGATGTTGGCATGCAGGTCGAGCGTAACCACGAGTGGCACATCGGAGCCGATCCGTTCGCGCAGCGCTTGCAGTATCTCACCTTCCACATCGGGAGCCTGGTCGGCCACGAGCGCGCCGTGCAGAGCAAGCAAAACCGCATCCACGGGCAGCACGCGACGCAGTGCGTCGGTCATTTCCTGACAGAGCCAGGCGAAGGTTTCCGCCGTGGCTGTGCCGCTCGGCCAGGCGGGAAGACGGACAAGACCGGCAATCTGAGGGCGCTCCGGCCAGAGGCGCAACGACTGGATGAAGCCACCCAGTTCGTTGGTATCGGCCATCTGTTCGACCAACTCGGTTCCGCGAACAATGCCGAACTGCTCGAAATCGAGTCGCGTCGTTGGGATAGGATTAAAGGTATTCGTTTCCTGCCAGAGTTGGCCGATGGCAATACGCATGACAGACCTCCGAGTACGAGGACTCCGCTCGGTAAGCTTATCCGGGGACGGGGTTGCTGGTAGATCGCACGATGGTTATGCTCATCCCTCGGAACGAGAAGCGAGCCGAGACCGCTATGTCCCGTGCGGGACAGCGGCGACGATAGAGACGCAAGAAAGTAACCGCGCCGCCAGAGGGCGGCAGGAGGGGGGGAATCCATGAAGCCCGAGTTGAAACCCGGCGATCGGGTGCGTTTAACGACCCGCAACTGTGTCCCTGTCTACTATCCGGGCGACAAGGGCACCGTGACGAACGGGCCGAAGTGTCATCTCGGCGCCGAGGATCCTTATTACCTCGTGACGATGGATAAGGACGGCGGCGACAGCGAAACCGTCTTCAACGTGGAGGACATTGAGCCGGACGTGTGATCGGCGGGGGATGGCCGATGTCAACGAAAAGGGCTTGCGTCAAGAAGGCGCAAGCCCTTTTTGCAATAAGCCGATTCCCAAGCTATGTTTTCTTTGCTCGAACCGCTGGCGGGATTGCCGAAGAAGCGAGAAGGGGCGATGGCTGTCGTGCGGAAAGCCGCAGACCGGTGTTCCGTCCGCCCTGGATGTTGAACGGGTGGCGGATATGAAAAACCATCTCAAGGCCACGCTCGGTACTCTGTACAAGTATTCGGGTTTTTTGCCCATCCAGGAGATTATCTACCGTTGGACCTGCGATCCGTTCCTGGTCGTGTTGCTGTTCCATCGCGTGACCGATGAGATTCCGGAGGATAGTCTGACGGTCAGCTGTACACGCTTTCGCGCGCTCTGTCACATGCTGGCCAAGCGCTTCCGCGTCGTTCCTCTGGGCGAAATCTTTCGTCTGATCCGCATGGGCAGGCCGCTGCCGCCGCGTACCGTGGCCATCACCTTTGACGATTGCTACTACGATAATCTGCCGGCCGCCCGCGTCCTCGCCGAGTATGGTTTGCCTGCCACCTTCTTCATTCCGACAGCTTACGTCGGCACCGATCACGTCTTCCCCTGGGATCGCAACCTCAAACCCATGCCGAATCTCGATTGGGAGGATGTCGCGGAGATGCACCGCCTCGGTTTCGAGATTGGTTCCCACACGGTCACGCATGCGAACCTGGGGGCGGTGACAGCCGAGCAAGCCGACTGGGAGATTGTCGAATCCAAGGCCATCCTGGAGGATCGGTTAGGAAGCCAGGTACGCTGGTTGGCCTATCCGTTTGGCGGCGTGAATAACTTTTGCCGCGATTGGCTGCCGTTGATGAAAGAGGCCGGCTACGAAGGCTGTGTCTCGGCCTACGGCGGCTTCATCTATCCCGGCACGGACACGGACATCCTTCCCCGACAGGCCGCGACCGGCTTCTCCAGCACGCTGAGCCTGGAGGTATTCCTGACCGGCTCGCTGGCCTGGTATTACGCCTTCAAGCGGCGCATGGGGCTGAGCGTGCCCTGGCAGACGTTCGTTCCTCAGATGGAGTGTCTCGACCCACGGATTCCGCACGGAGTCCGCTAGAGACACTAACATTTTGCCAGCCCGCAGCGCCAGCAAGGGAATCCCTTGCTGGCGCTGCGGGCTGGCCAAATGTTAGTCAAGACAGAGCCGGCACCATCTCATACTCTAACCACCAGCGTGGAAATGAGGAACCGAACGATCCGAGACCGGCATGCACGCACGTCAAGCTGTCATTGTCGAACCCTACCAGACGGCCGTCCGCGAGGTCGAACTGCCGTCGCCCGCCCCCAATCAAATTCTGGTGGCCACCGAGGTCAGCGCCGTCAGCGCCGGCACCGAACTGGCCGTCTGGACCGGTACGCACCAGTGGTTAAAAGATCCCAATCTGCCGGACTGGAAGTTTCCCTTTCGGCCCGGTTACAGCGCGGCCGGCACGGTTGCCGCCGTCGGGTCGGCGGTGTCCGGTTGGAAGCCAGGCGATCGCGTCAGCTATCCCGGCAATCATGCCTCGGCGGAACTGCTGACGATCGGGCACGAGCGCGGCCGATTGTGGCGTCTGCCGGATAACCTGGACATGGAGAAGGCAGCCGTGGCGTGCATCGCTCGCTATGGCCTGGGCGCGTCCATCCGTGCCGGTCTGACGCTGGCCCGCTCCGCCGCCGTCCTCGGCCTGGGTGTCATCGGTCAATTCGCGCTGCGCTGTCTGATCGCCGCCGGCGCTCATCCGGTGGTTGGTATCGACGCCGTGGCCATGCGCCGGCAGGCCGCCCTTGCCGCCGGCGCCGATCACGTCATCGATCCGTCGGCCGGCGACATCCGCGAGCAGCTGATGCGCTATCTGCATCAACGCGGCGTTGAAATCGTCGCCGACGCCACGGGCGTCCCGGACGCGATTCCCACAGCGATGTCGCTGGCCTGCGACGCCGGCCAAGTCGTCGTCGTCGGCAGTCCGCGCGGCCGAGCCAAGGACGTGAACTTCTACGACGATTTGCACCGGCGTTACATTGAGGTCAGCGGCGCGCACGGCAACATGCTGTTCGAGCCGGCCCACACGCGCCTGGCCGGCGCCTGGGGCATCGATAAGGCGCAGACCTGGCTGTTGGCCGCGCTCGCTTCCGGTCGCCTCAGCCTCAATGGTCTGATCACGCATCGCATCGCTCCCACCGAGTTGGGCAGCGCTTATGAAGGACTTTTGAAGAGAAAAGATGAGTACCTGGGCGTCGTGCTGCACTGGCACTGAGTCGCTACAACCCCTTGCCAGCCCGCAGCGCCAGCAAGGGAACGTCCCTTGCTGGCGCTGCGGGCTGGCAAGGGGTTGTAACGACTCAGAATCTCTGTTCTTGAGGAAAGGATTAATCCCATGACGAAGCGTTTTGGCTTTCTGGTCGTCGCGTTCGCCTTCGGCGTGGTGGCGTTGGCCTCCGTGGAGACCCGCGCTCAGAACAAAGGAAAGGACAAATCCAAAGTGATTACCACCGATTCGGGCTTGAAGTACGAAGATTTGAAGGAAGGCACGGGCGAGGCCGCCAAGAAGGGCGACACCGTCGAGGTGCATTACACCGGCTGGCTAACTGATGGCAAGAAGTTCGACAGCAGCGTGGATCGCAAGGAGCCGTTCTCCTTCAAGCTAGGGGCTGGCATGGTCATCAAGGGCTGGGATGAAGGCGTCGCTGGTATGAAACCCGGTGGCAAACGCAAGCTGACCATCCCGCCCGCGCTGGGCTACGGCGAGCGCGGCGCTGGTCGCGTTATCCCGGCCAATGCCACGTTGATCTTCGAGGTCGAGTTGCTGAAGGTCAAGTAAGGGCTTCTGGACAAAACCCTTGATTGCCAGCCCGCAGCGCCAGCAAGGGAAGGACTTACCCTTGCTTGCGCTGCGGGCTGGCAGGGTTTTGTCCGTAGTCCTAAGCAAGCGGAATGGCGAGCGGGGGCGTCAGCCCCCACTCGCCATTCGGTTCGTGGCTCTAATCTTGCGGGAGCGTGGTTATGCTCGACGGTCCCTCCGTGGTTGCCGCGCTCCAGGACTGCGGCGTGACGCATGTCGTATGGATCCCTGATAGCGACCTCGGCCAGTGGGATTCAGCGCTAAGCACGGCGTCCGGCCTGCAACTGCTCCGCGTCTGCCGTGAGGGTGAGGCCATTGCCCTCGCCGCTGGCCTGCACCTCGGCGGTCGCCGTCCGATCGTCGTCATCCAATGCACGGGACTTTTCGAGGCTGGCGACACCCTACGCAATATCCTCCACGATCTGCATCTGCCGCTGTTCTTCGTTATCGGCGTCCGCAGTTATTACGCCCACAAACAGGGCGCTTCGACCGATAGTTGCCCCGTATTCACCGAGCCGATTCTGCGTGCCTGGCAGGTGCCGTATGTCGTGTTCGAGCGCAACCACACGGCCGGCGACCTGGCTGCGGCGTACCGTCAAGCGCAGACGAAAAATCAGGCATTCGCTGTCCTGCTGGCCGAGTGAGTCGAACCATGATGACGCTGCGTGAGAGCTTGGAAATCCTGGCCGCCCGGCGCGGACAACGAATCGTTATCACGACCATGAGTTCGGCCGGTGTCTGGCCAAGCCTATCGGATACGCCACTCGATTTTACCTATATTCCCTCTGCAATGGGGCAAGCGCCGCCGCTGGGCCTGGGCCTGGCGTTGGCGCAGCCGGAGCGCGGCGTGATCGTCATCAACGGCGACGGTTGCACGCTCATGAACCTCGGTTGCCTGGTGACGCTGGCGCATCATTCCGCGAATGTTTATCTGATCATTTTGGACAATGGGCTGTATGAAGTAACGGGCGGGCAGCCGACGGCCGGCGTCGGCCATGCGGACTTTGCTGGCCTAGCCCGCGCCGCCGGCATCCAGCGTGTATACACCTTCGACAAAACCGACGCCTGGCGCGCGGGAGCGGCCGAGGCACTGACGGGAGCAGGGCCGGTCGTGGTGTGGCTCAAGGTCGAAGGGCGCATCGGCCAGAAGACGCCCAAAGCGCCGCGATCGATGACCGAACAGATTACACGTTTGCGACAGGTTCTCGGCGTGAAACCATAACGGCGTGTCGCTGTCATTGGCCGTTTGATGTCGGGATGGCCATCTGATGCAGTGTCCAACGACAGGCAGCGCGAACCGAAAGATCGGGATCGGCCAGGACATTGAGCAGAAGCGTCCGGTGGCTGGGATCGGCGCTACCAAGTTTCGCCAGTGCCAGCGCGGCATTGCGGCGCACGATGGGCGACAGGGATTGCTCCGCGATGAGCTTCGCCAGCGCTTGCACGAAAGCGACGCGATGAAGACCGGGATGGACACGCTGGAGTCGATACAGGCTTGTCTCCAATTCCAGGGGCGGCGCATCCGCCCGACGCAAAATCGCCAGATCGTGATCGAGCGTGGAGCGCGAATACGAAGCCGAGTCCATGACTTTTTGACGCGCCAGATCGAGCGCGGCCAGCAGCGAGGCGAAGACGGGTGACAAACCGTTGGGGATGTCCGTCTGCAACTGCTGGAGCATTTGCCGCTGCTCCATCACCTGGATGTCGGTCAAGGTCGTGTTGCTCGCATCGAAGAGCAGTTCCTTCAAGCGTTCATCGAGCAACGTCATCAATCTCGGCAGCGAGGTATTCGCGGCGAAAAACTCCACGCCCAATCCTTGTTCGATGAGCGAAAGCAGCTGGACTTTCAGGGCACGGACGCCGCGTGCCAGGGAACGCACCAGATGTAGAGGCGTGCTTTGATGGTCGGATGCGACCAACTCGCGCATGAGCCAGCGTGTATTGCTGCGGGCCAAGTCCTCAAGGATGGCGATGGCGAAGGCGCGCGTTTCCTCCAAATCGAGCGGCGGTCCCGGCAGACCAGAGCGGAGCCAATCCATCGTCCAGCCGAGGTCAAGTTCGGTGGACAACGGGGCGAGCGCTTCCCAGACGAGTTTCTCCACCTGAGGGAACGGCACGCGGCACTTGGTCGATTCGCGGAACAGTGCTTCCAACGTCGAACTTTTCACGCCGCCCCAGTTGAGCGCTTGACCGGGCAGGTAGAGAATGCCGAGTTTGTGCAGTACGTCTTCGACGTGCGGAACAACGGCGTTGTTGGCACCCTCGGCCACCAACTTGACGCGCAGCCGCTGAGCTGTTGCCGCATCGATCACGTTGGGGATCGCGGCCGGGATGAAAACGTCCGCCTCCTGAACGATTAACTCTCGGCTTTCGGTGCCGCGAAAACCTTGTCTCTCCGCATCTCCTGATTTCGGCGTGGCGATCCACAGCGCATCCACCGCGCCGGTGTATTCGACAATGGGACGGTGCGCGGCGCGGAGACGGAGCAAGGCGAAAACGTCGAGTCCCTCGGCGCGGAAGACGGCTCCAAACTCATCAGCCACTCCCGTTATCTCAAATGATCCCGCCGGCGTCTCTTCGCTCAGCAGGCGAGCCACGGAGCCACCCACATCGCCGAAGCCTTGGATGAGAACGCGGATCGGCCGGCGCTCGGCGAGACCGTATTGAACCATCCCCGGATGGCGCAGTGCTTCCTGAAGCGAGGCAGCGACGGTTCTTCCGGTCAACTCCCAGGCGAGATGCGGGAAACCACCCGCCTCGGCCGCCAGGCCGGTAACGGGCGGATGCTGGCGCATGCCGAGTGCCGCCCCCATCTCGCGCGCGGTCGCATCGACCCAGGCCATTTCCTCCGCGCCCATCCGCATATCGGGGCCGCCGATATATCGCTGCGACAATACTCCCGCCAACACTGACGAGGCCGCCCAGCGCTCCAGCGCCGTGCGTTTCTCCGCCGCGCTGACCGAACCATTGGTGTAGTAACGCACGCCGCCTTTGCCGAGGATGAACAGAGACATGCCGAGTGCGCCAAAGAGGGCGGTCACGGCCTGGAAGTGTGCCCCCTCTTGTATCAGGATCGTCTTGCCGCCGTCGAAGGGGACTTCGCCGAACGGATTCTTATCGTGCATGGCCTCCGCCAAGCGGATCACTTCGTCCAGCAAGCGCCCTCGCGCCGGTGAGGGGCCGACCGCACCGCCATCGGTGTAACACAACCGCCAGGCGGCTTCGCCGATGCGGTTTTCGCCCTCGAAATAGCTCGGATGAACGCGGGAGTAAAAGAGAATCGTCACCGGCAAGCGCCGCTCCAGACGCAACGGCTCGAAGGCATTGGTTCCCGCGGCGGCATCGAGCAGATCCAGTGTCGCGGCAGGTCGCTCGTCGGCCGGCAACAGTTCGGCGAAGCGTTCCAGCGCGGCCAGCACATCATCGCTGCCTTGACGTAGGAGCATTTCATCCACCAACTCGGTGGAAAGCCGAAACTGTTTGCGCATCCGTGACCGAACGCTGTCTGACTGCATGATTGGCTTTGCTCCCGATGGAATGACCTACTAGCCCGGAGCGCCAGCGACGGGTTTCTTTGCGCCAGCGACGGGTTGCCGGAACCCGTCGCTGGCGCTCCGGGCTGGTCGTCAAAAAGTTCGTGCCTCTAAGTATCCTGGCCGGACAGTACCCGTTCCAACCGCGTCAGAAGTTCGCCGCCTCGCGCCGCGAGGGGACTTGCCCCCTCTTGCTGGGGCAATCCTTTGAGCAGAGGCACACAGTCACCCAGATAACCGCGCAATTCCGCGAGGAGACGCTGATGCCCGGCCAGACGATCGTGGGCGGCACAGGCTTGACGCAGCACACTCAGCAGTTCATCGGGATCCCACGGCTTGGTGATGTAGCGATAAATGTGCCCCTGATTGACGGCGTCAATCACCGCCTTGATGTCGGCATAGCCGGTGAACACGATGCGGATCGCTTGCGGATATTCCCCTTCCACCTGATGTAGTAGCTGTACGCCGCTCATTTCCGGCATGCGCTGATCGGTCATGATGACGTTGATCGGCTGCTGTTTCAGGATATTCATGGCCTCCGCGCCGCTCTGGGCAGTATGGACCTCGAATTCCTTGCGCAGCAGCCCGCGCAGAGAAAACAGAATCTCCGGCTCATCGTCCACCAGCAGGATCGAATGCCTGATTGTCTCGGTCATCGTTTTCTCTCCTCTCAGAGACGGTTCCGAAAGCGGCTTTCGGAACCGACGCTCCTCACTCTGTCGCCGTCTCGCCCGGCGGTCGCAAAGGAAGCCGAATGCGAAAAAGCGTGCCGCGCCCGACCGCGCTCTCGACCTCGATGATTCCTCCATGATCGCGAATGATCCCGTAGCTTACGGATAGCCCCAGCCCGGTGCCCTGGCCAACGGGTTTCGTCGTGAAAAAAGGATCGAAAAGGTGCGGTAAATGCTCCGGCTTGATCCCACAACCGTTGTCCTGGAACTCGATCGCGACGCCGAAAGTGGAGAGCGTTTCGTCCACCCGCGTGCGTGCCTCGATGACTGCCCCGGACGGCGAAGCCTGAATCGCGTTCATGAGGATGTTGAGGAACACCTGATTGATTTTGCCCGGATGACAGAGAACCGGCGGCAAGAGGGCGAAATCGGTTCGCATCTGAATGGCGTTCTTCTTGATCTCGTGTCCGACGATTTCGAGCGTCGATTGCAGGGAAGCGTTGAGGTCGGCCTCCTTGAAATTGGCTTCATCGAGCCGAGCGAAATCGCGCAGGTTCTTGATGATGTCGCGCACACGCTTGAGACCATCGAGCGAACGCTCGAACAGACGCGGCAGACTGTCGCGGATGTAGGCCAGATCGATGTCCTTCTCCATCCGTTCAGCCTCGGCCACGAGATCGGGGGCCACCGTCCGCAACGGTTCCCGCCCTTCCCGATACTTGTCGAACACTTGCAGCGCGGCCGGCACATCGCGGCGCAGCACGGCGAGATTATTGGCGACGTAGGCGATGGGATTGTTGATCTCGTGCGCCATGCCGGCGGCTAACTGCCCCAGGCTGGCCAACTTTTCCGTCTGCACCAGGGCGGCCTGCGTCTCCCGCAGCGCTCGGTTCTGCGCCGCCAGCGCCTGCTCCAACTCGATGATCCGCTCACCCGCGCGCACACGCACGCGCAGTTCGCCGCGGTCGAACGGCTTGGTCACGAAGTCATTGGCACCGGCTTCCAACCCTTCGATTACGTCCTGTTTCTGAGCCTTGGCCGTCAGCAAGATGATGTATACGTAGGCTCCGGTAGGGCGTCCTCGAATCTGGCGGATCAACTCCAGTCCGTCCATCTCGGGCATCACCCAGTCGCTGAGGACGAGCGGAAATTCGCCGTCCTCGAAGAGTCGCCAGGCGGCCGCGCCGTCGGGCGCGGCGACGACCTGATGCCCCCATTGCCGCAAATAATTCAGCAACAGATGACGAGAAACCGGCTCATCCTCGGCGATAAGGACTTTCACGATCGCTTTCCTCTTACACGCGCCGCCTTATCTTTCTCCCCTCTCCCCTGTACTCGGGGGAGAGACTTCCCCCTCACCCCCAACCCCTCTCCCCCGAGTACAGGGGAGAGGGGAGAAAAGCCCAGAATCACGCACGCCGACGCTTGACCAGGGTAATCTCGTTGCCCTTCTCGTTGTGGCGTACTTCATCCATGAAGGTGCGAATGAGCAAAAGCCCCCGGCCGCTGACTTTTTCGAGGTTGGCTGGATCAGTCGGGTCCGGCAGACTTGAGGGATCGAACCCTGCTCCCTCGTCGCGGATCACATAGCAAGCCTCGGTGGGCGATTCGCGGGCGAGAACATGGACGCGACGATCACCATAAGGTTTACTGCGCCGGCGTTCCTCCAAGAGCTGACGATAGGATTTTTCGTCCTTCTCACGCAGTTCCGAGCCGACCTCCAGATTACCGTGATACATGGCGTTGAGGAGCGCTTCGCTCAGTGCCACGGTGACGCGCAGGCGTTCGTTCTCCGGGCAGCACTTCAAGCGGCGAAGGTTCTCGCACACATGGCCGATCAGCGCCGGGATGAGACTCGGATCGTTATCGAGGACGAACTCGGCCTCCGTTCGCGTCAGACATTCCATGAGACGCTGCTGGCTGCGCTCGGCGGTGGTCAGGCGGAGGACATCTTCAATGGTTTCGAGCAGGTCGCGTGCCAGGTTGTGCTTGGGCACGTAGCTGGCAGCCCCTTTTTGCAGCGCCTGCATGGCGATTTCCTCGCTGCCGTGCGCCGTCATCAGAACAACCGGCATGAGCGGGTAACGGGTATGGATGGTTTCAACCAGTTCCAGGCCGTTCATACCGGGCATCATCATATCCGTCAGCACGAGGTCGGGTATCTCGCGCTGGATCACCTCCAGGGCTTCCTCGCCACTGGCGGCGTCGATCACGCTGAGGCCGGTACGGCAGGCCAGCGCCTCCAGCCCCGGTCGGCGCTCGAGAAGACTCTTCGCCAGGACTCGATCCGTTCGCGTATCATCCACCACAAGGATCTTCGCCATCGGTTTTCCCCTTGCGTATCAGAGCGTGAAGGCAAACCGTTTACGTTTCGCGGCCGTTTCCGCGAAACGTAAACGGGAGCCGGCTTACGCCGGCCGTTCGCCTTCGTCCTTCATCCTTCCGAGAATCGGTTTCAGACATTCGAGTTCCGTTTCCAGACGGGCGACAAGGCTGGCGGCGTTCGTCAGATCGCCGTCGTCGCCGAGCAGTTCCAGTTGCTGAGCCGCTGTCCGCGCGGCATGGGCGCCGAAAGTGCTGACGGCTCCCTTGATCGCGTGCGCCGCCCGGCGGAGGTTGGCGGCATCACCTTGCGCGAGGGCGTCGCGAATGTTCTTGCCCAGACGCGGACAGTCTGCCAGGAACACCTCCACCAGTTCCCGCAATAACGCCCGGTCGCCGCCAACACGCTCCAGCGCCTCCGCGCGGTCGAGAATGCCCTCATTCGCGGAAGGCAGCGCCGCCGCTTCCATACCGCCGACCAGCACCAGATTCTCGATGGCCTGCCACAATTCTCGGGGTTTAATGGGCTTACTGATGTAGCTGTCCATGCCGGCGGCCAGACAGCGCTCGCGATCACCCTTCATGGCGTAGGCCGTCATGGCGAGGATGGGAATGTGTCGTTCGGTGCCCTGCTCGCGTTCGCGAATGGCGGCAGTGGCCTCGAAGCCATCCATCTCCGGCATCTGCACATCCATCAACACCAGGTCGAATGACTGGCGCTCGACCATCTGCACGGCTTCGATGCCGTTGCCGGCGACCACGACGGAATGGCCCTGCTTCTCCAGCAAACGCACGGCGAGCATCTGATTGACGAGGTTGTCCTCGGCCAACAGGAGGCGAAGCGCTCGGCAGGGATGCACCGGCGGCAGAGCGGGCCGGCCGGCCGTTTTCGAGACGGGACTGCCGAGGACGGCCATGATCGAGCGATACAGATCGGCCTGCTTGATGGGCTTGGTCAAGTAAGCCGCCAAGCCCAAGTCCTGACAGCGACGCGTATCGATCGGTTGACTCGCCGAGGACAGCATCATGAGCGTCGCGCCGGCCAGGTCCGGGTGCTTCTTGATCTGCTCGGCGAGAGTGAAGCCGTCCACTTCGGGCATGTGCGCGTCCAACAGCACAAGGGCGAACGGTTCACCGGCTTGCTGGGACTGTTCCAAGGCTTGCAAGGCGGCGGCGGCATTCTCGACCACGGTTGGCCGCATGTGCCACTGGCTAAGCGTTTCGGAGAGAATGAAGCGATTGGTGGCATTGTCGTCCACCACTAGCACCGACAGACCGCGCAGTCGGCCCGGTTCCGAGCGCGAGGGCCGTTCCAGCGCGGCCGTGTGCGTTCCGAATCGAGCGAGGAAGTGGAAGGTGCTGCCCTGGCGCGGCTCGCTCTCGACCCAAATGCGTCCGTCCATGCGTTCGACCAGCCGCGACGAGATGGCTAGTCCCAAGCCGGTGCCGCCGTAGCGGCGCGTCGTCGAACCGTCCACCTGCGCGAAGGCCTCGAAGATCAGCGTTTGCTTGTCGGTGGGGATACCGATGCCCGTATCGCGCACGCGGAAATGCAAACACGCCTCAAGGTCTGTGCCGCCTTCCAGAGCCACATCGACAATTACCTCGCCGCGTTCCGTAAACTTGATGGCGTTGCCGACCAGATTGATTAGCACTTGTCGCAATCGTTGGGAATCGCCCACCACCGTTTCGGGAACTTCCGGGGCGATGTGGCAGGCCAACTCCAGCCCCTTCTGATGGGCGCGTAGAGCGAGCGTATTCAGCATGTCGCCGAGATTGTCGCGCAGGTCGAAGGGAGCATGTTCCAGTTCGAGCTTGCCGGCTTCGATCTTAGAGAAGTCGAGAATGTCGTTGATGACGGACAGCAGCGCGTCGGCCGATTTCTTGACGGTTTCCAGGTAATCGCGTTGTTCGGCGCTCTGGGGAGTGTCGAGCAGCAGTTCCGTCATGCCGATGATGGCGTTCATGGGCGTGCGGATTTCATGGCTCATGTTGGCCAAAAATTCGCTCTTGGCCTGGCTGGCCGCCTCGGCGGCATCCCTGGTCTTGCGTAGTTCCTCTTCGGCGCGCTTGCGTTCAGTGATGTCGTGCAGGAAAGCGCTGAAAACCCATTCAGAGCCAAGACGGATCGGTGAAATCGTCAATTCGACGGGAAACTCCGTGCCATCGCGGCGCAGGGCGGGCACTTCGATGCGGCGTTGGAGCAGCGGCCCTTCGCCGGTGGCGAGGAAGTGCCGCACGCCGCGTACATGTGCCTCGCGGTAGTTCGGCGGGATGATGATCTCATGGAGAAGTCGGCCGACAACCAGTTCGCGCGGCCAGCCGAAGGTTTGCTCGGCCTGGCGGTTCCAGTCGATCAGGAAGCCATCGGCGTCCATGGCGACGTAGGCGTCATAGGCGCTGTCCACGATAAGCCGAGTCCGCACATGGCTGGCCTCGGCCAACTCCTTGGCCTCGTTCAGAGCCGCCTCCGTCTGCTTGCGATGGGTGATGTCGCGGGAGATGCCGAAGGTGCCGATGACGACGCCGTCGCGGTCGCGGAAAGGCAGTTTGGTCGTCGAGGCCCAGGTGACGCGGCCGTCCGGCCACTGCTCTCTTTCTTCGCGGGCCAGCAACGGCCGGCTGGTGCGGATCACTTCTTGCTCATCGAGATATGCTTGACGGGCGTGTTCCTCGGTGAAGAAATCGAAGTCGGTCTTGCCGATCGCCTCGGCGGGGTCGGCCAGACCGAAGCGCTGGGCCAGACCGCTGTTGACGCGGATAAAGCGACTTTGCAGATCCTTGAAATAGATAGCATCCGGCACGTTCGCCATGAGCGTGTGCAGCAGGTCATGCTCGTGAACTGTTGTCATGGGAGCTTCACTCCTGATGCCAGCGTCCGTCGTGCAGTAGCGTACACCCGCTGCGCAACCCACGCAACAGGCGAGACCGTCCTTCGTCCCCGGCGAGCGGGGTCGCGTAAGCGCCCCGAGTCTCTCCCGTACTCGGGGCGCTTACGCGACCCCGCTCGCCGGGGTTCACTGCGGCAGTGTGAGCGTGAACGTCGTTCCTTGTCCGAGCGTACTGACCACGTCCACCGTACCGCCGTGCATACCCACAAACGCGCGCACCACGCTGAGTCCCAATCCCAGCCCGCGCCGGCCAAACTCGAATTGCCCCGACGAATGCCGCGACACATCCAACTCCGTGAAAAACGGTGTGAAAATGTGCGGCAGATTCGCCGGAGCGATGCCCACGCCGCTGTCGCGCACTTGGAGCCGCACCCCGTCGCCGGTGTGCCGGCCGATTACCTCGATCGTTCCGCCATCCGGCGTGAATTTGATGGCGTTAATCAGCAAATGATCGAGACAAATACGAATCTTACCCGATTCCACATGGATGCTCCCCAGATCGGGAGCGAGATCCATGACCAGCCGTTGCTGGCGCTGCTCGACAAAGGGCCGAATGTCCTCGACGGCCTCGCGTACCAGGGCGGCGCAGTCCGTGGGCTGGCGTTCGAGCGGCCGTTCAAAGCGACCGGCTTGCAGCATTTGCAGCAACTGCTCCACCAGCTTGTGAAGTCGTTTCCCCGCCTGCTGAATACGGCGGAAGCCGTCCGCCGCCCGGACATCCAGCCCTTTCATCCGCAGGGCCAAGTCCGGCATAGCAAGCAGGATCGTCAACGGCGTTCGTAGCTCGTGGCTGGCCACGCGAATGAACGCCTCTTTCAAAGCGTTGGCCTGGCGCAGCTCGGCGTTGGCCTGCTCTAGTTCCTGGTTTTTGCCGCGCAGATCATCGAGCAATTGCTGGCGTTCTTGCAACAGTTCGTATTGCTCGCCGGCCTGATGCAGGACCGTCAGCAATTCATCGGGATCCCACGGCTTGGTGATGTAGCGATAAACATGGCCCTCGTTGATGGCGTCGATGACGGCCTTGATGTCGGCGTAGCCGGTAAATAGAAGGCGGATGGCGTCGGGATGATCGCGGCGAACGGTGCGCAGGAATTCGATGCCGGTGATGTTGGGCATGCGCTGATCGCTCATGACAACATGGACCGGCTGTTCGTCGAGCAGGCGCAGCCCCTCCCGCGCGTGGGTTGCGCCCAGAACGCGATACTCTCGGCGCAGCAGGTCTTGCAGGCTCTGCACCACATCGGGTTCATCATCGACGACCAGGAGCGTATGACGCCGGAGCATGGGTAGCGCCCCGAGGGAGGGTTGACATGCGTCGTCGCAAGTGGAACACTAATTGAATTATCTCTCATTCCGCCCATTTTGTCTATCAGGTGTGTTCCGTGAGGCTGTCCCGCCATGAATGGTTTGACGACTGCCTTGCTCCATCGAGCCTGTCGAATCTTTCTGGAACGCGCTTACCCGGAAGGTAGCCGCACCATTCCTCCGCCAATCCGCGGCTATTTCGACCTTCGAGTCGATCAACCACTGGAGGCTCTTCTGCTTCCTCCGCTGTGTCAGCCTTTGCCGGTCCAGGAGGGCGCCCTTCGCGGCTATGTCCTACGGCTGGGCAGTGCGCTCCATCCGCATCTCAAACTGCGAATCGTGGATCACGGGGACGCCGGTTGCGTCTTCGCCGTCGATACCCACGACGCGATTTTCCTCGATTCCAGTGACCCAGACGCGACGCGCTGGATGCGGTTCCAACACGGCAATCGCCAACTCAAGGAACAGATCGAACGCGCCTGGGAGGAGGCGGGGCTACTGACGTTCAATGCTCTGTTGCGTCATGAACTGGCAAGGAAGTGAGGACCAGCCCATCGCGCCAACACGACGCATTGCCAGCCTGCGGCGCCAGCAAGGGTTTTCGGATTTCCGGATTTCCCATAGAGATAGTTGACGGCGGCGACAACGGAGGTTAGGGTGAAGAAATAACCCCTTTCCGGGTTCATCTCTTTCGAGTCACACAGGGAGGTTTTTTCATGTCCGCACCTCACTGGCTTCAGCGTCTGCTCGCGTATCATGGCATCTCGTATCAGGAACACCTTCATCTGCCGGTGTTCTCGGCCTCTCACCTGGCGCATGTCGAACACATCACCGGCCGTCGCGTGGCCAAGGTGGTGTTGCTAAGCGCCCGCAATCACCCGATCATGGTCGTGCTGCCGGCCGTCGCGCGGGTCGATCTCGACCGCGTGCGGGCAGTGCTGGGCGAGCCGGACCTCCGTCTGGCGACGGAAGCGGAGATTGCCGGCTGGTTCAAGGGCTGCGAGCCGGGCAGCGTGCCACCGTTCCACTTGCGAAGCGATGTGCGCATCCTCATGGATCGCGAACTGGCACACCTGGGCGAAATTGTCCTGCCCAGCGGCAGCCCGGAAACCTCCATCGCCGTGCGTTTCCGCGATTGGTATCGCGCGGTGCGGCCGGGCGTCGGCCGCTTTGCGACATCGAGTGCGGACGAGTCAAAGATCGCGACGGAGGCTCCGGTCTTGGTCGTCGAGGATGAGCGGGAAACGAATCAGTTGCTGTGTCAGTTGCTCCAGCGTGAGGGCGTCGTCTGTGAGGGGGTTGAGGAAGGCGGCAAAGCCTTGGCGTCGGCCGTGCGTTCGCGTCCGTCGGCCATTCTTCTCGACCTCATGCTACCCGATATGTCCGGTTTGGAGATGGTCCAACGGCTGCGCCGCGAAGGATCGCTCAAGCGTATTCCGTGGATCGTGCTGACCGCGCTGGATGATGCCGCTTCGCGCGAGCGTGTGCGCGAACTCGGCGCGGATGCTTATCTGACGAAACCACTTCAGCCGCAAATGCTGGTTGCCGAGGTGCGGGAACTTCTAGCGGATGCACGGGGGTAATTAACAAGCCTGGAGCGCTAGCGACGGGTTCTTGCCCCCGTCGCTGGCGCTCCAGGCTTGTAGAGATGATTCATCCCTTAATCACTCCCACGGGCCGCATCCGCGCCACCTTCTTCGACAACCCCGCCTGATGTACGACCTCGACCACATCATCGACATTCTTGTACGCCTTGGGCTGCTCCTCCGCGAGTCCCTTGCGGCTCTGCGACCGAGCAATGACGCCGCGTGCTTCCAGTTCCTTATCGATGCGCCGGCCGGCCGCGTCCTTGACGGCGGCGGTGCGGCTCATGGCGCGGCCCGCGCCGTGGCAGGTGGTGCCAAAGGTTTTCTCCATGCTGCCCGGCTGACCGACCAGCACCCAACTCGCGCGTCCCATATCGCCGGGGATGATGACCGGCTGGCCGATTTTGCGATAGATGAGCGGCACTTCGGGATGAGCCGGCGGAAACGCTCGCGTCGCCCCCTTGCGATGCACCCACACCTTTTTGCGCTTGCCGTTGACGACATGTTCCTCGAACTTGGCGATATTATGGCAGACATCGTAGATGAGATTCATCTGCAATTCCTGCCACGAGCGACCGAAGACTGAGGCGAACACTTCGCGAGCCTGCTGCATGAGCAACTGGCGATTGCACCAAGCGAAGTTGGCCGCCGCGCGCATGGCCCCGATGTAATGCTGTCCCTCTGGGCTGTCGATCGGCGCGCAGGCGAGCTGCCGGTCGGGTAGATCGATGCCGTATTTGTGCGGCACATTGCGCAGCATGGCCAAGGCATCATCGCACACTTGATAGCCCAAACCGCGCGAGCCGCTGTGGATCATCACGCAAACCATGTCTTTTTCCAGCCCCATGACCTGCGCGGCTTCCTCATCGAAAACGTGATCGACAATCTGCACTTCCAGGAAGTGATTACCCGAGCCGAGCGTGCCGCACTGTTCGGCACCGCGATTGAGGGCGTGATCGCTGACCATGCTGGGATCGGCTCCGGTCAGCCGGCCCTCCGCCTCGGTGTGTTCGATGTCGCTGTTCGACGCCAAACCGCGCCCAGCCAGGTAGCGCGGTCCTTCCGACAAAATATGATTAAGCTCCTTTTTGTCGAACTTGTAGCGCCCGGAGCGGCCAACCCCGGTCGGTACATTGCGGAACAGTTCGTCCACCAACGTACGCAGGTGGTGCTTGACTTCGCGGTAAAAAAGATTCGAGCGAATCAGACGGACGCCGCAATTGGAAACGATGAAGCCGTTGGCGATGAAATTATGGTCGGGGTGATGGACCGTGAAGTCGTAAACCAACCCGTCGTAATCCGTCACCGGCTCGATGGCCACGATGCGTTCCCACACCATGCCGCTGTGTTCCGCGCCGGTTCGGGCCTCCGTACAGAACTCCTCGAAGGTAGGAAAATCAATGGCCACGCGCGGCGTAAAGCTGTTCCGCTTGGCATAGAGGACGCGCTCGACGAACCGCTGGTTAACCTGGGCACCGACTTGTTGAATGATCCGTTGTCGTTTCACGCCCGTCGCGGCCAAAGCCAACACGGTTTCCGCCGCGACCGAACGCGCGGTCAAATGCCGCTCTTTGTGTTTGAGATACTGAATGGCGAGGGAAGCCAGTCCCGCACGCTTGTGATTGTACTCGTAACCGATGCGACCCCATAGGTTCCGCAGGCTTTCGGACTCGGAAGAGAGAATCAGGAGCAGCCGAATCGAACGCTCGCCGTCCTTGTTCGTTTGTTCTTCTCGATCCGCAATGGCCTGAGTCGCCACGCCGAACCCTTCGAGCCAGGCCGAGAGTTGCTGGAGGAACCGGCGACCGCTGGCGACGCGCGAAGCGCGTTTGTTCACACAAAGAGTTGGCGGCGTGAAGACGGTGCCATGATCCTTGACCGTGGCGGGTGTCGTTAGCTCGGCACCGAACAGCGCCGCGAGAAACAGCCGTTTGTGACAGAGAGGAGCGTCATCAAGCCAGCGGGGAGCCTCGTAATCTTGGCAGGGTTTCTTACCAACGGGGGTTCCCAGACAAGCCAGCAGGACGGCGAAGCCGGACCCTACGACCTTGACATATTCCTCTTGGCGGTCGAATTGCTTCTCGCCATACAGCGTTTGAATACGGTGATGACGGTCGCGCCGGTAGATGCGCGAAGGAGTGATGCCCAAGGCTTGCACGTCCGCACGGATCGTCTCCAGATCGGCACCGCGACCAAAAAATAACACGACCCCTTTGCCCGACTGCTCGGCGAAATGGATCGATCCATCACCAAAGACGAAACCGAGTAGTTTGCAAAGATAAGGCAATGCGGCTGAGGAATGGCACAGCGGTAGCAGGCCCCGTGTCTTCAAAAAGGAGAGCGTTTGCCGCAGAGCATTCCCGCCGGCTCGTTTGCCGAGTTCGGCCCACTTGGCTTTAAAATCCGCTTCCGAAACGAGAACCTCATCTGAGGGAACCTCGAAGGGAACGCCCGCGAACGGAGCCAGCGCAACCCGGTCGCCGGGTGTAAGGTCTTTCAGCGCGACCATGCCATCGGGCGTCCAGAAAGGATGATCGCTCGTGGCTCTCACTTGATCGCCCGATTCGGTGACGATCCGAAGAATCGGCTGGCGTGGCTGCTGTCCAAACCATCGGCGAACCCCCGTGTGAGAACGACATCCTTCCTTGAGATCGTGACAGGCCAACTCGGTTGTCCGCCAATCGTCCGCCAACTCACCGATCGGACGGGCATATCCGTGGCGATGAACAATCGGTGTATCGTAGGTAAAGCAATTGATGTCATAACCTACTCCGCCAGGAGAAATTACCCCGCCCTCATCGGGATCGGTAGCGCAGACGCCGCCGATGCAAAAACCATAGCCCCAGTGAATGTCCGGCATGGCCAGGCTGGCGTGTTGGATGCCCGGCAGGAAAGCAACATTGGCAACCTGATCGGGGGCTTGATCCGCCTTGAGCTGCGCCAGCAATCGCTCGTTGGTGAAGATCAAGCCATCGACGCGCATGCCTTGTTTGTAACTCTTGGGGATGCGCCAGCAGCAGGCGTCCACTTGTTCCAGTGGTCCGTGAAAGGTGTCCTTGGCCATGTTCGCTCCCATCATGCTCGACGCGGTTGCCTCTGTTCTCGATGCTATCACGCCATCCGCGCCGGCGGTAGACGACAGACACCATCGCGGAGCAATTGGTTCAGAGCGAGCGTTCTCTATCTTCACTGGCGCAAGAGTAGGAGATAGAATAGGTGGGGAAAAGCGGTAGGCACAAGGCGTCCGATTAACTCATGGCAAGACAGTTTCTCGGTCCACGCAAACAGCGCACGAGACAGCATGTGATTGCGGATCAGAGCGTCCATCATGTGGAGGGCTACATCCTCGCGGAGGGGCACGCGACACAACGGCTGGAACGAGACTACGGCTACGATCTGCTACTGTTCACCTATGATGAACAGGGCTACATCGAGCCTGGCTTTCTGTTGCTTCAACTCAAGGCCACCGAAACATTGCCAGCGGTCGATTCTCATTATGTTTTCGACCTGGACATCCGGGATTATAACTTGTGGATGCTCGAAAGGATGCCGGTCATCCTGATCCTGTTTGATGCTACCCGCGGACGGGCGTATTGGCTCCCTATCCAGCGCTATTTCCGCGAAGATGTAGCCCGCCAGCCAAGGAAAGGCACCAGAACGGTGCGCGTGCGCGTGCCAAGGCGACAGGTCGTGAACCGAAGGGCAATCGTAAAAATGCGTGAGATCAAGTGGGAGACACACAGACTCACGACCGGAGAGGGATCATGAAAAGGACCGATGTAACCTACGGCCAACTGGACAGAGTATTGCGTTCGCTGGGGTTTTCTTGCCGGCTAGCGACGTTAGATCCGCCATCCCGTGTGTACGAACACAAGAAGTCTGGAGCGTCTATCCTGCTGCCTCCTTTTCCCGAGGGGGATGGGGTACTCGATTATCATCTGATCGCCGTGCGAACGACCTTGGATGGTTTTGGTATCGCTGATCCCACCGCTTTCGCAGCCGAACTACAGAAGGCGGGCTAAAAGTATCGAACAGAAATGGCCGTCGTCGCCCAGTGTGGCAGAGTTCGGCGAGTTCATGCAAAGTTTCCTGGAGTATCCGGCATTCGCATAAGAGGACGACACCTAACTGAACGGAACGAGTGACTGCTATGACGAAACCGCAATCGCACAAGATCAGCCGGCGAACGCTGCTCAAAGGCGTCGGCGTGACGATGGCTCTGCCGTGGCTGGAGTCGATTCCTGTTTGGGGGAGCGAATCGCCTTCCGGCGCGGCCGCTTCCTCGCCTCCCCGACGATTCGCGGCTCTGTTCATGGGCAACGGCATCAGTCCCAAAAACTGGTGGGCAAAAGGTTCCGGCGCCGAAATGCAATTGAGCAAGAGCCTCGAACCTTTGTCTTCCCTTCGGCCGCGCTTGAACGTCATCTCCGGTTTGTTCAACAAGCACGCCACCGGCGTCGGCATCCACCCCGGACAGACCGGCAATATCCTATCGGGGGCCGCACTCCAGAAGGGGGCCGTGCTGCGCGGCGGCGTCAGCATGGATCAGGTGCTTGGCAAGCATCTCGGAGAAGCGACCGCGCAACCGAGTCTGGTGCTGGGATGCGAGCAGCCGATCACCGGCTATCACGAAACGAATTTCTCGATGGCCTACAGTTCGCATATTTCCTGGCAAGACGCGAACTCTCCGGTGCCGATGGAGGTTTATCCATCGTTGGCCTTCGACAGCCTTTTCGACAATCAAGGCAGCCGGCGGACAATCAGCATTCTCGATCGCGTCCAGGAGCAAGCCGCGGCGCTCAATCGTCAGGTCAGTCATGCCGATCGAGCCAAGCTCGACGAATACCTGACCAGCGTTCGTGAAGTGGAGAAACGAGTCGAACGCAGCCGGGCCACGAAAGATCGCGCCGAGGAACGGGCACGCGATCGAGGCAAGCCGGCGCTCACGATGCGGCGTCCCGATAACGGACTGCCCGAAGACATCCGCGAACACATGCGCTTGATGTGCGACATCATCGCGCTGGCCTTCCAGACCGATAAGACGCGCGTTGCCACGCTGCTTTTGTGCCGCGATCTGTCGGGACTTTTCTATCCGTTCCTCGATGTGCGGACGGCTCATCATCCGACTTCTCACGCGGACGATTCCGACGCTTACGAGCGGGTGACGCGCTATTACGTGAGTCAATTGGCGTACCTCGCCGGCCGGTTGGCGAAGATGCCGGAAGGCGGCTCCACCGTACTCGATAACTCGTGCCTGATGTTCATCTCGAACATGTGGTCGGGCAGCCGGCACGATTCGGGCAAGTTGCCGGTGCTGCTGGTAGGTGGTCTCGGCGGCACACTTGCCACCGGCCGAATCCTCGATTACACCGGGCGTGGTGATGAAAACCGCAAACTGTGTAGCCTGTATTTATCGCTGATGAAACGCATGGGAGTGAGAGGCGAGCGGTTCGGGGATTCCACGGCCCCACTCGCCGGACTGTGATCTCGCGGCTCATGCTCGCTACAGGATACTATCCCGATCTCTTATTTCGCCTTTGCACCGATTGTCAGCGGTTACACGGCACGGCCGTTTTTTCGTGAGCGCCAGCGTTTTAGGGCTGGCGCTCACGAAAAATACCACAATCCGCGCACACACCCAGTACGAGAAGTCGGATGACCAATGTTGTTCGCGTGCTTTCCGGCTGGTATGGTGTATCGATTGCCTACCTCACCGCCCCGCATGAAAGGGTTCTCCGCGATGTCCCGTCTGTTCGCGCTCGTCGGTCTGCTCGGCCTCGTCGCTCCGCTGTCCGCCGCTTCTCCGCTGCCCAAAGCGCCGCCCGGTTTCCGAGTCGAGTTGGTGCTGGAAGCGCCCGCCATTGAAGCGCCGACGGCGCTATGCGTCGCGCCCAACGGCGACGTTTATTTCGCCGAAGACCCGATGGATATGAGTGGTCCGCCGACGAAGAACATCGACAAAATCTGGCTGCTCAAGGGCGGCGATCCCAAGAAGAAAATCCTCTTCGCCGACAAAATGTGGGCCGTCATGGGTTTGGAGATTGTCCGCGATAAATTGTATGTCGTCCACGCTCCGCATGTCACCGTGTTCACGCTCGACGCCGAGGGCAAGGCGAAGAAACGCGAGGAATTGTTCGACGATCTCGGTCCCAAAATGGCCGGCGCGCCGAGCTTCAACGATCACATTCCCAGCGGCATCCGCATGGGCATGGACGGCTGGCTCTACGTGTCCATCGGCGACAAGGGCATTCCGAAGATGACGCGCAAGGAGACCAATAAGGGTTCCGTGCATGTCGCCGAGGGGCGTTGGCGGCACTCGAAAGAAGGGCATCATATCAGTCTCGAAGGCGGCGGTGTCATTCGTTTTCGGCCCGACGGCTCCGGCCTGGAAGTGTTCGCCAGCGGCACGCGTAATCATCTCGACGTGCCACTGGATGAACATGATCGCATATTTGTGCGCGACAATACCGACGATGGCCGCGGTTGGTGGACGCGCTTGATGTATCTGCCGCCGGGCGGTTACATGGGCTATCCGTGGGCGTACACGCAGCGCCCCAAGGAGACGCTGCCGATGATCCGCGACTTCGGCGGCGGCTCACCGTGCGGCGGCTATGTGTATTGCGATGACGGACTGCCCCCGACGTATCGCGGCCGCATCTTCCATTGCGAATGGGGACAAGGCAAGGTGTGGGGTGTCAAGGTCGCCCCGGACGGCGGCGGCTTCAAGTTCGTCGATCAAATCGCCCTGCTGGAACCAGGGACCGTGAAGGATTTTCGTCCGTTCTCGCTGCGGCCGACGGCGGACGGTCGCGGTTTCTATGTCACCGATTGGGGGTTCAGTGGTTGGTTGTCGAAGGTCAAGGCGGGGCGATTGTGGAAGGTGACGTACACCGGCGACGATGTGAAGCCGGCCCCGCGCGGGAAGGATACGGATTCGATTGAACAATTGATTAAGGCGCTGGATCATCCGGCGCATACAGAGCGGCTACGAGCGCAGCGGCAATTGCTGGCGCGGAAGCGGTCGGCCGCGAAGGCTCTGGAGAAAGCATGGTCTGACGAGAAGCTGAGTCCGCGAGCCAAGACCCATGCTTTATGGGTGTTGGCGGAAAATAATTCTCCGAAATGGGTGGACTGGGCAGTCGTTTGCCTGAAGGATGACAGAAATCGTGACCTGCGGCTCGAAGCGGTGCGCGTTCTCGGTTGTGAGCATGATGCGGAGATCGACGATGAGCCGGTGCCCCAGGGACAAGAGAGCAAGGAGGGGAAGATCAAGAAAAAGGTAACCCTGGCGGCTATTTTTCGCGGTCTGATGGCAAAGGGAATGGGTGCTGAACTGCTTGATCGCTTATTGGGACTTGCCGAAGAAGATGTGGATCCACAAATCCGAATGCAAGCCGTCTTCACTCTGGAGACGTATCTTTTCGAGTTACATCCAGAGTCAAGGGAGCATCCTGAATCGCTTGATCGGTTGGTAAGACGACTGGGAAGCGAGACCGATCATTGGGTACGCGCTGCTCTGGTGCGCGTACTCAAGCGCGCCGAGGTCTGGAATTCTTCCAGGTTTCAGCGTCTCGTGCCGGAGATCCTCAAACAGAACAAGGATCTTGCCCTGGATGGTCTCTTTCGAGTGCTTGCGGAGGAGTATCAACTCCCTGCCGTGATAGCGCTGAGTGAATTGCTCAAACACCAAGATCCCGTGGTGCGCCAACGAACCGTGGAAACCCTCACTCGCGCTTACAAGGACCGCAAGCCCTACGCCGGCGGTTGGTGGGGTACGCAACCCGCCGGCCAGAAACCGCCGGCTCGCGTGGTCGTTTGGGGAGTCACATCGCAGGTGCGCGAGGCCATCCTCGGCGCACTCGCCGACAAGGACGCCGGTGTCCGCAAGGCCGCCGTCACCGCCCTTATCGCTATGAGCGATCCACAAACGCTGCAACCGCTCGTCAAGCGATTCGATACCGAGAAGGATGCCGCCGCTCGCGTCGATCTCGTGCGCGCTATCGCCGGTCTGCCGCCGGCGAAAACGACGGACTTTCTCGCTGGCATCCTCAAGGACAACAAGAACCCCGAAGCGCTGCGCCTGGAAGCGATCACCGGGCTGGAAAAAAGTAAGACGCCGGCGGCATTGGCGAGCCTGGCGGCGGCGGCCACGCCGACCGAACCCGTCGCCTTGCAAATCCGCGCGCTCGAAGCGTTGGGCGCCATGAAGACGCCGCAAGCGAAAACCGTGTGCGCTGCCAGTCTCCGAAGTGTCGAGCCATCCGTGCGGAAATCCGCCGCAAGCACGCTTGCGAAATTGGGCGATCCCACGGCGGCCAAGCTGCTTTTGCCGGTGCTGAAGGACAAGGAAGCGAGCGTGCGCATCGCTGCCATTCAGACGCTCGGCACCCTCAAGGCGAAGGACGCGATTCCCGCGCTGCTGCAAGCGACCGGCGACAACGCCACGCAGTTCGACGCCGTCACCGCCTTGGCGCAGATGCCGGATAAACGCGCTCTGTCGGCGTACCTCACCGGCTTGGCATCGAAGAACGTCGAACTGCGCAAGACGTGCCGGCAGGCCATCGCCCTGCTGCGCGAGGATGTGGTACCGACGCTGGAACAACTCGCCAAGGGCAACGAAATCCCTGCCGCGGCCCTGGCCGAGTTGCGCGAGGTTTATTCGTCCTTCGTCCCTGTCGTCTCCTGGCGTGTCATCGGCCCCTTCTCGCGCGATGGCAAAGTCCATCCCCCCCAGAATGAACAGAAGTTCGATTCCGTCTATAAGGGAGCGGATAAGGATGTTAAATGGCAAACAATCCAGGGCGACGCCCGCCAATACGGTCGCGTCAACCTCGCCGCTCGGCTGAGTCCGAACTCGCAAGTCGTCGCCTACGCCTACGCCGAGATTGAATCATCGGCAGCCCGCGACGCCACGCTGCTTTGCGGCAGCGACGATACGATTACTATTTGGCTCAATGGCAAAAAAGTCCACAATCACCCGACCGATCGCGGTTGGAATCCGAATCAGGACAAGGTGAATGTGCATCTGGAAAAGGGCAAGAATCGTCTGCTGGTCCAGTGCGGCAACAGCGGCGGGCCGTGGGATTTCAGCGTCGGCGTCTCCGGCGAAACGGATCGCTACGCCTTCCTCAAGGGCGGTGATCGGAAGTTCGACCTCGAAGCATTCCGCGCTCATGCCCGCAAGAACAAGGGCGACGCCGAACGCGGCCGCAAGTTATTCGCGGATACGAAGGGTCTTGCATGTGTTAAATGCCATGCGGTCGGCAGCCAAGGCGGACAGGTCGGCCCGGACCTCGCCGGCATCGGCCTGCGCTACAGCCGCGAAGATTTGATGACCTCGATCCTGGAACCGTCGAAGGTGATCGCCCAGGGATACGAAACCATCGTCCTTGAGACGAAAAAAGGCCAGACGCTGACCGGCGTGTTCAAGGGCGACAGCGGCGACGCGGTGAATCTGACGGATAATGAAGGCAAAGCGCATCGCATCCTGAAAAAAGACATCGAGGAGCGTATTTTCTCGCAGGTGTCCACGATGCCCAACGGTCTGAGCGACGGCATGACGCTGCAAGATTTCGCCGACATTATCGCCTTTTTGGAAGCGCGGCGCGAAGACAAGGCGATTCCGAAAAAATAGTCGTTCTGGCTGCGTGCGCTGATTCGGGTAGTGGGTTGTCATTTTCGTTAGCCCAGCCCTTCAGGGCTGGGTATGGCGTCAGGGCGAGGCGGCTCTGGGGCTTTAGCCCCTCAGCGTGTCCACACAGCGGAGAGCCTGAAGGCTCCTCATCCCGCGTGCTTGCCACACCCCAGCCCTGAAGGGCTGGGCTAACGAAAAAACAGTCCCCGAAACGATTCACGCGCTCGTCGCTGTCGCGGGTTGCCTGTCGGGCCTGGATCCCGAGTTCGCACAAGGTAGGTGGCGATCTTATGGTAGTCATCACGTTTGCCGATCGCGCTACCGAAAAACGGGCGTTGGGCTTTTTGCTTGGCCGCTTCTCGGGACGTGTCCTTCGTTCCGGGGAGCATCTGGTGCCGGAGGCGGCGCTGGAAGCGCTGGCGGATCAGAACATCCCTTTCACCGTCAAGGGCAAGGCGACTTCGCCCACCATGCGACGACCGCCGCCAGAAGAGCCGCGAGCGCTACCGAGGTAATCCACAGCGGCACCCGGCGGGCGCTGGCCTTCACGGCCGCAATCGCTTCGTCATCGCCGGCCCAATTGATCTGCCGTCGAAGTTGGGCGATGCTCCCCATCACGAAAGCCGATGCCCCCAGCAACGGCAGCAGCGCCGCAAATGCCGGCACGGATATGTTCGCATGCCAATACAGCAGGGCGAATGCCGCGATTAGCCCTGTGTTCCCGATTGCCGTGAACCATAGCGCCAGCGCGATGCCGCGTTTCAGCCCCAGTGCGACGATGGCCGTGCCCACATTCATGGCGCGATCCTCGGGATAATCTTCCGCCGTGTTGACGAGGATCACACCGGTTTGCGTCATCCCGTAGGCGAAGGCCACCGCCAGTACGTCCCACGCCGGCCAGGAGGTGAACAGCAGCGCCGTGTAGATCATCGGCCCGGTGAACAAGCCCAGCCAGTAGAACCCTATTTGCCACAAGCCCCGTCCCTTAAGCCGGAATGGCTCGATCGAATAGGCGTAAGCCGCGAACAATCCGAACAGGCAGCCGGGCAGCAGAATCCAGCGGTCGAGCCGCCAGGCCAAGTGCGCGGCCAAGGCGATGGCGAACAGTGCCGATAATGTCGCCTGCGCGATGACGCCGCGGACGCCGATTCCCAAAACGGCCTCGGTCAGATGCGGCTTATACAGCGCATCGAGATCGCGGTCGGCGAGGCAGTTCAGCAAGTCACCGAAGGCGAACAGGAAGAAGAAAATCAACGCCCCTTCCCAGAAGGGAACGGTGGCGAAGGCCGAGGCGTCATCAATGGTCAGAAAAACCGGGATGAGGAAAATCGGCACTTCGGCGAGGCGGTATTCCACGCGCCGCAGGCGGAGCGACCACATCAGGTAGCGCAGCATCGGTCCCTCATCATGACGCCTCTACAAGATATTGATTCGCCGCAGGTGGCGCGGAGTCGATCCATCGAAGGCGCGGCGGCCATGCAAGAGAGCATGGTTGTCGGCCAATAGGACATCGTTAGCGCGCCAGGCGTGGGCATAACACAGAGACGGATCATTTAGCAGTTCATGCAGGCGCGCGAGAAAGGCCAGCCGATCCGCCGCCGCTACGCCGTCAATCGACAGATGCACCGGATTCACATCCTCGACCGGCTCCGCGAAACGCAGCACGAACTGACCTGATACGGGATGATGGTCGATCATCGGCGCGGTAAAGGTGCCGCCGTAATGGACGATCTTTTCGGTGCGGTAAGTGATGCGAATGCGCTCCCAGGCGGCGCGCTCTTCGGAGGAAATGCCTTCGAGCAAGCGGACGGTATCGCAGAAGATCGTTTCGCCACCGCTACCCAGGGCGGGGGCAGTACGGCAGTGGAAAAAGATGTAGTGCGGCACACGACCGGCGAAAGCGCCGTCCCAGTGAAACGGCACGGCACGATTGCTGTACAAATAGTTGCCGGCCTCGGCGCGTGGGACCAACTCATTGACAGCGCCGAACTCCCATTCGAGAAGGTCGCCGAGTTGACGGCAAAAAGCCAGCATCTCGTCGTCGTCGGGTGAAGCGAAGCCGCGCAGAACAATGAGGCGATGCTCGGCCACCTCAGCGCGTAGGCGGTGTGCCGGCAGCGCGGCCAAAAGGTTTTGCTGCGACTCGGCGACGATCTCGACGCCGAACGGTTGGAGATATTGCGTCTTCATGGATATTTTTACTATCTTTAGGACAATTCAAAATGACTCGGCTGGCCATCGCGCTCGATCAAGCGAGCGCCGAGCGCCTCCGCTTCGTGCCGTTTGACGAACTTCCAGCCATCCGCAACGCGCAAGGCGACACCGTGCCACGGCGTCAGCCAAGCATCATCCGCCGCGCCCAGGAGGATGCCGATCTTCTCCGCGTGTGGATGTTGCGGGTGAATCGACAACCGCAGCGCCGCCGGAAAGCAGTCGGCCAACAACCGGCCCCAGGCGTCACTGCGGCGAATGACTTCATAAGCATGTTCGTGACACTCTCTTCGCAGTTGCGTCCGGCTAAGTCCTGGCCGCACGTCCGTCTGTTCGTCGAACAGAAAGCGATGAATGCCATTGAACAGTGCGCGGGCATGATCGAAGCGGCGAGTGCGTTCCTCGATTTCCGCGCGAGGGCGAGCATAGTCGGCCACCAACTGCCGCCGCATCTCCGTATAATCGCTGCCCTCATACAACTCGGACAGGCCGAAGGCATCCAGGGACACGAGGCTCAGACGTGTAAGGAGGGCGCGCACCTCATCGCCGTAGCGCGTCACGTCGTCGTCGGCAACGCCGACCAGATCGCTGAAAACATGGCCATCGGAACAAAGGGTCACGCGCAGGCCCGGAGCGTAGACGGCTCGCACTTCATCGCAGACCGCTTGCAGATAAAGGAGAGCCAACTCCTCGGCCTTGTCCGGCAGGGGGCCGAGCGTCTTACGACGACTTGGCGATTTCGCTGGAAAGGCCGGCAAAAGGGCGTGGACGGGCCGGCCGGCGCGGAGGAAGTGTTTCACTCTCGGCAAATGCAGCGCCAGGCATGATGGGCAAGGATCGGCGGCGCACGCCGTCGCGCCAGGCAGCAGGCGGCGATGACGGAACAGCAACCGCAGAATCGTTGTCGCCCGTGCCTCGATGTTGGCCTCATCGGGCGCTTCCAGCAGTGGACGAAAGATGCTGTCAAACCGGCCGGCGAGGAGGGGGCCAGCGAGGGCAAGCAAGTCGCGGAAGAGATCGAGGGCGGCGTGAACAGCCGGCGAGCCAGGCAAACGATCCTGCGACCACAGCAGCATCAGCGCGAGGTGCGTGCCGTACAGGGCACGAACCAGCGTGTCGGCATCGGTGGCTGGTCGGTCGGCGGCATCGTGGACGACCGCAGCGAAAACACCCCGCACGCGATGACGAACAATCTCCGTGCGTGGGTTGAACACTCCCAACTCGTGACGCGGATCGAGCAGGGTGGCGCTGAGGGCGGCGAAGGCGGCGCGGTAGGGCACGGCCAAATCCATCTTTACTCGCATAACGGCGTGGAACCGCTCGGCGACGCCGCTCGCCGGCAATTCCAGTACCCGCGCTTCCAACTCGGACGCCAGGCGATCGTACAAGGCCAGGACAAGTTCCTCGTCCGTGGCGAAGAAGACCTGCGCGCGTTCGACGCTACAGCCTGCGGCATCCGCAGCTCGGTTGAGCAGTCCGGCAGTCAACCCCTCGCGGGCAAGCAGTCCGACCGCCGCCGACAACACACGCGGCCGCGTTCGCCGCTCGATCGGATGCGCGGAAGAAAGCGGATTCGACATGGAACCTCGCCGGGATGGAAGCCACCGCGACGCGCGGAGCGAGTCGCCCACACTCCTGTTTATCTTCCTTCTACTTGAGCGACAAGCGCGTTGTGTCGGATGGCCGCGATCCATAAGCTGATACCGTCTTCCGACCGCGAGGATAATATGGCCACGATCGTTCATGTTCACCTGGACAACCGCAGTTACGACATCGCTATAACCAGCGGCGATAGCGCCGGAATCGGTCCTTTCGCGCGTCAGCGCGCGAAGGGATCGCGTGCCTTCGTTGTCACGGATGAACATGTGATCGAACACGCCGATAAGGTGGCAGAGGCGCTCCGCGATGCTGGCTTCGAGCCGCTGATTGTCGCGCTGCCTTCCGGCGAGACTCAGAAGGCGTTGACCGTTGCGTCGTACCTGTACGATCAACTCGCCGAAACGCGAGCGGATCGCCAGACGCTGGTGGTGGCGGTTGGCGGCGGCGTCATTGGCGATCTAGCCGGCTTCGTCGCCTCTACCTGGAACCGCGGTCTGCCGTTGCTGATGGTTCCAACGACCCTGCTGGCGATGGTGGATAGCTCCGTCGGTGGCAAAGTCGGCATCAATCATCCGCGCGGCAAAAACCTCATCGGTGCCTTTCATCAACCCGCCGGCGTGTGGATCGACACGGCTTTCCTGAAAACCTTACCGGATCGTGAATATCGCAGTGGATTGGCCGAGGTGGTCAAGTACGGCGTCATCCTTGATGCCGAGTTCTTCGCCTACCTGGAGCAGCACGCGGCGGCGATCCTGGCGCGCGATGCCGAGTGCATCGGTCATGTCGTCGCCCGCAGTTGCCGGCTCAAGGCGGATGTGGTCGAACGCGATGAACGCGAAGAGACGGGCTTGCGGGCGGCGCTGAACTACGGCCACACGTTCGCGCACGCCTTTGAGACGGTGGGCGGCTACGGTTCTTGGCTGCATGGGGAAGCGGTGTCGGCCGGTATGATCTGCGCCAGCCGGCTCGCCGAGCGTCGCGGTCTGATCGATGCGGATGTCACCGAGCGCCAGCGCCGCCTCTTGCAGACGTTTGGTTTGCCGATCGCGCCGCAACGCTGGCCGGTAGAGGAACTGTTGGCGGTGATGCGTAGCGACAAGAAGGCCGTCGCCGGTCGGTTGCGTTTCGTGCTACCAAAGCGGATGGGTGAGGTGGACCTCTTCGACGATGTTCCGGAGAATGATGTGCGCGCGGTGCTGAAAGACGCAGTCAATTGAGGGAGCTTTTTTGTTTTATCCGCCCTCAATACATCTCATAAATGTGTTCGCCGCCGTGAGCCGGATTGCCGATGAGACAACGATTGCGCAGATCCACGACGAAGTCGAGGTGTTCCAACGGCAATTGGCCAATCAGAACGGGCACGTCGTCGGGTGCTTCGAGGACATCCATTGTGCAGCTTCGTCCTTGGATCGTGAGGCGCACGGCGTCGTACATGTCGGCCTCGGTTTTCCCCCCGAAGTTGGTAATGCGTTTGGTAGCCGTGCGGGTTAGTCCAAGCTGCTGAATGAGCCGCGTTGGCATTGTCAACAAGGTTGCGCCTGTATCCACGAGGGCGTCGGAGACCGTGATTCGCCTCGCTTCATTCGGCTGAATCAAACCTTTTTCGATGCCCCACAAATCCTTGATATTTTCGATCGTCGCTTCCGTGAGTACACGCCCCATAACAGTTGACTCCATGACAGTGACTCCAGTTGTTCGCGGCCGTGAGAGAGTACCATTCCGCCCATTATACCCGTCTCTCTCATAGACCGTCCAGCGTTGCCATTTGCATCTTGCCGACTTGCCGGATAGTTTATGCCTGCAAGTTTCCATTCCGTTGACTGTGAGAGAATCGCATGGCCGCCACGGTCTCCATCGAAGTCCGCGATTTGCTGACCCTATCTTTGGTGCCGGGCATCGGGCCGCGCTTGACCGCCACCCTCCTGGAGCGTTTCGGCTCCGCCGCCGCCGCCCTGCGCGCCAGCATCGGCGAATTGTCGGCGCTACCCTATATCACTCCTCGCCTTGCCGAGAGCATCCGGCAAGCACCGGCGCGCTCCGACACGACGACGGAACTGGAACGCATGGAACGCCACGGCGTCCGCCTGATCGCGCTGGGCACGCCGGACTATCCGCCGTCGTTGGCGAACATTCCTGATCCGCCTTATCTGTTGTACCTACGCGGCACATTGACGACGGCCGACGCCAACGCGGTCGCTCTCGTCGGCTCACGCCATTGCACCGACTACGGCCGGCGTGTCGCCGCACGGCTGGCGTCTGGGTTAGTCCGCGCCGGCGTCACCGTTGTCAGCGGACTGGCGCGCGGCATCGACGGGGCAGCACATCGAGCGGCGCTGCAAGCGGGTGGTCGCACGCTGGCTGTGTTGGCCGGCGGCCTCTCACGCATCTATCCGCCCGAACACGCCGACCTTGGCCGCGAGATCGAAACCTCCGGCGCGGTGCTGACCGAAACGAACATGGATCAAGAACCGCTGCCCGGTCTGTTTCCCGTGCGCAATCGCATCATCAGCGGGTTATCGAAAATCATCGTGCTGGTTGAGGCGGCGCAGAAGAGCGGCGCACTCATCACGGCCAGCCACGCCGCCGACCAAGGCCGCACCGTCATGGCCGTGCCCGGCCCGGTCGAAGCGGCGTCCAGCGGCGGTTGTCACGAGTTGATCCGCAAGGGGGCCGTGCTATGCCGCGGCGTCGAAGACATCCTCGAAGAACTGCATGGCGTCTCGGCGATGGTCGTGGCCGAGAGGAAGGCCGCGTCGGCTCTCGCCGCGCCGCCGACGCCATCGGGACCGCCGCCCGGATTAGATGATACCCAACGGCGCATCTGGGATGCGCTGACCGAAGCGTGTCACCTGGATCATCTGGTGCAGCGTCTGGCGCTGGCGGTGCCGCAGGTCAGCGGAGCGCTGATGATGATGGAGATGAAGAAGGTGGTGCGCCGACTGCCGGGCAACCGCTACGAACGATGTTAAACGCGAGTAGTATGCAACATTTCTCTGCAAGTAGAAGTGAATACAGGAATTAAGTAGAGCGTCACCATTTTTCATTAAGTAGAGCGTCACCATTTTTTACATTTTTCACCATTTTTCAGATTTGAACCAGGCTTTTTCTGGGAGCGTCAATCGGCGAGATCGGTGCCACGGGCGACTTGTCGTGCCTCGGAGCGTATACTAGCCTTGTGCCATTGGAGCAAACCGTTGCCTCGAATCGCTCACCCCAACGGAAGGTCAATCCATGACCGACCACCCGTTCACGCCCGGACAGATGCCCGCGCCCGCAACGAAGCTGGAGACTCCACGCACCCGGCGCGCCTGGCTCGCACGCACGCACCAGGCGCTGCTCGCTCCCGTCCACACGCTTATCGAGTTGGCCGGCATGATGCTCGCCGACGCCCGCGAGCGCGGCCAGGAAGAATTTCGCGACGACCTCGAAAAAATCCACACGGCCGGCCGGGCCTTGCTGGCACGCTTTCACGATCTGCTGCATCCGACCGGCGAGGCGACCGTCGAACTGGATACGCTGCGGCTACTACGCCACGAACTGCGCACGCCGCTGACGCACATTATCGGCTACTGTGAATTGTGGCTGGAGGATGCTGAAGCGTTCTTTCTCGATAGCTTTCTCGCCGACCTCCGCGAAGTACACGGTCTGGGCAAACAGACGCTCGCCCGCCTCGATGAAATCGTCCGACTGGTCGAACACGCCGGCGAGACAGACCTGAATCGCGCTCCGGAACCGGTGGCCGCGCCACCCCGACCGCAACCGCCCCGCGCGGTGAGACGCGGTGAGACAGGAGCCGTACTCGTCGTGGACGACGATGCCAACAATCGCGATCTGTTGAGCCGCTTTCTCCGCCGTGAGGGGCACTTCGTTTCTTGCGCCGCCGACGCTCGGCAAGCCATGACCATGATCGCCTCACACCTGTTCGATCTGATCCTACTTGACATCCTCATGCCGGACAGCAATGGCGTGCAAACGCTGGCGATGCTCAAGGCCGACGAGCGCTACCGGCATCTGCCGGTCATCATGATCTCGGCCTACGACGAGATGGATATTGCCGTGCGCTGCATCGAGATGGGTGCCGAGGATTATTTGCCCAAGCCGTTCAACCCCGTGCTATTGAAAGCCCGCGTCAGTGCCGGCCTGGAAAAAAAACGGTTGCGCGATCGCGAAGTGCTATTCGTGCAACAGATTCAGCAGGAAAAGAAACGATCTGACGAACTGCTGCACGTCATCTTCCCTGACGAGATTGTCCGCGAATTAAAAACGACCAGCATTGTTCGGCCGCGGCGCTTCGATAATGTGGCCGTGCTTTTTTGCGACATCGCCGATTTCACGCCATTCTGCGATGGCCATGAGCCGGAAGAGGTCGTGTGGCACTTGCAGGAGTTGATCGAAATCTGGGAACGCATCGCGGCGCGGCATCACGTCGAGAAGATCAAGACGATCGGCGATGCCTTCATGGCGGCGGCTGGATTGCTGGAACGGCCAGCCGACCATCCGGTGCTGCACTGTGTGCGTTGTGGTTTGGAGATGATTGCGGCGACACGGTCGTTGCCGCTGCCGTGGGCCGTGCGCGTCGGCATTCACTTCGGGTCGGTGGTGGCCGGAGTGATCGGCTGCCGTCATTACCTGTTCGATCTGTGGGGCGACACGGTGAACACGGCCGCGCGAATGGAAAGTCACGGCATCCCCGGCTCGGTGACGCTGAGCGAACCGGCCTGGCAGCAAGTCGCCGCCCATTGTCACGGCGAACCGCTTGGCCGCATCGACATCAAGGGCAAAGGACCGATGGAAATGATCCGCGTCGATCGCTTGCGGATGTGAGCGTTTCAGTCAACTAGCCCAGAGCGCCAGCGATGGGTTGCGACAACCCATCGCTGGCGTTTCGGGCTAGTTGATTGAGACAACAATCGCCGCTGGGCTTATTTCTCGGGCAGGATCTTGGTGACGTCCTTGGTGATGGCGTCGAGATCCTTGTCCTTCAGTTCGCCCTTCTTGAAGGCGTAGTTGGCCTTGACGGTGCGGTCGGTATAGAGGACGACGGTGATGTCGGCGTCCTTGGAGACGTGGTAACCCTTGGGGCCGGCCGGGTTGTCGATGCTGAGGATGACTTTCTTCAGCTTGGCGCTGTCCGCGACCGACTTCAGTTCCTTGTCCAGTCCTTCCTTATCGCTGAGGAAGACGACGAAGCTGCCCATTTTGCAATCGCTGTGCTTGGCGGTGCAGGCGTCCAGCTTCTTGATGAGCTTGGTCACTTCCGGCGTGACTTCCCGCGCGAAGACCATGGCCACGGGATTGCTGCCGTTCGAGCAGAACAGGCAATTCTTTTCACCTGCCCGTTCGCCATTGATGTTCAGCGGATGGAACGGGCCAGGAACTTTCTGGTTCACCTGGGGGCCTGACTTCAGCGCTCCAGCGGCGAACACCGCGCCGGCCAACAAGGTGCAGCTAAGGCTCAATCCAACGATCCGGTGCATCTTCATACGTTACCTTCTCCTGTGGGCGATAACCAAACGAATAAGGTTTGTGAGGCTGGAAAGCCCCACACCCAAACAAATCGATCCCGGCGTCTAGACGCCGGGATCGGGCGAGCTATTCAATTTCCTTATTTCGCGGCGCTTTTTTCGAGCTGTTTGAAGTAGGCTTCGATGGCATCGCGGTACTTGGCGGGCATGCCGCGCGTCAGATCGGTCATGGCCTTGGCGCGTTCACGCTCAGGCAGTTTGCCCCATACGTCCGCGTACTCCTTGAACTTCTTCATGTCGATCTCGCCCTTACCGGGAGGAGCGCTCGGCAAAACGCTGTCGCTGGCAGGATTGGAAGATTTGTTGCCGCTGGGCAGACCAGGCGAACCGCCGCCGCTGGGACAAGCGCCGCCGTTACCCTGGCCGGAGCCTTTCATCTTGTTTTCGATCTCTTTGATTTTCTCATCGAGTTTGACGAGAACCTCGCGCTGCATGGCGCGGGTCTTGGGTCCGCCGCGTGTCAGGTCGAGGCGATCCTTGATGACGCCCATCTTACGAGCGATCCAATCGAGATCCTTATCCTGCCACGTCACCATGTCGTAGTGCATTAGCACGCCGACCATGCGATAGCGCGCCGGCGCATCGACCACATCCAAGAGCAGCCGATCGATCGAATCGTCGGCCTCGTTCTTCATCATCAGGGCATGCTCGGTCACAGCCCGATGGAAGAAGTAAGCGGCCGGCTCAACCACATCTTCACCTTGAACGCTCTTGAATGCCTCCAATGCTTCGTCGAAGACCTTGCGGCTGGTGAGCGCCTTGGCGTAGGCCAAACCCAGATTGGCGCGGAAGAAGACCGGCAGTTTCTGATCCTTGACGAGGTTGGGCACACTCGTCGGCGCCGGCGTCTCGGGATCGCGCGCTTCTTTCAGAAGCTGGGCCACGGCAGGATTGCCCAGCGCGAAGGTATCGACCACCTTATCGAGCAAGGGTCGATCACTCGCCCACACTGCGTCAAATGCTTTCTGAGTTGCCGCGTCGGTTTTTTGGGTGTCCTTCAACCAGGCTTGAGCCTGAGTGCGGACGGCATCCGCAGCCGGCGTGCGCAGCGCGCCAAAGGAGGGCAGATCCTTCACGGGTTTTCTGGCCGCGTCGTCGGCCAGCAGCGGCGCACTTCCCAGGAGAACCAGCGAGAGCGAACAAAGGGACGCTCGGACCTTCCAGCGGAACATAGATGTTCTCCGATCGTTGCGGATGTCGCGCTGTCACGATGATTGCGCGAGGAGTTTCTGAATCAGTGTCTTTACGTCTTCATAGGACCAGGGCTTGTCCTCGTTTTCGCTATCGAACTTACCGGCACGTTTGCCCTGGCGATCGAACACAAACACGGCCGGCGGTCCCGTAATCTTCCACCGTTCCTGCCAGACAGTCGCCTTCTCGTCGAGCCAGAAGTTGGAAAAGGCCGCGTTCGCCTTCTTCAGAAACTTCAAGGCGGCATCCTTCCGTTCCGGCTGATCCAGAGAAACCGACATGCACACCAATCCCTTGTCCGCGTACTGCCGGTGCAATTCGACGAGATTATGAAACTCCCGCTTGCACGGAATGCAGAAATTCGCCCACACGTCAATCACGACGACCTTGCCGCGTTGAGCGCGAACCGCGTTGCCAAGGTCGGCGTACTTGACCGCTTTCAACTCGATACTGTTTTCGCCAGCGGGCGCACCGGCATCGGCTGGAAGTAAGACGAGCCAGCCCGTGAAAACCATCAGGAGAATCCCCACGATGATACGTGCCATCCCAGGCATACTCATATCCTCTTTCAGCTATCCGCTGCCCGTTTGGCCTAAAGGAGACGCTTGTGGTCGGAGATTGCGAAGACGAAAGGAGCCGCGATGGGAAAAAGAGTTTCAGCGTTGATATACGGCTCAAAATACATGGTAGGTCTCACGGACCATTCAATCTCTTCACATGGTAAAGAGACGCTACGCCGGCCGTCAAGCGCAAATGCAACCGCGCATCTCCACAAGTCTCCTCTTCTGGCTGGACGCTTCCTCCTCCGCGATTATTCACGGCTTCATTGTGTCAGGTGCCTGACGCCGTGGCTTTGTCTCGTGGGAATAAATGCCCGCTGTCGTGGATCAAAGTAAAAGCGTAGTGTCCACTAACTTTGGCACATGCCAGGGAGACCAGCGATGGGGTACGGCATTCTCGCGGATGGGATGGTGGCAATCCATGTAGCCTACGTGAGTTATGTGGTACTGGGTCAGTTGGCGATCTGGCTGGGGCTTGCGCTGGGCTGGCGGTGGGTGCGCAATCCGTGGTTCCGCTGGACGCATCTGATTATGATCGCCATCGTGGCGGGCGAAGCGCTGCTGGACATCACCTGCCCACTGACCCGCTGGGAGGGCGATTTGCGCCGGTTAGCCGGGCAACCGACGAGCGGAGAGTCGTTCGTGGGCCGTCTGCTGCATAGCCTCATCTTCGTGAACTGGTCGCCGTGGGTCATTAACTGTCTGCATGTCGGTTTCGCGTTACTGGTACTTGGTACATTTGTGCTGGCACCTCCTCGACGAGCCGCGGCGCTTGCCGGCCGTGCGGACAGACGCTCTTGATCGCCATAAAGCTCCTCATACGCTTCCGAGTTTATCGGGTGATCCTTCTTTGGGAGAGGGGGGTGTTTCTCCAACTCGCGGATCAGTTCACGAAAGTCGTCGCGCGCACGCAGCGGATCGAATATCTTATCTTTTTGCAAGCGGGCGACATCGCGGAAACCACGAGTCGCTGCCCGGCGCAGTGCGGCGAGCGTCTCATGGAGGCAGGTATCTCGTTCCGCCCGCTCGTCGGCCGTCAGGTCCGACTTGGCATCACCAATCTTGGCGGCGACAGCCGCCAGATCGTGCGCCACCCGAAACTGTTCCTCGGCATCGTCCGGCCACAGCTTCGACCGCTCGCGCACGAGGTCGGCGGCGGTGCGCGTGTGCCCTAGGCGCAACTCGGCCTCAGTCAGCGTGGCCAGGGCGTGCGTCAGCGTTTCTCGATACGAGCGGATGCCCGAAGCGCGATGCACGGCGAGCCGAGCGTGATTGAGAGCTTCATGCAGCAGCGGAGGCACTTCCTCAGGATGATTCATCGCCATGCGGTTCCAGCCGAGGTTGTTGAGCGTTCGCACCAGATCCTCGCGATATTCCAGGTTGTCGGCATCGAGGCGGACCAGTCCCTCTTGCAGTTCGCGCGCGCGCTGATACGACTTCTGCTCTTGCGGTCGATGCTTAAGCATGCCGTGGATGGCGGCGACGTTGAAGAGACTCCAACTCAACTCGCGGCGTAGACCGGGCGAACCAGGATCGAGACGGTGCATCTTCTCCTGAAGGTCACGAGCCTGCTGATGATGGTCCAGCGCCTCTTCCAGCCGATTGGCCGCGCGGTCGAAGAAGCCGAGCAGACGATGACTGGAGGCCAGTTCGGCCTGGTAACGGATGACGAGAGGATGGTCGTGGGCGAGGCGTTGGCGGATGGCGAATGCGTGCTTGCAAACCTCGTAGGCTTCGGTCGTCCGGTGAACGTCGCGCAGGGCCGTGCAGAGATTTTGCAGGCAAGCGCCCAAGTTGGCCTGCGCGTTGGCGTCACCCGGCGCTGTGCGGGCCAGCCCCTCCCGAAGCCGGGAGGCGCGCTCCAGCAGCGCCACCGCGTCGATTGTGCCGCCGAACTGCCGGGCACGCATCGAGGCGTAGTTGCTCAGCGTGGATGCCAGGCTCGATTGCAGGAAGCGATGATTCGGCTTCTCCTTCAACAGTTCCTCTTGCAAGTCCTGAGCTTGTCGATACTCGTCGCGCGCCTGGTCCAATCGACCGCGCTGTTGACACGCCCAACCGAGATTGCTGCGCGTCAGTGCCAGCCCGGCCCGCAGATCCCAGTCGTCGGGATGCCGAGCCAGGAAGCGCTGATACATGCCGCAGGCTTCCTTGAGACGAGCCAGAGTATCTTCGGTTCTGTCTTGTAGCGCGGCCGTGTCATTGAGGATACCGCCGAGTTTACGCTGCAACTCGAGATTATCGGGGTCGCCGCCCTGGAGGTCGCGGTAGATAGCCAGGGCCTTTTCGCGAGCGGCGCGGCCTTCCGCCTTGGAGCCGATGGCCTCGTGGACCGTGGCAATACTCAGATAGGTATCGGCCAATTCACGGCGCAAAGCGGGATCGTCGCCGCGCTGGCGGAGAAAGGTATCGTAGTAGGTCAGCGCGCTCTTCAGCAGTGACCGCCGAAGCGGTTGCAGGCGCGGTGTGTCCCGTAACTCACCGCTGACGCGACGGCAAAAGTCGTGGACAGCCTGGTGTGCCAGATGAAAGCTGGCCTGGGAATCCTTGAGATGATGCTCGGCATTCTGACGGTGACGCTCGGCTTCGTTCCGCGCCATACGTGCCTTATCGCGTTCCTCTTCGGCCAGACGGCGTTGAGCGTCCGTGTGGCGAGCGCTATCCTCGGCACGCAACCACAACAATGTCACCAGCGGGACGGCGATGCTGACAGCCAGGAGCAGCGCCAGCGCCAAAGAAGAGACAACCGGCTGGCGTCGCGCCCTGCGCCATGCCCGCGCCAACGGGCCGACAGGCCGCGCCAGGATGGGTTCGCCCTTGAGAAAGCGGCGCAGGTCGTCCGCCAATTCGTGAGCGCTGACATAGCGGCGTGCCGGCTCCTTTTGCAGACATTTCAGACAGATTGTTTCCAGATCGCGATCGACCGCTCGATGGAGCAGGCGCGGGCGTATCGGCTCCTGCTCAAGCACTTGCCGCACGGTGTCAAGTGGCGTGGCTCCCTTGAAGGGAGGGCAGCCGGTCAACATCTCGTAAAGGATGGCTCCCAGGCCATACACATCAGCGGCGGTAGTGACGGCGCCAGGCGAACCGGATGCCTGCTCGGGCGCCATGTAGCTGGGTGTGCCGACGATGGCTCCCGTGTGCGTCATGGCCTGCGGTAAGGGGAGAGTGGCTGCCGAGGAGAGGCTGCCCCGCGACGCCGGTTCTTCCGACCAGCCCAGACGCGGAGCGCGCTTGGCCAGGCCAAAGTCGGTAATCATCGGAATGCCGAACGGCGAAGTGTGTTGTCTTTCACTTGGTATTCCGCCTTCAGCATTCGGCATGGACAGGAGAATGTTGGCGGGCTTAAGGTCGCGGTGAAGAATGCCTCGCTGATGGGCGTAGTGAACGGCGTCGGCAAGGGTGGCCAACAACGCGGCGGGTTCCCGGTTCGCGGGTCGGCTGCCAAGGATCGCGAGTTGTTCCGCCAGACTGCCGCCCTCGACGAACTTCATGCTCAAGTAAGGATGGCCGTCGTGGGTGCCGACCTCGTGAATGGGCACGATGTTGGGATGGTCGAGATGAGCGGCGGACTCGGCTTCGGTGCGAAAGCGCCGCAGGTCGGCGGCCGACGCCCACGGCCCCGCCAACAGCATCTTGAGGGCGACAACGCGGCCCAGGCTCTTTTGCCATGCCTTGAAGACGACGCCCATCCCGCCGCGAGCGATCTCGGCGCGGATTTCGTAATCGCCGAAGTCACGGACCTTGTTCGGCTGGGCCACGGACGGCAACATCATGCGGAGTGGGGCGGCGAACCGATCGAGGCGATCCTGGTCGGCGAAGAAAGCGGCGAGGTCGCCGGCCAACTCGGGATGGCTGTCCATCAACGCTTCTCGTCCGGGGGCAACACCCTCCTTACGCGCTTGCAGATAAACAGCCAGCACTTCATCCAAACGCTGTTCGCGGTCCTGTTCAGTCGATGGCGGCATGGCTCACTCTCGCGGGGGATCTTGCAGCAATGTTCGCAGGGTTTGCAGGCCGCGGCGCAGTAGACCGGCCACGGACGCCTCCGTGCGTTCCAGTTGCGCGGCGATCTCGGCGACGGAAACATCACGCAGATGATGTAGTTCGACGACGGTTCGCTGATCCTCAGGCAGCCGCGCCAGTGCCCCCGCCAATTCCAACAGTTGCTCGTGCCGGGCGACGATCTCACTGGGTGACGACTGCTCGGCCGCCAGCCACGCTTCCACTCGCGCCGACGACTCGCCGACCGCCTGTACCAGGTCGTGTTCCAGATCGAGTTCGCGCTGGAACTTGCGGGCGGCGTCGATCAAGAGGTTGGTCAAGATGCGCCGCAGCCAACTCGCCTCCTCGCCGCTCGTCCGCCCTCGGAACTGGTCGCGGTTCTGATAAGCTCGGACGAGCGTTTGCTGAACCACATCGGAAGCATCGAGTTTGCCGCGCAGCCGCGGATCGAGCTGCATACGGGCCAGCAGATGCAGATAATCGCGGTAGTCCTCCCAGGCTCGCGCGGAGGACTCGGCTTCATGCTGCATCGAAACACCTAAAGAAAGAGACGGAACCCGCCAGCGCATCGACCGCGCGGTGTGCGATTTTGTTTCGCCGCCTGAGTGTATTGTCTCTGGCGGCGAAGATGGGGTCAACAAGAGCTAAAAGCTAGCGGACAAAACCTGCCAGCCCGCAGCGCCAGCAAGGGTAATTCAATCCCTTGCTGGCGCTGCGGGCTGGCGGGGTTTTGTCCGCTAGCTCTAAACACCGTGGATGCGGCCGGGACAAGATGGACTACACAACGGTGCAGTGCATGTAGGAGACGGTGAAGCGTGCGCTCTCCGGGATGCCGCACAGCACGCGGTCGCCCGGCTTCAGAGCGCCGGAGGACCACAATTCTTCGAGCATAATAAAAATGGAAGCGGAACCCGTGTTTCCCTTTTTGTCCAGGTTGGTGAACCATTTTTCATAGGGGATGGGGAAGCCCAACTCAACCAGCATGTCATAACTTGGCTGGCGGAAGAACTCTGAGGACAAGTGAGGCAGCCACCAATCGATTTTGTCCGCGGATAGTTCGTATTTGTCGCGCACGCGCGCGAACGATCGCTGAAAGCACAGCGAAATCATTTTTTCCTTGAGAACCTTAATATCCTGGGTCAAGTTCAGGTAGCCGTCGGCCAAGACATTGTCCATCCGCTGAAGGGCGCGCCAGGTCCGCAGGCTGCCATCTTCTTCTTTGAGGGCGCCACAATACATACAGGTTTCAAGTTCGTTGGCGAAAGAGAGGATGTCAATCCAGTCGATCCGCAACGCCAGCGCCCCTGGGCGCGAGCGTGGCTCGATCATCACGGCACCGGCGCCATCCGAGAGCATCCAGCGCAAAAACTCCTGGTCGAAGGTCACATAGGGTTCCTCTTCCGGGGAGGCGGCGCTGGGCTGGAACTGGAACGCGCCGGCTTGAAGCCAGCTTGACGCCAGTTCGGCACCGCTGGCCACGGCGTGTCGGGCGGTCCCGGCGCGAACGCTGAGGTAGGCATACTTCATGGCCGCCATGCCCGAGCAGCAAACGCCGGCCGTCGAGACGACCTCGCACGGCGGGCAGCCAACCTCGCCATGAACCATCGAGGCGTGACTGGGGATGATCTGATCGGGCGAGGACGTGCCGCAGGCGAGCAAGTCGATGTCGCGCAGAGAGAAGGAGCCGTTGCCAACGAGAGCGCGGATAGCCTCGGCGGTCAGCTGAGCGTTCGTGTGCGTTTGTTGGCCGGTCCGGGGATCGCGCGCATAATAGCGCGCTTGAATCCCATTCCGCCGCAAAATCAGACGCCTGGAGCGCGAGGGCTGGCCATTCACTTGTCCAAGCACCTGTTCGATTTCGTCGTTGCTTACCGGCTGGTTCGGCAGGAACGCTCCGAGGGCGGTAATGTAAGCTTCCATCTCAAGGGCCTTTCTTCTCGAATTGTCCAAGAGAAACTTCGTGTTTTACTGCCACGCGCGGTGGAGCGTAGTTCCAGCGCTCCGCGGCATGGCGGCTTAACTTGGAACGGGTGTTGGGATGGTGTTTTCCTCTGTCGCCTGGATGGGAGAGCGACGCGACCAGAATCATTTTTGATAATACAATCCGTTCAGGCCGTTCGCAAGGATCATCTTTGCCTATTTTTCCCTTCTATCCCAGATATCCAGCGAAATATCCGTATCTTCCCTCACTCTCAACAAGAAGAGCGACCTTTCCCGAGGCGGAATGAGACACATCTTATTCGGTCCAAAGCATCCGTTGTGACTCAGCAGTTGTGGCGAAATTGGTCGCGTGGGCCGCTTTCGACCAACGCCGCTCCGCTCCGTGAACGGTTACCAAGAAGAGACGTCATCTTTGCTCCTCGTTCCCCTCTTGATCGCGGCAGCGACGGCTCAGGACCATGAAGCTGCGACAGCCGTAGAGCAACAGACAAAGAAGGAGTGTCCAAACCTGAGCGTCAAGAAATGGTACGCGGTCCAATACTTCGATGGCTGCGCCCGGCAAGAACGGCGTCACCGCGGATCGCTGATGCTGATGGAAGAAGTTCAGGACCAGAAAGACGGCAACGAACAGGCACAAGGCGGCGGTCTGGGCGAATAGACGGGAAAAAAAGAGAGAAATGGACGAACTCGCTTGCTCAAAGACCTGAGCGGCCCGGCGCACGATGCCGCTGCGGAATCGCAAATCATCGACTACGCGATCTTGTAGTTCAAACCATTCGGAGACATTTTGGCTGCCGGCGCGCAGCTTGGCGATCAATCGCCCCCGAGTGCGAGCGACGCGCTTGCGATAATAGTCGTTGACAAGACTGTGAAAGTCGGCATGGGGGATCAACTCGCGCAGCGAGGCGTCCATGGTGGTCAAAGCGCGAATCATGCGGAAAAAAGTCCACACGAGCGAGACGCGATAGGTGGCCGCGTACCGCATCAATTCGTCCTGGATGGAATTAAAGGACTTTTCGGGATAAGGCAACTCCGGTACGCGACAGCGAAGCCCCCAGGCTTGCAAGCGGCGGATCATCTCACTCTTGCACTCCGCAAGGTTCGAGGGTGGCAGGCTGGGCGCAAAAAGAAAGAAAATGTCTACCATCTTCGAGTATTGCCGCCGGCCGAGTGCCTGCAAGTACAGATCAAGCGTGCGCGAAAGATCGCGTTCCATCGAGCCGAGGCTGCCGAAATCGAGGAAGGCAAGCCGGCTATCGCGCAGCAAGACAATGTTCCCCGGATGCAGATCGCCGTGAAAGAGATTTTCCTCAAAGGTCTGCCGGAAAAGAGAGTGAACGAGTTGCCGGGCGATTCGGCCTGGTTTCACGCGATTCTCTTCGCGCCAGGCGGTCAGACGCCCCGGATCGAGACGCGCCATCAACAGATAGTCGGACATCAGTACGCCCTGAATGAATTCCATGACGAGAATCGCCGGCGTGCAGTAACGGCCGAAGACGTGAGGCACATAGATGCCGTGCCGCCGCAAACTCTTCTTCATGCGGCGCAGGTTCGTCGCCTCGAAGCGGTAATCGAGTTCCTCAAGCATCGCCTCATGCAGTTCCCACATCATGTCCGCCCAGCGCGCTTCCGGCTTGATTCCCAGGCGTTCGATCCAGCCAATGAGGAAACGGATGAACGCCATATCGCTGGCACCCACACGCACAATGTCGGGACGGCGCACCTTGACCGCGACCCAGGTGCCGTTTCGCAATCGTGCCTTGTGGACCTGCCCGATCGATGCGGCCGCTAGAGGCGTTTCCTCGAAATAGCTGAAATAGTTATCCAGCGGGCGTCCTAGCTCTTTCTCGATTAAGCGCACGGCCGTCTCGCCCGGAAAGCCCTGAACCCGATCGAGGAGCTTGGCCAGTTGGGCGCGAACGCCAGGCGGGGCGAGATCGGCGCGCATCGAAACCAACTGCCCTAGTTTGATCCATAGCACGCCCATACGCTGACAGAAATCGCGCAGCAAATCGCCGAGACGTTCCTCGGTCATCCGTCCCAGAAGCCAGAGCCACAGGACACGGACGAGCAGTGCCAGTAGATGAAAAAAGAGGTAAGGGATGCGAAAACGAGCCTGCGGCGGCCGATAGCGAATCTCGATCGGCGGCCGGTCTTTCCGGTCGAGAAGCGGCGTCGGAATGAGTTTCGGACTGAGCATGGGACCGCACTCCAACGTCGTGGAATCCTCGTCAGATCGCCGGTCGTGCTTCCGGCTGGCGAATAATATCGTCCCGCAAACACCTTCGCTTCAACGACTGCGTGCGTCGATAAAGTCCGGCCAACAGCAGCAGCACGCCGCCCCATGCCCAGAGACCCAGGGCCGGTACCGCATGCGCCAGCGCCGTTAGTTGCCGTCCCAGCATGGGTTCGAGTTCGAGGCCATAATGCTGGCTCAGGAAGGCGCAGGACAACAGCGCGGCCAATAACATCACACCCAAGGAAAGGAAGGAGTAAAGGGTCGCCAGGACGTAACCGCTTTTCGTCGTCGTCGCCTGATAGACGCGGGCTTGTCGCCGCAAGATTTCTTGCTGGGCGATGGAGGCACCCGCCACGCTCTTGGGGATGTGCAGCGTGGACGCCAGAGTGAGGATGGCGCGGTCGTTCAATTCGCGGAGAGAGATGCGTTTCTCGCGTCGAGCCGCCGCACGGAAATACTGGCGCAGCCATTGGAGATAGTTGACATCGGAGGCGAGATCGAGGATCGAGGCATCCGCGTTAACGAGCGTACCCGTGAGAGAGGCCATCGCCCATTGCGCTTCAAAGTGGTAGCGATACATGACGCGGTTCAGGCCGTCGAGCATGTGCGTGATCGATTTCTCGGCGGCGGGCAACTCGCGCACGTAATTGCGGGTTTCCCACAATCGCCAGACGCGGACGAAGTGTGCCTTGACCTCGCCCATGTCAACCAGCGGCAGGCGCGACATCAGCAGGAAACTGTACTCCGCCGCCGTCGCGTATTCGCCATCAGCCAGCGCCTCGATAAAGCGGCGTTGCTTGGAGAGAGTTTCCGCCTCCAATTGCCCCACGCCGCGGCAATCGATGACTGCCAGGCGGTTGTCGCGCAGCAGCAGCACATTCGAGGGGTGCATGTCGGCGTGGAAGAAGTTGTCTTCGAGAATCTGTCGCCAGACCGAGTGAAAGAGTCGCTGCGCCAGCCGGCGCGGTTGGATGTTGTTCTCGCGCAGCCAATCCGACAAACCTTGCGGATCGGTGCGTTTCAGCTCGATGTAGTCGGCCATCAGCGCCGCGTGGATGAACTCCATGACAAGAACGCGGCGGGTCGAATAGCGCGAATAAACATCGGGAACGTAGACACCGTGCGGCGGCAGCGTGGTATGCAACTGGCGGAGCGAAGCCGCCTCGAAACGCAGGTCCAGTTCCCGTGCGCTGGCGTCCTCGACTTCGCGGCACAGATCGAGCCAGCGCATCTTCGGATAGACGCGCAGCCGCTGAAGCCAGCCCGTGATGCGGCGAAGAAGGCCGATGTCCTGGGCGAAGGTTTTTTCGGCGTGGGGTTGGAGAACCTTCACCGCCACCCAGACCTGCTCGCGGCGAAGGCGGGCGCGGTGAAGTTGGAAGCTCGTGGCTGCGGCGAAGGGGGTGGGGGCGAACTCCTCGAAATAGCGGTCCAGCGGGACGCCGAGTTCCGCCTCGACGACGCGCCGAATCATTTCAAAAGGCACACCGGTGCCGCGTTCGCGGAGCGTGGCCAGTTCGGCGGCGAACTCGGCGGGCAGCAAGTCTCTCCGCATGGCCAGGATTTGTCCGAGCTTGATCCACACCGTTCCCAGGTGGAGGAGGAAGGCATGTACATATCGGCCGTAGCGAGTGGGAGTGAAACGCAGCGTCAGACGGAGCCACAGGGCGATCGCGGCCAATCGAGCCAATTGATACAGGAGAAAAACTATCTTCAATCGCGAAAATGATCGCGGCGTTTCGATGACCACGGGCGGGCGCTCGGAGGTGCGAACCAAGCGCGTCGGGATTAACTCTTGCGGCAGCATGGTGAAAGCTTCTTACCAGCCCGCCGCGCCAGCAAGGGAAGTCCCTTGCTGGCGCGGCGGGCTGGTGGGATATTGCTTACCAAATGAAAGGGATTGTAACGCGACGGTGGGGATTGGGAAAGGATGCTTCGTCGAACCATTATCCGCCGTGACACTCGCTTGGCAATACCCCCTGCGCCTGGCGGACCTGCACGCGCGCTCGTTGCAAACGGGTGATTTCGCTCACCACATCGCGCCGCGCCTTGTACCATTCCACCTTGGCCTCGGTGGTCTCCACGAAAGAAGCGGCCCCTTTGGCCTCTTTTTCCTCCGCTTCTTTCACGCGCGCCCGCCAACTATCGGCACGCTGCACGGTAAGTACCACCACTTCCGTCTGCCCCTGGACCGTCCGCACCGCCTGACGAATCTCCTCGGCCACGGCGCGTTCGCGTGAGGCGCGATACTCACTTACTTGCTGCTGGCGTATTTCCCGCTCGCCATCCGAGGAACCGCACAACTTGGTCAGGAGTTGTTGCAACTTGGGACAGTGCGCCGGCGGTTGCCCCAGGGCGGCGTTGAGGGCATGGAGTTGCTTTCCGATGGCATCTAGGTTGCCGGCGCATAACTCATCTTCCAGCAGGCGCAGCAACAGCAGTTCCGGCCGGCGAGCCATCCCGAAGGCAACCGCTTCGTCCGCATCAAGGCGATTGGTCCGGAGATGAAAGGCATCGACGGGCGAAAACTGCCAGTCGGCGGGACACGGCTCAAAGCCGAGGAGGGTGCGTAATTCGCTGTTGAGTTGCTGAGTCCGCACTTGCAGGCGCGCTCCGCGAGCCTGCAAGTCGAGTTGTTGGCGATAGAGCGAGGTGTCGTCGGCCGGCAAACCCTTGGACTTGAGCGTGCGCGCTGTGGCCAAGGCATTGGTAACTTGGGTAAGGCTGAGTTGTAGGATGTCCGCGCCAGCCTCGGCCTCGCCCAGATTATAGTAGGCGTCCAAGGCTCGGCCTGCCGAACGATTGCGGTCTTCCTGAGCCAAATAGGTAAGCATCTGGACCTTGAGCCCCGCCGCTTGCTGAGCCTTATTCCGGCCGATCTTCCGAGCCTTGGCTTGCTGAATACTGAGTTGACTCTCCTGATCCAGCAAGTTTCCTAGCGGCGATGCTTCCACGGCCAGGCATTGGCATTCACGCACACTCAGCTGCCGATAAACGGCGATAGCTCGCGGTTTCCCCAACGTCTCCGCGTAGGCTGCCAGCAAGGTTCCGGCGTTAGAGGTAGTCTCAAGTTCGCTCCGCCCGCAAACCGGCAACACCTCGACGGTTCGGCCAGGCACATCCGGGTGACAATCGCGGCCACATGGCGATGAGGTCGCACACCCCGCCAGGCTCAGCGACAACAAGGCGAGAGATAACCAGCCGTGCGCCATCGCATAACCCTTCTAACTCCTACTCCACGCCTAACCGCTTTGATTATCATCGTCCACCGCCCCTCGAAAGATTGAGGATTGTTCGGCTTGCCCTTTGGGTGAGTTCCGCCGATCTCCACCGCTCAAGCCGACTTTTTCTTGCCCCGCCCATCGTAGCTGTAACCCTGTGAGGTAGATCCGGCGATCCGAGCGGGAGTTTGCCCCAATACTCGCGAAATTATTCGCAAGCGGAACGACTACGGCCATTTACGGAGAGCGTCACCATTTTTTCATTTTTTTTTCGAGCATCTTCTGAGGAATGTTCAGCCTGAAGAACACGCCAGAGGACAGAAATGAGGAAGTAGAACAGAGAGGCATCGTAATCGAATGATCTCGCCTCATGGTCAAGGTACGCCGTGAACACGTTGAGCCGCTTGTGCCGGGTGCAACAGCGCTGCCGCCGGGCGTGGCGTTCTGTCCTGGATTTGCCGATACAGGCCCTTGGTAAGTATAACGAACCCTGGTAAGGTTGGCCAAGCATCAGCAGGTTTCTGGTTGGGGGCGGCACGAGCCGGGGAGAATTGACGTGGTCAAATTGCGGGATTACCTCCGAATCTCTGACGCTGCTGAATATCTCGGCGTTTCCCCGAACACGTTGCGCAACTGGGAAAACGCAGGCAAGGTCGTGGCCGTCCGCCATCCGGTGAACGGCTACCGGCTCTTCAAGAGGGAAGACCTTGATGCGTTGCTCAAGCAGGTGGCGCAAGTGACCGAGAAGCCGTCGAGACGCTGAGCGGTCGAAGATTCGTGGGTCGTAGGGCGAGGGGATCGCATGGAATTGCCACGGTGGAGCGTCATCACTCCGTCGCAGTACGAGTGGGAACGGCGGTCCTTGGACTTCATCAAGGCCGGGCTACCCGACCACGATCCGTACCGGGCCTGGTCCAACTTCGAGTTCCAGACCAGCGACGGTGCCATTTACGAAGTCGATATTCTTGTCCTAACGAAGCTGGGCTTCTGGCTTGTGGAGAACAAGGCGTGGAGCGGGCGCATCTACGGTGACACCGGCACCTGGACCCGCTCGCTGGATGGCAGGCTCCACTCCGAGGACAACCCGGTGCTGCTCGCCAACCGCAAGGCGAAGGCGCTGTCGTCGCTGCTCAAGGCCCAGTCCGCCGCCAAGCGGGATCGCCTGCCGTGGCTCGATGCCCTGGTCTTTCTGTCCGCCGACGATGTTCAATGCGATCTGACCGGAGCGGCCCGCAATCGGGTCTTGCTGAAAGAGCGGCCTGCGGACGCTCACCATCCCGAGCGCAAGGGCATCCTCGCCGCCCTCATCAACCGGGAAGGGCCGGGCATCGACCCGAACTGCCGGGACTACATCGACATCAAAGTCATGAAAGCGATTGACCGTGCGATGTACCAGGCAGGCATCCGACCTTCACAGCGTTCCCGCCGGGTTGGTGACTACATCCTGGGTGACCTGATAGCTGACGGGCCGTGCTACCAGGATCGCCTGGCCAAGCACGCCTCGTTCCAGGACGGCAACGTCTTCTGTCGGGTGGGGCAATACACCGTCGGTCTCGCCTCGACGGAGGAGCAACGCAATCATCTGAAGCGTGCGGCGGCTCGGGAGTTTCAGATCATCCAGACGCTGGATCATCAGGGGATTCTGCCGGTCCTCGACTACAAGGAACACGAGAACGGCCCGGCGCTGCTCTTTCGCTACCTCGACCCGAACGCCGTGCGGCTCGATCATTACTTGGCCAGCAACAGCGAGAAGCTGTCGCCGGGTCAGCGTCTGGAGATGCTGCGGCAAATTGCCGACGCCATCCGCTACGCCCACCGCAAGCGGGTCATTCACCGCTCGCTCGGGCCGCAGAGTATTCTAGTGACCGACGCCGCACCGACACCCAGGCTCCAGGTCTTTACTGACAGCTGCGCTCGAAACTAAACTTTTCGTCCTCCCAAGGACAGCCCGGCGGCGGCGAAGAACGATTGAATCAGTCGCGGTTTCTGCCTCAAGCGGCCCACAGCGAGGTCAAATTCCA
>Ga0134126_10000164_pt1 | contig 85979 bp, 77 predicted proteins | sample KB31752_FD_96881 | JGI IMG/M metagenome (GOLD analysis project Ga0134126, IMG submission 96881) | Terrestrial soil microbial communities with excess Nitrogen fertilizer from Kellogg Biological Station, Michigan, USA - KB3-175-2 | ecosystem: Environmental > Terrestrial > Soil > Unclassified ...
CAGGGCGCCTTCTGGCCGATGCACGACCAGCTGCTCGACCACCAGGGGGCCCTCCGGCTGCCGGACCTGGTCGGCTACGCCCGGGACCTCGGCATCGACGCCGACCGGTTCGTGGCCGACCTCCGCTCGCACGCCGGTGCCGACCGGGTGGACGAAGACCTGGACAGCGCCGACCTGTCCGGGGTTGCCGGCACCCCTTCGTTCTTCATCAACGGCCGGCGGCACCACGGGGCGTACGACCTCCCGTCGCTCACCCGAGCCATCCGGCTGGCCAGAGCCGGGGCGGTGGCCGCCGGGTAGCGGAGCCGCCGGGTAGCGGAGCGGCCGACTAGCGGAGCCGCCGGGTAGCGGAGCGGCCGAGTAGCGGAGCCGCCGGGTAGCGGAGCGGCCGACTAGCCCGGCCGGACCGAGGTCGGCCGGTGGGCGCCCGGGTACGGTGAGCCGGTGCCCCTGCCCGAGCCCTGCCCGGCCCTCACCGCCCTCGACCTGCTGGTCAGCGTCGGCGAGCTCGGGTCGATCAGCGCGGCGGCGCGGGCCCACGGGGTGACCCAACCGGCGGCCAGCATGCGGCTGCGGGGGCTCGAACGGGTTTTGGGCATCGAGCTTCTGGAGCGGACCACCACCGGCGCCCTCCTCACCCCGGCCGGGCTGGCCACCGTCGAGTGGGCCGGGCCGGTGCTCGGCGGCCTGCGGGCGCTGCTCGCCGGCACCGCCGCCCTCCGCGCCGATCACGACTCCCACCTCCGCCTGGCCGCCAGCCTCACCGTCGCCGAGTACCTCCTGCCCCGCTGGCTGGAACAGACCGCGGCGGCGGCTCCAGAGGTGAAGGTGTCGCTGTCGGTCGGCAACACCGAGCACGTCGCCGCCCTGGTCGAGCGGGGCGACGTCGACCTCGGGTTCGTCGAAGGCCCCCGGCCGCCCCGAGCCCTCCGCTCGAAGGAGGTGGCCCGGGACGAGCTGGTGGTCGTCGTCGCCGCCGACCACCCCTGGACCCGCCGCCGTAAACCGCTGCTCCCCGCCGACCTGGCGGCCACCCCCCTCGTGCTCCGCGAACCCGGATCGGGGACCCGTGACGTCCTCACCGCGGCCCTGGACGCCCTCGGGCTCACCGTGGTGGCGGCGATGGAACTGGCGTCGACCACCGCCATCAAGGCCGCCGCCATGGCGGGCGCCGGGCCGGCGGTCGTGTCCGCCCTGGCGGTGTCCGGTGAGGTCGAAGCGGGTCGGCTGGTGGCCGTCGCCGTGGACGGACTGCCCTTGGCCCGGCGCATCCGGGCGATCTGGGCACCGGGGCGCCCGCCGGCCCGCGCCACTTCCCGGTTCCTGGCCATTGCCAGCGCCGGTGGTTCTGGCCGCATCGCCGGCGCCGGAACCGGCGGCTCCGAGCGGACGTAGGCCGCCCAATCAGCGCGTCCCCGTCACCGCTTGGAGCCCCAGGCTGGTGAGGCCGACGGTGACCCACAACCCTGCGCCGAGGGCCAGGGGCCGCAACCCGGCCCGCCGGATGCGCCCGACGTCGGTGGACAGGCCGATGGCGGCCAGGGCGGCGGTGATCATCCAGGTCGCCAGGTCCGAGAGGCCGTGGTGCCAACCGGCAGGGACCAGGCCGAGGGTGTTGACACCGACGGCGGCGACGAACGTCACGATGAAGAGTGGGAGGACCCGCCGTAGCCCACCCCACCTCCCCGGCGGGAGCTCCTCCCCGGCTGCTCGCCGGCGCCGCCCGCGGAGGGCCGCCAGACCGAGGCAGATGGGAATGATGGCGAGGGTCCGGGTGAGCTTGACGATGACCCCGTAGGACGCGGCGGCGTGCCCGTACACGGTCGAGGCGGCGACGACCGACGACAGGTCGTTGACGGCGGTGCCGGCCCACAGGCCGAAGGCGTGCTGCGACAGCCCCAGCCCGTGGCCGACGGCCGGGTAGAGCAGGACGGCGACGACGTTGAAGGTGAAGATGGTGGCCACGGCGTAGCTGACGTCGGACTCGTCCGCCCCGATGACCGCGTCGGTGGCGGCGATGGCCGACGCCCCACAGATGGCGGTGCCGACGCCGATCAACGTGCGCACGTCCCCGCCGACCCGGAGCACCCGGCCCCCCAGCCAGGCCATCCCGAGGGCGGCGGCCAAGGTGCCCGTCAGCACCGGCAGGGACGCCGCGCCGGTCGACACGACCTGGCCGAGCGACAGCCCGAAGCCGAGCACCACGATCGACCCCTGGAGCACGGTCTTCGAGCTGAAGGCGACACCCGGCGTGAACCGCGCCCGGGGCCTCCTGACGACGGCGACGGCGATGCCACCGACGACGGCGACCACCGGTGCGCCGACCATCGGCACGGCCCCGCCGACGACCGTGGCGACGACGGCGACCGCCGCCACCAACCCCACCCCAGGTCCGACCGACCCCAGCCAGCTGCCCCACCCGGACCAGCGGGGCAGCCCCGCCCCGTCCGTCGCCGGCGGGCAGCCACCTCGGCGCGCTCCCCCGGTGTCCACTCCCCCGGTGACGTCCTCGGACACGACCACGCCGGCGCCTCCCTTCACGTCGAGTGTCCGTCGACGGCGGGGCGCGGGGAAGGTGGCATCGCCTTAGGGGGCTATAAGCGGCCCTTTGATCGGTTGGAACCCCGGCCGGGGTCGGGCTGGCGGCCGGGGTCACCTCGCCAAGGCGGACCGGTAGCCCTTGTCCGGGGGACTGACCTCGGCGGGCCGACCGAGCTCAGCTGACTGCCTGCTGCTCCTGCTCCAGCAGGGCCAGAATGAGGGACCGGTTGCGCTCGAGGTGGGCCACCGTGGCCGCCCGGATCTTTCGGGCCGTCCGGGTCTCGACGACGTCGAGGTATTCCTCGTGGACCAGCTGGGTTTCCTTCTCATGCGGGCTCCCGACGTGGGAGGCGAACAGCAGCCGGGCGTACCGCTCGTTGGCGGTGAACAGGTAGTCCCAGATCCGCCGGTCCCATTCGGTGGCGGCCTGCTCGATCAACCCCAGGTGGAACCGGCGGTGGGCGGTCATCCGCTCGTCGACCGTCGTGGCCTCGGAGGACTGGTGGAGCAGCGAGCGCAGCTCGCTGAAGTCCTCGTCCTTCAAGAGGGCCGCCCCCTCGGCGGCCAGCGGCGGCTCGAACAGCAGGCGGAGCCGGTAGATGCCCTCGACGTCGTCGCTGCTCATCGGGCGGACCTCACCGCCGCGGGTCGGGCGGAGCGTGACCAGTCCCTCGGTCTCAAGGCGCCGGAGGGCCTCCCGCACCGGGATGTGGCTGACCCCGAGCCGGGTGGCCAGGTCGGTGATGGAGAAACTGCCGGGTGGCAGCTCGCCACACACGATGGAGTGCCGGATCTCATCGGTCACCTGGTTCACCACCGACACCGGGCTGACCGGAGCGATTCTCATCCGCTGATCGTTCACGTCGACTCCTGCCTAGCGGCGCCCTCGGTGCGCGTCAGGCCCGACATCATATCGGATGCTTTGTTGGTCACATCAGCCGTGTACACGCCCAAGGACTTCCGGTTCGACCAGATCATCGACATGGTGACGTTGGCCGAGCGGCACCGGCAGCGACGCTGACGCTCAGGTGGCGGTGACCTTCAGGGGACGGTGACGCTCAGGGGGCGGTGACGGCCCGCAGCTCGTCCAGCGACTCGTCCATCAGCCGCCGGAAGGCGGCGGGGTCGTCCTGCTGCACCCAGCGGGCGAAGGCGACGTGGAACACCGTGATGGCGGCCTGGGCGGCCAGCGAGGCGACGTTGGCCGAGACGCCGCGGTCGAGCAACGCCGCCTCGAGCGAGGCCGCCAGCCGCTGGAGCTTGATCAGCTCACGCTCCTGCAGCTCCGGGTTGGCGGCGACGATGGCGGCGCGGATCCCGGCGAACTGGTGGCGGTCCACGAACAGGTCGGCCACCGGATCGAAGCCGGCGGTCGCCACGGCCAACGGGGTGGCGTCCGCCGGGGCTGCGGCGGACGCGGCGAGCCACAGCCGCTCCAGCTCCGCCGAGCCGCTGAACAAGACCTCGCGCTTGTCGGCGAAGTACCGGAAGAACGTCCGCTTGGTCAGCCCGGCCCGTTCGGCGATGTCGGCCACCGTCGTGTCGTCGTACCCGCGCTCGGCGAACAGGGTGATCGCCGCCTCCATCAGGCGGCCCATGGCGTCCGGTTCCCAGCGCGACACGCCACCAGATTAGGTGATGACACCGGGCGTCATCATCACTGGTAGAGTGATGTCACCAAGTGTCATCTACCGATAGGAGCTGCTCTCATGCGTGTGTTCGTCACCGGCGCCTCAGGCCACATCGCCTCCGCCGTCATCCCAGAACTTCTGCACCACGGTCATCAGGTCGTCGGCCTCGCCCGCTCCGACGCCTCGGCCGAGACCGTGGCGGCCCTCGGCGCCGAGGTCCGACGCGGCGACCTCGACGACCTCGACGGTCTGGCCCAGGCGGCGTCCGAGGCCGACGGCGTGGTCCATCTCGCCTTCAAGCACGAGGCGATGCTCACCGGCGACTTCGTGAGCGCCGTCGACGCCGACCTGTCGGCCATCCGGGCGATCGGCGAGGCCGTGGTCGGCACCGGCAAGCCGTACGTCACCACCGGTGGCACCTTGATGCTGGCCATGGCCGGCGTCACCGGCCGACCGGGCACCGAGGACGACCAGTCCGACGGCGGCCCCCGGGTCGACGCCGCCAACTACACCCTGGCCCTGGCCGGACGCGGCGTCCGCTCGTCGGTCGTCCGGCTGGCCCCGATGGTCCACAGCGACCTGGACCACCACGGTTTCACCACGGCGTTGATCGGGTTCGCCCGGGAGAACGGCGCCGCCGCCTACCTCGGTGACGGCGCCAACCGGTGGCCGGCGGCCAACACCCACGACGTCGGCGTGCTCTACCGGCTGGCGGTCGAGAAGGCGCCGGCCGGGTCGACCTTCCACGGCGTCGGCGACCTCGGGATCCCGTTCAAGGTGATCGCCGAGACCATCGCCGGCCGGCTCGGCGTCGACACCAGGAGCGTCACCGCCGACGAGGCGCCGCAGTACCTCGGGTTCCTCGCCGGGTTCGCCGGCCTGGACAACCCGGTCCTGAACGACCGGACCCGGTCCGTGCTGGGCTGGGAGCCCACCCACTCCGGATGGATCGAGGACGTGGAGGGCGACCACTACATCCCCTGATCACCCATTCGGGGCGGCCGCGGTTAGCCCGCTCGGCATCGGGTAGCTGTCGGGTGATGGCTGCCGAGCATCCGATCGACGCCCCGGGGGAGGTGGAGGGCGGTCCAGCGGCTCCCACCAGCGCGCTGTACCGGATGGCCACCGCGCTGGAGGGCCAGACCGCGCTCGACCGGCCGGCTGCCGTCTTCGAGGGGGTGGCCACGACGGTGCTGGCCGACGACCGGGTTCGGGCGTTCTTCAGCGGGCGGTGGCTGGGTCATGCCCTGCACCCGCTCCTCACCGACCTGCCACTCGGCTCGTGGATGTCCGCCACGTTGCTCGACCTCCTGGGCGGACCGACAGCCAAGGTCCCCGCTCGGCGGCTGGTGGCCGTCGGTCTGGCCGCCGCCGCGCCGACGGCCCTGGCGGGGTGGTCGGACTGGTTGTCGGCCACCCAGGAGCAGCGACGGGTCGGGGCGGTCCACGCCGTCGCCAACACCGTGGCAGTGACGCTGTACGCCGGATCACTGCTCGCCCGCTATCGCGGCCGAACCGGACAGGGCGCAGTGCTCGGATTGGCCGGAGGCGCGATGGCCATTGGTGGCGGGTACCTGGGAGGGCACCTGTCGTGCGCTCGGGACACCGCCCTCCGGGCGAGCCGGGACACCGCCCTCCGGGCGACCCGGGCCAGCGTCGACGAACCGCCGGCCGTCGACTCGGTTCCGTGAGGTTCGCCGGCTAACGGACGACGCGGTGCCGGAGGTAGACGACGCCCGAGCGGAAGGTGCGGGCGTCGACCAGCTCGAGGTCCACCCGGCGGTCGGCCCGGGGGAAGAACGGTATGCCCCCGCCGACCAGCACGGGGTACACCCGGGCCCGGTACTCGTCGATCAGGCCCGATGCGGCCGCCTCAGCGGCGAGGGTGGCGCCGCCGATGGCGATGTCACCGTCGCCGGGCTCGGCTCGCCAACGCTCGATCTCCTCGGCCAGGCCGCGACGGGCCAACTGGGAAGTGCCCTGCACCGCCGACAGGGTGGTGGAGAACACCACCCTCGGGAGGGCCTTCCACAACTCGGCCCATTCGAGCAAGGCGTCGTCGGGTGGGGGGTCCTGGTCGACGGTCTCCCAGTACAGCATCGTCTCGTACAGCCGTCGCCCCAACAGGTGGACACCGACCTGTCGTATCTCGTCGGTGACGAACCGGAAGATCTCGTCGTCGGGCGCCGACCAGTCGAACCCACCGTCGGGCCCGACGATGTAGCCGTCGAGCGAGACGCCCATCGAATAGGTCACGTTGCGCATCAGGGGTCCTCCTCGGTACGGGTCCGAGGGTACGACGGCCGGACGACCCCGGACGCATCGCCGCCGGCTCCGCCGAAGCCCTCTGCCCGTCCGACGCCGTTTCCTTGACGACCCCCCGGCGTCGTGCGAGTGTCTACCGGACGTTTGGTGGGTGCCACGATCACGCCGGGGCTACCGGGCGAGACCAGGCGTGACCAGGCGTGATCAGGTAGGACCGGGCGAGAGGAGACCGGTGAGATCGGCTGACGAGATCACGGTGTACAGCATGGTGGCGACCCCCTTCGACGACGACGGGGCCGTGGACCTCGACGCCTTCGGCCAGCTGGTGGACCGGATGGCTAGAGCCAACGTCGGCGTGTACCTCGGCAGCGGCGGCGCCGGCGAGGGGCACGCCCTGACGCTCGGCGAGCTCCGGGACCTGTACCGGGTCGGCGTCGACGTCGCCGGGCACCGGGTGCCGGTGGCGGCCAACCCGAGGGAGCCGCGCACCGCCGCCCAGATGCTGGAGTTGGCGCTGGTGGCCGCCGGCGAGGGGGTCGACCTGGTGCAGCTCTACTCCCTCGACGCCGGGCACGGCATGCAGCCGACGCCGGTGGAGCTGGAGCGGTACTACCGCTTCGTCCTCGACCGCCTGTCGCATCCGGTGGCGATCTCTGTCCACGCCTACTACCCCTACCGGGTGGCACCGTCCCTCCTGGCCGCCCTGTGCGCCGACTACCCGAACGTCGAGGCCGTCAACGTCGTCATGCCGATGGCGTACTACCTGGAGGTGCGACAGGCGCTGGCCGACGTGCCCCGGGAGATCCGGCTGTACACCTCGATGATGGCCCTGGTCGACGGCCTCTACGCCGGGAGCTGGGGCTTTCAGGCGGCGGAGCCGAACCTCATTCCCCACACCATGCGCCGCTTCGTCGACGCCGTCGTCTCGGGGGACCTGGCGACGGCATCGGCGCTCTACGTGTTCGTGTTCGAATTCATGGCCGTCGTCCAGCAGTGGGCCCCGTCCACCGCCCGCTGGCTGAAGATGGGGTTGCGGGTGCTCGGCCTCCCGGGGAGCAACGGGGTGCTCCGTGAGCCGTACGTCCTGCCCGCCGAAGATCAGCTGGCGACGATGCGGCGGGAGTTCGTCGCCTTGCGGGTCGAGGAGGTCGAGGCGGAGAGCGCCGCCCTGGCGGGAGCCGGGTAACCGCCGGAGATGCGAGGATGAACCGGTGACCGACGTTCCGGTGGAGATGCTCGCTGACGGCAATGCGATCCCGACGCTCGGCCTCGGCGTCTGGCAGGTCGGCGAGGGCCGGGAATGCGTCGACGCGGTGACGTGGGCCCTGGAGCTGGGCTACCGCCACATCGACACGGCGCAGGGGTACGGCAACGAGTCCAGTGTCGGCGAAGCGCTCAGCCGGAGCGGGCTCCGCCGGGAGGACGTGTTCGTCACCACGAAGTTCTACCCGGGATCGGCCGACCCGGCGGCCGAGCTGGAGGGCAGCCTGCGGCGGCTCCGGCTCGACTACGTCGACCTCTATCTCGTCCACTGGCCGCAGGGCGGGGCGACGTGGGCGTGGCCGGGCATGGAGCAGGCTCGAGCACGCGGCCACACCCGGTCGATCGGGGTGTCGAACTTCGACGTCGAGGAGCTCGCCCAGGTCATGGCGGTGGCGACGTCGAAGCCCGTCGTGAACCAGATCCAGCTCAGCCCCTTCAACCAACGCCGAGCGCTCGTCGACGAAGGACGCCGGCTGGGTCTCCTGCCGGAGGCGTACAGCCCGCTGGGGACCGGGCGGCACCTGTCGGACCCCCGGGTGCAGCCGATCGCCACCCGCCTCGGCCGATCGCCGTCCCAGGTGCTGGTCCGCTGGGGCCTGCAACAAGGCTTCGTCGTCCTCGCCAAGTCGACGCACCGCGAGCACCTGGCCGACAACGCCGGCGCCCTCGACTTCACGCTCTCCGACGAGGACCTGGGCGAGCTCGACGACCTCGACCGGGGCGCCTCGTCGGGCGTGGCCCTCGAGTCGAAGTGGTGGCCGTGACGTCCTGAGCCGCCGCGGGCTCCCTCCGGTTCAGAGGTCGCTCAAGGCCACGGCCAGCGGCTCCAGCACGGCAGGGTCGAGGGGCGGGGGGAGGTAGACGATGCCGAGGTCGGCGCCGACGTCGGCCAGGGCGGCGGCCTGCTCGGCCACGGCCTTGGCGTCCCCGGTGTACCGGACGTGGCTGGACAGGAGGATCTCCGCCGGGTCGCGGCCGAGGTCCGCACAATGTCGGTGCAGGACGTCGCGCTTGGCGGCGAACTCCTCCGGGGGGCCACCGACGAAGTTCCAGTGCTGGGCGAAGCGAGCCGCGGTGCGGAGCGTCCGCTTCTCGCCGCTGCCGCCGACACAGATCGGCGGGTGCGGGCGCTGGATGGGCTTGGGCTCGTTTCGAGCCTCGGTCACCTGGTAGTACCGGCCCTCGACGGTGGTCGTCTCCTGGGACAGGAGGCCGACGATCACCTCACAGGCCTCCTCGAAGCGGTCGCTCCGTTGGGCCGGCGTCCCCAGCTCGATCCCGTAGGCCCCCGACTCCTCCTCGTTCCACCCCGCCCCGATGCCCAGCTCCAGCCGACCCCCGGACACGATGTCGAGGGTGGTGGCCATGTTGGCCAGGATCGCCGGATGCCGGTAGTGGATCCCAGTCACCAGGGTGCCCATGCGGAGGCGGGTGGTGGCCTGGGCCAGGGCCGTCAGGGTGATCCAACCCTCCATACACGGCCCGGTGCTGTCGGCGAAGATCGGATAGAAGTGGTCGAAGGTCCAGCCGGACTCGAACAGCTCGATGTCGTCGGCCACCTTCCACACGGCGAGCATGTCGGGCCACGTGGTGCCCTGGGGCGAGGTCTTGAAGGCGAAGCGCATGAGCCGAGGCTACGTCCACCGGTGGGGCCTCGGGCTACCCCCTCTCCGGTAGCGGCTATCCCCCGCCGGCGGTGGCAACGGCTAGCCGGCCGGCGGCGGGGGCGACCCCGCTGGGCTGAGGGGGGCATCGAACCCGATCGTGCCGGTGGCGTCGCCTTCGGTGCGTTCCGGCAGCAACCACAGGGCACCCACCAAGAAGCACAGGGCACCGACGAAGGTGCCGAGGTTGGTCAACGCCAGGCTCCTCAGGTCGCCGTTGGGCGCCACTTTGGAGGCGACGGCGGAGACGCCGAAGGCGACGGACCCCGCCAGATTGGCGAAGGCGATCCGCCACGACAGCTGCCGGGGCTGCCAGCGCCAGGCGCCATGGCAGACCTCGGCCCACGACAACCAGCTGGAGACGAGGAAGCAGATGGAGCCGTAGACGTCTGGGCGCCAGACCAGCTGGTTGACGCTCGCGGCTGTCGTCGCCGCGGCGATGGCGTGGCCGGTGCTCAGGTTGAAGAGCACGGTGCCGACGAGCTGGATGATCGCCGCCAGCCAGTCGATCCGCCGGAACTGCAGGTGGACCAGCTGGGCGACGGCGTGGCGCAGGCCGGGGCGCGTCCGTTCGACCCAGGCGACCTGGCAGTACGACAAGGCAGCCGCCGTGGTGAAGAACCAGGAGCCGACGAAGTACGTCACGCTGTCGTCCCGGGCGCCGACGGCGTCAGCGAAGGCCGGAAGGGCGCCGAGGGCGAAACAGATGGAGCCGACGGCGAACAACCCACCGATCCACCACCCCAGTGTGGCCGGCGCCCACCAAGTGGAGCCCTTGGGGCGCGATGGCCGCTTGCGGTGGCGCCGCGACTCCCACAGGACGGTCGTTCCGTCCGGCCGGCGCAGCAGCTCGGCCGTCACGAACGGGCCGAGACCCCGGTGGCTCACCTTCTCCCAACCGGTGGGCAGGCGGAGGTAGCTCTGCTGCGCCACGATGATCCCCGTCAGGACACGTCCGCCTGCTCGTGGGCGAGCAGGCGCAGATGAGCGATCGCCATGTCGATGGCGGAAGCCATCGGGGTGACGTCACGGGCGGTCTGGGCGAGCAGGTAGCCGCCCTGGACGGCCGCCACGAACCCCGCCGCCAGTTGGGCAACGTCGGCGTCCTCCGGAATGAGGCCTTCGCGTTGAAACCGGCGGAGGAGCTCGTCGAAGAGCTCTTGCCACGCCGCGAAGAGGTCGCGGAGCTTCTCTCGGGCGACCGCATCCTGGTCGGCCACCTCGTTGGCCAGGGAGCCCAACGCGCACCCGTACCGGCCCTGTTCCAGGGCATTGTTCTGGACCAGCGCATCGCGCCAACGTCGCAGCCCGGTGAACGTCCTCACGTTCCCCAGCCGTTCTCGCTCACCGGAGATCACCCGCTCCCCCACGAGCTCGATCACCGCCCGCACCAGCGCCGCCTTGTCCTCAAAATGTCGGTACAGCTGCGACTTGCTGACGTTGCTCGCCGAGACGACATCGTCCAGCGTCGTCCCACCGACTCCTCGCACCCGCATCAGGTCGGCGGCGGTAGCGACGATTCGAGCCCGCGTCTTCGCACCACGCGCCGTCAACCGGGTGCCGTCCAACGGCGCGGCATCCAACCGGGCGTCAGCCGCCGACGAGGTCTCCTCCACCGCGTAATGGTACGACCCATGCTACTTTGGACGGAATCGTCCTCTTCTGCGGTACGGTTTTAGCTGGGAGGTTTTGGCTGGGCAGTTTTGGCTGGACGGTACGGCCCAGGCAACGATTGGACACGGGGAGGTGCCCGATGAAGGCGATCGTGGTGACGGATCAGGCCGCTGGAACCGCCGGGATGGCGCTGGCGGATCGTCCGGAGCCGGAGGCGGCGGTGAACGACGTCGTCGTCGAGGTTCACGGGTCGGGGTTCACCCCCGGCGAGCTGACCTGGCCCGGCACCTGGACCGATCGGCTCGGTCGGGACCGGACGCCGTCGATCCCCGGCCACGAGGTGGCCGGAGTGGTCAGCGCCCTCGGCTACGGCACGAGAGGGCTGTCGGTGGGACAGCGGGTGTTCGGGCTCACCGACTGGACGCGTGACGGCACCCTGGCGGAGTACGTGGCCGTCGAGGCGCGTAACCTCGCGCCGCTGCCGGGCGACGTCGACTTCACGGTGGCCGCCAGCCTGCCGGTCTCGGGGCTGACCGCCTGGCAGGGGCTGTTCGTGCACGGCCGGTTCCAGACGGGGCAGAGTGTGCTCGTACACGGGGCGGCCGGTGGCGTCGGCTCGATGGTGACGCAGCTGGCCCGCCAGGCCGGCGCCCACGTCGTCGGTACCGGACGCGCCGCCGACCGGCAGAGCGCACTCGACTTCGGCGCCCACGAGTTCGTCGATCTCGAGAACGACGCCCTGGAAGACGTCGGCGGCGTCGACCTGGTGTTCGACGTGATCGGCGGCGACGTCGCCTACCGGTCGGCCGGGCTGGTTCGAGCGGGAGGCATGCTGGTCACCATCGCCGGTCCGCCTGAGGTGCAGCCGAAGGACGGCCTGGCGGTCGACTTCGTCGTGGAGGCCGACCGCGCCCAGTTGGGCGAGGTCGTCCAACGGGTCCGGGATGGTCGGCTGCGCCCGAACATCGGCCAGGTCGCGAACCTCGACGACGCCGTCGCCGCGTTCAACCCGACCGAGCGGGCCAAGGGGAAGACGATCATCCGCGTGCGCCCCTAAGCCGATGACCGACGATATCCACGCCCCCGCCTTCGACTTCGACGTCGTCAACGACGAGGCAGCCGGCATCTATGAGGCCGTCACCGGCGACACCGGCATCGCCGGCCTGACCTACAACGTCGCCGGCGCCGACCGACTGGTGCTGCTGGCCACCTCGGTGTCCCCGGAGTTCCGCCAACAGGGCGTCGCCACCGAGCTGATCCGTCGGGTGCTCGATGACGTCCGGGCGCAAGGAAAGACGGTCACCATCATGTGCCCGATCGTGCGCCGGTTCATCGAGCGCCACCCCGGGTACGCCGACCTCATCGACCCGAAGCACCCGTGAGCAAGACGCGAGCAAGACAAGAGGTAGGCCGATGAAGGCGATCGTGGTGACGGACCAGGCGGCGGGAACGGCGGGGATGCGGCTGGTGGAGCGACCCGAGCCGGACGCGGCAAGGCTGGCGAGCCTGGAGGGTGCGAACTACGGCGACGTCGTCGTGGCGGTCCACGCCTCGGGGTTCACCGGGAATGAGCTGGAGTGGCCGTCGACCTGGGTCGATCGCCTCGGGCGCGACCGAACGCCGTCGATCCCGGGCCACGAGGTGGCCGGCGTGGTCACCGCCCTGAGCTATGGCACGGCGGGGCTGTCGGTGGGTCAGCGGGTGTTCGGCGTGACGGACTGGACCCGTGACGGCACCCTGGCGGAGTACGTCGTGGTCGAGGCCCGCAACCTGGCGCCGCTACCGGGCGACGTCGACTTCACCGTGGGCGCCGGCGTGGCGATGACGGGCCTGACGGCGTGGCAGGGCCTGTTCGAACATGGCCACCTCCTCGCCGGTCAGCGCGTCCTCGTGCACGGGGCGGCCGGCGCGGTTGGGTCGATGGCGGCGCAGCTCGCCCACCAGTGCGGCGCCTACGTCATCGGCACCGGGCGCGCCGCCCACCGCGAGACGGCGGTCGACTTCGGGGTGCAGGAGTTCGTCGACCTCGAGAAGGACGCGCTGGAAGATGTCGACGACGTCGATCTGGTGTTCGACGTCTTCGGCGGCGACATCGGGAACCGGTCCGCCGGGCTGGTCCGAGCCGGAGGAACGTTGGTGACGATCGCCGGCGTTCCCGAGGTACGGCCGGCCGCCGGTCGGGCGGTCGGCTTCGTCGTCGTGCCGGATCGCGCCCAACTGGGTGAGATCGCCCGGCGGGTGGTGGACGGACAGCTACGCCCGCACATCGGTCGGATCGCCAGCCTCGACGATGCGGTCGCCGCCTTGAACCCGACCGGACGGATCGACGGGAAGACGGTCATCCGCGTCCGTCCGTAGGCGCCTCGCCGGACGTACCCCGCCCCGAAATGACATTTACGTTGCCGGGACGGTGCCGCCGGGTGATGATTTCGCGTCGTCCGTGCAACGGAAGTGTCGGAGATGAGAAGCTACAGCGGTGAGGCCGACGGCGAGGAGGGACGGTGGGCGGCGCAGCTGACCGAGCGCGACCGCCGTCGCCGGCCGTCCGGACGGCCCCACTCGGTGTCTCCTGGCCGCCCAGTGTCCCCTGGCCGGCCCGGCCGCTGGCGCCCTCGGCGTTGTCGGCCTCGGCGATGACCCCCAGAGGTGGCGACCGCCTAGGGAGCCGTCTCGGGCAACGGGTTGAGCGAGACCAGCTCGATGTTGAGGTCGCGGAGGAGCTCCAGCGTTCCGTACAGGCTCGCCTGGTCGGGCACACAGCCCACCAGGTGGGTCCGACCGCGGACGACGCAGCGGATCTCGAAGCCCTCGACGACGGTGACCAACGCCGGGCTCATCACCCCTCCAACCACGATCTCGAAGAAACCCCTGGTCATTGGCCTCGCGCCTACAGGGCTACCGGGTGGCTCCGGACGTCATCCACCACCCAACTGTGGCCCGGCGATCGCCCGGCGTCGTCATCCTCCGAGGGTGATCCGACCGCGGGACCCCCGGACCCTCCGGGGGGGCGATGAGATGCGGTACCGCCCGCACAACCTGAGCCGGTACGTGGCCCGACCGGCCCTCGGCCGTCGGCTCGACGAAGCGCTCGATGCGTCGGTGACGCTGCTCTGTGCGCCGGCCGGGGCCGGCAAGTCGGTCCTGCTGGCCCAGTGGGTGGCCGCCCACCCCGAGCTCGACGTGGTGTCCCTCTACCTCGAGAAGGCCGACGACGACCCGGTGCATTTCATCCGGCGCCTGCTCGGGAGGCTGGTCGCCGTCGACCCCGAGTTCGGTGAGTTCGCCTCGTTGGGCTACACCCACGGCGGTGGGCTCGGCCCGGCCCTCCTCGGTGCGCTGCAGGCGAAGATGGACGAGCTGTCCGACCTCGTCCTCATCTTCGACAACCTCCACCGGCTGTCCAACGCCACGCTGCTCGGGGACATCGGCCGGCTGATCGACGCCACGGCGCCCAACGTCCACTTCGTCCTGTCCAGCCGCCTCGATCCCCCCTTCGCCCTGAGCCGGTACCGGCTGCACCGCGATCTGGTCGAGATCCGCCAGTCGGAGCTGGCGTTCGACGAACTGGAGGCCGCCCAGCTCATCCGGGGGCTGACCGGCCAGGCGCTCGGCCCCGAGCAGGTCACCGCCCTGGTGGCCCGCACCGAGGGGTGGGTCGCCGGCCTGCAGCTGGCCGCCATCACCCTCAAGACCCATCCGGAACCTGACGACTTCGTCGCCCAGTTCAGCGGCAACGACCGGCTCGTCGCCGACTTCCTCACCGAGGAGGTGCTGCGGGCCCTACCCGAGGACCGGCGGGACCTGCTGTTCCAGATGGCCGTCCTCGACAAGATCAGCGCCGACCTGGTGCACTCGCTGACCGGTGAGGCGCGGGCCCAGGAGGAGCTCGAAGCGCTCGAACGGGACTCGATGTTCCTCGTCGCCCTCGACAACCAGCGGGAGTGGTACCGCTTCCATCAGTTGTTCCGGGACCTCCTCCGCTACCGGTACCGAGCGGCCGACCCCGAAGGCGAGGCCGTCCTGCTGGCCAAGGCCGCGTCGTGGCACATCGCCCGGGACGACGTGGGGCCGGCGGTCAGGTACCTCCTGCGGGCTCGCCAGTGGCAGGCGGCCCTCGATCTCATCATGTCTATGGGCCCGCCGGTCTTCGAACGTGGCGAGATGAGCACGTTCAACGGGTGGATCGACGCCATTCCGGAGTCCGTCCGGACCGATCGGGTGGACGTGACCCTGCTGCGGGGGATCTTCGAAGGCATCACCGGCCATTGGGCCGCGGCCGACGACATCTTGCGTCGGGTCGCCGCCAGCCGGCTGGCGTCGGCGGGCGAGCGGGCCTGCGCCTTGGCCTTCCTGGCCACCCTCACCCAGTGGCGGTCGGACGTGCCGTCGTCCCTCCGATGGGCCGAGGCGGCCCACCGCGCCTTGGCCTCCCTGGGAGACCAGCCCGTGCCCGACCTCATCGGGCTGACCGATCGGGCGTCGCTCGAGGCGTTGATCCTGGGGGCCCGAGGGCGGGCCAGCTTCCTGCTCGACGACACCGCCGGCGGCCGCCACTGGCTCGAGCGAGCTCGGGACTGCGAGGGGACGACGTACTCCCTCTGGAAGGTCCACGCCCTCGGCTCCCTCGCCCTCCTGGACGCCTGGTGCGGCCTGACCGACCGAGCGGTGGTCCAGGCCGAAGAAGCGTTGGGCCTCGCCCGGGCGGTCGGCATGCTGAACCATCCGGCACCGGCCGACGCCTTCTTGGCGCTGAGCCTGGCCGCGGTCGAGGGTGGCGAGCCCGAGCACGCCCTGACCTGGTTGGACGAGGGCCTCCTGCGAGCCGAAGCCAACCGCCGGACCCAGCTGTTGTGGATCGCCAAGCTCATCGCCGCCATGGTGCAGGGGGTGAAGGAGGGCGGGGCGGCGACAATGACCGGGCTGCTCCGCCAGTTGGGTGCCCCGCCCCCGCCGATCGTGGCCGCTCGGTTCTCCGCCCTCCGGGCCCGATCGCTCCGGCTGGGCGGTTCGCCGGAGCGAGCCCTCCAGGTGGCCGGAGGGGGCCGGGAGCCCTCGGCCCCCCTGGCCGTGGAGCGGGCCGCCGCGTACCTGACGCTGGGGCGGGTGGACGAGGCCGTCAAGGCGTTGGAGGCCCTGCCGACGCCAGCGGTGGCCGAGCGGCCGCTCGCCGCCGTCGAGCGATTGACCATGTTGGCCTGGTTGGCGGCGAGGCAAGGCCGGCCGGACGTCGACCGGCTCCTCGACCAAGCCCTCGGCCAGGCCGAGCCGCACTCGCTCGTGGAGGTCTTCGTGCGGGCCGGACCACCGGTCGTGGACCTGCTGGCGCATCGGCCCGGGGCCCGTAACGGCTTCTGCGGTCGCGTGCTCCGGCGGGCCCGGCTGGTCCATGACGCCGACGCGCCGGACGCCCTGGCCGAGGCGCTGACGGATCGTGAACTGGAGATCCTGCAGCACCTCCCGAGCCGCATGACCAACGCCGAGCTGGCGGACCGGTGTTACGTGTCCTTGAACACCATGAAGACGCACGTCGCCCGGATCTACCGCAAGCTCGACGTCGCCAACCGGACGGAAGCGATCGACCGGGCCAGAGAGCTCGGCCTGTTGACCACGCCGATCGTCAGCCCTTAAGCGTCGGCCCGGCTGGACGGATCGGACTGGCCCGGCCCGCCAGTGGCCACTTCGGCTGGTGGGGTGGCGGCGAGCTTGGTACTCACCTTGACGGCCTTCACCGCTCCCGTCGCCCCGGCTTGGAGGATGACGGCCACCACCAGGGCCACGATGGCGAACACCCGCAACGTCGAGTCGCCGAGCAGCACCACCGCGAATCGGCCGAGGGTGTAGGGAACCGCGCACACCACCGCGCTCAGGGCGCCGGCGATGACCATGGCGACCAGCCGATCCCGGCTGGACCGCGTCTGACCGACGCCGAGCAGGCGGGACGGGATGGCGACGTAGGTGACCATCATCACCCCGACGACCGCCCCGAGGCAGACGGCGTACCAGCCTCGGCCCCACCGGTCGACCACCGTCGCGGACACCCCCAGCGCCACCCCGATGACCAGTCCGCAGCCCAGAAGGGACAGACGGTGCCGGCGGACCCCGGCAAGAGCCGGGCGCACCTGCGGGGGGCCGGGCGTCGAGACGGCGAAGGCGAAGACGGCGTTCAGGTAGTAAGCGCCGGCGGTCACCACGGCGATGCCCAGGACCATCGGCACCAGGATCACGCCGTGGACCACACCGAAGGTCCTACCTCGGAACACGTGGGCCTTGAGGTCGAGCATGGCGGCCCAGACCAGCATGGCGGGCAACACCTGGACCAGGGTGAGCCGCCAGTTGGCACACAGGAGCTTCACGCCCTGGAACAGCATGACGAAGGCACCGACCACCGTGGCCAGGGGGGCCAGCCACCGGCTGCGGCGGCTGAGCGCCAGTACGGCTGCCTCGACCATCTCGTCGTCACCAGCCTTGATGGCGTCAACCAGTCGACGTCCCCGCTCGACCACGGCAGCCCGCCGGGTTCGCCGGCCCGCGGGGGGTTCGGGCTCCTCCGTCGCCGTCATGGTCAGCCAGCTGCCGGGGCGGCGGGCAGATCAGCTCCTCGTCATCCGGAGACGAGCACGTAGATGCTCTTCCCGATGAGCCACAGGCCGAGCAGGAGTGAGACCCAGAGGATCACCTGGGGCGTGTGGTCGTCGATCCACCCTCGGGCGTTCTTCAGCACCCGTTCGGAGTTGTCCGGCCGGAGCAGCGCGTAGCACTCCAGCCCCAGGTACGACCCGCAACTGATCACGCAGAAGAAGGCCAGGGCGAGCCCGCTCTCGACCGAGGAGAGCTTGGCCTCGGTGACCTCGGCCGCCCCGGCGGCGATCAGGCCCCACGGCTGGGTGAGGGGGGCGAGGGCGGCGGCGAACCACAGGGACATCCCATCGATCCGGCCCTGCCACTTGGGCGCCTTCTTCGGTTTCCGGGGCTGACCCAGGCGCCGCCGCTGGCGCTCGGCCACCACCAGCAGCACCACCCCGATCGCCATCTTCACCGCCAGGGCGGCGATCGAGGGCGCGGTCTGAGGCCGCGGGGGGTTGTTGTCCGTGGCCAACACCGTCACCGCCACGACCACGGCCAGGCTGGCCAGCCAGCCGAGGATGAAGGCCGCGCCCTTCCACCGTCCCCGACGGGACAACAGCAGGAGGAGGAAGGTCGTGAGCGGGATCGGCTCTAGCGCGATCGCCAGGCCGATGATCAAGAGGTCGAGCGTCACGTCGGTCGGCTGATCACCTTGGACCGTCCACCCACGCCCGGCACTTCGAGAGCATGCTGGCCCCCCGCTCCCGGTGGGCTACGAGTTGAGGATCTTCGCCTTCTGGGTCTCGAACTCGGCGTCGGTCAAAATGCCCTGGCTGTGCAAGTCGGCGAGCTCCTTGAGCTGAGCGAGATCGGGCCCCGATGATGCCGCAGCGGCCGGAGCCGGCTCGGGCGGTGGCGGCGCCGCCTGCGCCGCCTGCGCCGCCTGCGCCTGCTGCTGCTCATAGGCCTGCTGGTCCTTGGCGGCCCAGCGGTTCTGTTGCCGACGGGAGACCCCGTTGGCGACGACGGTGGCGGTACCGGCGATGGCCGCGGTGCGGGCCACGCCTCGAAGAAGTCTGGGCATTGCTTCTGCTCCTATGGATCTGGCCCGGTCAGGCTTCAGACGAAATTTGGGATGCCTACGATGACGTAGGAGCCTACGACGATCAGTCCCCGCTGGCCTCGAGGGCGGCCACGATCTCGTCCTGAGGGATGAAGCCGGCGGCGACCAGTTGGGCTTCACTCCGCCGGAGGGCGTTGACGAACTGCGTCGCCCATCGGTTCTCGTAGATCAAGATGCCGGCCGACGACCCGGGCTCGATCACCGATGCGCCGTCGACCAGGTCCTCTTGGTCGAGGAGTCCCGACGACGCCCCTTCGAATACCGCTAGATCGAGCTGGCCGTCACCGTCGATGTCCGACAGCTCGAGGGCCAGCATCGAGCCGTCCAGGTCGCGCCGTACGAAGCGGAGATCGAGAATCCGGATCAATCCCCGGTCGACCAGGTCGACGAGGGCCGGGAACCCCTCTCCCGTCATCTTGTTGCCCGGGAACTCGACGACCAGGTACCCGATCGGCCCCATGGTCTGCGAATCGTCCCACATTGCGTCGGTCATGTTCCGCTCCTCCCGTTATCCCAGGACCTTGGCCTTCTGGGCCTCGAACTCCGCGTCGGTGATGGCCCCCGACGCCTTGAGGTCGGCCAGCTTGGCGAGCTCGTCGGCCGCGCTCGTTCCCGAACCGGCAGTCTGCTTGATGTAGGTGTCGAACTGCTTTTGTCGGTCCTGGGCACTGGCCTGCGCCCTCTCCTGCATCGAGCCGCCCCGGGCGATCAGGTACACCAGGATACCGATGAACGGGATGACGAAGACGAAGATGACCCAGAGGGTCTTGGCCACGCCACCGAGGTCATGGCTCCGGAAGATGTCCGAGAAGATGGCGACGAGCAGCCAGATCCAGACGATGAAGAGGAAGATCCAGAGCATGGTCCAGAACAGGTCGAGAAGGGGATAGCTACTAGCGAACACTGGATGCTCCTCGGAAAGGGGCCACGACGAGGTCGGGCCGGTTGGTGGTGGTATGGAACCATTCGGCTCCGCGGTCGGTCGTCACCCTGTCTGGGTGATTTCTGTCGACGTGCCACCTTCGGCTTAACGGTGGCTTAACGGCGGCTGAAAGAGGCCGGGGCAATGTCCTTCATCTCCACCGTCAGCGTACGCAGGTCCCGGGTTCCCACGTTCTCCAGGGAGTGCGGGGTCAGCGGACCGGCCCACACCGCCGACCCATCCGCCATGCCCACTGCCGACCCGTCGGCCATGTCGGCCCCCGCCAGCCTCGTGTCGAGGAGGACGTTGCCGTCCGGGTCCCGCCGGACGAAGTGGCTGTCCGAGAGGATGTAGAGGACCCCGCCCCACCGGTGGGTGTGCACCGGGACGGTCTCCCCGGGGCCCACCCGGGCGTCGAGGACCCGGACCCGGTCGTTCTCCAGGAGCACGATGTGGTACTCGGGGGCGGCCACCATGGCGTCGAGGGCGTCGGGCCACGGCCAGTCGGCGGCGGTGTCGATGTCGGAACCGGTGGTCATAGCGGTCCTTTCCTGCCGGCCAGGCCATCCGCCCCGGCCTCAGCACTGGTCCCGGCCCCGGACTCAGCACCGGCCCCGGCCTCGGTCCCGGCCCCCGGAGTGCGGACGGGGCTCCCCTGCCGTGGCGCCCGGAGCCGGGCCCGGAACACGTGGTAGCTCCACCCCTGGTAGAGGAGGATCACCGGCAGGGCGACGGCGGCCACCACCGTCATGACCCCCAGGGTGTACGACGGGCTGGCCGTGTTGGCGATGGTCAGGTTGTAGGCGGCGTTGGTGGTCGACACCAGGACGTTCGGGTAGAGCTGGACGAAGATGGTGCCGACCGCGCCGCCCATGCCGAGGGCGGCGGCGAGGAAGGCCCAGCCCTCCTGACGGCTGCTGGCCGCCCAGGCCGCCCCGATGACCGCCAGGAGGGCGAAGGCGTCGATCGGGTTCGGCACGAACCCGGACCCCAGCCCGACATGGACCCAGATCACGTAGCCCAGCACCACCGGGACGGCGATCCAGCCGATGGTGGCCGAGACCCGGGCCACCCGGTCGTGGAGGTCCCCCGTGGTCTTGAGGGTGAGGTAGGTGGAGCCGAGGAGGAGCGACAGGACGACCAGGGTGACCCCGGTCCACAGCCCGAAGGGGGTGAGGAGCCCCCAGAAGCTGCCGGTGTAGTCGCCCTGCTGGTTGATCGGGAGCCCGTGGAGGAGATCCCCCAACGCCACCCCCACGAGGAACGGGATGAGGAAGCTCCCCACCACCAGCGTCCACCGGAAGGTGGCCCGCCACCGTTCGTCGTCCACCTTCCGCTGGTACTCGAACGACACCCCCCGGATGATGAGGGCCGCCAGCAGGAGCAGGGCCGCCAGGTACAACGCCGAGAACATCGTGGCGTACCAGGCGGGGAAGGCGGCGAAGATCACCGCCGCGGCGACGATCAACCACACTTCGTTGCCGTCCCAGAACGGCCCGATGCTGTTGATGGCCACGCGCCGGTCGGTGTCGTCCTTCGCCAGCCAGGCGTGCAGCATCCCGACGCCGAAGTCGAACCCCTCCAGGATGAGGAAGCCGACCCAGAGGATGGCGTCGAGGACGAACCACAGTGTCCTGAGGTGCACGGCTCCCCCTAGTAGACCAGCGCCGGCAGGCGCTCGTCCTCGTCGGCCTCCTCGTCGGGCCCCGCCCCGGGGCCGGCGTCGGGCCCCGCCCCCGGTCTGGGCCCCGGCCCGTCCTGTCGTCCGCCCGCCGAGGTCGGCTTGCCCTGCTCCTCTTCGGAGCCCAGGTCACGGCGGCCGTAGCGGATCATGAGGAACAGGTCCGCCGCGCCGAGGGTGAGGTAGAGGAAGAGGAAGACCGAGAGCGATATCCAGATGTCGGTGGTGGTGACCGAGGGCGAGGCGGCGTTGGCGGTCTTCAGCAGGCCCTGGACGATCCACGGCTGGCGACCGCTCTCGGTGAGGAGCCAGCCGGCGGTGTTCATGAGGAACACCGCGGCCACGGCCCAGGTGGCCACCCGGAGGAACCACTTCGACCGGTCCAACGAATGTCGCCGGATGGCCCAGGCCCCCCAGAGCCCGAGCAGGCCCAGGAGGGCCGCCAGATAGGCCATGACCCGCATGGACCAGTACTGGATGAAGACGCTCGGGATGTATGTCCCCGGGCCGTACTCCTTGGTGTACTGCGCTTGGAGCTGGTTGATCCCTTCCACCTTGCCGTCGAGGTGGTTGGTGGCCAGGATCGACAGCAATCCGGGGATGGGGAGGATCTGGGTCGGTGTGTGGTCGTTCTTGCCGCCGCCGATCTGGAAGGCCGAGAACGGGCAGTGGGAGTCGCAGGTTGTCCACAGTGCCTCGGCGGCGGCGATCTTCATCGGTTGGTACTTGCCCTCGACGACCCCGAGCTCGCTGCCGACGAACATGGCCAGGATGATCGTGGGCAACAGGACCACCAACGAGATGACGGCGGTCCGGCGGAAGGCCTCGACGTGCGACTTGCGCCGCAGGTGCCAGGCCGAGACGGCCAGCATGACCAGGGAACCGGTGACCAACGACGCCAGGACGACGTGGGTGTACCCCCAGAGGAACACCGGGTTGTTGAACAGGGCCCAGACGTCGTTGAGCTGGGGCTGGTGGTTCGGGCCCATCGTGTAGCCCACCGGATGCTGCATCCAGGAGTTGGCCGCCATGATGAAGGCGGCGGACAACATCGTGGCCCCGGCGACCACCCAGATGCAGGCGAGGTGGAGCCGCTTGGACAGCCGGTTCCACCCGAAGATCCAGATGCCGAGGAAGGTGGACTCGAGGAAGAAGGCCAACAGCCCTTCCATGGCCAGCGGGCCACCGAACACGTTGCCGACGTAGCGGGAGTACACCGACCAGTTCATCCCGAACTCGAACTCCTGGACGAGGCCGGTGACGACGCCGATGGCCACGTTGATGAGGAGCAGCGTGCCGAAGAACCGGGCCAGGCGCCGATAGGCGTCGTCGTTCTTGCGGTACCAGGCGGTCTCGAGGAGCGCCACGAGGAAGGCGAGCCCGATGGTCACCGGCACGAACAAGAAGTGGTAAATGCTCGTGGTGGCGAACTGCCAACGGGCGAGGTCGGTGCTCACTGGGTGATGTTCCCTTCATCCGAAGCCAGCCCACCGGGGGCCGATGGCGTGCACTGGTCGGCGGCGCCGGGCGGATCGCCGATCCGCCACTGCCCAGTCCCCCACTGCCCAGTCCCCCACTGCCCGGTCCCCCACTGCCCAGTCCCCCACCGCTCGGTCCGCATCTCTTCCCACCACCGCTCGCAGTACCCGCCGCCGAGGGCCAGCAGCTCGTCATGGGTCCCCCGCTCGACGACCTCACCACCGGCCATCACCAGGATCTCGTCGACGGCCTCGAGGCCGGCCAACCGGTGGGTGACGAAGATGGTGGCCTGCCCGGCCGTCAGGGCCAGCAGGTCGGCGGTCATGGCGTCGGCCGCCAGGGGGTCGAGGTGCTCGACCGGCTCGTCGAGGACCAGCACCGGGAAGTCGGCCAGGAGGGCCCGGGCCACCACCACCCGTTGGCGCTGGCCGCCCGACAGTCGGCTGCCGTCCCGTCCGACCCGGGTGGTCAACCCCCGCGGCAGGCCGTCGAGCCAGCCGCGGAGGCCCACCCGGGACAGGGCGGCCACCAGTTCGGCGTCGGTGGCGTCGCGGCGGCCGATGCGGAGGTTCTCGGCCAGGGTGGTGTCGAAGAGGTGGGCCTCCTGCCCCACCAACCCGACCACCGAACGGACCTGCTCCCCCGTCAACCGGTCCAGCTCGATCCCCGGCGGCCCGCCCCCGTCCAGCACGGCGGAACCGGACTGGTACGGCAGGAACCCCACCAGGACGGCCGCCAACGAGGACTTGCCGGCGCCGCTGGCCCCGACGATCGCCACCCGCCGACCCGGTTCGAGACAAAGGTCGATGCCGCGCAACGCCGGGGACGGCGCCGTCGGGTAGGCGGCCCACACCGAGCGCAAGGTCAGCCCGTGGGGTGCCGCCGGCAGCCGTCCGGGGTCGGCCGGCTCGACCACCGGTACCGGCGCGTCGGTCACGGCGAAGACCCGACCGGCGGCCTCCCGGGCTCGCTGGAGCGCCTGGGTGGCGGCCGGGAGCGTAGCGACCAGCTCGAAGGCGGCGAGGGGTACCAGGGCGATGACGGCCAGCAGTACGCCGTTCATCCGTCCGGCGTGGACCGCCGGCACCCCGACCATCACCGCACCCCAGGTGGCCAGGCCGGCGAGCAGCGTGGTGAGGCCGAGCCCGATGCCGGCGGTCGTCGAGGCGGCGGCGGCGAGCCGGGTGAGCTCGCCGTCGCTGGCTTTGATCTGCGCCAATTGGCGGTCGGTGGCGCCGTAGACGACGAGCTCGGCCGCCCCGTCGACCAGGTCGACCACGGCCGTGGCCAGGTCACCCCGGGCGCCGGCCAGCCGAGCCTCGCGCCGGCGGGCCAGCACCCCGGTCAGCCAGGGGCACGCCGTCGCCCCCAGGAGGAGGGCGGCCAACAGGATCAGCCCGGCCGCCGGGAGGATCCAGGTGACGAGGACCACCACGCCCGTCCCGGCGAGGAGGGCGACAAGGAACGGCGGGACCACCCGGAGCAGGAGGTCCTGCAATGAGTCGACGTCCCCCACCATCCGGGCCAGCAGGTCGCCCCGGCGGAAGGCCGGCAGGCCGGAGGGGGCGAGGGCCTCGAGGCTGCGGTAGATCCGCACCCGCAGGTCGGCCAGCACCCGGAAGGCGGCGGCGTGGCCCACCAGGCGCTCCCCGTAGCGGAGGAAGCCCCGGGACAACCCGAAGAACTGCACCCCGACGATGGCGATGGCCAGGACCGACTCGGGGGGGTGCTGGGCGGCCCGGGAGATGAGCCAGGCCGACGTCCCCATCAGGCCGATGGCCGCGCCCACGGCACCCGCCCCGAGCACCGACGCCAGCACCAACCGTCCGGCCCCCGGCCGGGCCAGGGCCAGCGTCCGACCGATCGGCGCCGCCGTCATCGACCCACCAGCTCCGGCGCCAGGCGGACCACCCGGTCACCCAGGGCGAGCAACGACGACCGGTGGGCGGCCATGAGCACGGTCCGACCCGCCATGAGCCGGCCCAGCGCCTCCAGGACGGCCTCCTCGGTGGCGCCGTCGAGGCTGGCCGTCGGCTCGTCGAGCAGGAGGAGCGGTGCGTCCCGGACGAACGCCCGGGCCAGGGCCAACCGCTGCCGCTCTCCGACGGAAAGGCCGGCGCCGCGGTCCCCGAGAACGGTGTCCGCCCCGTCGGGCAGGGCGGCGACCACGGCGGACAGTCCGGCGTCGGCCAGCGCCCGGCCGACGTCGTCGTCGGTGGCGTCGCGCCGCCCGAGCCGGACGTTGTCGGCGATCGAGGCGGCGAAGAGATGGGGTCGCTGGGGCACCCAGGCCAGGGTGGAGCGCCAGGCGTCGGGGTCGAGGTCGACCAGGTTGGCGTCCCCGATGTGGACGGCACCGGCGGTCGGCTGGACCAGCCCGAGGAGGACGGCGAGCAGGGTGGACTTCCCGCAACCGTTGGGACCGGCCAAGACGACGACCTCTCCCGGTTCCACCACGAGGGACAGCCGCTGGAGGGCGGGGAGCGGGCGGCCGGGATAGGTGACCTCGACGCCGTCCACCACCACGGGGTGCCGCGCCGGGTCCGGCACGGTCCGGGCCGTCCCTCGGGTGGGCAGGGGCAGCGCCAGGACGGCGAACACCTCCTCGGCCGCCTTCACCCCGTTGGCGCTGGCGTGGAAATGGGTCCCGAGCTGGCGGAGCGGGAGGTAGGCCTCCGGCACCAGCACCAGGACGAACAGCGCCGTCTCGAAGCCCAGGTGCCCTACGAGCAGCCGCAGGCCCACGGCCACGGCCACCAGGGCGACCGAGATGGTGGCCAACAGCTCGAGGACCAAGGAGGAGAGGAAGGTCACTCGCAGGGTGGCCATGGTGGCCTCTCCGTAGGCGTCGGTGACCTCCTTGATGGCCACCGCCTGGGCCTTGGTCCGGCCGAACACCTTCAGGGTCGGCAGCCCGGCGACGACGTCGAGGAAGTGGCCGGCCAGCCGCTGGAGCAGGCGGAGCTGCCGCTCGGTCCGCTGCCGGGTGGACGCGCCGACCAGGGCCATGAAGAGCGGGATGAGGGGGACCGTGACGGCGACGATGACCGCGGCGATCCAGTCGACCCCGCCGGTCACCACGATCACCGCCACCGGGACGATGACCGCCAGGAACAGCTGCGGGAGGTACCGGGCGAAGTAGTCGTCGAGCGCGTCGACGCCGGTGGTGGCCAGCACGGCCAGGCTCCCCTGGCGCTGCCGGTCCAGGGCGGCCGGGCCGAGGGCGGCGATGTGGGTGACCAACGCGTGACGCAAGTCCGACTTCACCGTGGCCGAGGCCCGCTGGGCGGCCCGCTCGGACGCCCAGGCGAGCACCGCCCGGCCGACGATGACGGCGAGGAGGGCGATGACCGGGGCCCGCAGGGTGGCCAGGTCCTGGTGGTGGATGAAGGCGCCGGCGACGACGACCGCCAGCAGCCAGGCCTGGGCTATCACCAGGCCGGCGGTGACCCCCCCGACGGCGACGGACAGCACCAGGTAGCGGCGACCACCCTTGGTCAGGCGGAGGAGGCGCGGGTCCAGCATGCCGGGCCGCCGGGCCCTGGACGGGCCGCCGCCAGGCCGGCTGCTGTCAGACCGGCCGCCGGGCCTCATGTGGTCCTCCGCTCCGTCACCGGCGCTCCCCTGCCCAACTTCATCCGGTCCCCCGGTCACCAGACCCGGCAGCCCGGGCCGGCCCCTCCGGCCATTCTCCGCACCCGATGGGTGGCTGGCATCACCCGAACCGGGTGATTCGTCGCCCGGAATCACCCGGTTCGGGTGATGCGCCGGCCGCGGCCACCCCGTACCGTGAGCAAGGTCAACCCCGTCCCGTCGGCCCGCCGGGCGGTCGGGTCCGGAGGGACCACACCAGACGACCAAAGGGGAACGAACGTGGCTCTGGACGGCAAGGTCGCCATCGTGACCGGGGGGAACTCGGGCATCGGGAAGGCGGTGGTGCTGGCGTTGGCCGCCGAGGGAGCCAGTGTGGTCATCGACTGGGTCTTCGACCAGCAGGCCACCGAGGACCTCGAGCGCCAGATGGTGGCCCTCGGCGAGAAGGTGACGGCGGTCGAGGCCGACGTGAGCAAGGTGGAGGACCTCCAGCGGCTGATCGACGCCGCGGTGTCGACCTTCGGCCGGCTGGACATCATGGTGAACAACGCCGGCGTCGAGACCCGGACCTCGATCCTCGACACCACCGAGGCCCAGTACGAGAAGGTCCTCGACATCAACCTGAAGAGCGCCTTCTTCGGTACGCAGCTGGCGGCCAAGCAGATGATCGCCCAGGGCGACGGCGGCCGGATCATCAACATGACGTCGGTGCACGAGGACTGGCCGATGCCGGGGAACACGGCGTACTGCCTCTCCAAGGGCGGCATGCGGATGCTGACCCGTACCGCCGGCGTCGAACTGGCCCCCCACAACGTCCTGGTGGTCGGGGTGGGGCCGGGGGCGGTGGCCACCCCGATCAACGCCGTCACCATGAACGACCCGGAGGCCCTCAAGAAGCTCGACGACGCCATCCCGATCCGCCGGATGGCCGAACCGGAGGAGATCGCCTCCGTGGTCGCCTTCTTGGCCGGCGACGGCGCCAGCTACGTCACGGCCACCACGATCTTCGCCGACGGCGGGATCATGCAGAGCAGCCCCGGGCTCTAGCCCCGGGCTCTAGCCGTTCGGCAACCGACCGACCCGAAGCACCCGAAGGACGAGGCGACCATGGCGAAGCACTCCAAGCGGGACCATCCCAACGCCTCGGCGGTGGTCGTCGGGGGTGGGTTCGCCGGGGTGGCCTGTGCCAAGGAGCTGGCCGAGCACGGAGTCCGGGTGACCATGCTCGACCGGAACAACTACCACCAGTTCCAACCGCTGCTCTACCAACTGGCCACGGCCCAGCTGACCGACGGCGACATCGCCCAGCCGCTCCGGGGCGTCCTGGGCCGCCAACAGTCGGCCGTGGTCAAGCAGGCCGAAGTGGTGTCGGTGGACGTGGACGCCCTCACGGTCACGACGGCCGACGGCGACACCCACGGCGGCGACTACCTGGTGCTGGCCATGGGGTCGCAGCCCAACTTCTTCGGGACCCCCGGGGCGGCCGAGCATGCGTTCCCGCTGTACACCATGAAGGACGCCCTGGCCCTCCGGACGCGCCTGCTCGAGGTGTTCGAGGACGCCGACCGCCGGCCCGAGCTGATTGCCCGGGGCGCCCTCAACGTGGTGATCATCGGGGCCGGGGCCACCGGGGTGGAGACGGCGGGGGCCATGGCCGATCTCATCAATCACGTGCTGCCGGCGGCCTACCACGACCTGCCGATCGGTGCGGCCAAGGTGGTCCTGGTCGACCTCGGGCACGCCGTGCTCGCCCCCTTCTCGGACCACGCCCACGAGTACGCCCACAAGGTCCTCCAGAAGGACGGCGTCGACATCCGATTGGGCGTCGGCGCCAAGGAGGTGAGGGCGGACCGGGTGGTCCTGACCGACGGCACCGAGATCCTCACCCGGATCCCCATCTGGGCCGGCGGCATCCAGGCCCCCGACCTGGCCCGGTCGTCTGGCCTTCCGGCCGGACGGGGGGGACGGCTGTCGGCCGAACCCGACCTCAGCACGGTGGGCCACCCCAATCTGTTCGTCCTGGGGGACACCGCCAACATCGCCGGGTCCGACGGCCAGATCCTGCCTCAGCTCGGCTCGGTGGCCCAACAGTCCGGCCGGTGGGCCGCCAAGAACATCCTGGCCGACCTCGACGGCGGGCACCGCTCGGCCTTCCACTACAAGGACAAGGGCATCATGGCCATGATCGGCCGTGGTGCGGCGGTGGCGGAGGTGGGCGAGCACCGCCACGAGCTCCACGGGACGTTCGCCTTCGCCGCCTGGCTCGGTGTCCACGCCGCGTTGTTGACCGACGTCCGACAGCGGATCGACGCCTTCGTGTCGTGGGGGTGGGACTACTTCTCCCGGAGTCGGACCGGCGCCCTCCTGGACGCCGACGCCGCTCGGCAGATCGACTGGGACGACGACGAGCCGAAGGAGTAGGCGAGCATGCCCGATCGTTATGACCTGATCGTGATCGGGACGGGTGCCGGCGGTGGCACCCTGGCCCACACCGTGGCCCCCTCGGGCAAGCGGATCCTCATGCTCGAACGGGGCGACTTCCTGCCCCGGGAGCCGGACAACTGGGCGCCCGACGCCGTCTTCGTGGACGGCCGGTACATCTCCGCCGACACCTGGTTCGACGCCGACGGCCGGCCGTTCCAGCCCCAGGTCCACTACTTCGTCGGCGGGGCCACCAAGCTGTACGGGGCCGCCCTCTACCGGCTGCGGCCGGAGGACTTCGGGGACCTCCGCCATGTGGACGGGGTGTCCCCCGCCTGGCCCATCGACTACGCCGAGCTGGAGCCCTGGTACTCCGAGGCCGAGTGGCTCTACCAGGTCCACGGGGTCCACGGGGAAGACCCGACGGAGGGGCCGTGGTCCCGCCAGTACCCGGCACCCCCGGTCAGCCACGAGCCCCGGATCCAAGAGATCGTCAACGCCCTGTCCGCCAAGGGCTACCACCCCTTCTCGGCTCCGGCGGGCGTGCTGCTCAACGAGGACAACCGGCACCAGAGCGCCTGCATCCGCTGCGCCACCTGTGACGGCTACCCCTGCCTGGTCCACGCCAAGGCCGACGCCGACGTAATGGCGGTTCGGCCGGCGCTCGACTACCCCAACGTGACCCTCCTGGTCGGCGCCGAGGTGGTCAAGCTGGAGACCGGTGCCGACGGCCGGGAGGTGACCGGGGTAGTGGTGGACCGGGCCGGCAACCGGGAGGTCTACGAGGCCGACCTGGTGGTGTTGGCGGCCGGGGCGGTCAACTCGGCGAAGCTGCTCCTGCGGTCGGGGAACGATCGGCATCCCAACGGGTTGGCGAACGGCTCCGACCAGGTCGGCCGGAACTACATGTTCCACAACTCCAAGGCCGTGGTCGCCCTGGGGAAGGAGCCGAACGACACGGCGTTCCAGAAGACCCTGGGCCTCAACGACTTCTACCTGGCCGGCGACGGGAGGGAGTGGCCGCTCGGGAACATCCAGATGGTGGGCAAGTCGAACGCCGCGGCCATGAAGGGTGAGGAGCCCCACCTGACCCTGTTGGCCCCCCACTGGTCCCTCGAGGACGTGGCGCGCCACGCGGTCGACTTCTGGCTCACCACCGAGGACCTCCCCTGCCCCGAGAACCGGGTCACCGTCGACGACGACGGCCAGGTCCACCTGGCGTACCGGTCGACCAACGACCGGGAGGCCACCGGCCTCTACGACGAGCTGAAGACCATCCTCAACCACATCGGGATGGCCGACCACCACGTCCTGGCCAAGAATTTCTACATGAAGATGAACATCCCGATCGCCGGGGTGGCCCACCAGGCGGGCACCGTCCGGTTCGGTACCGATCCGGCGACGTCGGCGCTGGACGTCAACTGCAAGGCGCACGAGATCGACAACCTCTACGTGGCCGACACCAGCATCTTCCCGAGCATCGGTGCTGTCAACCCGGCCCTGACCGCCATGGCGAACGCCATCCGCGTCGGCCAGCACCTGATCGAACGGCTCGGCTGACCCCCTACCCCGCCGCTGCCTCGGCGGCCTCGGCCTCGATCAGCCGGGTTAGGGCTTCGATCATCGCCAGGTGGGTGAACGCCTGGGGGAAGTTGCCCAGGTGGTCGCCGGTGGCCGCCTCGATCTCTTCGCCGTACAGGTACAGCGGGCCGGCGAGGGCGAGCAGCTTCTTGCACAGGTCCCGGGCCCGGGAGGTCTCGCCGATCATGGCCAGGGCGGTCACCAACCAGAACGAACAGATGGTGAAGGTGCCCTCTTCGCCGTCGAACCCGGTGTCGGTGCTCTCCACCCGGTACCGGAGGACCAGGTCATCCTCGGTGAGCTCGTCGGCGATGGCCAGGACGGTGGCCCTGACCCGCTCGTCGTCGGGAGGGAGGAAGCCCATGATCGGGATGAGCAGCAGCGAGGCGTCGAGCTCGTCGTTGTTGTAGTGCTGGCGGAACCGACCCTGATCGTCGACGCCCTTGTCGAGCACGTCGGCCTTCATGGCGTCGGCCGCCTTCGCCCACCGTTCGGCCCGCTCGAGGTCGTCGCGCCGGCGGGCCAGGTCGGCGCCGCGGTCAGCGGCCACCCAGCACAGGACCTTGGAGGCGGTGAAGTGCTGGGGATCCCCCCTGATCTCCCAGATCCCCTGGTCGGGTTGGTCCTGCTTGCTGATGGCGTCGTCGACCAGACCGGCCAGTCCTTCCCAGGTCTCGGCGACGATGCCGGACGCTCCCCGCTTCATGTGGGTGTCGACGGCGTCGAGCAGCATCCCCCAGACGTCGTTCTGCTGCTGGTCCCATGCCCCGTTGCCCACCCGCACCGGCTTGGAGCTCCGGTAGCCGGTCAGATGGTCAACGGTCCGTTCGGTGAGGTCCGACTCCCCGCCGATGCCGTACATGATCTGCAGGTGCCACTTCCGGTCCCGGCTGTTGCCCTGGACCGCTTCGAGGACGAAGGCGAAGTACTCGAGGGCCTCCCATTCGAACCCCAACTGGTAGAGCGCGCGGAGCATGAACCCGGTATCCCTGATCCAGGTGTACCGGTAGTCCCAGTTGCGGGCTCCTCCGGGGGTCTCGGGGAGGGAGGTGGTCGACGCAGCCATGATGGCGCCGGTGGGTGCGTAGCTCAGCGCCTTGAGGGTGAGGGCACTGCGCTCGATGTAGTGCCGCCAGGGATGGTCGGGGAAGGTGCCGGTGCCGAGCCACTCTCTCCAGAAGCGGACGGTGCTGTCCTGGTCGGCGAGCGCCTCGTCGGTGGTTGCGGGCGAAACGCCGTTCCACGACAGGGCGGCGAAGGCCGACTGGCCCTCCTCGAGGGTGGTGCGGCCGTAGCACCTGGCTCCGACCAGCCCGATCCGGAGGCTACTGGTCATGGCCAGGTGGGGCTCGGCGCCGCCGGGGCTCACCGACGCCACGTGGTCACCCGGCCCGTCGTAGGCCCAGGTGCCGGCCGTGGCGCCGTAGTCGAACAGGGGGACACAGGTGAGCTGCACCTCCACCCGGCCGCTGATGCAGGTGGCGGTGCGCAGGAGGGTGCCGGTGGGCGAGAGGTCGCTGGGCGCACGGCGGTACTCGGGTCGGCGGGTGCCGTCGGGCGTCGGCCGGAGGACGAGCAGGTCGTGGACCACCAACCACCCGGTGGGAGTGTGCCAGGTGGTCTCGAGCACCATGGTCCCCGGCACGTACCGTCGCTGGTGGGGGACCCTGGTGGTGGACGGGGAGAACTGGAACGAGCCGGCCCCCCGGTCGAGAAGGGCTCCGAACACACTCGGCGAATCCGGCCGGGGCAGGCACAGCCACTCGACGGACCCGTCCGGCGCCACCAGACAGGAGTTTTCGCAGTCGGACAGAAATCCGTAGTCGCCGATCGGCGGGAACTCGCTCATGTGCCCTGCTCCTCCGCTCTCGTGCCCGGCCGGGCCGCCCGTTCAGTCGGCGAGCCGGCCTCCGGCCACGGTAACGGCGGTGGCGACGACCGTCGTCACCCGAACCGGGTGAATTGGCCGGGGTCGACGTTCGACGATCGGCGCCGTAGCATTCGGTCGTACTCCCTCGTGACGCAGGGAGTGACGCCCCGATCAGCGGAGGTTCCTGCCGGATGGCCGAGTCCCCACCGCCCCCAGAGGACCGACCGGCACCAGAGGACCCCCTGGCCCCAGAGGATATTGTCCTCGCCCACTTCATCGTCTCGAACGACGTCGAACGCTCCCGCCGGTTCTACACCGACGTGCTCGGCGGCCGGGAGGTGTTCTCGGGAGAGCCGACGTACGTCCAGCTGTCGAACAGTTGGATCATCATCAACGTCGGCGGAGGGCCGACCGACGACAAGCCGGCGGTGACCCTCGAGACGCCGACCGACCCCGACCGGGTCAGCAGCTTCCTCAACATCCGGGTCCGGGACATCGAGGCGGTCTACGCCAAATGGAGCGCCCGGGGCGCCCGGTTCCTGACGCCGCCGAAGCGGCACGAGTTCGAGATCCGTTGCTACCTGAGGGACCCGGACGGTCATCTGATCGAGGTGGGGCAGACCACGGACCCGGACGGCGACTGGACGCCACCTGCTTGGCCGTCGGTTGGATGAGCCCGTGGGCCACGACCTTCCCGACCCCCGTCTGCGCCTGGTCTACCGCCTCGAAGCGACGCTCGGCGAGGCCCAGGAGATCGGCGAGGTAGCCGCCGGCCGGCGCCGTATCGTCCCGCTGGCCACCGGGACGTTCTCCGGACCCGAGCTACGCGGCCGGCTGCTTCCGGACGCCAGCGCCGACTGGCAGATCGTCCTGGCGGACGGCACCGCCCTCGGCGACATCCGGTACACGCTGGAGACCGACGGGGGCCCACTGCTCTACGTGCAGTCTCGGAGCGTGCGCCACGGCAGCCCGGAGGTCCTGGGGCGTCTCGGACGGGGAGAGGACGTCGACCCGGCCGACTACACCTTCCGGGCGTCGACGTGGATCGAGGCCGGCGATCCCTCGCTGGAGTGGCTCAACCAGGGGGTCTTCGTCAGCGTGGGCGGCCGTCGGCCCGGCGGGGTCGTCTACGACGTCTACCTCGTCGGGTGATGGGTGACCCATCCATCTCGGCCAAACCCTCCAGTTCAAGCCGCTTTGATGCCGACGACGGGTTGGTCGAGGGGGCGACCAGCCATTAAGCCGCTCGCCGCCGGCGCCGCCGCCGGCTGGCTAGACCCGCGCCGCCCAGAGCGACCAGGCCAAGGCCGCTGACCAGGAAGAACTCGCCGATCGGGCCCCCCGGACCCCACCAGCCGTGCCCAGTGGTGATGGCAGAGAGGGGTTGCTCCGGCGGCGTCGAAGGTGGCGTCGGCGGCCCCGGAGAGGTGGGTGGCGGGGGCATCGGGTTGTTGGTCTGACATCCCACCGTGGTGTCGCAGGAGCCGCGCGGGTCGGTGCTGGAGAGGACGTTGGCCAGCAGACGGTTGCCCTTGCCGTTGACGGTGACCGAGTAGGTGATCGTCACCGTCTGACCCACTGCCAAGTTACCGTTCCAGGTCAGGGTGGGGGCAGCGTAAGACACCCCACCCGACGACGCCTGGGCGTTGTTGTCGTAGGTGGCGTCGTCGAGGACCTGGGCCATGTTGTCGTTCACGCTGGCCGCGGGCACCGATCCGGGCCCGTGTTGGGCGATGGTGAGGGTGTAGGTGACCTCCTGGCCCATTTGCACCGTCGAGCCGGACGCCGGATTGGCCGTCTTGTCGTAGGTGAAATACCCAATCGGGTTCTGGGTCTCACACCCGACTGTGGTGTCGCACACGCCGTTCGGGTTGGTGGTGGTGACGGTGTTGGCCAGCTCCAGGTTGCCCTTGGCGGTGACGGTGACCGTGTAGGTGATCGTCACCGTCTGGCCCACCGCCAGGTTGCCGTTCCAGGAAAGGGTCGGAGCGGCGTAAGAGACGGTTCCCGACGACGCCGTGGCGTCGTTATTGTACGTGGCGTCATCCAAGGCGTTGGCCATTGTGTCGTTCACGCTCGCCCCCGTCAGCGCGGCGTCACCGTGCTGGACGACCGAGATGGTGTAGGTCAGCTTCTGCCCGGGCGCCACCGACGTGCCGGAGGTGGGGTTGACCGTCTTGTCGTAGGTGAAGTAACCGGTCTTGTTGTCGGTGGTGCAGCCGGGGAACTGGCCGTTTGTCTCCACGCAGCCCGGTGAGGTCACCGGGTTGTACAGGTCCGTGTTCCCGCCCGCCTCCAGCGCGGCGATGTTGTCCACCGTCACCGAGTAGGTGATCGTGGCCACCTGGCCGACGGGGACGGTGCCGGTCCAGGCGAGCGTGTCGCCCTGGACGGTCGCTGTGCCGATGCTGGCATTGAGGTCGTTGTCGTAGGTGGCGCCGTCGAGAACCTTGGACAGGTCGTCGGAGACCATGGCGTTCGCCGGGGCGCTGCCCTGCTGGGTCACGGTGATGGTGTAGTGAATCACCTGGCCCGGCTGGACCGGGGTGCCAGAGGCCGGATCGGCGGTCTTCTGGGTGAGGTAGTTGGTGACGTTGAAGCCGGCTGGATCGCAGCCGATGTCCGGCGGTGTGGTCATGCCCGGCGGGGTGGCGGCCGTGGCGCAGGCTGTGTTGACGACGGTGCCGTTGGTCGACTGGCCGAGGGTGACGGAGTAGTCATGCTCCTGGCTTTGCCCCGGTGCCAGGCTGGCAATGAAGAAGGCGCCGAGCTGGGGCTGCTTATTGTCGGTGACATTGATGTCGGTGAGTGTGCCCTGCCCCACGTTGGTGACCACGACCTTGTAGTGGATCGTGTCGCCGTAGTGGAACGAGGGGTAGTCGGCGGGACCGTTGGCGTCGTGCCAGACGCCGTTGTCGTCCTCCACGTACTTCTTGATCGTGGCCGCGTAGTAGGGAGCCTCGGTCATCGTGGCCGACGTGCGCATCACCAGCTCGGTGTGCCCGGCCCGGGCCTCGGCCACGTTGACGTAGGTGTCGCCGGGCGCGGCGCCACTGTTGGTGATGGGCACCTGGAACTGCTGGGTGGCTCCAGAAGCCAGCGTCGGACCGATGACCCGGACGGCGGTGGCCGCCGGGGTGTAGGTGGTCGTCCAGCCGACCGTGTTGCCGGTGATGCTGCCGGCGCTCCCGTTGGACGGGTCGGCCGGGTCCAGGGAAAGCGTCGACGGCGGGGCGGTCGTGTAGTACACGGTGCCCCCGGCCGGCGGGGTGATCTGGCCGACGGTGTAGGAGCCGGCGAAGGACGTGCCCCGGCCGTCGCCGTTGTAGGGGAGGATGTCGATGGTGTCGGTGAACGGTTGGGGCAGGGGGTCGTGCGACGTGAGGGTCACCGTCCAGGCGTCGGTACCGCTCCCACCACCGGCCAGGTCCGGGATGAGCGGCGAGTTGGCGGTCTTCAGGATCGACGTGTAGCCGTTGGTGGCCACGGTCACCTGCGCCGTGGCCGGGGAAGACGTCCCCCCTCCGTACGACGAGGTGGCCGTGTTGGTCAGCGCGGTACCCGGGGTGGCCGAGGCGCTGACGATGGACTGATAGGTCAACGTCTGGTTCTTGTTCGTGGGAACCGCGTTCAGGGTCCAGGTCAGCACCTGGTGACCTGTGGCATTCGTGCTGATCGTCGGCGCCGGTGTGGCCGGTGTGGCCGATCCGGCCACATACGTCATGTCCGCCGGCTCGGTGTCGGTGATGGTGTAGCCGTCCACGGTGGGCGGTATCGATCCGGCGCCGTTGGCCGAGTAGGTCAGCGTGTAGGTCACCGGCACTCCCGGGGTGGCCGTCGAGGTGTTGACCGACTTGGAGATGGCCGGGGTGGCGGAGATGACGTGCACGACGTCGCGACCCGCGTTCGTGCACGGATACCGGCCACCGGGTACCGGCGTGATGCAAGCCCCTGTGCCCGTGACCGTCGCCCAGGTGCCTGTGTTCTCCTGGTTGGACATGAAATTCCACACGTCCGTGCCGGTCGGCGTGCCCGGCTTGATCGTCTGGGTCAGCGACACCCCGACGTGGCCGTTGGTGCTGGCCGCCTCGGCTTGACCCTGGGTCATGGTCCACCGGACGGCCTTGACCTGGGACAGGTTGGCCGGCGGGGTCGTGCTCCAGCCTGTTGTCCCCCCGCAGTTGAAGGCCTGGGGGTTGTACGAGGCGCTTGTGGGGCTCAGCGTCGGGTCACTGCCCGTGTAGTACTCGACGACCGATCCTGGTACCCCACCGCCCGGGTCGAACGCCAGGTGGTCGGCGTAGGTGGCGTACTTGGTGTCGATCATCGAGCAGAACCCGATCGGGAGTGTCGGGGCGCGCCCGACGTCCGACGGCAGCGCGCTGTCCATGGCCTGCTGGACGGTCGTGCCGGCCGCCACTCCGTAGCTGTCGTCGGAATTGGTGCCACCGCTTCCCGTGTAACCGCGCTGCCACACCTCGTAGTAGCCCCCGGGCTCGACCCAGGCCTTGGACTCGGTGTTGTTCGACGGGTCGTCCTGGGCGATCTGGGGGGGTGTGGTCGCCGAGGTGTAGGTCGGCGCGTTGGAGCTGACTTCGACCGAGCCGGACGTTGTGGCGAACACCCGCAACCAGATCGAGCCGGAGTCGAGCGCGACCTGGTCGACCGGCAGGGTGGCGCCGGTGGAGTCGAGCGTCGGTGGGCTGGGCGGGTTGTAGTTGATCCCGCTCAAGGTCAGCCTGAAGGTGGTCGGTCCGGTCTGGGTGATGGTGCAGCTCGTCGGGAACGCGTCCATCTGGTTGGCCGGGTGGCTGCCGCCCGACCACGGGTGACCATTGGCCCCGAAGCCGATCGAGAACGGGGTGCAACCCTGGGGGCCAACCTGGATCGAGGTCGCCTGGCCCGACGTTGCGGTCAGTGTGTAGGTCAACGTCTGGGGACCCGGGTCGCTGCCCACGAGCTTGCTCACGGTCCACTCGAAGTCAAGGTCGAAATAGCCCGAGCCGGCCGTCTCGTTCGGGGTGCCGACACCCCATCGGACGTCCATGCCGAACTGGTTCACGATGTTGATCGGGGTCAGGCTGGCCGCCTGCCCGGCAATTGTGCCGGTGGCGGTGAGCTGTGACCCGGTCGGCCCGTTGGCCACCACCGGGGCCTGGACCACCACCGCGGTGCCCTCGTTCTTGGTGCCTACGTTGCAGACCAGCGTCTTGCCGTCGGCCGAGATGCTCGACGGCGGTGTGACCCCGGTGGTGAGGCACCCGTCGGGAATGGCGTTGAACGTGCCGTTCTGAAGGGTAACGGTGAAGTTGACGTTTGTGACCGGGTTGTTGGCCGGCGGGTTCGCGCCGTCGTTGACGTTGAACCGCCACACCCCGGTCACCACGTCACCGCTCTTGACCGTGGTCGGCGTTGTCGGCGCCCACTGGCCGGTGATCTGGTACACCGGCGCCGCCGAAGCCGCATCGACACCGAACGGCGCCAACGTCGACAGGAGCACCGCCATGACCGCAACCAAGCTGGCGAGCACACTTGCCATCCCCGCCCGCCTAAAGGAGCGCGTCGAGACATGCACGCCATGACGGCGCGTGCGGTGGAACAGGGATTGCCGCCCTTCATGACGCTTCGGCGACCGGCGGCTGGTGCGCCGCTTCCTCCCAAAGCTGAACCGGGTACCGACGTTCCGATCCATCATTACTCCTTCGTTCGGCTGCCCGGCTGACCCTGGAGGCCCCGTGGCTTTGCGTCACCGCCTCGCGACGGCTTTGCCTTTATCGCTAAAGTGGCACTACTCTCGCATAAAGCTTATAGCATTGCAAGGGAGAATAGAGTGGAGCATCGCTGGAACCTGCTCACCACTCACGGCCAGACGCTGCGAGACATAGCTATCACCCACGGCCTGACCGAGCGACAGGCGTACGACTTGGTCAACGACCTTGTCGAGGGTCAGTGTGCTGCCGCCTCTCCATGGTAAAACGGGTTCTGACGTTCCGATCTATCTCTCTTCCCCTCCCCTTGCTATCCGGACAGCCTTCGCGCGACCACCGTCGGCTGATGCTGAGGGCCACATCTGCCTATAGCTAACGGCCACTCGGCACCTTCCTTACGATTACAGCTTCGTTACGATCCCGCTTTCGCACAGGAGCTCCCGCGCCCTGGTCGTCCAGGACCGGTCGATACGGTCAGGCAGCAGCCGTGGACCAGAGCGGATCAGCCTGCCTGGTGGGCGGGGCCGAGCCGTTCCCGCTCGGTCACCGACAGCCGAACCACCGGCTGACCAGCTCGCCCACCGCCGTCTCGATGCCACAGAACACGTCGTCACCGAGAGCGCGGCGATCCCGCAGGGCCGCGGCCCGGGCGTGTCGATGATGCAGCAAGCACCATGACTCCGCCCTCTGCCACTCGTTACTCCGGTCGCTCGCCGAGAGACCTGCCGGCCTCCAGCCGGTCAACCGCCAGCCGGTAGATGGCGTGCTCGTCCCGGACCGCCACGACCTCGGGGCCGTAAGTGGCGATCACCTACAGATCGCCGGCGAATCCAGGATGCGCCAGGAGGCCGACGCGGGGCTCCGGCGGTCGGCGGGTCAACCAGCCCGGGCAGCGTCTTCGGCGGCTCGATCCAATGCAGCGTCCAACTCCTGTGCACTCAGCCACGGCCGCTTGTCCGAGAGTCGCTGACGGGCCAATTCGCGGTCGAGATCGTCCTCCACCGACGCGAGCAGGCGCTCCCAGGTGGCGATTGGCACCAATACGGCCTGAGGGCGGCGGTGAGAACCGAAGAACACCGGCTCGGTGTCCCCGTCGTCAAAGCGTCGAGTGATCTGCCCGAGCGTTGCCCGGACTTCGCTGGTCGGCACGATTGCGTCTGCCATGACTCATATCGTACCAAAATTTGTACACATTTTTGTCGCGCAGAGACCCTCGATCGGAGATGAGACGCGGTCCGCACACGCACACCAAAGGGTCGTGGGAACGCGGTGATCCGTCCGGACATACCACGAAGGACCGATGCCGGTCCCTCGCAACCCTGTGACCTGGACTTCCTTGGAGCGGACGACGGGATTCGAACCCGCGACCCCAACCTTGGCAAGGTTGTGCTCTACCAACTGAGCCACGTCCGCGTGTGAACTTCCACCATAGCCCCCGACGGCACCGCCGGGCGAACACCCCCTACGGCCTGCCCGGCGTCACCCGACGGCACCCTGCCGGTACAGCGCGGCGGCGACCAGCTCCGCCAGGCTGTCGTCGAGCAGGGTGGCCAGCTCCCCGACGTCGGGGGCGAGGCGCCGGCAGCCGAATAGACCGAAGTAGACGGTGCCCTGGTAGCTCATGGCGGTGACGTTGAGGCCGGCGCCCTCGCAGATGGGGCCGACCGGGTACACGGCGGCGACCTTGGCCCCGGCGCACCACAGCCCGAAGTCGGGGCCGGGGATGGTGGACATGACCACGTTGAACAGCGGGGGCAGCCGGTCGAACAGGCGGAGGCCGGAGGCCCATCGCATCGCCCGGGAGAACACCGCCGGGGGGGCCATCTGGGCGAAGCCCCCGATCAGCGGGCCGCCGACCAGTCCCTCCTGGGCCTTGGCCACCTTGGCGCTGGCGGACACCGCCGTCAGGCGGTTGACGGGGTCGAGGCGGTCGGTGGCCAGGGAGACGAGCATGGCGGAGATGCGGTTCCCGAGGGCGACGTCGCCGGCGTGGTCGGCGGCGTCCGGGTCCCGGCCCGCCGGCCCGCCGCGGGTGGACACCGGCACGAACCCGACCAGCGGACGGTCGGGACGCTCCCCCCGCCGGACCAGCAGCTGGTGGACGGCCCCGCCGACGGCGGCGAGGAAGACGTCGTTGACGGTGGCCCCGAAGGTCCGGCGCACCAGCTTGACGTCCTCCAGCGGGATCGCCGCGGTGGCGAAGCGCCGCCGGGAGGACAGGTTGCCGTTGAGCGACGTCCGCGGGGCGCTGAACGGGGCCGGTGGTGGCGACTCCCCCCGGTCGGCCAGTTGCCGGTTCTGCTCGGCCACCCCGACGACGGCGTCGACGAGCTGGTCGACGGCGTCGCGGGCCACCTCGGGCTGTCGGGCCAGCCCGCCGGCGGCGTAGCGGAGCAGGGCAGCCGACGACGGCACCGGGTCGGGGGCCCAGGGCTGGGCCGGGAAGGGGACCGTCCGACCCCTGGGGTCGAGGTCCATGAACGCCCCGAGCAACGACGCCCCGGAGACACCGTCCAGGATGGCGTGGTGCAGTTTCACCACCAACGCCGTGCGGTCGCCGGGCAGCCCTTCGACCACCAGGAGGTCCCAGAGCGGCCGGTTCGGGTCGAGGGCTCGGCCCATGAAGTCGGCGACCAGGTCGGCCAGCTCGGCATGCCCGCTTGGGTCGGGGAGGCTGGTCCGGTGGACGTGATCGTCGAGGTCGAACTCGGGGTCGTCGATCCACACCGGGTGGTGCAGGCCCAGCGGCACCGTCACCGCCCGCTGGCGGAGCGGCCGGACCAGGTGGATCCGCTGCTCGAACACCCGGCGGAGGTCGGCATAGCGGGCACCGGGCGACGACGGCGACCGCCGGTCGTCCGGGGGGTCGAGGACGAGGACGGCGCCGACCTGCAGGTGGCTGGTGTTGGTCTCGAGGGCCAGGAACGCCGCGTCCAGTCCCTGCAGCGGCTCCATCACCCGAGCCACCCGACGGTCACCGGCCGCTGAGTCCCAACACGGTCACTGACCGCGGTGTCCCAACGCGGTCACCGACCGCTGTGCCCGAATCCGCCGGCCCCCCGCTCGGCCGCCGGCAAGTCGCCGGCCGCGGCCACCGGCGAGAACACCGCCTCGGCCACCTCCTGGATGACCAGCTGGGCGATGCGGTCGCCGCGGTGCACCTCGTAGTCGGTGGTCGGGTCGGTGTTGACCAGCAGCACCGCCAGCTCCCCGCGGTAGCCGGCGTCGATGAGCCCGGGGGTGTTCAGGCAGGTGACCCCGTGCTTGAGGGCCAGCCCGCTGCGGGGCTGGACGAACCCGGCGTACCCAGGCGGTATGGCCACGATCAGACCCGTGGGGACCAGCGCCCGGCCGCCGCCGGCGGCCAGGACGACGCCGTCTTTGGCGTACAGGTCGGCGCCGGCGTCGCCGGGCTTGGCGTAGGCCGGCAGCGGCAGGTCGGGGTCGAGCTGGTGCACCGGCACCTTGAGCTCCGTCGGCATCGCCAGACCCTACTGCCACCGGTGATGGGGGTGCCGGTAGCATCCGATCCCATGCTGGGCTGGATGGACCTGGAGATGACGGGCCTGGACCCGGCCCGACACGTCGTGGTGGAGATCGCCACCCTCGTGACCGACGACGAGTTGCAGATCGTGGCCGAGGGGCCGGACTTGGTGGTGTCGGCGACGGCCGAGCAGCTGGACCAGATGGACAGCTACGTCCGCGAGATGCACACCAAGTCGGGGCTGCTGGTGGCCATCGAGGGGTCGACGCTGTCGCTGGCCGACGCCGGCCGGGCCACCCTGGCGTTCCTGCGCCAACACCTCGACCCCGGACAGGTGCCGCTGGCCGGCAACTCGATCGGCACCGACCGCCGGTTCCTGGCCGCCCAGCTGCCGGAGCTGGAGCGGTTCTTCCACTACCGGTCGGTGGACGTGTCGACGATCAAGGAGCTGGTCCGCCGCTGGTACCCCGACGCCCTGGCGGCGGCCCCGTCGAAGGAGACCACCCACCGGGCGATGGACGACATCAAGGAGAGCGTGGCCGAGCTGGCGTTCTACCGCCAGACCGTCTTCCTCCCGAAGCCCGACCCGGCCGCCGCCGACGAGGGGCACCGGGAAGACGCACCGGGATGACCGATCAGCCCGCCGATCAGCCCGCCGATCAGCCCGCCGAGCAACCGGGACCGACTGGGGAACCGGGACCAACCGGAGCATCGCCGGAGCTGATGACCCTGGCGGAGGCGGACGCCCAGCTGACGGGGCCGGGGCAGCTGTTCGAGATGGAGGACGTCGACATCCGGGGGGTGGTGACGCGGACGTGGAAGCTGGCGCCGCAGTCGTTGCGGACGGTGCTGGACATGACGCTCGGGTACGGCGACGCCGAGTACCTGGTGTACGAGGACGAGCGGTACACGTTCGAGGGGCACTACCGGATGGCGGCGACGCTGGCCCACCGGCTGGTGGACGAGCTGCACGTCGGCCAGGGGGACCGGGTGGCTATCGCCATGCGGAACCTGCCGGAGTGGGTGGTGGCGTTCTGGGCGGCCGCGGCGGCGGGGGCGGTGGTGGTGCCGTTGAACGCCTGGTGGACCGGGGAAGAGCTGCGGTACGGGCTGGCCGACTCGGGGTCGGTGGTGGCGGTGGTGGACGAGGAACGGGCGGCCCGGATCCGGTCGGCGTCGGGGGAGGCGGGCGGGCTACGGACGATGGTGGTGGTGTCGGAGCACCGGGGGCGTCCGCCGGTGCTGGCCGACGGCACCGGAGCGGGGATGAGTGGAGTGGCGGAGGTGGCGTTCGGCGACCTCCTCGGGGAGGTGGCGGACGACGCGGTGCCGCCGGCGGTGGACCTGGCGCCGGACGACGACGCCACGATCTTCTACACGTCGGGGACCACCGGTCGGCCGAAGGGGGCGGTGGGGACCCACCGGAACACCTGCAGCAACCTGATGAACCTGTTCTTCGTGAACACGCGGGGGCAGCTGCGGTACGGGAAGTCGGCGCTGGCGTCGGACGGGGGGCAGAACGCCTACCTGTTGTCGGTGCCGCTGTTCCACGCCACCGGGTGCCACGCCGTGCTGGTGGCGTATTCGGCGTCGGGCGGGAAGCTGGTGCTGATGCACCATTTCGACCCCGAGCAGGCACTGGCGGTGATCGAGCGGGAGAAGATCACGACGTTCGGCGGGGTGCCGACGATGGTGATGCAGGTGCTGGACTCCCCGAACTTCGCCAAGCACGACCTGTCATCGGTGCGGTCGGTGTCGTACGGCGGGGCACCGGCACCGCCGGAGCTGGTGCGGCGGATCGGGCAGGCGTTCCCGGTGGGCCAACCGGGCAACGGGTACGGGCTGACCGAGACGTCGGCGTTGACGTCGATGAACACGGGGGCCGACTACGTCCGCAAGCCGGACAGCGTGGGGCCGGCGGTGCCGGTGGCCGACGTGGTGGTGGTCCCCGAGACGTTCACCGGACGGGAGCCGACGGCGGACCTGCCGTCGGGGGCGGACGTGGTCGGGGAGCTGTGGGTGAAGGGGCCGCAGGTGGTCCGGGGGTACTGGCAACGGCCGGAGGACACCGCCCTGGTGTTCACCGACGGGTGGCTGCACACCGGGGACGTGGCCCGGATCGACGACGACGGGTTCATCTACATCGTCGACCGGGCGAAGGACGTCATCATCCGCGGCGGCGAGAACGTGTACTCCGTGGAGGTGGAGGCGGCCCTGTTCGAGCACCCGGCGGTGGCCGACTGTGCGGTGATCGGGGTCCCCCACCCCACCCTGGGTGAGGAGGTGGGGGCGGTGGTGGTGCTCCGTCCGGGGCACAAGGTGTCCGCCGAGGAGCTGGCCGGCCACGTCCGTGACCGGTTGGCCGCCTTCGCCGGGCCGACCCGGTTCTGGTTCGTCGACGACCCGTTGCCCCGGAACCCGGCGGGGAAGGTGCTGAAGCGGCAGCTCCGCCGGCAACTGGTGGGCGAGTAGCCAGCTGGACACGGCGACGCCGGCCCGAAGGCCGGCGCCGCGAGGTCGATCAGGTCGTCCGGCCGGGGCGGACCCTCGGCCGGCGAGATCACTTGTTGGGCTGGGGGGTCAGCCGGAGGTACGGCTTCAGCGCCTTCCAGCCCTTGGGGAACCGGGTCTTGGCGTCGTCGTCGGACACCGCCGGGGCGATGATGACGTCGTCGCCGTCGGCCCAGTTCACCGGGGTGGCCACCGAGTAGTCGGCGGTGAGCTGCAGGGAGTCGAGGACCCGGATGATCTCGTCCACGTTCCGGCCGGTGGACGCCGGGTAGGTGAGGGTCAGCTTCACCTTCTTGTCGGGGCCGATGATGAACACCGACCGGACCGTCAAGGTGTCGTTGGCGTTGGGGTGGATCATGTCGTAGAGGTCGGCCACCTGCCGGTCCTCGTCGCCGATCAGCGGGAACGACAGGGCCGAGCCCTGGGTCTCCTCGATGTCACCGGCCCAGCCCTTGTGGGACTCCACCGAGTCCACCGAGAGGCCGATGAGCTTGGCGTTCCGCTTGTCGAACTCCGGCTTGGCCGCCGAGAAGGCGCCGAGCTCGGTGGTGCACACCGGGGTGAAGTCCTTGGGGTGGGAGAAGAGGATGCCCCAGCTGTCGCCGAGCCACTCGTGGAAGTTGATGGTTCCGTCGGTGGTGTCGGCGGTGAAGTCGGGAGCGGTGTCGCCCAGTCGTACTGCCATGGAGTCGTCCTCCTCTGTCCGGGGGCAGGAGGGTCGTCCGCGACGCCACCGTGCCTGATTTCCTGGTGTCGAGGTCCACCATAACGGAACCTGAAGCAATTGTCGATCAGGTAGGTCAGGAATCCTTCTTCCCTGGTGACCGGACCCTCAGGTGGCCGTCCACCGGGGTCGTCGTGGGACAATCGGGGGATGGGAGATGGGGAAGGGACGGTCGTCGTCGACGCCGGCGGGCCGGTGTGGGTGGTGACCATCAACCGGCCGCAGGTCCGGAACGCCGTGGACGGCGCGACCGCCGAAGCGCTCCGGCAGGCGTTCGCCCGGTTCGACGCCGATCCGGCGGCCTCGGTGGCCGTACTGACCGGGGCCGGCGGCCACTTCTGTGCCGGCGCCGACCTGAAGGCGCTGAGCGGCGGCGACCGCCGGCCGGTGCCCGACCACGGCCCGGGCCCGATGGGGCCCACCCGGATGGCCCTCTCGAAACCGGTCGTCGCCGCCGTCGACGGCTACGCGGTGGCCGGCGGCCTGGAGCTGGCCCTGTGGTGTGACCTCCGAGTGGCCGCCGACGACGCCGTCTTCGGGGTGTTCTGCCGCCGGTTCGGGGTGCCGCTGTGCGACCTCGGGACCGTCCGGCTGCCGAGGCTGATCGGGCACTCCCGGGCGATGGACCTCATCCTCACCGGCCGCCCCGTCGACGCCGCCGAAGCCCTGGCCATCGGCCTGGCCAACCGGCCGGCCCCGGCCGGCGGGTCGCTGGCCGTCGCCGTCGACCTGGCGACGGACCTCGCCGCCCTGCCGCAGTGGTGCCTGCGCAGCGACCGGGCGTCCACCATCGACCAGTGGGGGCTCACCGAGGAGGACGCCGCCGTCCTGGAGGCCGGTCGCGGACGGCAGGTGATCGCCAGCGGGGAGACCCTGGCCGGTGCGGCGCAGTTCGCCGCCGGCGCCGGCCGCGGCGGGGCTGGGGTCCCCGCCGCTGGCCCGGCCCGGCCCGGGGGGCCCGGGCCGCAGGAACAGAGCCGCGGCGACCACCCGGTGGAGCAGTGACCGCTCCCCCGTCGCGGCCGACGGTGGCCGCCTTCGACTTCGACGGCACCCTCACCCGCGGCGGCAGCGTGATGGCGTTCCTGGTGGCCGCCCGGGGGCCGGTGCCGACGGCGGTGGCCATCGCCCGCCGGCTGCCGGGATTGATCCGCGGGGCCCTGATGAGCGGTTCGGCGGCCGACGAGACGAAGGAAGCGCTGTTCACCGACCTGCTGTCCGGGCTGCCGGCGGTCGAGGTCGACCGACTGGCCGCCGACTTCGCCGAGCACCACCTGCGGCGGCGGCTCCGGCGGGACACCCGTGACCGGTTGGACTGGCACCGCAAGCAGGGCCATCGGGTGGTGGTGGTGTCGGCGTCCCCGGATGTGTACGTAGGGCCGGCCGCCGACCTCCTTGGGGCCGACGCCGCCCTGGCCACCCGGTTGGAGGTCAGCGGCCACCTCCTCACCGGCCGGTACGAGGGAAAGAACTGCCGGGGGCCGGAGAAGTACGCCCGGCTGGCCGGCTGGCTACGGGCGGAGGGGTTGAACGGTGCCGGCCCGAACGCCCCGGTGCTGTGGGCCTACGGGAACAGCCGGGGGGACCTCCGGCTGCTGCAGGCCGCCGACCACGGCGTCAACGTCGGTCGACTGGGCCGGTTCGGCCGGCTGCGGCGGTTCCCGGGGCTGGCCACCGTCCGGGCCAAGTCCCCGCCGGCCTGAACCCCGGAGAAACGTTTCCGCGGAAACGCTTCTCCCCACTGGCCGGCCGGGCTGGGCGGCTGGGTGGTCCCGACGGGACGGTCTTGGCGGGACGGTCAGCCGGTGGTGGCGACGCCGACGACGTGGCCGCGGTAGTTGCTGACCGCCGTGGTGAGGTCGCCGAGCTGGGGGGCGTCGCCGAAAGCGGTGACTTTCCCCGAGGTGGTCACCAGCAGGTAGCCGGCGGCGTCGGGTGACGCCGCCATGGCGGTGGCCCCCGGCCCCCCGGCGGTGCCGGCGGCGGACCCGAAGAAGTGGGCGTCGCCGAAGCTGAAGATGCCGCCGTCCGAAGCCACCAGCCAGTACCCGGCGCCGTCGGCGGTCGGGGCCATGCCGACCACCGGCTTCACCAGGTGGAGGCTGCCGGTGGACCCGTGGAACATGGCGTCGCCGAAGGCGAAGATGCCACCGTCGGCGGCCACCAGCCAGTACCCGGCACCATCGGCGGTCGGGGCCATGCCGACGATGGGCTGGTTCAGGGGGCGGCCACCCATCGACCCGTAGAAGCCGGCGTCGCCGAAGGCGAAGATGCCGCCGTCGGCGGCCACCTCCCAGTAGCCGCCACCGTCGGGGGTAGCGGCCATGCCGACGATGGGCTGGTTCAGGGGGCGGCCACCCATCGACCCGTCGAAGTGGGCGTCGCCGAAGCTGAAGATGCCACCGTCGGCGGCCACCTCCCAGTAGCCGCCGTGGTCGGCCGTGGAGGCGAGGCCGACGACCGGCTGGTTGAGCGGCTGCCCACCCATCGACCCGTCGAAGGGGGCGTCGCCGAAGGCGAAGATGCCGCCGTCGGCGGCGGCGAGCCAGTAGCCGCCGATCCCGCCGCTGGAACCCAGGGTGGCCGGCGGTCCGGAGAGGTTCCCCAGGGTGGCCGGTCCGTAGTAGTGGTTGACGATCTGCTGGTAGGTCCAGTTGCCGTTGCCGTTGTCCTGGGCGATGGCGTACCCCAGCGCCCCCCACTGGCCGAGGCCGATGCCGTGGCCCCACCCGTGCCCGGTCACGTTCACCCCGGCCGCGCTCTGGGAGGTGACGTGGACGAAGTCCGACTTGAGGCCGAGGGTGTCGGCGAACTGGGGGCCGCCCACCCGCTTCGACCCGGCCGAGCCGTTGATCGTGATGGCGTTCAGCCGACCGAACTGTCCCCCCGGGGGAACCCCTGGCCCTGTCGACGGTGTGCTGACGCTGGCGAACGTGCCGATTGTCGGCCACGCCTTCTGGATGGCGGCGGCGGTGACCGAGGCTGTCCAGTTGTGGTTGGGGTTGCACTGCCCTGTCGACAGGCACACCGCGTCACCTGTGTCGGGCACCGGGGTGAACGGCGATGTCTGCGCCGGCCCCGACGTGTAGCCGCCGGTGGACGCCGAGTACTCGGTGGTGGCGATCTTGCCTGTCGGCATGAACATCACCTGGCCGGCCGTGTCGGAGGCGGCGGCGATGCTGTTGGCCGACTCGTACTGGGTGCCGTGGTAGGTCTGGCATGTCAGGTCACAGGTGTCGGCGTACCCGCCGTACCCGCCGAGGTTGGCCAGGACGTACGACCGCACCGCCACCGCCTGGGCCTCGAGGGCCTGGAACCCCCAGTTCTTCCCTTGGGGGCCGGCCCCACCGAGTGTCGCCCAACCCGACGGTGACTCACCGGGGGTGGTGTCGGCCACGTACTCCTCCAGCGGGAGGGTGTTGACCGTCCTGGCCTGCCCGGCGGAGTTGTACAGCGCGGTCAGCGTCCCGTGCACCGTCGGGCTCCGTGACGCCACGCAGAGGGTCAGCAGCTGCGACGCGGTGACCGGGGTGGCCGTCGGGGTGACGGCCCCGGCGCCCACCTGGGTCCACGGACCGGCGCAGCCTGTGCCGGTGTCGACGTTCCAGGTCCCTCCGGCGGCCTTCTGGAAGCGGACCGCCGGGGCGTTGGCCACGCCGGGAGCCCACACCCCGCCGGGTGAGGTCACGATGACGTCGAGTGTGTTGTTCTCGGTCATGGCGATCTTGACGGTGGTGGTGTCGGCCGGGACGGCCGCCGAGGTGGCCTGGGGCTCCACCGGCACCGACCCCGCCGCCAACGCCGACGACGGACCCGCCAATCCGGATGTGGCCGCTCCCGCCGAAAGAGCAGCCGTCGGCAGTCCGACCAAGGCGCCGGCCACGGCCAACCCGGTCGCCGCCGCCACTGCCAGCCGACCCCGGCCCGCGTTGGAACTGTTGCGGATGTGGTTGATGGGGCGACAGCCTACAAAGAGGGGGCCGCCGTCGGGTGCCACCTTGCCGGGTCCCTGGTGGTGGGCGTGGCCACTCGGGCAGTCCCGCCCCACCCGGTGGCCGCCGGTACACTCCCGGCCGTGCGAGTCGACCAGGTCATCCCTTCCCTGGCCAGCCGCGACGCCATCGGCGTGCACACCCTGGCCCTCACCGACGCCCTCCGCCGGGCCGGCGTCGACTCGGACATCTACTACGGCAACGCCACCCCCGACGTCGCCGATCGCGGCCATCCGGTGGTCGACCTCGGCCGGACGGCCCGGGACCGGTGGCTGCTTTACCAGTCGTCGATCGGCAGCCCGGTCTTCGACATCCTCGCCGCCCGGGATGAGCCGAAGCTGGTGAACTACCACAACATCACCCCCGCCGCCCTGCTCGCCCCCTGGGAGCCGAACGTCGGCTACGAGGTGTCGTTGGGCCGCACCCAGCTGGCCCGGCTGGCCCCACAGAGCGGGTTGGCGGTGGCCGACTCGGCGTACAACGAGACTGAGCTGGTGGAGGCCGGGTACACCGACACCGCGGTGGTCCCCCTCCTCATCGACATGACCGCCACCGGCGCCGACCCCGACCCCGCCCTGGCCGCCCGGCTGGCCGCCGGCAAGGCCGGCGGGGCCCCCGACTTCCTGTTCGTCGGCAAGGTGTCCCCCCACAAGGCCCCGCACGACCTCGTCAAGATGCTCGCCGTCTACCGCCGGCTGTACCACCCCGATGCACGGTTGTGGTTGGTGGGGTCGCCCCTCGGCGACCAGTACGGACCGGCGCTGGCCGGGTTCGTCCACGCCCTCGGCCTCGACGACGCCGTCACCGTCACCGGGTCGGTGTCCCCGGCGGAACTGGAGGCCTACTACCAGGCGGCCGACGTCTTCGTCTGCGCCTCGGACCACGAGGGGTTCTGCGTCCCGCTGGTCGAAGCGATGGGGCACGGCGTCCCGGTGGTGGCCAACGGCGTCGCCGCCATCCCCGAGACCGTCGCCGACGCCGGCCTGGTCCTCCCCGACAAGACCCCGCTGCGGTTCGCCGCCGCCGTCCATCGGGTGGTCAGCGATCCGGACCTCCGCCGCGACCTGTCGGCCGCCGCCGCCCGCCGGGTGGCCGGGTACTCGGTCGAGGAGTCCACCGACCGCTTCGTCGACCTCGTCCGCCGCGCCGTAGGCGCCTAAATCGGCGCAGTGCCGTAGGCGCTTAGTCAGTCGGCCTTGGCCCGGACGCCGAGGAGGACGTCCACCAGCCGGTCGCCGGCGGTGTCCAGCCCGAGGTCCGGCACCCGGGCCAGGCCGGCGTTGACCAGCGCGGTGCGCCACGGTTCGTCGGCCTGCACGCGGTGGACGGCGTCGGCGATGACCACCGGGTCCTTGCTGCCGAGGAGGACGCCGGCGTTGCCGAGGACCTCGGGGAGGGCGCCCTCCCGGTAGGCCACCACCGGCAGCGCCCGGGCCATGGCCTCGACCACCGGGAGGCAGTACCCCTCGTGCTCCGACGTCACCAACAGGACGTCGGCGTTCCGGTAGGCCTCGGCCAGCTCGTCGTCGCTGACCTTCCCAGCGAACCGCACCGCACCGACGAGGCCGAGGTCGGCCACGTACCGGTGGACGGCGTCCACGTAGGCCGGCACCGCCGCCTTCCCCACCACCAGCAACTCGGCCGTCGGGTCGTACCTGGCCCGGTACGCCAGCAGCGCGGCCACGGCGTCCTGGATGGCCTTGTTCGGGGCCACCCGCCCCACCGCCAGCCACCGGGCCCCTTGCAGTCGGGGGGCGTCGACGCCGTCGGACACCCGGCGCCTGGCTCCCGGTTCGTCGACCGCCGGCAGGTCGACCACGGGCGGCACCACCTCGGTGGCGTCGAACCCGACGCGGACCAGGTCGGCCCGGTTGACCTCGGACACCGCCACCCCGAGGGTGGCCCGGCCGGCCAGCTCGGCCAGCTCTTGCAGCGCCCGGGTCTGGTGTCGGGCCAGCCCGTTGTCCCACGGGGCGAAGAGGTCCGGCGGGGTGATGTTGTGGTAGTTCACCACCAGCCGTTCCGGGCGGTCCATCAGCCGGTCGACCAGGTCGGAGGCGGTGGCGAACTGGTACACCAGGACGTCTGTGGGCCGGGCCGACCGGCCGTACGACGACGCCGGCCTGGTCTGCTCGACGGTTTCGGGGTCGTCGAGCTCGACGTACACCTCCGACGGCACCCCCCGGGCTCGGAGGAGGTCGCGGACGGCCAGGGTGTGCCGGCCGACGGCATCGCCGACGTGGAGCATCGGCACGAACTGATGGACGGCACCGGTCGGCTGGTCGTCGCCGTCGCCCGCCGGTCCCGGCGCCGTCGAACCAAGCGCCGCCGAACCAAGCGGGGTCGGACCAGGCGCCTGCGGGTCGGTCACCGCCGGCCCCGCACCGCGTAGGTGTCGCCGGCGGCCGCGTTGTCGACCACGGCCACGTCGGTGTACCCGGCCCGATCGAGCAGCAGCTGCCAGGTCTCGGGGTGCAACGGCCGTCCCGGCACCAGGTCGCGGGCCACCGCCGGCCACCCGTAGACGGCGGCGTCCGGCCGGGTGCCCACCACGAGGAGCGGCGCCCCCGTGGCCAGACGGTCGGTGGCGAGGGCGAGCAGTTGCACCTGCTGGTCGAGGGACACCCGGTCGATCACGCCGGCGAGCACCACCCCGCCGAGCGACCCCAGCGGGGCCGCCTCCAGCAGCTCGGCGGCCTGCCCCACGTGCACGTCCACCCCGGCCTCCGCCGCCTGCCAGGCCACCGTTCCCCGGGGCTCGGCGGCCCGGACGGCGAGGCCGGCCCCGCCGAGGGCGACGGCCAGCTCACCGGTGCCGCACTCGGCGACGACCACCGGGCCGATCCCGTCGCCGTCGACAATGCTGCCGTGGCCCCCGTCGCCGTCAGGGCCAGCGCCGCCGGGGCCGGGGTCGGTGAGCCACAACACCGCCTGGTCCACCCACCGGTCGAGCGGAGGTGGGTCCACCAACCACGCCAGGCCGTCGATCGGGGCGGTCCCCCTGGCCGCGGCGTCCTCCAACCGCTGCACCCGGGCGGCGAGGAAACGGAAGGCTTCGACGGTGGCGGCGACCGATTCGTGCACCGGTCCGACGGCGATCACCCGCCGGGCGGCATCCTCAGCCCCCGACCGTATGCGGCTGTCGAGCCACGCCTCGGCCAACACCCGAGGGTTCCGGTTGGCCGGCACCCTCGACCGGCTGTGGCCGCCGGCCTCGTCGGCCGCCGGGCTGGGCGGACCACCACCCGCGTCGGCGCCGCTGGCCCCGGGGTCCCCTCCGTCGGGCTTCGACGCGGCGGCTTCCCGGTCGAGGTCACCCTGGGCGGCCTCCAGCCGCCCGAAAGCGTCGGAGAAGTTCCAGTCGGCCGACCCCTGGGGGCTGAGCCGCCGGAAGGCGGCGGCCAGCTCGTCGAGAAACGCCGCCGGAGGACCAGCCGTGGGTACCCGTCGGGATGGATCCGGCCCGCCGACCACGCCGGCATCGTCGTCGGTCACGGCCGGGATGTTACCGGCTTGTCACGTTTCACCCCTGTTGCGATTCAGTTGTCACCCCGGTGACGGCCGGGCCCCGGTGGATGGGCGGCCGTATGGCCCGGCATGATGGGGCGTTCTTTCGAAGGCAAGGGGGTATCTCCTGCCGGGTCGCCTGCAGCCGGGTGGCCGCCTCGCCCAGCTGTATCCCATCCCCCCAGCCCATTTGCCCAGCCATTTTCGCCGTATCACCCGATGCATCACTGATGAAGGAGCCAACATGACCGGAAGTGCAGGGAGGTTCAAGCGGTACCGCCGGGTGGCGGCGATACCGACGGTGGCCGCCGGTGGCCTGCTGGCGGTCGGGACCGGCCTGCTCCCCGCGGCGCTACCGGCGTTGGGGCCCGCGTCGGCCGGCGCCGCCGACAGTTCGGCAGCCGCCGCCGTCGACTTCGGCAATCCGGTGTGGACGGTCGGCCCCCTCAACGACGCCCGAACCCCCATTGCGTTGTCGTCGCCGAACGTGGCGACACTACCGGGCGGACCGGCGGTGGTGGTGGGCGATCGGGCCGGCAGCGTCTACGCCTACAGCCTGGCCAGCGGGGGCTCGGTGTGGACCTACAACACCGGCGCCCCGATCGACTCGACGCCGTCGGTGGCCCCGACCACGGCCGGCAGCTCGCTGGACTCGGTGTTCGTCGGCACCGGTGACGCCGGGGCGCCGACCTCGGGGGGCTACCAGGCGATCACCCCGGGGGGTGGCGACCAGTGGTTCGTCCGGGCGGCCAACCCCGGCACCGACCCGGTGGGGGCCAACGGGGTGCAGGCGTCGATGGCCGTCGGCAACCTCCAGAGCGGCGTCGACGTCGTGGCCGGGTCGCTGGGCGAGAACGAGTACGCCATGACAGCCGGCGGCGGGGGGATCCTGAGCGGGTTCCCCTGGTACCAGGGCGACAGCAACTTCACCACCCCGGCGCTCGCCGACCTCCAGGGGAACGGCCGGACGGAGATCGTCGAGGGCGGTGACTCGACGGCCGGCAACTCGTACACAACCCCGTACGGCAACGGCGGCCACATCCGGGTGCTCAGCCCGACCGGCAATGCCGGGCAGCCGAAGCCCAACGGTGGGCTGGCGTGCCAGTACACAACCAACCAGGTCGTGCAGTCGTCCCCGGCGGTCGGTGAGTTCCTCGGCGGGTCCGCCGTGGGCATCGTGGCGGGGACCGGGACATATTACGCGGGGGCCAGCAACACCAACCAGCTGCTGGCCGTCAACACCGGCTGCCAGCTGCAGTGGGCGGTGACCCTGAACGGGAACACCAAGAGCAGCCCGGCGCTGGCCGACGTGCTGGGCAACGGGCAGCTGCAGGTGGTCGAGGGCACCGACAACGGGTCGACCGGGTCGGTGTACGCGTTGAACGGCAACGACGGGTCCACCATCTGGAGCACCCAGGTGGGCCGGGTGATCGGCTCGGTGGTGACCGCCGACCTCGGCGGTGGCTACCAGGACGTCCTGGCCCCCACCACAAACGGGGTGGCGGTCCTCGACGGGAAGACCGGGGCGTTGATCACCCGCTTGCAGGCCAACACCGGGTTCCAGAACTCGCCATTGGTCACCAAGGACCCGAACGGCACCATCGGGATCACCCTGGCCGGGTACCAGGCGTCGGGCAGCTTCCTCTACCACTACGAGATCTCCGGGTCGAACGGGTCGGTGGTGAACGAGCCGGGGGCTTGGCCACAGTTCCACCACGACCCCCAGCTGACCGGTGACGCCGGGACGCCGCCGCCGGTGGTGAACGTGCCGTGCACACCGCCGGCCGGGGCCCCCAACGGGTACTACCTGTCGGCGTCCGACGGCGGCATCTTCGCCTACGGCAACCTGCCGTTCTGCGGGTCCACCGGGAACCTGGTCCTGAACCAGCCGGTGGTCGGCATGACGGCGATGCCGAACGGCGGGGGCTACTACGAGGTGGCCTCCGACGGCGGGCTGTTCGCCTTCGGTGACGCCCAGTTCTACGGGTCGATGGGCGGGAAACCGCTGAACCAGCCGGTGGTCGGCATGGCCGCCAACCCCAACGGGGCCGGCTACTGGGAGGTGGCGGCCGACGGCGGGTTGTTCGCCTTCGGGACAGCGCCGTTCTACGGGTCGATGGGCGGGAAGCCGCTGAACCAGCCCATCGTCGGCATGGCCGCCACCCCGGACGGCAAGGGGTACTGGCTGGTCGCCAAAGACGGCGGGCTGTTCGCCTTCGGCGACGCCACCTTCTACGGCTCCATGGGCGGCCTTCCGCTGAACCAGCCGGTCGTCGGCCTGGCCGCCAACCCGAACGGGGCCGGCTACTGGGAGGTGGCAGCCGACGGCGGCGTCTTCGCCTTCGGGACAGCGCCGTTCTCCGGGTCGATGGGCGGCAAGCCGCTGAACCAGCCCATCGTCGGCATGCAGGCCGCCCACGGCGGGACGGGCTACCGGTTCGTGGCCGCCGACGGCGGCATCTTCGACTTCGGCACAGCCCCGTTCTACGGATCGATGGGCGGGAAGCCGCTGAACAAGCCCATCGTGGGCATGGCCGGCTTCTAGCCGGTAGCGGGACAGCCGGCTGCTAGCCGGTAGCGCGGGGTGGGCGCCCTTCCGGCGTCCGCCTCGCGCTGGTACCTTTCGGGGCTTGGTACCTCACCCCCGCTCCCGCCTGGCCGGGCTGGTCCTGGCCGCCGCCTGCACCACCGTCAGCTGCACCGTGGTGGCCTCTCCGTCAGGGGCAGCCACAACATCGGTGGCGGTGGCCCTGAAGAACCCGGTGTGGCACGTCACACTGCCCGACGCCGACCACCCGATCGCCGAGTCGTCGCCGAACGTGGCCACCCTCGACGGCGGCGGCCCGTCGGTGGTGGTCGGCGACCGGGCCGGGAAGGTGTGGGCGTACCACCTGTCCGGCGGGACGCCGGTGTCCGGCTGGCCGGCCCAGGACGGCGGGGCGCCGATCGACTCGACCCCGTCGGTGGCCGCGCTCGGCGGCAGCTCGCTGGACTCGGTGTTCGTGGGGTCAGGCAACGCCACATTCCCGACAGTCGGCGGGTACCAGGGGTACGGACCGGCCGGCAACGGACTGTGGAACGCCAACGTGACTGACCCGCCCAGTGACACAAACCCGGCCCAGGGCGTGCAGGCATCGTTGACCGTCGGCAACCTCCAGGGGAGCACCGACGTCGTGGCGGGGTCACTCGACCAGGAGGAGTACGCCCTGGACGCCGGGTCCGGAGCCACCCTGAAGGGGTGGCCGTTCTTCACCTCCGACAGCGTGTTCTCGACCGCCGCCCTGGCCGACCTGTACGGGACGGGGCAGACCGAGGTCGTCGAGGGCGGCGACCAGACCGCCGGGTACGGGAAGGGGCGGACCTACACCCAGGGCGGCCACCTGCGGATCCTGAACAGCCAGGGCGGGATGATCTGCTCGTACGACACCACCCAGACCGTGCATGCGTCGCCGGCCGTCGGCGGGTTCCTGCCCGGCGGCGCCACCGGCATCGTGGTGGGCACCGGGTCCTACTTCGCCAATGCCTCGGACTCCAACACCATCAAGGCCTTCAACACCAACTGCGGCCTGCAGTGGTCGACGACGGTGAGCGGGTACACCACAAGCAGCCCGGCCCTCGCCGACCTGGGGGACAACGGCCGGTGGGCCGTGGTCGAGGGCGTGAGCAAGCCCACAGGCCAGGGGGCGGTGTGGGCCCTGACAGCGGCCAGCGGGGCGGTGCTGTGGCACACCACAGTGCCCGACGCCGTGCTGGGGTCGGTGGTGACGTTCGACATGGCCGCCACAGGCCACGAGGACGTCCTGGTGCCGACCTATCCCACCTCGGGGTCGCCTGACGCCAAGGGGGTGTACGTCCTCAACGGGACCGACGGCAGTGTGGTGACGTCGTTCGCCACCAACCTCGGCTTCCAGAACTCGCCGCTGGTCACCGACGACCCCACAGGCAACGTCGGCATCACGGTCGCCGGGTACGGCGGCGCCACAGACGTCGGTTGGATCGAGCACTACGCCATCCCCGGGACGAACGGGGCGGCGGCGGTCGGCAACGGGGCGTGGCCGGAGTTCCATCACGACCCGCAGCTCACCGGGAACGCCGGGGGGACCACGGGTGGAGGGTCGGTGCCGGCCTGCACAGTCCCCTCCGCTGCGCTCACCGGGTACAACCTGGTGGCGTCGGACGGTGGCATCTTCTCGTACGGCGGAACCCCGTTCTGCGGGTCCACCGGCGGGATGACCCTGAACGCTCCGATCGTCGGGATGGCAATGGCCCCGAACACCGGGGGGTACTGGCTGGTGGCGTCCGACGGCGGCATCTTCGCCTACGGGGGTGCCAAGTTCTACGGGTCGATGGGCGGCCGACCGCTCAACCAACCCATCGTCGGCATGGCGGCGACTCCCGACGGGAAGGGGTACTGGCTGGTTGCGTCTGACGGCGGCATGTTCGCCTTCGGTGACGCCCAGTACTACGGGTCGATGGGCGGGAGGCCGCTGAACTCCCCCATCGTCGGAATGCAGGCGTCCGCCGACGGCCTCGGGTACCGGCTGGTGGCGTCCGACGGCGGCATCTTCGCCTTCGGACCCGATGGTCAGTACCTCGGGTCGATGGGCGGCAAACACCTCAACGCCCCCATCGTCGGGATGGCCAACGACCCGGCCAGCGGCGGGTACTGGGAGGTGGCCGCCGACGGCGGCATCTTCGCCTTCGGACCGACAACCCCCTTCTACGGGTCGATGGGCGGGAGGCCGCTGAACCAGCCCATCGTCGGCATGGCCGCCACAGCCAACGGGTACGGCTACCGATTCGTCGCCGCCGACGGCGGCATCTTCGCCTTCGGACAGGCCACATTCTTCGGGTCGATGGGTGGGAAGCCACTGAACCGGCCCATCGTGGGCATGGTGGCCACCTGACCTGACTCGGCCCCGGCGACGGCCCCGGTCTGGGGCGTTCCGTCCGTTCCCCCGGCGCGGGAGCCGGCCGGGGCTGCAGAATGGCGCCGATGCCCGGCGCACGGCGGTCGCGGAGGTCGCGGAGGCCGGCACTCGTGGCCATGGTGTCGGCCGGCGTGGTGGGGGTCGGGCTGCTGACCGGCTGCGGCGACCCGGTCCCGCCGGCCACGGTGTCGTACCCGTTCGCCCACGCCGGGGCACCGGCCCGGCCGGCGCTCCAGCCGCCGACCCAGGGTCCCCAACCCAACCCGAACGGCCACGGTGCCGTGCGGTTCAACCTGATCAACGGTCTGCTCGACGGGTCACCGATCTACAACGGCGACTTCGCCGATCCGTACGCCGTCCACGTGGGCCCGACGTTGTACGTCTACGCCTCCGACACCGTGTCGGCGCACATCCCGGTGATCGCCGGCGGTCCGTCAACCGACTTCGCCGGAACCTACCTCGGCGACGCCCTACCGACCCTGCCCAGCTGGACCGCCCCTGGCCTCCAGTGGGCTCCGGCGGTGTGGGCTCGTCCCGACGGCACCTACGTCATGTACTACTCCACCCCCGACTCGGCCCCCTCCCGGTCGTGCGTCCTGACGGCCCACCGGGCCCACGTCACCGACGGCCTCTGCTACCTGGCCTGGAGCACCGACAGCCGGCAGTGCCTCTCCCGGGCCGTCGCCACGTCGCCCGCCGGTCCGTTCGTGGACGACTCCACCGGCCCGTTCATCTGCCCACGAAAGCAGGGTGGGGCCATCGACCCCAGCGTGTTCGTCGCCGCCGACGGCACGCCGTACCTCCTCTGGAAGTCCGACGGCAACGGGTACGGGTTGCCGACCATCATCTACTCCCAACGGCTCACCGCCGACGGTCTCGCCACGGCCGGCCCACCCCACCGCCTGATCGGCGCCACCCAGCGCTGGGAGGGGGACCTGGTGGAGGGGCCGTCCATGGTGGAGGCCGACGGCCACTACTGGCTGTTCTACTCCGCCAACGCCTGGGACACGTCCCACTACGCCATCGGGGTGGCCCGGTGTGCCTCGGTGGCCGGGCCGTGCCACAAGCCGTTCGACCATCCCTGGCTCTCGACGGCCGACGACGCCAGCCACGACCAGGGACCGGGCGGCGAGGAGTTCGTCGACGTCGGCGGCCTGGTGTGGGTCGTCCACCACGGGTGGCTGCCCGGCCAGGCGGGGACGCCGGGAGGGCAGCGACGGCTGTACGTCGACCTGCTCACCTTCGCCGATTCCGGCGGCCTTCCCCAGCTGGCCCCCGGGCCGTTGGCCGCCGCCCTGGCCGACGTGGTCGACACCTTCTCCCTGCCGGGGTCGGCGCCGGGCGCGTCCACCGATCCCCAACGGACGTATGTAGACGACGTCCGCCACAGCGCCTCCTCGTATGCCAAGGAGCCGGCGCCGGCCTTGCTGGCGTTGGCCCGGTCGACCTGCACCTCCCTGGGCCAGCCAGGGTCGGGTGACCGGCTGGTGGCGGGGGTCCTCCGTCGAGGAACCAATCCCCTCGGCCGGGCCGTACCGGTGGCCTTCGCCGTCCAGCAACTCTGTCCGCAGTACCTGGAGGGCTTGATGGGCCAGGTGGACCGGGCCCTCTACGGCTAGCCCCGCTGGTGGCCCGCCGCCCGCCGACGGTCGACGGCGGACTGCAACCACACCGCCGTGCCGGCCAAGACGGCCGGCGGGGCCTGGCGAACGACCCCGGCGAGAAGGTCGGCGACGGTGGTGACCGCCAGCTCGTCCTCCCAGGCCGATTCCGCCCGGGCCATGGCGGCGGCGATGCTGCACTTGGTGGCGTACGACCGGGCGGGCATCCGGACCGGCGCCCGTTGGCGGATCTCGGTGCATTCGAAAAACCCGCCCTCGCCCTCGACGGCGCGATAGACGTCGAGCAGCGTGACCTCCGACGGGGGCCGGTGGAGGCGGTAGCCGCCGCGCCGGCCGGTGGTCGCCTCTACGATGCCGGCCTTCGCCAGGGCCTGGAGCGACTTCGCCAGGTACGGCCCCGGCACTCCGTGGTATTCGGCCAACCGAGCCGCCGGGAGCACGGCGTCGTCGGGCAGCGCCGCCAGCACCACCGCGCAGTGCGCCGCCCACTCGACGCCCTCGCTCATCCGCATACCCGGACTGTACTTGTCCGGATAAGGGTCCGGGGATAAAATCCGGATGTTAGGCATCTGAATATTAGGGGCATCGGAAGGAAGGTCGGGCAGCCGGACGACGGCCTCGGCCGGGTGGCTGCCCGCAGACAAGCGAAGCGAAAGGGGCCGTCGATGAGGATGGCGGTAGCCGGAGGGACCGGGGTGGTCGGCCGGTTCGTGGTCGAGGCCGGTCGACAGCGGGGCCACGACGTGGTGGTGATCAGCCGGTCGAACGGGGTCGACCTGGAGACGGGGCGGGGGCTCAAGGAGGCGCTGGCCGGTGTCGAGGTGGTGGTGGACACGACCAACGTGACCACGATGAAGGCGGGCGAAGCCTCGACGAGGTTGTCGGCGATGACCGGACACCTCCAAGCCACAGGGGCGGCCGCCGGGGTGTCGCGGCTGGTGCTGCTGTCGATCGTCGGCCTGGAGCGGGTCCCCCTCGGCTACTACCGGGCCAAGTTGGCCCAGGAGGCGGCGGCCTCGGCGGGACCACTGCCGGTGACCGTCGTCCGGGCCACCCAGTTCCACGAGTTCCCGGCCCAGGTGGTCCAACGGGTCCGAGTGGGGCCGCTGGCCCTGGTGCCGCACATGCGGATCCGCCCGGTGGCCGCCCGGGCGGTCGGGCAGGTCCTGGTGGAGGTGGCCGAGGACCCGGCCGCCACGGGCACCGTCGAGATCGCCGGCCCCGACGTCCTCGACCTGGTCAAGATGGCCCGGACGCTGGCGAAGCACCGGCACCGCCGGATGGTGATCCTCCCGGCCGGGGTGCCCGGCGGGGCCGGCAAGGCCATGCGGACCGGTGGACAGATCCCGTCCGACGACGCCGGCGCCCGCATCGTGGGACCGACGTTCGAGGAGTGGCTGACCACCGACGACGCCGCCTACCCGCCGTTCTGACCCCACTCCCCTGGTCACCGGCTCCCCTGACTCGGAGGGGACCTCGGGGTATTGCTGCAGTTCAGGTCAGCGAGAAAGCCTGTGACCTGCGGCAACGGGGCGGGAGTCGGGAGAAAGCCCGGCCGCCTGACCTGGGGTTTTGCCAATTCGCCGTTGGTTGAACCGGAGCAAACTGCCGACGTCCCCTCCCCCCACCACGGCAAGGCGACCGCCGGACGCCGAATGGAGGGGGGCGGCCGACCGCCGCCACCGGACCGGTGAGGCGGCGGGACCACCTCGGGTTGCCGACACAGTAGGGTCTCCCCGGCCATGGCTCGGGGACCGTCGCGACGACTGCTGTCCCCGGCATCCCAGACGGCCAAGGCGCTGGTCGGCATCGGCCTGCTCGGGACCACCCTCCTCACGGCCGGCGTCGTTCCCGTGGCCGCTCCCCCAGCCGGAGCCGCCACCCGGTCGAGCCGGGCCGCAGCGTCGAGCCAGCCCACAGGATCGGGCCAGGTGGTGGTGCCGTACCAGTTCGTGGCGAAGACGTACACCGAGCTGCTCGGCCGGGCGCCGACGCCGGCGGAGTGGTCGGCGGCGGTGGGGTACTTCCGCTCCGCCGGGTGTTCCACGGGAACCCTCCGGCAGTTCGGTGACCGGGTGGTGGGTTCGAAGGCCTACCGGTCGGACTACCCCCCCGGCCCGGCGGAGGCCGGTGCCGTCGTCCTCACCCTGTACCGGTTCGTGCTGAACCGGGAGCCGGACCCGACGGGGTACGTGGAGAACCGGGACCTGTTGGCCGCCAGGGCCGCGACGGTGCGCCAGGAGGCGGACGACCTGTTCGCCACGGCGGAATTCGCCGACCTCACCGAGCCGGCGATCTGCAGCCAGTCGAACCCGAACTACTACTTCGGACAGCCCGGCAACTGGACGGGGTTCCCGGCCATCCAGACGCCGGCGCTCGGTTCGCCGGGTCCGGACACCACCGAGGCGGCCCTGCAAGAGCAGCTGGACCTCCGGGCCCTCGCCGGGGGCGGCCAGGTGGTGCTGCCGGCCCGGCAGGTGGTGGGGCTGACCACGACCCTGGTGGTGCCCGGCAACGTCACCCTGACGACGGCCGGCGACCCGGACCCGGACCGGTATGCCGAGATGGCCCGGCTGGTGCGGGTCGACGGGTTCGGCCCAACCCCGGGGGCCTCCGGCGACGAGCTGGTGGAGCTGCAGCCGCGGGCCAAGCTGGAGCACGTGTGGGTGGACGGGCAACGGCACGCCCCGGACCCGAACACATTCACCGTGTTCAACATCCGGATACTCGGGGGGGCCGGCACCACGGTGCAGGACGACCGGATCGGGAGCCCGTACGGGGCGTCGAACCTGGAGGACGACAGCACAGACTCGAACGTGCCGGGGGCGACGGCCTGCTCGGCCAACGTCATCTCGGACAACCTGGTCGACGGGTACGGGTCCACCCACGAGGTGATCCCCGGGTCGCTGGACCATCCCGAGTCGGACGGCTTCGGCGTCTACTGCCCGGACGCCACAGTGAGCCACAACGACCTCGTCGACATCTCCGACACGGCCGTCGCCCTGTTCGACGGGAGCTCCTTCCTCGCCACCACGCAGCCGCAGCGGTCGCGGGTGGCGGACAACACGGTGGTGTCGGCCGGGAACTCCTACTCGTTCGGCGTCGCCACCGACCCGTCGTACTCGTTGCACCAGGGGACAACGCCGGGCGGCGATCCGCCGGGGGTGACGACCCGGTCGTTCGCCGGCACGGTGATCACCGGAAACCAGTTCTGGACCGGCGACCGGACGCACATCAACGTGGTGCTGAGCGCCGGCACCCACGACCTGTTGGGGTCGACGGTTCACCAGAATTGCCTGCTGCCGAACCAGACAGACGTGGCCACCTGCGGCGGCGGCCGGAACACCCTCGGGGCGACGTGGACGGACAACGCCACCGGTGGGCAGCTGCTGGAGGCGGAGATCGGGATCTATGTCGGCGGCAGCTCGGCGACGACGTTCCGGGACAACGACCTGTCCCGGTTGGTGGAGGTTCCCGGCGGGTTCTGCCCCCACTTCCCGGTGGTGTTCGCAACCGGGTTCGCCCCGGGGACCCGCCTGACACGGTCGGCCGGGCCGGTCCACCAGGACACCACCCTGACCAGCGACAGCTGCGTCAACCCGACATTCTGAGCCGAGCTAGAGGACCCCCACCGCCCCCTTGCCGCGGTCGACGACGTCGGTGAGGAAGTCGGCGTAGCGCCGGATGAGGACCGGCCACTGGTAGTGCTCGTCGACGTACGCCCGGCCACGCTCGCCGAGGTGGCGGCGGAGGTCGGGGTCGGCCAGCAGGCGGTCGATGACGGCCTCGAACTCACGGTAGGAGCCGAACCAGAGGCCACCGCCGGACCGCTCGCAGTGCTCCCGGGTGGGGTCACAGGTGGCGTTGACGACCACGGGCAACCGTTCGATCCAGGCTTCGAGGACGACGAGGGAGAACGACTCGAGGGCGGACGGGGAGACCGACACGGTGGCGTCGCGGACGATGTCCCACTTGTCGGCTTCGTCGACGATGCCGGTGAGGACCACGTCGGGGTGGTCGGGGATCTTGGCCGAGATGGGACCGACCAGCGCCAGGGCGAGCGGGCCCGGGTGGCGCTCCTTGTACTTCAAGAAGAAGGCCGCCAGCATCGATGAGCCCTTGTGGTCGTCGACCCGGCCGACGCTGACCAGGTAGGGGCGGTCGCCGATCCCGAGGATCTCCCCGCCGGGACGCCCGCCGGGGACCCCGTCGGCGACGCCGAGGCCGAGGACGATCTGGGGGCGGTCGGCCACCGGATGGACCCGTTGCACCAGTCGCCGCTCGGCCATGGTGTGGTAGCAGATGGCGTCGGCGTTGGTGTACGTGCCCCGGAACGCCGGCAGGTAGAGGGCCGGCTCGTCGTGGGCGGCGGGGTGGAGGACGCCGGGCATGGGGGCCCGCCCGATCCCCCGGACGGTCGGGTAGTAGAGGTAGGGATAGAAGGCCGCCACGTCGACCCCGGAGTCACAGAGGGCGTCGATGAGGTCGGGGGTGACCGGCCCGTTGAGGTCCACCCATCGCTCCGACTCCCGGCGGGTGGCCTCCGACGGGGCCACCCGGAGCCGGCCGTCGAGGCCGTAGAAGTCATGGTTTCGGCCGGCGGCGGACTGGAACCGGTGGACCCGGACGCCGTTGAGGTCGCTGTCGCCCGGTGGGAGCTCGTCGTCCCAGGTGATGTGGTCGAGGGCGCAGGTCGAGAACACGTCGACGTCCCACCCGCACTCGGCCACCAGGTGCTCGGCCAGCTGCCGGGCCGCGGTCTCGGCCCCACCCATGATCTCCGGGCCGTACCGGGGGGTGACGAAGGCGACCCTCATGGCCGGACACCCGTCACGTTGCCGGCACCGGCCACGGTGGCGATGGCCTCGACGGTCCGGCGGCCGGCGTCGGCCAGGGAATGGACGACCACCCGGTCGCGGCCGGCGGCGACCAGCCGGTCCCGAAGGGCGCGGTCGGTGAGGACCCGGTGGACGGCGGCGGCCACGGTGGTGGGGTCGGTCCGGTCGAGGAGGAGGCCGGCGTCGCCGACGGTGTCGGCCACCGCCCCGGCCGGTCGGGCCACCACCGGGACGCCGACCTGCATGGCCTCCAGCAGCGGGACGCCGAAGCCCTCGTGGAGGGACATCGACACGTAGACGTCGGCGGCCTCGAAGTGGGCGGCCAACGCCTCATCGGAGACCTCCCCGGTGATCCGGACGGCCTCTTGGAGGCCGAGGTCGGCGACGAACGCCCGCAGGGACGCCAGGTACCGGTTGGACGGGGTGGACCCCACCAGGTATAGCCGGGCGGCCGGGTCGTACAGCCGGCGGTAGGCCCAGAGGGCCTTGACGACGTCGTGGGCGGCCTTCGACGGGACCACCCGGCCGACGAACAGCCAGTCGGCCCCGCCGGTGGCCTTGGCTGCGGCCAGCCGGTCGGCCGTGCGGCGGTCCGCCGGAGCCACCAGTCGGTCGAGGTCGACCAGCACCGGCACCACCGCCGTCCGGGGGCAGCCGGCGGCCACCAGGTCGTCTTCGTTGAACCGGCTGTCGGCCAGCCCCAGGACGGAGCGGGGGGCGAGGTCGGCCAGCTGCCGGAGGCCCTCGGCGGACCGGCGGGCCGGCTCGGGGTCCCAGGCCTCGGACAGCTCGGGGCGGGTGATGTTGTGGTAGTCGAGGACCAGCGGCTCGGGGCGGGCCAGCAGGAATTCGGCGACCGCCGAGGAGGTGGACAGCTGGTACACCAGGACGTCGCCGGGGGCGGCGTGCTGCGGGTACTGGTCGAGGGGGATGGACTCGGCCAGCAGCTCGTCGTGGGTGGCCTCGGCGAAGATGTCGGAGCGCCAGCCGGCGTCGCGGAGGGCCTGGCGGAGCAGCAGGGTGTGGCTGCCGGTGGCGTCCCGGGGGATGAGGGCGGGGACGAACTGGTGGACCGCCGGCCCGGCGGTCCCGGCCGCCGACGTCACCGCGGCGTGTCGAGGACGGCCACCACCAGGTAGTCGGTGGCCGACGACCCGGGGTGCACCGTCACCGAGTAGCCCAGGGTGCCCAACAGGTGGGACCAGGTGGCCGGCCGCAACGGGCGGCCCGGGGCCAGGTCGGCCTCCGGCGGGGCGTCGTCGGCGTCCCACGCGGCAGGGGTCAGCGAGTGGACGACCAGGACGCCGTCGGGGGCCAGCCGGTCCCCGAGGAGCCGGAGCAGCTGCTGCCGCTCGCCGTGAGACATGCCGTCGACCACCCCGTCGAGGACCACGCCGCCGAGGGCGCCGGACTCGACGGCACCGAGGTGGTCGAGGACCCCCTCTTCCCGGAGGTCACCCCCTCCCCCCCCAACGGCCTCGGCGTCGTCGGTCTTGCCGGGCCTCGGGTCGACCCCGTAGGCGTCGATGCCGTCGCCGGCCAACGACCGGACCAGCCAGCCGTCGCCACAGGCCGTGTGCAACACCCGGCCGGGTGCGCCGGCCAGCGCTTTGGCGGCGTCGGCCGCCCACCAGGCCCCGTCCTCGGACACCACTACGACCGGCGCCGCCGGGACCTCCTGGGCGTCGAGCTGGCGCCGCAGCTCGGCCACCCGGTCGTCGAGCAGGTGCAGGCTGCGGCTGACGGCGCTGGCGAACTGGCTGACCTGATGGGTGACGTAGCCGATGTACCAGAGGTTGAGTGACCGCAGGCCCTTCTTGACGGCCGCGCCGCCGGACTTGTTGGAGCCGACCGGCACCACCGGGTCGATGAAGGCGGCGGCGTCCACCATACGGAGGGCCTCGCCCAGCCCCCCGCCACGGCCGGCCACCGGGGAGTGCTCCAGGAACAGCTCGTCGAGCTCCCGCTCGACGCGGGCCGGCAGGTCGCCGGAGGCCCGACGGCGGCGGACCTCGTCGTCGATCTCGATCATGACCTGGGCCAGATACGCCCTGTCTTGTTCAGTCATAGGGCGTCTTCGCTCACGCCGGCTCCTGGCTCCCGTCGAACAATTGGCTCACGCCGACTCGACCAGCTCGGTGGGGACGATGGCGGCCTTCACCGGGACGGCGATCACGCCGGTGGCCCGACCCGGGTTCATCACCTCGAAGGTGCACGCCGGCTCCCGCCAGTCGTACAAGATGCCACCTGGTCCGGTGATGCCGACGTTGACGAGGTACGAGCCGTCGAACAGCGGGAGGTCGTCGAAGTGGAAGTCGACCGCCCCCGGGCCGGGCTGGACGTCGTGGACGAGGCCCATGATCTCGGTGTCGGTCCGGAACAGGACCGTACCGTCGTCCAGCCGGAGCTCGATGGCGACGACCGCTCCGGGGCTCGGCTCCGACGCCTGATACGCCACGCGGACGATGAGGGTCTCCCGCGGCAGCAGATACCGCCGCTCGTTCACCTCCGGATAGAACGCCGTCACCTCCGTGATGCGGACCGGGCGCGAGCTGTCGGACCCGCCACTTTTCATCTCGTCGGCGGTCACCTGGATCGACGCCGGCAGGACCGCCGGGCCGGCGGGGGGCTCCGGCTCGGGGCCCGGCAGCGGCTCATCGCCGTTGCCCATGGCCAGCACGTCGCCGGCCTCCATCAAGTGCTCGCGGAAGATCCGGACGGCCTCGCCGGGCGACCCCATGCCGACCATCACCCCGTCGGACAACACGACCGCTCGGTCACAGATCGCCCGGACCTGGTCGGGCGAGTGGGAGACGAACAGGATGGTCCGGCCCTCCCGCTGGAACCGCTTGATGCGGTCCATGCACTTGCGCTGGAACCGCTCGTCGCCGACGGCGAGGACCTCGTCGACCACCAGGACGTCGGGGTCGACGTTGACGGCGACGGCGAACCCCAGCCGCACGTACATGCCCGACGAGTAGAACTTCACCTGGTTGTCGATGAACTGACCGAGCTCGGCGAACTCGACGATGTCGTCGAAAAGCTTGTCGACCTCCCGCTTGGACAGGCCCAACATCGACCCGTTGAGGTAGATGTTCTCCCGCCCCGACAGGTCCTGCTGGAAACCGGCCCCCAGTTCGAGCAGCCCGGCGAGCTTCCCGCGGACCACCACCTGTCCGGCGGTCGGCTGGAGGACGCCGCAGACGCACTTGAGGGCGGTGGACTTCCCGGATCCGTTACGGCCCAGGATCCCGACGGTCTCCCCTTCCTTCACCTCGAACGACACGTCTCGGAGCGCCCACAGGTCCTCGTACGGAACTCGGCCGATGTGGATGAGCTTCTCTTTCAGCGACGTGTACTTCTCGTGGTACAGCCGGAACCGCTTGGACACGTCCTGGACGTCGACGGCCAAATCGCCCATCGGATCAGAGCTCCTCGGCGAAGTTGCCGGCCAACCGGCCGAAGACGACCATGGCCACGTAGAACAGCACCAGGGACACCCCCAGTACGATGGCGTCGGCCCACAGATAGGTGGTCGGCGGCCACGACGGCAAGATCTTCTTCAGGGGATGGGCTGGTGTGGTCAGCCGGACGTACCCCATGCGGTTGTACAAGACCCGTTGGAACGTCATCACCAGCGGCGTCATCGGATTGATGAAGTAGATCCAGGCGTACCCCTTGCCGTGCAGGTGCGGCGCCAGCTGCTCCTGGTAGGAGTACACGATCGGGCAGGCCCAGAACCAGGCCGCCCCCACCAGTACCTCGACGAGGTGCTGGGTGTCCCGCAGGTAGACGTTGATCGACGCCAGGAAGATGCCGAGGGCGGCGGCGAACACGATCGTCGGGACGATGGCCACGCCCAGGAGCCAGATGAGCGACCAATCCGGCGCCATGTGCAGGGCCAACATGAAGATGGCCATGACGCAGGCCTGGAAGAAGAAGAAGACGCCCGCCGACCCGATAGCCGCCAGGGCCAGGATCTCGCGGGGGAACGACACCTTCTTGACCAACCCTGCGTTGTTCACCACCACCCCGGTGGCGGCGATGACGCCGGTGGAGAAGAAGTTCCACAGCAAGAGACCGGCGAACAGGAAGATGACGAAGTCGGGGATGCCGTTCTTCAACAGCACCCCGAACACCAGGGTGTACACCGCCAGGGTCATCGCCGGCGACAGCATCGACCACAGCAAGCCGAGGAACGAGTTCTTGTACTTGACCTTGATCTCGGTCCGGACGAGGTAGACCAGCAGCTCCCGAGACCGCCAGATCTCGACCAGCCGTTTGGGGACGCTGACGTTGGCCGCTACCACCCGGGTCTGCTTGTTCCGGCTGAGGGCGTCCCCGCCGAGGTCGGGATCGGCCATCGGCGAAGCGTCGCTGACATTCAGCGGGCCGTCGAACGCCAGGGCGTCGTCAGCGGCGTCCGTGTCGGCGGGCGCTCCCGGAGATGGCGACGGTGCTTCCAGCGTCACGCTTAGTTGCCGCCGACCTGGGCGGCCGACCGGTCGATGACCCGGTCGATGAACCCGTACTCGCAGGCCTCGTCGGCGGTGAACCACCGGTCCCGGTCCGAGTCGGCTTCGATCCGCTCCACCGGCTGCCCGGTGTGGAAGGCGATCCGCTCCGCCATCATCCGCTTCAGGTACACGATCTGCTCCGCCTGGATGGCGATGTCGGCGGCCTGCCCCTGCATGGCCCCCGACGGCTGGTGCATGAGGATCCGGGAGTGCGGCAGCGCGTACCGCTTGCCGGGGGCGCCGGCACACAGCAGGAACTGGCCCATCGACGCCGCCAGGCCGACGCAGATGGTGGCGACGTCGGGCTTGACGTACTGCATGGTGTCATAGATGGCCAGGCCGTCGGTGACCGACCCACCGGGCGAGTTGATGTAGACGGAGATGTCCCGCTCGTGGTCCTCGGCCTCCAGCAGGATGAGCTGGGCGCAGACCATGTTGGCCGTGTTCTGGTCGATGGCGCTGCCGATGAACACGATCCGCTCCTTGAGGAGCCGCTGGTAGATGTCTCCGGTTGGGTCCGGCCCCCCGGCAGCGGACAGCACGGACGGAATGGCGGGGTCAAAAGCCATGACACGAGGCTACCCGCCCGGGACGGCCAGGGGGGACACGCTCGGCCGCCCCGGTCACCAGGGCTACGCTGGCCACGCCCGCAGCGGCGGGCCCGCTGCGGGCGTGGCGGAACCGGTAGACGCGCCGGGTTTAGGTCCCGGTCCCTTCGGGGGTGGAGGTTCGAATCCTCTCGTCCGCACCCAGCCACGGTGGCGCCGGCCAGGGCCTGTTTGTCCGGGTGGTGTTTGCCCCGGTGGTGCCGTATCGGCCATGCTGCCCGGATCGCGACGACGGCGGCGTCGTCGACCCCAACGACCGGCCGGCGCCTACGGGCCGGCCACCGACTGGAAGGACGCTCATGGGACTGCTGGACGGCAAGATCGCCATCGTCACCGGCGCCGGCCGGGGCATCGGCCGCGAAGAGGCCCTGCTGCTGGCCAGCCAGGGGGCCACGGTCGTCGTCAACGACGTGGGCGGGTCGCTGTCCGGCGAGGGGGGTGACGCCTCCCCGGCCCAGCAGGTGGTGGACACCATCACGGGCAACGGCGGCACCGCCGTGGTGAACAGCGACGACATCGGGTCGTGGCAGGGGGCCAAGAGCCTGGTGGACCAGGCCATCGACACCTACGGATCCCTGGACATCCTGGTCAACAATGCCGGCATCCTCCGCGACAAGATGTCGTTCAGCATGGACGAGGCCACATGGGACGACGTCATCCGCGTCCACCTGAAGGGCCATTTCGCCACCTGCCACTTCGCCGCCGCCTACTGGCGGGCCAAGTCGAAGGCCGGAGAGCCGACGTCGGGGCGGATCATCAACACCAGCTCCGAGTCCGGTCTGTTCGGCAGCGTCGGCCAGATCAACTACGGCTCGGCCAAGCTGGGCATCGTCGGCATGACCTGGACCCTCGCCCGGGAGCTCGAGCGGTTCGGGGTGACGGTCAACGCCATCGCCCCTCGGGCGCGCACCCGGATGACCGAGGAGATCTTCACCGAGATGGCCGCCACCGGCGAGGGGTTCGACAAGTTCGACCCCGCCAACGTGGCCCAGCTGATCGGCTTCCTGGCCAGCGACGAGGCGGCCGACGTCACCTCCCAGGTGTTCATCGTCTTCGGCGGCGACATCTGGGTGATGAGCCACTTCCACCCGGTCGGTGAGGTCCACCGGGACCGGGCCTGGACCCCCGAAGAGCTGGTGGCGGCCAAGGGGGAGCTGTTCAAGGACGCCTCCCCCGGCCTGTTCCCGTTCAGCTTCTTCTAGACCGGTCCTTTTAGACCGGCCCGGACAACCGGCCCCCGAAGCTAGGAAAGCGGAGCGGTCGACCGGTGTGGCGGTCACCGGGGGTGGCGGCCTGGGAGGCGGCGGGCCGGTACCGGCAGCTGGCCGGCCACCGGGTGTTCGTCGCCGACCTCCCGGCCACCTCGGCCGAACGGGAGCCGCCGCTGCTGGTCGTCCACGGGTTCCCCACCAGCTCCTTCGACTTCCACCTGGTCGTCGACCGCCTCCGGGCCGACCGGCGGGTGGTGCTGGTGGACCTCCCCGGTTACGGCCTGTCGGCGAAGCCCGACCTGCCCTACCGGGTGGACCTCCTGGCCGACGTGGTGGCCGCCGCCGCCGAGGCGTCGGGCCTGAATGAGCTGTCGCTGCTCACCCACGACCTCGGCGACACCGTCGGCGGGGAACTGCTGGCCCGCCAACAGGAAGGCCGGTGGCCCGTCCGGGTGGTCCGCCGGGTGGTGACCAACGGCAGCATCTACATCGACCTGGCCCGGCTCACCGACGGCCAGCAGCTCCTGCTGAGCCTCCCCGACGAGCGACTGCCCGACGGGGCACCGGTGTCCGAGGAGGCGGTGGCCGCCGCGGTGGCCGGCACCTTCGCCGACGGCAGCCGGGTCGACCAAACCGAATTGGCGGCGATGGCCGAACTGGCGGCCCACCACGACGGACTGCACCTGCTCCCCCGGCTCATCCGCTACATCGAGGAACGCCGGCGAAACGAGCGGCGGTTCACCGGGGCCGTCGAGACCCACCCGTCCCCGCTCGCCGTGGTCTGGGGTGACCAGGACCCCGTCGCCGTCGCCGCTATGGCCTCCCACCTCCAGGCCGCCCGGCCCGACGCCACCCTGACCTGGCTCGACGGCGTCGGCCACTACCCCATGCTCGAGGACCCGGACCGGTTCGCCGACGCCGTCATCGACGGCCTCGGGTAGCGCTGGCCTCGACGGCCTCGGGCAGCGCCGGACTCGAACCGCCGGGTCAGCCGCCGGCCAAAAGCCGGACCAGGTCGTCGCCGGCGTCTTCCATCAGCTCGGTGAGATCAACGAGCCGGTCCCTTGGATCGCGCTCCTCCAACAGACTCTGGGCGTCGAGCGGGGTCAGCGGGGCCATGGCGCACAGCTGCCACGACACCATCGTGAGCCAGCCGGGTTCCCCGGGCTCGGGCTCCCGCCGGCCACCGTCGTCGGGGTCCTCGACCTCGAGGTGGCCGGCCGGGGGTGGCACCGGTCGGTCCAGTTCGGACAGCAGGGCCCGGGCTCGCTCCACCGCCCGGTTCGCCGCCATCGCTGTGGCCATCTGGAGGGCCAGGTCGACCATGTCGGCATTCTCCCCGGACCAGTCCTTGTCAGGGGCCGATCGTGGTGGCTCCCAGTCGTCGACGTCGGAGACCAGGGCGACCGGGTAGGGGTCGTCCGGCAGCCACTCCTCCACCCGGATCCGCCGACGGCCGTCGGCGATGAGCAGCCACCGGCCGTCGGCGAGACGATGGGCGTGCTCGATGCCGGCCACCGATCCCATCATCACCCGCTGGTCGCCGCCCCCGACCTCGGAGCCCCGGCTGATCAGCACGACCCCGAACTCCCCCGACCCGGCCAGGCAGTCGACGGTCATCTTCCGGTACCGGGCCTCGAAGACGTGTAGGGACAGCTGCCCGCTGGGGAACAGGACGGTAGACAGCGGGAACATCGGCAACCGGTAGGCCATCACCAGACTGTGGCACGGCGGTGTGCCAACCGCCGGGCACGTCCCCATCCGCCAGCCGCCGGCCGGACATGTCTCCTGCCGGCCTCTGGCCGGACATGCACGAAGCCGGCCCGAAGGCCGGCTTCGTGTTGTGTCGAGCGTCCACCGGACACCGGTCCGACTCACTTGGCGATTGTGCTGAGGGGCCGTCGTCGATCACCGGCGCGTGGCCGGATTCAGCGGCCTCCATCTACGTCGGTCCGGACGAGCATCCGGCTGATGACGCCGCCCACCGGCGGCTGTCCTCACTCCGGCGGACCGTCCTCCTCTTGCGAGCACTGCGATTTCATTCGCACGCTCCCTTCCATCTCTACGTCCATTCTCCCCCGCCGGAGCGGCGACGCCAAGAGGCCTGACCTGCCAGTTTCCGTTTCGGCCTCCGGCCCGGCGGGGCAAACCCCGGGTGCGATCGGCCACCCGAGGCGGGCGGCCCGAGGCCTACGATGGCCGGATGGGGCTGCCGGCACCCGGACCGCACACGACCTGCCTGGTCACCGGGGCGTCGTCGGGCATCGGCGCCCACGTGGCCCGGGAGCTGGCCGGCCGCGGCCTGGGGCTGGTGCTGGTCGCCCGGCGGAAGGAGCGGCTCGAAACCTTGGCCGCCGAGCTGACCGCCGCCCACGGGGTCCGGGTGGAGGTGATGGCGGTCGACCTGGCCGACGACCGCGCCCGGGCCACCCTGCCGGAAGCCGTGGCCGACCTGGGACTGACGGTGGACGTGCTCGTGAACAACGCCGGCTTCAGCACTACGGGCCCGGTCCACCGGGCCGACCGCCAGACGGAGCTCCGGCTGGTGCGGACCGACGTCGAAGCCGTGGTGGACCTGTGCACCATGTTCGTCCCCGGCATGGTCACCCGCCGGCGGGGGGCGGTGCTGAACACCGCCTCCACCGCCGCCTACCAACCTCTGCCCGGGCAGGCCGCCTACGGAGGAGCCAAGGCGTTCGTGCTGTCGTACTCCCACGCCCTCCGGGCCGAGGTCCGCCCCGCCGGGGTCACCGTGACCGCCCTGTGCCCGGGCCCGGTGGAGACCGGTTTCGCCGAGGCCGCCGGCCTGGCCGACGACCAGGCGGCGTCGGCCCTCCCCAAGTTCATGTGGGTACGCGCAGACGAGGTGGCCCGAGCGGCGGTGGACGGGCTGGACCGCGGCCGGGCCGTGGTCATTCCCGGCGCCGCCAACCGGCTGGGCGCCGTCGCCGCCCACCTGACGCCGCCGACGGTGGTCACCCACATCCTCGCCCGGCAGCACCCGGCGCTGGGGACCTGACCGGTCCGTGCCGGAACTTCCGGAGCCGCAGCCCGGACTACCCAGCCGGTCGCTGCGGGTGCCGTCGCTCCGGGTAGTGGTGCTCGCCGACACCCATCTGCGCGGGGACGGCCCGGACCCGTTGGACCGGCTGCCGGCGGCCGTCCTGGCCGCCGTCGACGGGGCGGACGTCGTGTTGCACGCCGGCGACGTCGTCTCCCCAGCGGCCCTGGGTGCCCTGCAGGACCGGGCGTCGGCGGCCGGCGCCACGTTCCATGCCGTCTTGGGGAACAACGACGGGGCCCTCCACGGGGTACTCCCGGAGACCGTCATGGTCGACCTGGCCGGGGTCACGGTGGGCATGATCCACGACAGCGGTCGCCGTGACGGCCGGGCCGGCCGGATGCGCCGCCGGTTCCCCACGGCCGACGTGGTGGTGTTCGGGCACAGCCACGTCCCCTGCGACGACGTCGGGGTGGACGGCCAACGGTTGTTCAACCCCGGGTCCCCCACCGAACGGCGGGGGCAGCCGGAGCGGACGATGGGGCTGCTCGACCTGGCCGACGGGATGGTCCGCCGGCACCGGATCGTCCCGGTCTGACGGCTCCCGTCCGTTCGGCGGCGCGGTCATCCCGCCGAGCAGAGGATGGCGAGGATCGTGATGGAATTGCTGGCCGCCGACTGCGGACCCACCCAGTGGGTGCCGGCTGTGGCGGACACCTCGAAGTAGTACGTCCCCAACGACAGGGTGGAGCTTGTCCAGGACGTCGCCGTCACCCCGGAGGCCACGACCGTGAACCCGGTGGTCGCCGACGTGGACCGCCAGATCCGGTAGGTCGAGGCCCGGCTGACGGCGTTCCAAACCACGTGGGCAGCCAACGACACCAGTCCGCTGCAGCTGGCCTGCACCCCGGTGGGGGCGGCCAGATGGGTGGCGGCGGCCGCCCCCTGCTTGCCGGCGGATGCCAGAGCGATCACCCAGCTACCACCGGCCGGTGCCGACGAGAACGTGTCGACGCCGACGACGGCCAACAGCCCGACCATCGGCATCGAGGCCAGGAGCCAGCGACGGCGGTGACCCACCGGTCGCCCCGGCGGCGCGACGGCGACTCGGCTCCCGCCCTCCCTCGGCTCAGCTGTACGAATCCGTCGTCGGGCCGGTCGTCGGGCTCCCTGTGATGCTGACCGTGGCCGTCACCCCGATCAACGAGGGCATCTTGAAGTAGGTGGCCTGGCAGGCTGTCGGTGAGGTGACCCCCATCGTCGCCTCGTTGGTGAGCGTCACCTTCAACGGGCTCGCTGTGTTCGCCGCCGCCACCTTCAACGGCGTCGCCAGCGGGTGGGTGGTCCCACTCGTGGCGGTGGCCCCGGTCCAGATCACCTGCGTGCCTGTCGCCCCCGACGTTGTGGAGCAGCCGGTCTTCGCCGACGAGAGGGCACTTGTCGAGTACCCGCCGCCGAACACGGTGTTCGCCGGCAGCTTCAACGCGCTGAGCGTCACCGGGAACGGGTTGGGGTTGGTGACCTGGAGGACGACGTCGCCGGAGCCACTGGGGTACAGCAGGTTCGTCGGGGTCGGTGTCGCCGTGGCACTGATGATCAAGCCGGTCACCGACGCCGACTTGCCCTGCCCATGCGATGTGGCCTGCAACCCCACCGCCCAATTGGACACCGCATAGGCCGCTGATCCAGCCAGCATTGCGCCGACGATGGCGCCGAAGACCTTCGCCCGCCGGCTGAACCGCTTCGTCGACTCCGGCTTCTCCTCCGCGTTGGCGCGCCGAGACCCCGTGTCTTGTCTGGCCATCCGTTGCTCCCTCCAAACAGCTTGCACCGGTAATGATACACACAGAGCGTAATTATTCAATAGAAAAGACGTTTTAGACTTTTCATACCGGCGTCAACGTAATGCCCGAGACGAAAGGAAATTGTGTTGTTGATAACCGACGGCGCCGTCGCCGCCTTCAACGGACAAAACCGTCGGACCTCGGCGACGCCGACGCTTCAAAATGGATCAGCCCAAACGGCGCCGGCGCACCGGGCCCGGGGAACGACGCAGCCGGACGGGGTCGTCAGGCGCGAGTCGTCAGCCGCGGGTCGGCAGGTCGACGGTGGCCCGGCCGACCACCTTGTCCTCCCCGTCGGCGTTGGCCAGCCGGACGTCGAGGTCCACCAGATGCCGGTGGCCGTCCACCCGGGTACCGGCCACCACCACGCTGGTCACCAGTTCCTCCCCCGGCCAGGTCTGCCGGGAGAACCGCACCTGGTAGGCGGTCAGCCGGCCCACCCCGGCGTAGCCGACGATGGCCGACCCGAGGAACCCCATGGAGAACATGCCGTGGCCGAACACACTCGGCTGCCCGGCGGCCGTCGCCTTCACCTCGTCGTGGTGCATCGGGTTGTAGTCCCCTGAGGCCCCGGCGTAGCGGACGAGGTCGGTCCGCGTCAGGATGTGCCGGCGGACCGGTGCCTGGTCACCGACGGTGACGTCCTCGAAGTACCGCGGGGCGTCCGGCACGGCGCCATCGTACGGCTGCGCCGGCCCGGCGTACGGCTGCGCCGGCCCCTCTACCGACTACGGCCGGGCCGGCTCCGGATCCCGGGGCAACCCCAGCAGCCGCTCGCCGATGACGTTGCGCTGCACCTCCGAGGTGCCGCCGGCGATGGTCAGGCAGAGGGTGTGGAGGAAGGAGTGGGCCCACTGCGCCGAGGCCCCCTCGGCGTAGACCCCGAGCGACCCGCACCGGGCGAGGCCGAAGTCGGCCACCCGCTGGTCGTGCTCCGCCCCGATCAGCTTCCGGACGCTCGACTCCGGGCCGGGCTCCAGCCCGGACACCGACCGGAGGATCGACCGCTGCCCCAGCACCGACAACGACTGGGCGTCCACCAGCAGCCCCCCCAGGGCGTCCAGCACGGCGGCGTCCGGCGCATCCTCTGCACCAACCATGTCTGACCCGTGGCCTCCGGCCACCATGCCGAGGATGGCCTCCAGCGAGCCGCCGAAGGCCGACGAGTTGGCGAGGGACACCCGCTCGTTGGCCAGGGTGGTCCGGGCCAACCGCCAGCCGCCGTTGACGGCGCCGACGACGCAGTCGTCGGGGACGAACAGGCCGTCGAAGAACACTTCGTTGAACAGGGCGTCGCCCGTGATCTCCCGGAGCGGCCGGACGTCGATGCCCGGTGACCGCATGTCGACGACGAAGTAGGTGATGCCGTCGTGCTTGGCGGCGTCGGGGTCGGTGCGGGCCAGGCAGATGCCGACGTCGGCCCGGGCGGCCACCGACGTCCACACCTTCTGGCCGGTGAGCTCCCAACCCCCGTCGACCCGGGTGGCCCGGGTGGTGAGGGCCGCCAGGTCGCTGCCGGCGCCAGGCTCGCTGAACAGCTGGCACCACAGCAGGTCCCCTCGGAGGGTGGGCAGCACGTACCGGTCCTGCTGCTCCTGGGTGCCGTGGGCGATCAGGGTGGGCAGGGCCCAGGCGGCCACGTGGGCCGGCGGACGGCGCACCCCCGCCTCGGCCAGCAGCTCGTCGATGACCAGTTGCTCGACCGGGCCGGCGTCGCGGCCGTAGGGGGCCGGCCAGTGGGGGAACAGCAGCCCCCGCTCGCCGAGCAGCCGGCGCTGGTCGTCGGCATCGGCGGCCGCCACCTCGGCCACCACCGGGCGGAGCTCGGCGCGGAGCGGTCCAGCCAGATCGTCGGGCAGGTCCACCCCGAGGGTCCGCCGGGCGCCGCCCAGGGCTTGTCGGGCCACCGACACCCGCCGCGGACCGGACCCGCCGAGCAGCTGGCGCAGGGTGGCCGCCCGACGGAGGTGGAGGTGGGCGTCGTGCTCCCAGGTGAACCCCATCCCGCCCAGCACCTGGATGGCGTCCTTGGCCGCCCGCACCCCGCCGTCGAGGGCCAGGGCGGCGGCGGTGGTCGCGCACAGATGGGCCTGCACCGGGTCGTCACCGTCGAGGGCGAGGGCGGCGTCCCAAACGGCGCCGGTCATCTGCTCGACCGCGGTCAGCAGGTTGGCCAGCCGGTGCTTGACCCCCTGGAACTGGCCGATGGGCCGGCCGAACTGCACCCGGGTCCGGCCGTGCTCGGCGGCCACCTCCAGGCACCACCGGGCGCTGCCCACCAACTCCGCCGAGGCCACCACCGCCGCCAGGTCGTCCACCTCCGTGGCGGTCACCGGGTCGAGCACCCACTCCGGTGGGACGGCCACCCCGTCGAGCCGGATCTCGGCCGACCGCCGGGTGGCGTCGACGCACTTCCGGGGGGTCACCACCACGCCGTCGGCCGCCCCGCCGTCGGGGCCACGGAGGTCGACGATGCACCAGCGGACGGTCCTGTCGGGGTCGGCGCCATCGGCATCGACAACCGGCACCACCGCCACCCCGGCCAGCCCGGCGCCGAGGACGGCCGGCAGGGTGCCGGTCACCGACCGCACCCCCCCGGCACCGGTCGGTGCGGCGGCCACCGGGGTCACCCCTGGGCCGAAGGCCACACAGCCGGGCACCGAACCGTCGAGGAGGGCCGACAACCGCGACTTCCGGACGTCCGCCGACCCCCGGGCCACCAACCCGGCGGCCAGGGCGGTGGGCAGGAACGGTCCGGGCACCATGGCCCGACCCAGCTCCTCGGCGACCACCGCCAGTTCGAGCACCCCGAACCCCTGGCCGCCGAGGTCCTCGGGGAGGTGGATCCCCAACCACCCCTGGTCGGCCAGGTCCGCCCACACCGGCGGCAGGTCGTCGTGGTCCTGGTCGAGCAGCGCCCGGGGGACGGCGGTCGGGCAGTACCGCTCGGTCCACCGTCGCAGCCCCCGCCGAAGCTCCTCGTGCTCCTCGCTCACGCCGATGGCCACGCCGTCACCCCTTCTGTCGGCCCCGTCCGTCCGTCGCCGATCAGACTAGAACATGTTCTAGAACGTTTCCGCGGAAACGTCTCCGCGGAGACGCCGGGGCGGCCGAAGGGAGGTCAGACCCGGTGGATGACGGTGAGGGTGGTGCCGGCGACGGGGTCGCCGGTGTCATGGTCGGTCCAGTCGGTGCGGGTGACCACGAAGGTCATGGTGTGCCCCTTCGACTCCTTCTGGTAGGCGTCCACCACGGTGGTCACCCCGTCGAGGACGTCGCCGACGACGATCGGGCGGTGGTAGGTGAACTCCTGCTCGCCGTGGAGGATGAGGCCACCGACCCCGAACAGGTTGCCGAGGACCTCGAACATGGCCATGGCGTTCGGCGCCGCCCCCACCGGCTGGATGTCCTCGAACTTGCCCCACGTGTCCATCACCAGCGGGAACGTCGGGGGAACCGGGATGTCCCGCAAGCCGGCCGCCGCCGCTTCGGGGGTGCGGTAGGCCGGGTGGTCGTCGAAGACGGCGGTGGCGAACGCCGCCACCGGTCCCCGCTCGACCACCACCGTCGACCGGCCGGTGGTGGTGCCGACGACGTCGCCAAGCGGACCGGTGGGCGACCCAGTGGTCGGCATGGTGGGCCAAGGTAACACCCCATGGCCGGCCATCCCCCGGTTATCGTGGCCGCCGTGTCCGACTTCGAGACCATCACCTACGCCGTCGACGACGGCGTGGCCTGGGTCACCCTGAACCGACCGGACGTCTACAACGCCTTCGACACCACCATGCAGCGGGAGCTGCGGACGGTGTGGCGGTGGATGCGGTACGACGACGCGGTGAAGGTGGCGGTGCTCACCGGGGCCGGCGACAAGGCGTTCTCCACCGGCCTCGACCGAGCGGCGGGGATGGGGGACGACAGCGAGCCCGGTCACGTCGGCCGCCGTCCGTCCGGCCCCGGCCCCGACCCGTCAGCCGACGAGGGGGCCCACATCGGCACCGCCGGGGACACCCCGTTCATGTTCGACGACCCCGGCGACTGGCTGGGACCGAAGTCCAACGATCTGTGGAAGCCGGTGGTGGCCGCGGTCAACGGCATGGCCTGTGGGGGGGCCTTCTACCTGCTCGGCGAGGTCGACATCATCATCGCCGCCGACCACGCCACCTTCTTCGACCCTCACGTCACCTTCGGGATGACCGCCTCCTACGAGCCGCTGCAGCTGCTGCCGAAGCTGCCGTTCGGCGAGCTCCTCCGGATGACCCTGCTGGGCAACGCCGAGCGGCTGTCGGCCGCCCGGGCCCACGAGGTCGGGTTCGTCACCGAGGTCTGCCCGATGGACGAGCTGGCCGAACGGGCCGGCTGGGTGGCCCGGCAGATCGCCAGCTACCCGGCGCTGGCCGTGCAGGGCTCGCTGCGCGCCCTGTGGACCGGCCGGGAGCTGTCCCGGAGCCAGGCCCTCGGCCTCGGTTGGGCGTTCATCGGCCTCGGCACCAACCTCGACAGCCTGGCCGAGGGGCAGGCCGCCTTCGCCTCCGGCAACCGCGTCACCCCCCGCATCCGGTAACCCACCCGACCAATCCGACCGACCCGAAAGGCCGCCCGACCATGTTCCCCATCGACCACCTGCCGACCGGCACCCTGACGCAGTCGTCCGTCGACCTGGCCCTCCTGGTCCTGCGGCTGGCCGTCGGCGCGGTGTTCCTGGCCCACGGCATCAACCACATCTTCGGCGGCGGCAAGATCGCCGGCACGGCCCGGTGGTTCGAGAGCCTGGGGATGAAGCCGGGGATCCTCCACGCCTGGACGGCCAGCCTCACCGAGATCGGGGCGGGGGTCCTGCTGGTCCTCGGCCTGCTCACCCCGTTCGGCGGCGCCGGGGTCATCGGGGTGATGCTGGTGGCGTGGATCACCAACCACCTGAAGAACGGGTTCTTCATCTTCCGACCCGGTGAGGGGTGGGAGTACGTGATGGTCCTCACCCTGATGGGGTTGGTCATCGGGACGGTGGGCCCCGGCGACTGGAGCGTCGACGGCCACGTGGGGGCGCTGCAGAACCTGTGGGGATGGCCCGGCTTCGCCATCGCCCTCGGAGCCGGGGCCGGCGGGGCCGCCCTGCTGCTGCTGACGTGCTGGCGGCCGAACAAGCCGGCGAGCCCCGCCAGCTGACCTGGGCCAGCTGACCTCAGGACCGGCTGGCCAGCTCCGTGGCCAGCGCCCGGAAGGCCCGGCCGCGGTGGGAGATGGTGTTCTTCTCCTCGGCCGACATCTCGGCGAACGTCCGCCCGTCGCCCTCGTCGGGGATGAACACCGGGTCGTAGCCGAACCCGCCGGCTCCACGGGGGATGACGGCGATGCGGCCCTCGACGACACCTTCGGTCCAGATCTCGCCGCCGTCGGGGAAGGTGACGAGGGCGACCGTCTTGAACCGGGCGCGGCGTTCCCCCCCGCCGTCGGGGAGGTCGGCCAGGTCGGCGAGGAGCTTGGCGACGTTGTCGGCGTAGGTGACCCCGTCCCCGGCGTACCGGGCGGAGTACACCCCGGGGGCGCCGCCGAGGGCGTCGACCTCGAGGCCGGTGTCGTCGGCCACCGCCGGCAGGTTGGTGGCTTCGACGAGGGCCTGCGCCTTCAGCCGGGCGTTGGCCAGCAGGGTGTCGCCGGTCTCGTCGACGTCGTCGATGTCGTCGGGGCGAGGGAGCAGCTCGACGGTGCCGGTCTCGGCCAGGACGGCGGCCACCTCAGTGGCCTTGTCCGGGTTGGCGGTGGCGAGGACCAGGGTGAGCGTCAATTCGGACACCGCCCTCACCGCGGAGCCGGCGGCTCGGCGAGCAGCCCGGCCTGGGCGGCCGACAGCTTGGTGATCCCGATCTCGGCCAGGGCGAGGAGCTGGTCGAGCTCGCTCCGCGAGAACGCCATGCCCTCGGCGGTGCCCTGCACCTCGACGAACCGGCCGGCCCCGGTCATGACCACGTTCATGTCCACCTCCGCCCGGGAGTCCTCCACGTAGGGCAGGTCGAGCATCGGCACCCCGTCGATGATGCCGACGGACACCGCGGCGACAGAATCGGTCAGCGGGTTGCCGGACAGCTGGCCGGTGGACACCATCCGGGTGAACGCATCGTGCAGGGCGACGTAGGCCCCACAGATCGAGGCCGTCCGGGTGCCGCCGTCGGCCTGGAGGACGTCGCAGTCCACGGTGACCTGCACCTCACCCAGGGCCACCAGGTCGCAGACGGCGCGCAGCGACCGGCCGATGAGCCGCTGGATCTCCTGGGTGCGGCCGGACTGCTTGCCCTTGGCCGCCTCCCGGCTGGCCCGCTCGGCGGTGGACCCGGGAAGCATGGAGTACTCGGCGGTCACCCACCCCTTGCCGCTCCCCCGCATCCACGGCGGCACCCGGTCTTCGACCGAGGCGGTGCACAGCACCCGGGTCCGGCCCATCGACACCAGGACGGACCCGGCGGCGAACACGGTGAAGTCCCGGTCGAAGGCCACCGGCCGCAGCTGGTCGAGGGCGCGGCCGTCCGAACGCAACGTCCGGGGGTCCGGGGTCTCAACGCTGATACTGGTCATGACGGCATCACCAATCCCTCTCCATCTCTCCCATCATGGGGTCTCCCCATCGCGGGTCTCCCCCTCAAGGGTCGCCCCTCATGTCGTCGTCACCACGGGAACACCCGGCCGGCCTCGGCCTGTTCGACCGGGCCACCGAAGGCTTCCTCGACCTCTTCGGCCAAGGCGCCGGCGGACACCGTAGGCCACCGGTGGGTGACCACGAGTTCTCCAACCCCGGCTGCAGCCGCCATCAGGCCGGCCTGACGACCACTCAGGTGCCGGAGGCGGCCCTCGTGCTCCTTCGTGTAGGTGGCCTCGCACAGCAGGACGCCCAAGCCGGTACCCAGCTCCTCAGCGGTCCAATCCGGGCCGGAATCGGCCGAGTACGCCAGGGCACGGCCCGCATCCGGGACGACGTCGCCGCCGGGCACCGGGTCGACGCGGACGGCCAACGTCGGCGGCCCATGATCGGTGGCCACGAACCGCAAGGCCAGCTGGCCGATGGTGACCTGGTGGGACGGGCCGATCTCCTGCCAGCCCACCAGGGGGTGGTCGGCGCAGTACGCCCTTTGTCGCACCCCCGGTGGGGCGTACACCGGCACCGGGCGCGGCGTTCCGGACGGGTCGCCGGGTTCGGATTGGCCGAGCCAGACGGCGAACGACTCCAGGTCGGTCCAGTGGTCGGGGTGCTCGTGGGACAGCACCACGGCGTCCACCTGGCCCGGATCGAGGACCTGCTGGAGGCGGGCGAAGGTGCCCGGTCCGGCGTCCAGCCAGATGGTGGTGGTGCCCGAACGCACCAGATAGCCACTGGCCGCCCCGCCGGGCCCCGGATAGCTGCCGTCGCACCCCAGGACGGTCAGGGTGTTGGCGGGGACCACGGCCCCGACACTAGAGGGCGGAGGTTAAGAAACCGATGCGGTTAGAAGTAGATGATGGACTTCGCCCGTTCGGCGACGTCGTCGAGGTCGCCGGTCCAGGCGCCGGTGGACAGGTACTTCCAGCCGTCGTCCGGCGACACCACCACGATCACCGCCGGGGTGCCCGCCGGGAGCTGGTTGGCGCACTTCGCCGCCCCGGCCACCGCCGCCCCCGAGGAGATGCCGACGAACAGCCCCACCTCGGTGAGCCGGCGGGTCCACTCGATGGACTCCTTCGGCCGGACCACCGTCTTGCGGTCCAACAGCTCCCGCCCGCCCTGCTCCTCGAAGATCGGCGGGATGTAGCCGTCGTCGAGGTTCCGGAGGCCGTCCACCACCTCCCCCGAAGGCGGCTCCACCGCCCACACCTGCACCTTCGGGTTCTGCTCCTTGAGGAACCGGCCGGCCCCGAGGAGGGTCCCCGACGTCCCCAGGCCGGCGACCAGGTGGGTGACCTCGGGGCAGTCCCGCCAGATCTCCGGCCCGGTGCCTTCGTAGTGGGCCTTCGGGTTGGCCGGGTTGGCGTACTGGTACAGGAACACCCATTCGGGGTGCTCGGCGGCCAGCTTCTGGGCGGCCCGCACCGCTCCGTTCGACCCCTCGGACCCCGGCGACTCGATGATGTCGGCCCCCCAGAGGGACAGCAGCTGCCGGCGCTCCTCCGACACGTTGGTCGGCAGCACCACCTTGAGCTGGTAACCCTTCACCCGGCACACCATGGCCAGGCCGATGCCGGTGTTCCCCGACGTCGGCTCCAGCAGCACCTGGCCGGGCTGGCCGGGGGTCAAGACGCCGTCCTTCTCGGCCTGCTCCACCATCGACAGGGCCACCCGGTCCTTCACCGACCCCCCCGGGTTCCGGCCCTCTAGCTTGACCAGGATGCGGGCGTCGGGGGTGGGGCTGAGCCGGCTGATGTCCACCAGCGGGGTGTTCCCGATGAGCTGGAGGATGTTGTCGTAGTGGGCCATGGGTATGGGTTGGGCTGCGGGCCGCTGCGCCGTTGGGGTCAGCCGCCGGCGACGGCCGGCAGGATGGACACCTCGTCGCCGTCCTTGACCGGGGTGTCCAGGGCCGACAGGTACCGGACGTCGTCGTCGTTGACGTAGACGTTCACGAACCGATGGAGGGTGCCGTCGTCGTTGAGCAGCTGCCCCGACATCCCGGGGTACTGGGCGACCAGGCCGGACAGCACCTCACCGATGGTGGAGGCGTCCAGGGAAACCGTGGACTGGCCACCGGCCTGCGACCGCAGGACGGTGGGAAGGCGTACGTCGACGGGCACCGGACCTCCCGGGGTTCGGGGCGGTCGGGCCGCTTCCGCCGCCGGACCGCCAATAGTTGACTGTTCCGGTCCGGATTCTACCGGGCGGCGGAGGGTCAGCCGGCCTGCCGGGTGTGGGCCAGCACCACCACCGACTCCTCGGTGACCCGGCCGTCGACGATCCGGTAGCTGCGGACCACCGGATGGGTGTCCCGGAGGGACACCAACACGTAGTGCCAATCCGGGTCGGGGGCCTGGTTGATGTCGGTCGGCGACGGATAGGCGTCGGTGTGGGTGTGGGAGTGGAACACCCCCATGATCGCCAGCCCGTGGTCCTCGGCGTCGCGGTCGGCCCGGAGCATGTCCTTGGAGTCGACCAGGTACAACTTCGCCGACGCGGCGGCGTTCTTCGTCGGGTAGCACACCCCCGCCTCGCCGCTGGCGGTGTCGCCGGCCAACAGCCCACAGGCCTCGTCGGGCAGCCCGGTGATGCAGTGGGCCACCATCTGCAGGTACAGGTCCTTCGACAACCGCAGCATCGTCATCGGATCGTAATGGTGGAAACCCCGGTGGCGGTGGACACCCCCTCTCCTGACGGTCCCCCACCGCCGCCACGGCGCCCTGGCCGGCGTGGCCGCCGGCAGCGGTAGCCTCGACGGGCCATGGCACGAGCCAAGAAGACGGTGGCCAAGCGGGCGGCGGCCCGGGAGGCGGCGGGGCGGTCGGGGGACCGGACCGTCGCCACCAACCGGCGCGCTCGGCACGACTACGACATCCTCGAAACCCTGGAGGCCGGCCTCGTCCTGCAGGGCAGCGAGGTGAAGTCGCTGCGGGAGGGGAAGGCCCAGCTGGCCGACGCCTACGCCCGGGTGTCCGAAGGGGAACTGTGGCTGTTCGGCGTCCACATCCCCCCGTGGCAGTTCGCCACCGGGTTCGGCGCCCACGACCCCGACCGCCGGCGGAAGCTACTGGTGCACCGGGCCGAGATCGACGAGCTGATGGGCCAGACCCAGCAGCAGGCCCTCACCCTGGTCCCGCTGTCGCTGTACTTCCGCGACGGCAAGGCCAAGGTGCAGTTGGGCCTGGCTCGGGGTCGCAAGCTCCACGACAAGCGCCAGGCCATCCTCTCCCGGGAGGCCGATCGCGAAGCCTCCCGGGCCGCCCGCGACGCCGAGCGGTGGCGGGCCGCCGGCTGACCGACCCGGTGCATCCCGCCGATCGTCACCTGGAGACGGGGCGGTAGCATGGCCGGACCGCCCCGCCGGGGTGGTCGGCCCGAAAGGGGCGTCGGAACAGCCGGCTTCTGAGGGTCGGCGTCGACCCAGCAACAAACCCGAGGGGGTGAATGGTCTCGACTTCGGTTGTCGAGGTGGGAGAAGCGAGCCGTGGTCTCCGGAGCCACGTTAAAGAGCCGGAACCAAAAACAAACGCCGAGCCTCAGCTCGCGCTCGCTGCTTAAACAGTAGCGACGTCCGTCCAGCCTCAGCCCTACGGGTTGGTATACGGGCGTCATCAAGTAGGGCTTACTCGTAGGTTGGTCCGGTTGGCCGACGAGGACACACTCACCGGATACGGGGCGGCGCAATCGCCGGCAGTGGCGCCGCCCCCGACAACCTCCTGCTGGCTGCGCTCGGAGAAGGCCCACTGAGGTGCCGGAGGACGCGGGTTCGATTCCCGCCACCTCCAAGGATGGTCACGCAGCCGCGTGAACATCGTTGGAGGTGCGCCTGACCCCACGTAGCGGTCGTAGATCGTGCGTGCCCATTCGATGGCGTCGGCCACCCGGATGCCGGACGGCTGTGGGCGCGTCCACAGCTCGAGGTTCTCGGGCCGGTTATCGTCCCGGACGCCGTTGCGGTGATGGACGGACTCGCCGTCGACGAGATGTCCCGGTCGGCCGGCTACTCGGCCGACCGGCGCAGGTCGTCGAGGAGCAGGTCCAAGAGCAGCTCCTCCTCGATCTCGACCCCACTGGCCTGGACGGCCGGGCCGAGGTCGGGGTCCCAACAGGCGGCCGGGACCGGACCGCTCAGCGACGGAGGACTGACCCCGTTGGCGGCCACCAGGCCCAGGGCGTCGCGGTGGTCGGGGGTGCGGAACCGCCAGGGCCGGGCGCCCAGGTCGCCGATGACCTGATTGGCGATCGAGATGCCGCCGCCGCCGAAGTCGCCGTGGTACCGGAGCACGGCCCCGCCGGCGGCCAGTGTCCGCAGCAGCAGGGTGGCGGCCACCGAGGGGCGACCCTCCAGGCAGACGGCACCCACCGGCAGACCGGCGGCGGCGGCCAGGACCAAGGGGTTCTCCCAGACCCACACCACGGTTCCCGGGGCCAGCTGCTGCGGCGAGGACTCCGCCTCGAGTACGCCACCCTGGGTTGGAACGTGGTCGGCGTGGTCGTCCTGGCCATCGGGGCAGTCGCCGCCTCATCGGTGGCGCTGGCCAGCTTCGGTCTCGACTCGCTGATCGAGATCGGCGCCTCCACTGTCGTCATCTGGGAGCTCACCGACACCGCCGCTGGTCGGGAACGCCGGGCGCTCC